>Ga0310123_10000808_pt1 | contig 27447 bp, 25 predicted proteins | sample CB6_AW_1057_MG_FD_203505 | JGI IMG/M metagenome (GOLD analysis project Ga0310123, IMG submission 203505) | Marine microbial communities from Western Arctic Ocean, Canada - CB6_AW_1057 | ecosystem: Environmental > Aquatic > Marine > Oceanic | place: Canada: Western Arctic Ocean | collected... | reverse complement strand
TCGAACTCCTCGATGGTGCGCTCCTCTGCACGCGTGCGCGCGTAGAAGCCCTCCTCGATCAGGTTCTCGCCGTCCCGCGTCACCGAGACCACGTGGTCACGCGCGCAGTGATGGTTCGTCATCACCAGCCCATCGGCCGAGACGAAGGACGCTGAGCACCCTGGAATCCGCAGCGCGCCGAGCCGCGCGCGGTCGAACCAGGCACGGTCGGGGGTGAAGCCGTATACCTCGCGGAAGTACTCGATGGGCGGAAACTCGAACGTCCACATCTTGCCGAAGTCGAAGCGGCCGGCTTGGACCGTGTCGAGATCGACGCCGAGCGGCGGGGCGATCCGGGGCGCAGCCTCCGCAGCCGGGGCGGGCGCGGGGGCAGGGGCAGGGCTTGCGCTCGAGCAGGCGGCCAGCGCGAGGGTGAGGAAGGCCGCGAGGGCCAGCGAGCTAAGGGGATTCCGCTTCATGGCTTGGGCTCCTTGCCGGAGAGCGCCGCTTTGCCGGAGAGCGCCGCGTGGAGAAAACCACCGGACACCGTGGAGCGCGCGCAGCGGTCGGGCAAGGAGTACGCCAGGAAGGGGCGCCGGGTTTCCCCCGGGGGGGCTCGCACGATCCCGGCCGCGACCCCGGGGCCCGGCTGCTTCGCTACGTCTGCGTCCTACTTGTGCGTCCGATGGCGCCGGGAGACCTCGTCGAGCAGCCCGCGCTCTTTGGGAGTCAGCGCGGCCATCCCCTCGGCGGAGATCTTGTCGAGCACGCGGTCGACCGCGTCGAGCAGCTCGTCCTCGCCGACGGTGCGCGAGGCCCCCGACCGCGGGGGCGGCTGAGCCGGCTCTTCCTCGCGGGGCACGATCGCCAGGCGGCGAGCCTGGGTCGCCCGGCGCTTGATCGCGTCCAGCTTCGCGCGCGGCCACCAGTCCGCCTTCAGATAGACCAGCCCGGTGAGCAGGCCGCCCAGGTGCGCCATGTGAGCGATCCCACCGCCCGGGCCCGAGGAGAACGCGTTCAGCACGGTGATCACGAAGAAGAACCCGACCAGGTACTTGGCCTTCACCGGGAAGATCCCCCAGATGTAGATGGGCGCGTCCGGCCAGGCCATCGCGAAGGCGAGCATGATCCCGTAGACGGCCGCCGACGCGCCCACGATCGGGGCGCCCGGTGCGAACAGGAAGGACAAGAGCACCCCACCCAGCCCGCACACCAGGAAGTACCGGAGGAACTCCTTGGATCCCCACCGGTCCTCCAGGGGCGGTCCGAAGAAGAACAGCACCAGCATGTTCACCAGCAGGTGCGTGAGCCCCGCATGCACGAACATGTAGGTCAGGGCGCCCCACGGCCGGGTGAGCACGCGGTCGGGCCGGAACGCCAGCCACTCCATCACCCAGCGGTCCGGCAACAGCGCGGCGACGACGAACGCGATGGCGTTCGCGATCAGCAGCCGCTTCACCATTGGGGTGAGCATGAAGCCGCCGAAGCCGAAGCCGCCCGTCCGATACGCCATCGCCGTAGTTCCTCCTTCTCCTACGTCAGGAGCCCCGCACCGGTGACCGCCGGGCCCGGCGCTCCAGCGCTAGACGGGCGATCCGGTCGCACAGCTCCGAGAACGACATCCCGGCGGCCCTGGCTGCCTTGGGAAAGAGGCTGTTGGCGGTCATCCCGGGGAGGCTGTTCGCCTCCAGGCACCAGATCCCGCCGTCTTCGTCCACGACGAAGTCGACGCGCGAGAAGTCGTCGAGCCGGAGCACCCGCTGGGTCCGGAGCGCCAGCTCCCGGAGCCGCCCTGCGAGCTCCCCGGGAATGTCGGCGGGAAAGATCTCCGCGGCCATTCCCGGTTGATACTTGCACTCGTAGTCGAAGATCTCGTTCTCGGGGATGATCTCGCCGACCGGCAGGGCCTCCTCCCCGAGGATCCCCACGGTAAATTCGCGACCCCGTACGAACTTCTCAAAAACGACCGCATCGTCGTAGTCGTTGGCCTCCGCCACCGCGTCGGCCAACTCTTGCATATCATGGGCCAATCGCAGACGCAGCGAAGAACCGCCGTGCGCGGCCTTCACGATCAGCGGGAGCCCGAGCCGCACGGCTACCTTTTCCGCGGTCGGACCCGGCCCCATGGTCCAGTCCGGTGTCGGGATGCCCGCGTCGCGCAACAGGCGCTTGGTGAGATCCTTGTCCATCGCGAGCACGCAGCCGGTCGGTCCACTACCCGTGTAGGGGACACCCACGATCTCCAGCAGCGACTGAAGCGTCCCGTCCTCCCCCTGCCCACCGTGCAGGGCGAGGAAGAAAAGGTCGGCGTCGCTCACCTCGGGCACGTCGGTGAGTGCGGTCGTGTCGCCCGTCTCGAGCAGGTCAAGCGCCTGCTTCGTGGGCGGAAGCGCGCGCACGCCCGACTCGAGGAGCCGGCGCTCCTCCTCCCCGGAGAGCGCGCCCCGGGTCGTGTCCACCGCGACCACCTCGTGGCCCGCCTCGCGGAGCGCGGCCGCCACCTGGGCGCCGGAGGAGAGGGAAATGTCGCGCTCTTCCGAGGTCCCTCCCATGAGCACCGCGATCTTCACCGATCGCCCCCCATCGCGAGCGCGCGCACGACGTCGTAGCGGGTCACGATCCCGGTCAGACCTCCGTTCCCGCGCACGAGGCAGGCTGCGTTCGAGCGGCTGAGCAGACGGGTCGCTTCCTCCAAGTCCAGATGCCGGTCCACGACCGGAAAGGGAGAGTCCATGATCGCCTCGACCGGCCGGTCCAGCAGCGTGGGGAACTCGATCACGCGCGCCATGAGCCGCTCCTCGCTCACCGAGCCAACGCACTCACCATCGCGCAGCACGGGCAGTTGCGAGATACCGTGCGACGACAGAGTGGAGAGCGCCATGCGCACCGACGTCGTAGGCTCCACCGAGATAAGCGTCGGCGTGCCGTTCTCCTTGGCGCGCACCAGGTCCTGCACCGTGCGGCGGCGGGGACGCTCGAGGAATTCGTTCTCGCGCATCCAGTCGTCGTCGTAGAGCTTGCTCAGGTAGCGCTCCCCCCAGTCCGCCAGCGTGGTGACGACGAAGGCAGCGGGATCGTCCAGCTCCCTCGCGAGCTGCATAGCAGCGTGAGTGACCAGCCCCGAAGAGCCGCCGACGAAGAGCCCCTCTTCGCGCGCGAGCCGGCGCGCCACCCGGAAGGAGTCACGGTCGGAGACAGTGACGTAGTCGTCGACCACGCCCAGGTCGAGCGCGCCGGGGATCTTGTCGTTGCCGAGCCCTTCCACCTTGTACGGATGCCCCTGGATGAGCTCACCCGTGTGGAAGTAGTGGCCGAGGACCGAGCCCTCGGGATCGACCCCGACGATCTTCACGTCCGGGTTCTTTTCCTTCAGGTAGCGGCCGGTCCCGGTGATGGTGCCGCCGGTCCCCGCGCCGGCGAAGAAATACGTGATCCGGCCCTCCGACTGCTCCCAGAGCTCCGGCCCGGTCGAGCGGTAGTGCGCCTCGGGGTTGGCCGGGTTGTAGAACTGATCGGCGAGCACTGCGCCCGCCATGTCGGCCGCGATCGCCTTCGCCCTCATCAAGTAATGGTCGGGATGGTCGGGCGGTACCGCGGTGGGAGTGATCACGACCTCGGCACCGAATGCGCGTAGGAGCTTCACCTTCTCCTGGCTCATCTTGTCGGGCATGGTGAAGATGCAGCGATAGCCCTTGGGCGCCGCTGCCATCACGAGCGCAAGCCCGGTGTTGCCGCTGGTCGCCTCGACGATGGTGCCGCCCGGCTTGAGCAGCCCGCGCCGCTCCGCATCCTCGATCATCGCGAGCCCGATCCGGTCCTTGACCGACCCGCCCGGATTCATGAACTCGCACTTGCCGTAGACCGGTGTGCGGCAGCCGTCGACGACCTTGCGGAGCCGCACGAGCGGGGTCCACCCGACCAGGTCGAGGACCGAGTCATGGGGCCGCCGGTTTCGGTCACTCATCGAGGCAGCGCGCTCGGGACGCGGCTCAGAAGAAGAACGCGGTGTCGGGACGCGATCGCTTGGAGAAGTGGACCGGGACCTGGGCCCAGACCTCGATCCGCTTCCCGCCCTTGCGAGCGGGGCGGAAGCGCAGCTCGCGGGCGCCCACGATCGCGGCGGAATCGAACGCCGAATGGCCGCTGGACTCGAGCACGACCACGCTGTCGACACGGCCCGTGTCGGTGACCCGCACGCGCAGGAGCGTCTGCCCCTCCACGTCCTGATCCCACAGCTCGAGCGGGTAGTCGATCGGAACCTCGCCGTAGAGCGGCGCCGGGCGGTCGATCGGGGTGTCGGCGGTGCAGGCGGTGAAAGCCGCGAGTAGGAGCACGGTTAGGGCGAACAGGACGCCGTTCCCCCGCCACAGGCGGGTGACTGCTTCCGTCAAAGGATGCTCCTGGTCTCTGTGAGCAATCCGTCGTGGTGCCCCCGGCTGGCAGGCGCCGGGCACAGGACTGCGTGTCGGAAATCAATACCCGGGAGGGGGTCGACGGGCTCTGCAGGATGGCTCAGCGCCCCAGCTCCCTCCTGATCTCGGCCAGTAGGTTGAGCGCCTCGAGCGGAGTGAGCCCCTCGATCTCCAGCTCGCGGAGCCGCGCAACGACCGGGTGCTCGACCTGGAAGAACGAGAGCTGGTCGGGAGACGGCTCGGAGGCCGGACGGTGGCGGCCCGCCCGCCCGAGGCCGGCCCCGCCACCCGAATGCGTTTCCTCGAGCTCACGGAGCAGCTCCTGGGCGCGGGCGATCACCTCGGGCGGGAGCCCGGCGAGCCGCGCCACCTGGATCCCGTAAGAGCGGTCCGCTCCACCTTCCTCGAGGCGCCGCAGAAAGACGATCTGCTCGCCCACCTCGCGGACCGAGACGTTCAGGTTGCGCACCCCGGGGAGCAGGTCGCCGAGTTGGGTGAGCTCGTGGTAATGCGTGGCGAAGATGGTCTTGGCGCCCACCCGCTCGTGCAAGTGCTCGGTGACGGCCCACGCGATCGAGACGCCGTCGTACGTGGAGGTCCCACGGCCAATCTCGTCCAGCAGCACCAGGCTGCGGCCGGTCGCGCCGTGCACGATCGCGGCAGTTTCGTGCATCTCGACCATGAAAGTCGACTGCCCGCGCGCAAGGTTGTCGGAGGCGCCAACGCGCGTGAAGATCCGGTCCGCGACCGGCAGGCGCGCGCGATCGGCCGGCACGAACGATCCGATCTGGGTGAGCAGCTGGATCAGCCCGACCTGGCGGAGGACCGTGCTCTTCCCGGCCATGTTCGGACCCGTCAGGATCACGATGCGCTTGGCCCCGTCCAGCACGACGTCGTTCGGGATGAACGTCTGCGCCGGAAGCATGGTCTCGACCACCGGATGGCGACCGGCCCGGATCTCGACGTCGAAGCCGGTGTGTACCTCGGGACGCACCCAGCTCCGCCGCACCGCGGTCTCGGCGAGCGAAGCAAGCACGTCCAGAGTAGCGATGCGGGCAGCGGTCTCCTGGAGCCGCCGGACCTCCCCGGCGACCCGGTCCCGCAGCTTGGCGAACAGCGCGGCCTCGAGCTGGAGGATCCGGTCCTCCGCGCCTAACACCTTCTCCTCCCACTGCTTGAGCTCCGGGGTAAAATAGCGCTCCCCGTTGGCCAGCGTCTGCTTGCGCATGTAGTCCTCGGGGACGCGTTCGACGTTCGCGCGCGTGACCTCGAGGTAGTATCCGAACACCCTGTTGTAGCCCACTTTGAGCGAGCCGATCCCGGTGCGCTCCCGCTCGCGCGCCTGGAGGGATGCGATGAAGTCGCGCGCGCTGTCGCGCACGGCGCGCAGCTCGTCCAGCTCCTCGCTCCATCCCGGCCGGATCACGCCGCCGTCGGCGAGCGCCAGCGGCGGGTCGTCGCCCAGCGCGCGCTCCAGATGGTCGCGCACGTCCGCGAGCAGATCGAGCGCGCCGAAGAGCTCAGCGAGCAGCGCCGCCTCTGCGGACGCGAGCTGGTCGCAGAGCTCCGGGAGCCGCGCGAGCGAGCGCGCGAGCCCGGAAAGATCGCGCGGAGTCGCGCGCCCCGTGCCGAGCTTGCCGGCCAGCCGCTCGAGGTCGCTCAGCCCCGCCAGCCGGTCGCGGATCCCGCGCCGCAGCTCCGGCCGCTCCACCAGCTCGCGCACCGCGTCCTGCCGGCGCCAGATCTCGGGGGCGTCGAGGAGCGGGTTCAGGATCCAGCGCCGCATCAGCCGGGCACCCATCGCGGTCGCCGCCTCGTCCAGCACCGCGAGCAGCGTCCCCCCCTGCTCGCCCGCGCGCAGCGGCTCGACCAGCTCCAGGTTGCGCCGCGTCATCTCGTCGAGCGGCATCACCGTGCCCGGGCGCAGGATGCGCGGCGGCCGCAGATGCGCGGCGCCCCCCGGCCGGATCTCCTGGACGTACGCGACCAGCGCACCCGCAGCTTGCACCAGCGGTCCGTCCTCGCTCTGGAAGCCGAAGCCGTCGAGGGAGCGCACGCCGTAGCGCGCCTCGAGCGCCTCGAGCGCGATCGCGCGGTCGAAGAGCCAGTCCTCGCGAACGGTGAGAACCGGCGCGTCCGGTCCCGCGAGGGCGGCCAGCCGGGGATCGTCCTCCGCGGAACGCGGCAGGAGCAGCTCGGCCGGCTCGATCCGGCCCAGCTCGTCCAATAGCTCGTCCTCGGCGCAGCTCTGGAGCACGAGCTCACCCGTGGAGAGGTCGAGCGCGGCAAGCGCGCTCCGCCGCTCTCCGGCTGCGCGCTCGGCGGGCACCAGCGCTACCAAAAACGTGTTACGCCGCGAGCGCAGCAGGCCATCCTGGAGCACTGTACCGGGCGTGACTGTCTCGACGACCTCGCGGCGGACGATCCCCTCGGCTTCGGTGGGATCCTCCACCTGCTCGCAGATCGCGACCCGCCGCCCGACGCGCACCAGCCGGGCCACATACTCGTCAAGCGCCTTCACCGGCACGCCCGCCAGAGGAACCGCACTGGCCGCGCCATTGTTGCGCGAGGTGAGGGTGAGCCCCAGGAGCTTCGACCCCTCTTCGGCGTCGCTGAAGAACAGCTCGTAGAAGTCGCCCACCCGGAAGAACACGAAGGCGTCCCGATGACGGGCTTTCACCTCGCGCCACTGCTGCATCATGGGGGTGTCTTCGGCAGCGGGCATGGAAGACGCGAAGCAAAAAGGCGGCGGGGGGCGGAGTGCCAATCTGCGCCGACGAGAAGGAAGGATCAACTCGCGGGTCGAGCACGCCGATCCGGACGGCGACCCACAAGGCAGATGGATGCTACGATCCTATCCCCCTTCCGAGGCCCACCTTGATCGCTATCTCCCAGGAGCTCACCGCGGACAAGAGCAGCTCGTTCGAGACGTCCTCGGAGCCCCCGCCTCGAACCTACCGCCCTGGCCGGAAACTTCTCAGCCGGTTGGCGTTAGTCACCACGGTTACCGAGCTGAACGCCATCGCGGCTCCGGCGATCATGGGCGAGAGCAGGACGCCGAAGAACGGATAGAGCAATCCGGCCGCGATCGGGATGCCAAGCACGTTGTAGAGGAATGCGCCCACCAGATTCTGGCGGATGTTGCGGAGCGTCGCGCGCGACAGCTCGATCGCGTCCCCGAGCCCGCGCAGAGAGCCGCCCATCAGGGTCAGATCCGCCGTCTCCATCGCGACGTCGGTCCCGCCCCCCATCGCGATCCCCACGTCGGCGCGCGCGAGGGCGGGCGCGTCGTTGATCCCGTCGCCCACCATCATGACCCGCTTGCCCTCCGCCTGGAGCGCGGCCACATGCTCCGCCTTCTGCTCCGGGAGCATGCGCGCGGCTACCCGCTCGATCCCGACCGCGCGCGCGACGGCCTCGGCCGTGCCCGCGTGGTCGCCGGTGATCAGGACGACCTCTGCGCCCAGTGCGCGCAGACGCGCGACCTGAACCGACGCGTCGGGACGGACCGGATCGGCGACCGCGATCACCCCCGCGAGCGCACCGTCGACCGCGATCAGGAGCGGACTCTTCCCTTCACTGCTCAGGCGGACCGCCTCGGCCGAGCCGGCGCTCGGGTCCACGCCGCGCTCGCGCAAGAAGGCCTCGGTCCCGGCCGCGACCGCCCTCCCTCCCACAGTCGCGGCGACCCCGCGGCCAGCGAACGCCTCGAAGCCGGTGGCGGGCGCGACGGAGAGGCCCTGGGCGCGCGCCGCCTCCACGACCGCCTCGCCGAGTGGATGCTCGGAGCCGGCCTCGGCCGCCGCCGTGAGCGCGAGCAGCGCGCCCGCCCGGACGCCGGGAAGAGGCAGCACGTCCGTGACGGTCGGCCGGCCCTCGGTGAGGGTCCCGGTCTTGTCGAGGAGCACCACGTCCACCCGCCGCGCGGACTGGAGTGCCGCTCCGTCGCGGACCAGCACGCCCAGCTCGGCGGCCTTGCCCACCGCGACCATGATTGAGATGGGGGTCGCCAGCCCGAGCGCGCACGGGCACGCGATCACGAGCACCGCGACCGCGACCACGGCGGCGAAGCTGAGCCGCGGCTCCGGCCCGAACAGATACCACCCGGCAAAGGAGAGGAGCGCGATCGCGATGACCACCGGCACGAACCATCCGGCGACCCGATCCACTAGCCGCTGGATCGGCGGCTTCGAGGCCTGCGCGTCCTGCACCATCGCGACGATGCGCGCGAGCACCGTGTCGGCGCCTACGCGGGTTGCGCGGAAGCGGAATGTCCCGGAGCGGCTGATCGTCCCCGCGACCACCGGATCTCCGGTGCCCTTGTAGACCGGCAGGCTCTCGCCGGTCAACATGGACTCGTCGACCGAGCTGGCGCCCTCCACGATCTCGCCGTCCACCGGCAGCCGATCTCCCGGCCTCACCACCACGAGGTCTCCCCTGACGACTTCCTCGGCGGGGATCTCGACCTCCGTACTCCCGCGGATCACGCGCGCGGTGCTCGGGCGCAGATCCATCAGGCGGTGGAGCGCGCGCGAGGTGCTCCCGCGCGCACGTGCCTCGAGCGCCTGCCCGAGCACGACGAGCGTGATCACGACCGCGGTCGCCTCGTAGAACGGATGTGCGGTGCCCACCGGGAAGAAGCCCGGCGCGGCGACCGCGGCGGTCGAGTAGATCCACGCCGAGCCCGTGCCCAGGGCGACCAGCGTGTCCATGTTCGCCTCGCACCTCCGGAACGCCGCCCACGCCCCCGTGAAGAAGCGCGAGCCCACCCAGAGCAGGTGCGGAAGGGTGAGCACCCCGGAGAGCGCCCAAAGCGCGCGCATCCGCTCCTGCGCCATCGGCACGAGGAAGGGAAGGACGTCCCAATGGCCGATGACAAGCACGGGGAGGGAGAGCACTGCGCCCACGGCGAACTTCCAGAAGAGCCGGCGGCTCTCCTTCGCGCGCTCGCGCTCGCGCCGCGTGAGCGCGTCGCCCAGCCGCTCCCGGGGGGCGGCGGTGTAACCCACGGCGCGCACGGCCTCCGCGAGCCGTGGGAGGTCCGGCACCCCGCTCACCCGCACGCGCGCGGATTCGGTCGCGAGTCCAACCTCAGCGCTCATCACGCCGGGAACCGCCTGGAGGGCGCGCTCGACGCGCGCAACGCACGCCGCGCAGTGCATCCCCCCGATCGCGAGCTCGACGGGGCTCGTCGTCGTGTCCCCTCTCATCGCCCTCGCATGCCCCCTGTCCGCGGATCCGGAGGTCTATCTCGCACGCGCGCGTCATCGCGCATTCCCCGCACGGAGAATATACCCCCTGGGGGTGTCAGGACAAGCGGTGTGGATCGGGGATCCCAGGCACTGCGCGGGCCGGAATCCGCGGCACCAGGGATCCCGGAGCCGATCGAGCCGAAGCTACCCGATCACGTCGGTTAGAAGCGCGAACAGGAGGAGGGCCACCAGGGTTCCGACGGCCATCGCCCACGCCAGTGCCCGGCGGACGGCGAAGCTGCTCGGCTGGACGGCGCTCGCCTCGAGCGCACCCGCGCCCCGGTGGATACGCTTGAGCTCGGAGAGGTTGTTGAGCAGGGAGCGGAGCCGCGCCTCGAGATCGGCCGGATCCTCGGGCTTGGTGATGAAGTGGTTCCCCCCGAGCCCGTAGCTCCGCGCCACGTCCTCGTCACGGTCCGAGGAGGTGAGTACAGCCACCGGAATCCGGCGCAGCCGCTGGTCCCCCTTCACCCGCTCCAGCACCTCGTGGCCCGAGCGTCCCGGCATCTTGAGGTCGAGCAGCAGGAGGTCGGGGGGCGAGGCCGCGATCAGCTCGATCGCCTCGTCTCCGTTGCGTGCGCGGCGCAGATCCACCGGCAGCTTCGACGCTCGCTGGAGCGCAATCTGGATGAGAAGCGCGTAGTCGTCGCTGTCCTCGGCCAGGATCACGTCCCAGCGCTTGCGGGATCGTCCGTCGCTCACGGTACCGCCTCCTCCCGGCCGGCGTCGCTGGACAGGGCAGCAAGCCGCGCGCAAGCAGCTCGCGGCGCAGGGACTCCGCGCGCTCCGGATCGCTGAACCGGCCGGCACGCACGCGGAGCAGCCGGTCCCCGGGGACGGTGACGACGCGCGCGTCGATCCCCGCCGACGCCAGTCGGTCGGAGAGTTCCCGCGCGCGTGTCGGACTGGCCAGGGCCACGACCTGCACCGTCCAGTCGCGCGTCAGCTCTGCCGCCCTCCCCACCCTGGGGGCCGGCTCCTCTGGCGACGCCCGGGAGGCCGGTGCGGAGGCCAACGCGGCCTCGATTTCCCGGAGTAGCCGGCCGGCCTCGAGTCGGCGCGGGCTGCCGGGATAGTCGCGGAGAAGGGTCTGGAGGTGCATCCGCGCGCGGGCGAGCTCGCCCTGCGCCTCAGCGTGCTGGCCGAGCCTGAGCAGCGCCTGATCGGACCAAGGGCCGCCGGGATATTCGATCACGAGCCGCTGGTAGGTTAAGGCCGCCTGGTTCGGATCGACCGTGAGCAGCGCGCGCAGCCAGAGAGCGTGTTGGAGATCCGTGCGCGAGGGCCCGCCGCCGGGCCCACGGGCGTAACCCGGGGAGGCCGCCGACGCGCGCCACCATTCCGTGACCGCGGTGCGCGCCTCCTCGGCGCGTCCCGCGGTCACGAGCGCGTCAATGCGGTCGAGGGCGGCGGAGCGCTGCGCGGCGAGGGGCAGCGCCCAGAGCGCGACGATCAGGAGCGTCGATTGCGCCGTCCGGCTCACGGCCAGCGCCTGCCCGACGGAGGAGGCTGAACAGCTCACGCCGCCGCCCCCCGCAGCGCCCCGGCGCGCACGATGAGCCCGAGCAGCCATTCCTCGAGCAGCGCCTCGCCCCCCACCCCGCTCGCCTTCATCAGCCGGTCGGCGCGCATCAGGCGCTCGAGGGCGAGCGCGATCTCGTCCACAGTCCACCCGCGCGCCTGGGGTCCGACCCGCCGGGCGAGCCAGCGCTGGTTGGGCGGCAGCAGGGCCTCGAGCCCGGCCTGGCCGCCCGCGACCGCCACCCCAATCCGCAGCAGGTGGCTGCCCAGCTGAATCGCGAGCCCGACCGCCGATTCCCCCTGTGCGAACAGCACGGGCAGCGTCTGGAGCGCTTCGGCGAATTTCCGGCTCCCCACCAGATCGAACCACTGCCACCGGTCCTGCGCGGGCAAGCGGATGCCCGCCGCCTCGACGTCAGCACGCGTGATCGCGGCGTCCGGACGCGCGAATGCAGAGAGCTTCTCCAGCTCGCGCGCGAGCACGCCGAGCTGTGACCCCACCGCCTCGGCGAGCGCCAGCGCGGCATCCTCCTCCAGTCCAATGCCCAGCTCGCTGGCCCGCTCGAGTAGCCAGCCCGGCAGGTCCTCCGGAGCGAGCGGCGCGAGCTCCAGCGCGCGCGACCGACTCCGGAGATCCTTCCAGAAGCGCGCACTCGAGCCCCGCGGGATGCTGGCCACGAGCACGGCCGCCAGCCCCGTGGGAGGCGCGGCGGCCAGTCCGGTGAGCAGCTCGCGCGCGCGCGCGCTCGAGGCGAGCGCCTCCACCTCGCGGACGACGACGACCCGCCACTCCGCCATCATGGGAGGGGTCGCGAGCACCGATGCAAGCCGCTCGCCATCCACCTCTCCCCCATGCAGCAGGTCGAGGTTGAAGTCGCGGGTGGCCGGATCGAGGTGCGCGTCGACGAGGACCCGCACCGCCTCGTCCTTGCGGAACTCGTCGTCGCCATGAAGGAAGAAGACACCGCCCCGGCCGCTCTTCTGGAGGAACTGCCGGAGGGGGATCGTGCTCAACCGCCTACTCGATACTCGAGATCGGCCTGTCGCATCGCCGAAGCGGAGCGCGTCCGGCCTGCCGTCAGGGGCGAGTAGCGGGTGAGGAGGAGGGGATCATCCCAGAGACCTCGGTGCACCATCGCCTCCTCCCTGGCGAGCTGGACCAGCAGCGCGCGAGGCGAGGCGGGGCGGATGCCGATCACCCGCTGCTCCGACCGGGTGACGACGATCGGATCCAGCGCGACTTCGGGAGCCCGCGTCAGCACTGGGGGGGGACCAGGTCGCCACCGCGATCAGCACCGCGATCGCGAGCGCCGTGGTCGTGGTGGTCGCCGAGCCCGGCCATCTCGCGCCGGCGGAGCGCCGGCCCGTCTTCCAGGTGGTAGATCCGGTGCTTGAGCCGCGGCAGGAAGTCGTCGCCCACCGAGGGGCCGGGGAGCGACCTCAGCACTTCGATCCCCTGCTCCACCTCGCCACGGTACCGGCGGCATTCGGGGCACCCGTCCAGGTGCGCGGAGGCGGCCACCATGAAGGCCGGGTCGCCGAGACTGTCGTGGTAGTCCGAGAAGTGGTTCTGGAATTCCGAGCAGGTCATGTCGGGTGGTACTGGCCGCCCGGAAGGGATGTTCCGGGCGTCACGAGGCCGCCGCGGCCTCCTGGGGCGGCCCCTCCGCTAGTCCACCATCGGCGCGACGATCTCCGCGAAGTTGTTGCGTGCCCGATTCAGCCGGCTCTTCACCGTCCCTAGGTTGCAGCCGATGATCTCGGCGAGCTCCTCGTACGTCTTCCCCTCGAGCTCCCGGAGCACGAACACGATCCGGTGATGCTCGGGCAGCTGGGCCACCGCCTGCTCGACCTTCTCACGCAGGTGCCTCTTCCGGAACAGGTCGTCCGGCTTGTACTGCGTGTCCTCCCACTCGAGCGGCCGGTGGTCGGCCTCCCAGTTCTTCCTGATGGTCTGGAAGAGCACGAGCGGATTGCGCGAGCGGTTGCGCAGCTCGTTCTTCGCCAGGTTGCTCGAGATCGTGTAGATCCAGGTCGAGAACTTCTTCGACTGGTCGAAGCGCGCGAGGTGGCGGTAGACCCGCACGAACGTTTCCTGGACCAGGTCCTGGGCCCGCTCCCGGTCCCCCACTGTCCGGTAGACGAAGTTCAGCAGCCGATTGTCATAGCGCCGAACCAGCTCCCCGAACGCGCGCTGATCCCCACCGAGGAAGGCCTGCACGACTCCGCTGTCGGTCAGCTCCTCGAGTTGCCGGCGATGCTCGAGCGCCTCGCCGCCGAACCGGGGCTGCTGCTGCTTGGTCCTCGCCGCCATGATCCCTCCCGTCCACTGGGTCGTGCTCCCGGGTTGGGGCCTCGACCCGGCTCGCCCTCAAGGGGTGCATCGGATATGCCATGCGCGGAAGAGCGGAATTCCGCCATTTCGCGCGTGCCGCGTCCTCTTCCGGTGACGGATTTCCCCCGCCCGAGTGACACATTTTCGGCAAGTCTTCGGGACTCGCCGGTCAGCCGGACCGGGGGGCGGAACCGAGGACGAAACGGCTGGCGTAAAGGAGGGCCGCCACGCTCTTCCCGTCCACGATCTTCCCGTCCTCCACCCACCGGAGCGCCTGGGAGAGGGGGGTCCGCACCACCTCAAGGAATTCGTCCTCGTCGAGCTTCGACGCCGCCGGCACCAGATCGGTTGCCAGCCACAGGTGGATGCGCTCGTCGGTGAACCCGGGCGTCGTCCAGATCCAGGTGAGCGGGAGGAGCCGCCCCGCCCGCCACCCGGTCTCCTCCTCCAGCTCGCGGCGCGCGACCTCCTCCCAGGGCTCCCCCTCCACCGCGGGCATCCCGGCCGGGAGTTCGTACAGGTAGCCCCCCGTCGCGTACCGGTACTGCCTGATCAGCAGGACGTCCGGGTCGGGCTCGCCGACGCTGCCCATCAGAGGGAGTACGGCCGAGGCCCCAGCGTGGTGGACGAACTCGAGCTCGCGCACCGACCCGTCGGGAAGCCGCACGGTGTCGATCGAGAGGTGCACGATCCGGCCGTCGTGGACCGGGCGGCGCGCGACGCGCCCGGGCTCCTCGCTCATCCTTCGCCACTCCGGGACTCGGCCGGCTCGGGCGGCTCGGGCGGCTCGGCCGAATGGATGGTGAGCGGGCCGATTCCCAGCTCCTCGAGCGGACCCGCGACCGCGGCGGCAGCGCCCACCACGATCACGGTCGCCTCGTGCGGGCGAATGTGGCGGCGCGCGGCCTCCGCAGCCTCGGTGCGGCTCACGCTTCGGATCCGCTCCCGGAAGCGTGCGTGGTAATCGTCCGGCAGATCGTAGACGATCAGCTCCGCGATGCGCGCCGCGACTTGCCCGGTGGTCTCGAGGCGGAGGGGGAACACCCCCGCGAGGTAGTCGCGTGCCCCCTCGACCTCGTCCTCGGTCGGACCGTGATCGGCCATGGCGGAGAGCTCGGCCATGATCTCGCGCACCGCGGGAGCCGTCACCTCGGTGGCCACCGCGGTGCTCACGCTGAAGGGGCCCGGACTGCGGCGGAATGCGAAGGACGAGCGCACGCCGTAGGTGAAGCCGTGCCGCTCCCGCAGGTTGCGGTTCAGGCGGCTCGTGAACGTCCCGCCCAGGATCGCGTTCGCCACCATCAGGGGATGGTAGGCAGGATCGCGCATGGCCGCGCCCGTATGGCCGATCCGGATCTCCGACTGGACCGCATCCGGGCGATCGATCACGTGAACCGTTGCCTCCCGGAAGCGCGGCGCGACCTCGAAGTCCCGCCCCTCCGGAGCCCCACCCTCCCATCCCGCGAGCACCCGATCCGCGACGTCGGAGACGCGGTCGGGATCGACGTCCCCGACCACCACCAGGCCGCCCCGGCGCGGGCGATAGCGCTCTCCGGCCAGCCGCTCGGCGGCGGCGCCGTCGAAGCGCGCCACCGATGCGAGGCTGCCGAAGGTGGAACGGGCGTAGGGAATCCGGGGCGCATGAATCAGCTCGGCGGCCCGGTCGCTCGCGAGGCTCCCGGGATCCATCGCGCGCTGCCTGAGCCGGGCGAGCTGCTGCTCGCGGACACGCGCGACCTCCTCCTCGGGGAACGCGGGGCGGAACACGACCTCGGCCAGGAGTGCGAAGGCGTCCTCCCAGCGATCCGCGAGGCAGGAGAGCGACACGGTCGTCGCGTCCCATCCCACCGAGACGTGCAGGGAGGCCCCGATCCCCTCGAGCGCCTCCGCCAGCTCGGAGCCCGAACGGGCGCGCGTTCCGCCCTCGAGCGCCTCGCCGGTCAGCACCGCGTGGCCGGCGCTGCTCTCCTCAAGGCCGGCCTCGGCCGCCGGGATGACCAGCGCCGAGGCGACCACGGGCAGACGGGGAAGGCGCGCCACGCGCAGCGCGAGCCCGCTCGCCAGCGCATCGGAGCGGACGGACGGAAACGCGAAGGGGCGCACCGTCCCGGAAACCGGCGGGCGCGTGCGGTCGACCGGGGCCCGGGCCACGTCAGGGAGCCGGCTCGTAGGCGAGCACGGCGCGGTTGTCGGGACCCAGCCAGCGCTCCGCGACCGCACGCACGTCCTCCCCGGTGACCGCGCGGATCAGCTCCATTTCGCGATTGAGCCGGTCGGGATCGTCGAACAGGAAGGTGAACATCGAGAGCAGGTCGGCGCGCTCGGAGACTTGCTCCAGCATGCGCACGAAGCGCGTGTCCGTGAGTGCCACCGCGCGGGCGACCTCGGCCTCGGTCGCGGATGCGAGCCCCTCCACCTGCTCGACCAGCGCGGCCTCGAGAGCGGCCGGATCCGCGCCCGGGTATCCGGTGGCCCAGATCACCATCATCGAGCTGCCCGTGATCAACGGATACACGAAGGACGCCACGTCCTTGGCGACCCGCCGCTCGCGGACGAGCGTCCGGTAGAGGCGGGACGCGCGCCCGGCCCCGAGCACCGCGCCCGCGACCTCGACGGCGTGAAAGCGCGGATCGAGGAAGGTGGGCACGCGGAAGGCGATCAGCACGCGCGGCAGGGGCACGCGCGCACGCACCCGGTCGCGCACGGTGCCTCCGATGCGCGGACCCGGATCCGGGTGGCCGGGAAGCGGCGGGATCGGGCTCCCCGCCGGGATCTCGCCGAACCAGCGCGCCGCGGCCTCCAGCGCGCGCTCGGGAGGGGCGTCTCCCGCGATCGTGAGCACCGCGTTGCTCGGCACGTAATAGGTGCCGAAGAAGTCGACCACGTCGTCCAGGGTGGCCGCGTCCAGATCCGCCATCGATCCGATTACGGTGTGGTGATAGGGGTGGTCGGAGGGGAAGACCATCGCCTGGAGACGCTCGTCCCAGTCGCCGTAGGGCTGGTTGTCGTAGCGCTGTAGCTTCTCGTTCTTCACCACGTCGCGCTGATTCGAGAGCGTCTCCTCCGTGAGCGCAGGCACCAGCCATCCCATCCGGTCGGACTCGAGCCAGAGCGCGAGCTCAAGGTGGTGCGAGGGGAGCGTCTCGAAGTAGTTGGTGCGGTCGAACCAGGTGGTGGCGTTGAGCGAGCCCCCTGCCCGCTCTACCAGCTCGAAGTGCCGATTCTTGGGCACGTTCGCCGAGCCCTGGAACATCATGTGCTCGAACAGATGGGCGAAGCCCGTGCGTCCGGAGCGCTCGTTCCGCGAGCCGACCCCGTACCAGAGGTTCACGCCGACGACGGCGGCGGTCGGATCGGGAGAGAGCACGACGCGTAGCCCGTTGCCGAGCGTGTGCCACTCCCAGGGCACATGCAGCGTGGAGTCCGGGCCCGCGCGCGGGGCGGCCCTCAAGGAGCCGCTCCCGGCATCACCTCTAGCGCCATGCCGAGGCCGCGCAGCGGACGCTCCACGGCCGCGCGGTCGCCCACCACCACGACGGTCATGCGCCGCGGATCCAGGTAGCGGCGCGCCGCCTCCCGGACCCGGGGCGCATCCACGGCCATCAGTCGCCGCACGTAGCCCGCCCAGTAGTCGTCCGGGAGATGATAGAGCGACAGCTCCGCGAGCCGCGCCACCAGGTCCCCCACCGTCTCGAAGCGCTGCGGCAGCCGGAGCGCGGCGTAGTGCTTGGCGCGCTCCAGCTCCTCGTCCGGGACCGGCTCCTCGATCAGCCGCTCCAGCTCCTCCAGGAAGACGCCCACCGCCTGGTCGGTGACCGGGGTGTGCACCGCGGCGCGCGCCACGAAGGGGCCGGGGGCGCAGCGCGCATGGAAGCCGGAGCGCGCGCCGTACGTTAAGCCTTTCTCCTCCCGCAGCCTGGTGTTGAGCCGGCTGGTGAACGCGCCCCCGAGCACCGTGTTGAGGACGACGATCGGGAAGTAATCCGGCGACGAGCGCGCCGCGGCCACGCACCCCACCCGGATCTCCGACTGCGCGGCGCCCGCACGGTCCACCAGGCAGAGCCGCGGGCAGTCCGGCTGGGGCGCAGCCGGCACGGTGCAGGGCGGCGTGGCGCGCCGCTCCCACCTGGCGAGGCGGGCCTCGAGCAGGTCACGCAGCTCCCCTTCGGTGACGTCCCCCGCCACCAGAATCGTCACGTTGCCGGCGTGGTAGCGCTGCCGATGGTGCTTGGCGACCTCCGCGCTCCCCAGGCGGGCCAGGGTGGCGCGCGTGCCCAGCAGGGGTGGGCCCCAGGGGTGGTCGGGTCCGTACAGCAGCCGGCTGAGCGCGTCGTTCGCCACCGCGCGCGGCTCGTCCACGAGCTGGAGCGCCAAGTCCATCCGCTCGCGGCGCACGCGGTCGAACTCGCCCTCGTCGAAGTCGGGTCGGCGGAGCAGGTCCACCAGGAGCGTCAGCGCCTCCGCGAAGCGCGGCCGGAGCGCCAGCAGCGTCAGGTGGCCGTCGTCGTAGCCGGCCGCGGAGTCGAGGGTCGCACCAAGCCCCTCGAGGAGGCGCGCGAGCTCGACCGCGGAGCGTCCGCCCGCGCCCTCGTCGAGCATGTCTGCGGTGAGCGAGGCGAGCCCGGCGGAGGGCGCGGGCACGGCGCTCGCGCCGCCGGGGACGAGCACCTTCGCGGCAACCAGCGGGAGGTCGTGCCGCTCAACGAGCGCCACCTGGACACCGCACGAGAGGGTGAAGCGGGAGAACTCCGGAAGCGCGAGCGGGACGGGGGCGCCCAGCACCGGAGCGCGCGTCCGGTCGAGCGGCCGCTCCTCGCGCACCGCCGTCCGCGCGCGGGAGGTCGCCCGGGGAGCCTTACGCTGCGGCACCGGCCGCCAGCCTCCGCCGTCCCTCCGGCACGACGCTCACTGCGACGGCGTGGGCCTCCGTCAGCCACCGCCGCGCCGCCTCCGCGACGCCGGCGGGCGTCACGCGGCGGTAGCGCTCGAGGTCCTCGCCCACGTAGCCCGGATCTCCGGCGAACATGAGGTACTCGTTCAGCTGATCCGCCTTGCCGCCGAAGCCGCCGATGCGCTCGAGCGCTTGTACGAACCCGGCCTCGAGCCGCGCGACCGCGCGCCCCAGCTCCGCCTCCTCCACGCCCTCGCGCACCACGCGCTCCAGCTCCTCGCGCACCGCCGCCTCGAGAACGCCGAGCCCCAGGTCGGGCTTCGCGGTCACCCCGATCTCGAAGGCGCCCCCGTGTTGCGCACCGCTCTGCCAGGCGCTCACGTCCTGCGCGCTCTGCTCGTCGTGCACGAGACGGTGGTAGAGGCGGGAGCTCTTACCGTCGGCCAGCACCTGCGCGAGCAGGGCGAGCGCGGCATCCTCCTCGGTGTAGTGCACCGGCGAGTGCCACGCGAGAACCAGGCGGGCGAGCTGCACGCGGTCTTCGAGCACGAGCTCGCTCGGCCGCTCGAGCGCGGCCGACGGCCACTCAACCATCGGCGGGGCCGCGCCCGCCGGCAGGGAGCCGAAGTACCGCTGTACCAGCGCGCGCGCTCGCTCCACCGTGACGTCGCCCGCGATCGCGATCGCGGCGTTCCCGGGCGCGTACCAGGTCCGGAAGAAGTGGTGTACGTCGTCCAGGGTGGCCGCCTCGAGGTCGGCCATCGAGCCGATCACGGGATGATGGTACGGGTGCCCCTCTGGGTAGAGGTTGCCCGTGACGGTTTCCCACACGAGGCCGTAGGGACGGTTCTCGTAGCTCTGCCGGCGTTCGTTCTTCACCACGTCCCGCTGCACGTCCAGCTTGTGCTGGTCCATGGCCTCGAGCAGGAAGCCCATCCGGTCGGACTCGAGCCAGAGCGCCAGCTCAAGCGCGCACGCGGGCACGTTGATCCAGTAGTTGGTGCGATCGGTCGAGGTGGAGCCGTTGTTCGAGCCTCCCACCCCCTCGAGGAGGTGGTCGAACGCGCCAGGCGGAACGTGCGCGGAGCCCTCGAACATGAGGTGCTCGAAGAGGTGCGCGAAGCCGGTCGGGCCGGGCACCTCGTGCCCGGAGCCGACCCGGTACCACACGTTCACCGCGACAAGCGGCAGCCGGTGATCCTCGTGCACGACCACATCGATCCCGGAGTCGAGCCGGAAGCGGGTATGGGGGATGTCCACGTTCATGGTCTGGTCATCATCCGCTCGCGCAGCGCCGACGGCCCGATCTGCTCGGCGAGCCAGGACGCAGCCTCCTCCGCCCCTTCGTCGATCCGGCTCTCCACCTCGTCGACGAGCGCGCGGTCCGCCCCTTCCGCCCGCTGCCGCGCGCGCTCGACCATCTCGAGCGTCGTCCCCTCGGCCCCGGCAGCGGCGGACGCGAGCGCGGCCATCAGCTGGGTCTCCACGTCCTCGGGCCGGAGGCGGGCCCCCTCCTCGAGCACGCCGGCGGCCTCCTCGGTGCGTCCCTCTTCGTGGAGCAGGAGGCCGAGCACGACCTGCGCCCACCCGTCCCCGGGGTCCAGCTCGATCGCCCGGTACAGCTCGTCCACGCCGGCGTCGCGCCGGCCGGCCAGGACCAGGCCGACGCCCAGCTCGTAGCGCACGCTCGCGTCCTCCGGGTCCAGCGCGCTCGCGGCGTCCAGCTCGCGGAGTGCGTCGTCGATCATCCCTTCGCGGATGAGCCAGGCGCCGTATAGCCAGCGGGCGAGTAGCAGATCGGGTGCCAACAGCACCGCGGTGCGGAGCGCCCCCTCCGCCTCGGGATCGTCGAAGGCCGCCACCGCGTTCCCCGCGATCGCGAGCACGTGGGGATCGGAAGGACGCGCGGCCAGGCAGGCGCGGAAGCGCTCGTACGCCACCCCCTCGAGCCCGAGCTCGCGCTCCGCCACCCCGAGCCAGCAGAGCACGAAGGGATCGCCCGGGTGCTCGGCGAGGGCCCCGCGCAGCGCGTCCGCCATCTCCGCGTAGTCGCCCTCGTCCCCCAACTGGTGGGCGCGGTCGAGCACCTGCCGCACGGCGTCGTCCGGCTGCTCCGGGCCGGGAGCAGCCGGGAAGACCCGGTCGTCCGTGCGGTCGTCGCTCATGGTCACGCCGTGCGTCGCCGCGCGTCTATGACACGCGCCTCATGCACCGTACTTGACCAGCCGCCCGGCGTGCGCCAGCGCGAGCGGGATCAGATCGGTGGCGTGGACGAGGCCGAGGTGGCCCATGCGGCAGGCCGACTCGCCGAACTCGGGCGCGCTCGGGCGCGGCCACTCGGACACGAGCAGCACGGGCACATGGTGCCAGGAATGCTCGCGGTAAAGCGCGGGGGTGGAGTGGTCGCCGGTGACGATGATCGCGCTCGGGCCGAGCGCGGTGATGCGCGGCACGAGGGCGTCCACCTCCTCGATCGCGGCGACCTTGCCGCCGAAGTCGCCGTCATGCCCCCGCGTATCGGTGTCCTTGAAGTGAAGGAAGTAGAGGTCCGGCTCCCCCCAACAGCGCTCGAGCTGCGTGACCGTGTCCTCGTTGCTCTCGGGCACCGCAGGGACGGTCATTCCCACGAGCCGCGCCACCCCACGGTACATCGGGTACTTGGCGAGCGCGACCCCCGCGAGCCCGAAGCGCTCCTCCATGCTCGGCAGGCGCTCGAACATGGCGAAGCCGCGCGCGAGGAATCCGTTCATCTGGGGCTCATCCGCCAGGATCCGGCGCGCCTGCTCGAGCACGTCGGTCACGATCTCGGCGGTCGGGCGGGACGCCTCGTCCTGTGCAGCAACGGGGAGCGCGGGGCGCCCGGTCTCGAGCGGATCGGTGTCGGCGAGGGCGGCCCCGCCGAGCGCCTTCCCCCGGAGGTGCAGCACGACCCGGTGCTCCTTCTCGGGCACGAAGGTCACCGCCACCCCCGCGGGCGCGCGCAGCTGCTTCTGCACGCGGTCCACCACGCGCGCGGCCTCCGCGTCGCCCGGCCGGCCGGCGCGCCGGTCCGTGACCCGTCCCCCGCCGTCGAAGGTCGCGAGATTGAGCCGCGCCGCGACGTCGCCGCACTCTAGCTCGAGCCCCACGCCCAGCGCTGAGGGGGCCCCGCGTCCGATGACGTAGCGGGTGGGGTCGTAGCCGAAGAGGGAGAGGTGTCCGGGGCCGCTCCCCGGGGTGATCCCCTCGCGCACCATCACGCTCATCCCGAGGGAGCCACGCCGGGCAAGGGCGTCCATGTGGGGAGTGCGCGCCGTCTCGAGCTCGGTCCGTCCCGTATCCGGATGGGGAAGCCCTCCGAGACCGTCCATGACCAGCAGGACGATCCTCTTTCCGCGAACTCCTCGTTCGACCTGCTGCTCGGGAAGGACGACCTGGTTCAATGCGGGAGCCTACTCTCCTCGGGGGATGGATCGAAGGGCCTGAATATGGTGGCCCGCCTGGCCAGGGGGGACCCCGGGGAGGTGACGGCGCTCAGCCGTCCCTGAGCCAGCGCTCGAGGCGGCCGAGCGCGGCGCCATAGCGCTCGGCCAGCTTGCCCAGGAGGATTCGCGGGACATGTGGGTGCACGCCCTTCCGGACGACACCTGGCAGGTGCTCTACGCGCTCGGGCTCCAGGACTACTTCCGCCTCTTCCCCCTGATGATCGGGCCCCAGGAGTAGTCATCGCGGCCCGACGATCGCGCGGTAGCTCTCTGGGTTCCACCGCGGCCGCTCGGTCCGGTTCGCAACCTCGAGGCCGAGGTGGAAGATCAGCCGCCCGATCCGCGCGGTCTTCTCCGCGTCGATCTTGTCGGGCTCGTCCGAGGGCTCGTGGTAGTCCTCGTGCGTCCCGTTGAAGAAGAACAGGATCGGCACGCCCCTGCGCGCGAAATTGTAGTGGTCAGAGCGCATGTAGAACCTCTCCTCCGGCCACGGATCGTCGATCGCCGTCATGCCGAGCTCCGGGTGCTCGGCGTTCACCGCCGCGAGCGCCTCGCCCAGATCCGAGTGCTCCTTGCCGATTGCGACGATCGTGTCGGTCCAGTTCCGCCCTACCATGTCGATGTTCAGGTTCGCGACCATCCGCTCCACGGGAACCGGCGGATGCTCGGCGAAATAGCCGCTCCCCCAAAGGCCGTGCTCCTCTCCGCTCACGGTCAGGAAGATCATCGAACGGCGCGGACGGGGCTGGAGCGACGCGAACGCCTCGGCCAGCTCGATCACGGTCGCGGTGCCCGACGCGTCGTCGTCCGCACCGTTGTAGATGCTGTCCCCCAAAAGGTCGGGCTCCCCCGTCCCCATGTGGTCCATGTGCGCGCTGAAGACGACGTATTCCCCCTTCAGCTCCGGATCGCTTCCCTCGAGCACGCCCACGACGTTCGGCGCGGACTGGTCGCTGATGAAGTTCCACGCGGTGGTAACCGAGACCAGCACGGACGGGACGTCGTAGCGCTCCATATCCCGATCCGCGCGCTCGCGCAGCTCCAGCAGGTCGAGCCCGACCGCGCGCAGCACGGGGGTGATGGAGGCGTCGCGCACGACGAAGGCGGGCAGCGTGGTGGGCTCGCCGACGTGCAGATGCTGGCGCCGCAGCTCCGCGTTCACCCTCGCGGCCCACTCGCGGTTCGGCTGCTCCACCGGAATCCAGACTCCCAGCGGATCCTTTGCGAGCACCGCGCGCAGCACGGTCCGCACCTCGGGATCGCGCTGGTCGAGACCGAGCGCGGGCACGATCAACACGTGCCGCCCGGTCAAGGAGACGTCCGCGAGCGTCTCCTCTGCGGCGGCCGACCCGCTCACGACCACGAGCGAGCCGGTGAGGCTCTCGGCCGGCGGAAGGAGCGAGAGCGCCGGCCCGAAGTCGGTCCCGTAGCGTAGATCGCGCCGGCCGAAGCGTGCCCCCGACGTGCCCGGGTTCAGGGCCACGCGGCGGATCGGGTAGCGCTGGAGGAACGTCCCCCCGTCCCCCCCGGGCTCGAGCCCGAACCGCTCGAACTCGCCAGCGATCCAACGCGCGGTCTCCTCGAGCTCGGGGCTCGGCGTATCGCGACCCCGCATGGAGTCGTGCGCGAGCACGCCGATGCGGTGCTGCACGTCCTGGATCGTGATCGTCGCGGCGGCTCGCCCGGCCGCCGCGGGGGAGGACGCCAGTGGCGCCTGGGCGGCGAGCGGGGCGGCGGAGAGCAGCGCGGGCACCGTGAGGATGGCCGCGGCCAGCAGGCGTTGCGTCATGCCGGAGTCCCCGGCGGAGGGGAGGTTTGGGGAGGGAGCAGCTCCAAAGTATCACACTCTCCGCTCCCCGGGGATCCGCAGGGTTCGTGTCCAGAGACTACGTCCAGAGACTACGTCCAGATACCGGGCTCGCGCGCCACCTCGAGCGGGGTCAGGTAGACCACCTGCCCGACCTACACGTCGTCCCGATCCGGACCACGATCGTGCACGATCGCGCCGGGCTTCTTCTCCCGGAGCCAGGCAGTTACCTCCTGGGCCGCCATCAGGGCACCCGCGGTGACACGGTGGGCTCTCCCGGGGTCCCCGTCCCGGCTTTTCCGAGAGGAACCAGGACGTGCTTCTTGAAGACGCCCAGGTCCACGTCGAGCAGATGCGGCATGCCGGACGCATCCATCAGGACGTCGTCCACGGTTCCGACCTTGTCGTCGTCCGCCTCGCTGCGCACCTCCCAGCCGCGTCCGTCGAAAGTGTCAGGGTGGAGATGAGAGGGGTCGGCCTTCGAGAGCGGGATTAGCGCCATGTGACCTCCGGTGCGGGGTGGAACGCACGCAGACCGGACGGCACGCCCGGACGGAAGTGCGGCCCCCAGGCGCAGACCGAGCAACCGGTATGCCAACCCTGCGCGGAGAGGTGCTGATCAGACTGTTCGGAGGATCCCCCGCTCGCGCAGGAAGGCGATCACGTCCTCGAGCATGGGACCCCAGGGACAGTCATTGTGACCGCACTCGTAGCGGATGAGCCGTCCGTCCGCGGCGGCCGCGGCGAGCCGCTCGCCATGCGCGAAGGGAATGGTGCGGTCGCGCGTGCCGTGCTGCACGAGCACCGGACCGCGGAAGGCGCGCACTGCGCCCTCGTTGTCGAAGGAGTGGCGCACCAGAAGGGACGGGAGCAGGTAGCGGCGCGCGTAGGCGCCCACGCTGGTGAAGCTCGCGCTCAGCACGAGCGCCGCGAGCGGCCGCTGCCGCGCGAGCGCGCACGCCGGGCCGCCCCCCACCGAGCGGCCGAACGCGACGATCCGGTGGGGATCGACCTCATCGGTGAGCGACCGGAGCAGGTCGTACGCGGCCTCCGCGGCGGCGGTGACGGAGGATTCCGTCGCGATCCCCGTCGAGCGGCCGTAGCCGGGATACTCGAGCAGCAACACGCCCGCGCCCGCCCGCTGAAGCGGTTCGAAGGAACTGACCCATTCGTCGACCAGCTCCATGTTCCCGTGCGTGAAGAGCACCGCGGGCGCGGGTCCGGTCGGGCGACCGGACGGCGGCACGGGCGGAAGCCACCAAGCCTCAACCTCGGCCCCCGGCAGCTCGATCCGGTGGAGCCGCGCCCCGGACAGCACCTCCCCAGCGGAGAGGGGCTCCGCTGTGCGGCCCGGGAAGATCATCCGGCGCTGCGCGACGAAGAGCACGAGCGCCCAGACCACCCACACCGCGAGCAGCGGCACGAGCAGGCTCACGGCGCGCCGGGCGAGACGACCAGCCACCGGTAACCGGGGTGCGTCCTCAGCGGGTGCCGGCGCGCTCGACCAGCGCCTCGAGCACGTCGCGTGCGAGCGGAGCCCGGGCGATGAGCCAGCCGTCCCGGTGCACGCGGACCACCTGGCTCGCTTCCGGCGATTCCACCAGCGTAGCGGAAGTGGAGCGCCTCGCCGGTGCTTCCCAGGAGCTGAGTGTAGCGGAGCTGCACCTGCCGCTCCTGTCCCGGCTCGATCGGGAAGATGCGCGCGCGCAGGAGCCCGTGCCTGGCCAGCTCGATCAGCGCGGGATCCGCCCGCCGACGCACGATCTCCTCGTAGATCTCGCGGGCGCGGTGCCGGTCCATCATCTCGCCGCGCAGCTCGTCCCCGCCCTGCCAGAGCGAGAAGCCCGCGAAGGCCGCCTCGCCGGGGAACGGATAGAAGTACTCTCCCTCTGCCACCCGCCGCCCCTCGTTCCGGAACCACTCGCTCAGCTCCACGCGCGCCACCCGGTCCTCGACGGTCACGCGCACCTCACTCCGGGTCTTCTCGACCGCCCAGCCACCGACCGGGATGGGACGCCCCGGCAAGGGCTCGATCCACCCCTGGGCGGCGATCGGAGAGGTGAGGGCGAGAGAGAGCACGCAGGCAGCCGCGAGCCCGGAGAGGGCGCTCCGCGGACGGACGGGCGAGAACGGCCAGCACATGGGGTCCTCCGGCAGGAGTGCACGTTCCTACCGGGTGACGCCCCAGCCGGGGGGGCGTGCACAGGACCCGGGAAGGAACGCCCGGTCAAACGTCGAGGTCCTGTCATGGCCATTGGATAGATTCTTCTCACCGATCAGATAGTCGGCAGATTCCGCCTTCCCGTCCCTGAACCATTTCACCGCCCGCCACACGTTCTCCCGCTCCTCGAACTCGAACTGCTGCGTGAGGAGGAGTTTTTCGATGGCGTCCCCCTCAGGGTAGCTACCGCACCTCTTGGACGTGGCTTCACAAGCTCCGACATGCGATGGTTCGTCCCGGTCGCGATCAGCTGACCGGTGAGATTGAGGTAGACTCACGCTTGAAAGTCCCGTGCGCCCGAAAGGGCGACGTGTGGCTGCGCCGTCTCAGGAGGAGGCCCGTTGCGCCTCCTCCTGGTAGTCCACTCCGTGGAGGTGGACGGGCGGAGGTGCACCCCGCATCTTCGCCATCCGTAGGTTAATCATCTCTACGAAGATCGAGAAACCCATCGCGAAATAGATGTATCCCTTCGAGATGTGCTGATCGAGTCCCTCGGCGACGAGCGACATCCCGATCAAGAGTAGGAACGACAGCGCGAGCATCTTCACGGTCGGGTGGTGCGACACGAATGCGCTCACCCTGCCCGCTGCGATCATCATGAAGCCTACCGCGAGGATCACCGCGATTACCATCACGGCCACGTCATCGGTCATCCCGACCGCCGTGATCACGGAGTCGAGCGAGAACACGATGTCGATGATGGCGATCTGAAAGATTACGAAGTACAGCGTGGCATGCCCCGCCTCCGGGTCCCGGTGGTGCTCCTCCCCCTCCAGCTTCTCATGGATCTCGTGAGTCGCCTTGTAGAGCAGGAACAGGCCACCTCCCAGCAGGATCAGGTCGCGCCCGCTCAACTCGTGTCCCAAGGCCACGAAGAGGGGCTCGGTCAACCGCATCACCCACACGATCGAAAAGAGCAGCATGATGCGTGTCAGCATCGCGATCCCGAGCCCCAACTGGCGCGCCTTGGCGCGCTGATCCGCCCGGGCTTTCTCGGACAGGATCGAGATGAAGACGATGTTGTCGATCCCGAGCACGATCTCGAGCAGGGTCAGGGTGGCCAGCGCGATCCAGGTATCCGGTCGGGAGAGCCAATCCATGGGCTGCCTTTCTGGACAAGACGGAAAGGGAGGAATGGGCAGGACAAGGTAGAGAGGTTCGATGACTCTTCACTTGTTTCCGTCCGTGGCCTGTGGGCCACGGTTGTCGGGGGATCGCATTCAGGGGAGGCGGTCGTCGGCCCCGGCTGAACTTGCTGGAGAGGGGAGAGCAAGAACGTGGACATGGTGGAAACCTCGAGGGGAGGGGAGCTGACGACTCTCTCCCACCCTAGGAGCCCACCATGTCCATGATTTTAGTCTACCCGCCTTTGGGCTGCGCTACTACATCCATGCGCGAACGGAGTACGTCGGGGGCGAGGTCCTCTTCACCGTCGAACAGCCCACCCCTGGGCTGCGGTGCTGGGCGTGCAGAAGCCGACGGGTGACCCGCAGGGGCGGACGGACGCGCCGGTATCGAGTGAGCCGCCTACTGCCCGTTTGCGCCCGCCCCCGCCCCACCCCCAC
>Ga0310123_10000807_pt1 | contig 27450 bp, 16 predicted proteins | sample CB6_AW_1057_MG_FD_203505 | JGI IMG/M metagenome (GOLD analysis project Ga0310123, IMG submission 203505) | Marine microbial communities from Western Arctic Ocean, Canada - CB6_AW_1057 | ecosystem: Environmental > Aquatic > Marine > Oceanic | place: Canada: Western Arctic Ocean | collected... | reverse complement strand
TCGGGACGAGGACCGCGAACGGGGCGAGCGGGAACGTGACCGGGACGAGGACCGCGAACCGGGCGAGCGGGAACGTGACCGGGACGAGGACCGCGAACGGGACGAGCGGGAACGTGACCGGGACGAGGACCGCGATCGGGATGAGGCGGCGAGTGGCCAGGCAGAGATCGAACGGGGATCGGATTCCCTGTTTCTCCGGTTGCTGAGATCGCTGTTCACATGAGAGCAGCGGTCCCGGTGTTCGGGAGGAGCCGCCGGGGTCGCGGTCTTTGATGATGACGACCAGTCAGGCTCTCGAGCGGAATCAGAACTCGCCGACCTGTTCGTCACCGAACCGGGTTCCCAGGGCCCGGTAGGTGTCGAGATTGATCGAGTGGCTGATCGAACGGACATGGCCGTCCATGAACAGCGCGTTGACCGACTCGCTGTGAAAACTGCGGGCGGTCACGGCGGCCCGGACGAACGTCCCACAACTCTTGTCCTCGCGGCACGACGTGTAGTCGATGTCGTAGACCCTGTTGTCCACCGTGTGCGGTACGACCGTGTTGGGTGGATAGGTGGTCGTGAATCCTGACTGATGGACGCGGCCGTCCACCCACTCGGTGTGCCCCGAGTTGGTCTTGAAACTGCCCCCGAGGCCGGAGATCGCGCTCGGATCGGCCGGGGGCAGGCGGCCCGCCGATCCCCCGTCTCGAAGATAAGGGGTGAAGGTCTTGACCTCCGAGAAGGAGAGCGTGTGGCTGGTGCCGTCGAAGAAGTCACGGGGTTTCAGACGGCTGTTGGGGTAGAAGGACCCGTCACCACCAAGATTGCGGGCGGGGTCGTAGATCTGCCAGGTGCCCCCGTTGAAAACGTAATTCAGCGGGAAGTAGTTGGCGTTGCCGTCGGAACCGATTCGCGCCATGTCGTTGGTTTCACTGGGACAGAGATACGTGTCGACGCGGTGCGTCTTGACCTTCACCTGGCCGCCGTAGGATTGCGAGAAGTCGATCAGGTCCTGCAGCGCCTCCTGTTCAATGAACGGTAGCAGCCTGGCCTGCACACTCCATTCGCCGCCACCGGTGTTGGTGCTGCCGAAGTTCAGGTCCGTGCAGATGCTCATCGGGAAGTACTTGAACGTCTGCTGGTAGTTGGCCAGGGCGAGCCCGATCTGCTTGAGGTTGTTCTTGCACTGGATTCGGCGAGCGGCCTCGCGTACCTGTTGTACGGCCGGAAGCAACAGCGCCATCAGGATCGAGATGATCGCGATCACAACCAGCAGTTCAATCAGCGTGAACCCGTGTTTGCAGGGTCCGCGAGTTCGCGAGGGATGGCCAACGGCCATGACACCATTTCTCTCTGATCAAACGGCTCAACAGCGGCCGTCGGTCAATGAAATTGAGATTCAGTCTCATGACAAATACCATGCAGGGGGCGGGATGACAAGTGATTCGGGGGCGGCTGTTCCCGGGGAATGGCCGGTGGGGAGGTCGGATCTCTACCGGACGATTCGCGCAGTGATGGCCGTCAGGAGAACTCGTTCCAGTGCCGCATCACGGCCGAGGGCAATCCACCCCGGGGGTGTCGAGCCACCGAGGACGACGTTGAGGTCACGTTGTAGCGGCCGTCCACCGGGGTACGTGGCCACTCCGGGAGCATGTCGGGTCGGTCCCCGTGGGTTTTCGCGTTCCTTGATCACTTCGACCTGGACCTGGATTCCGGTGTTGAGTTGGGTCAGTGTCACGACAGCGCGCCGCCGAATCGGTTGCAGCGAACTCTCGATGCGATCTCCCAGCGTGACCGAATCGTAGTGCCAGGGTTCGAGCAGTCCTGCACCGGCCAGGTATCCTGTCTGGATCGTACCGGCTAGCCGGTTTTCCTTTTCGATCGAAAAGTGGAACGCGTGCAGAGCGTCGACGGTTCGCTCCCAGGTCGTTTCGGTGATTGTCCCGGGCACAACGGTCGGAGTCGGTCCGACCGGTGCCATTGCCGGCATGACCGCGCAGCCGCCGGCAACCAGAACAGCCAGTGGCAACGGGCAGCAACGGCGGGCGATCATTGTCACCGTCGAGTCGGAGGAACGGGTGCGGCGCGCGGTAGTGTCAGGAAAGCGGTCTTCCGGGGCAAGACCATTTCCGGACTCACCCCGGCGGCTTTCCCGACATCGGGTCGAGCAGTACATTACGGATCGCCGACGACTTCCCCACCCACCAACGGATGCACTCCCATGTCGCACTTCCCCGACATCGAGAAGATCGCCTACGAGGGGTCCGAGAGCCGAAACGCCCTGGCCTTCCATCACTACAACGCCGAGGAGGTGGTCGAGGGGCGGACGATGGAGGAGCATCTCCGTTTCAGTGTCTGTTATTGGCATACCTTCCGGGCCACCGGAGCCGATCCCTTCGGTGCTCCCACGTTGCAGCGTCCCTGGGACGACGGCAGCGAATCGGTCGAGAACGCGGTCAAGCGGGTGGATGTTGCCTTCGAGTTCATCGAGAAACTTGGCGCGCCCTTCTACTGCTTCCACGACCGCGACGTGGCCCCGGAGGGATCGTCGCTGGCCGAGACCAACGACAATCTCGACCGGGTCGCCGATGCGCTGGCCGCTGCCCAGGAACGGACCGGCATCCGGTTGCTGTGGGGCACGGCCAACCTGTTCAGCCACCCCCGTTACCTGCACGGAGCCGCCACCAGCTGCAACGCCGACGTGTTCGCCTTCGCTGCCGCACAGGTCAAGAAGTGTCTCGAGGTGACTCATCGGCTCGGCGGCCAGAACTATGTCTTCTGGGGTGGCCGCGAGGGCTACATGAACCTCTTCAACACCGACATGAAACGTGAACTGGACCACCTGGGACGGTTCATGCACATGGCGGCCGAGCACGCCGACTCGATCGGGTTCGACGGCACGTTCCTGTTCGAGCCCAAGCCGAAGGAACCGACCAAGCACCAGTACGACTTCGACGCGGCCGCCTGCCTGAACTTCATTCGTGCCTACGGGCTGGAGGACCGGGTGAAGCTGAACATCGAGACCAACCACGCGACGCTGGCCGGGCACACGATGATGCACGAGTTGACCTACGCTTCGCACCAGGGATTTCTGGGCAGCATCGACGCCAACACCGGCGACCTGCTGCTGGGCTGGGACACCGACCAGTTCCCGACCGACGTCTACCTGACGACCCGTTGCATGCTGGTGATCCTGGCCCAGGGCGGATTGGCTCCGGGCGGAGTCAACTTCGACGCGAAGGTGCGTCGCGAGAGTTTCGAGCCGGTCGACCTGTTCCACGCCCACGTCGGCGGTATGGACGCGTTTGCCCGCGGCCTGAGGATCGCCGCGGCCATCCGGGCCGACGGGGTGCTCTCGGACTTCGTCGCCAACCGTTACCGCAGCTACGACGAGGGGGTCGGTGCCCGAATCGAGTCGGGCGAGGAGAGCTTCGCGTCGCTGGAGTCGTACATGCTCGAAAAGGCCCAGCCCGACGCCAACGAAAGCGGCCGGCAGGAGATGCTCGAGAACATCATCAACGACTTCCTCTAGGCCGTTGAGGCAATCAGCCGGTCTCGGCGGTCAGCATCGGGTGTCGTTTTGGTGAGACACCCGGCGGCAGTTCGGCCTCGACCCGTTCGCGGGTCTCGTCGTCCAGGTCCTCGAGCCATTCCAGCTCGCCGCCGGTGACCGCGGCCACGGCCCGGCCGTCGAGCAGCGCGATCCGGTTCTGTGACACGGCTGGCACCCGGCCTCCGTCGGTGAGAATGCCGACCAGGTTGAGTGGATCGGCGGCCGAGATCACCAGGACTTCCGGCTGCGCGGTGGCCGGTTCCTCCTCGTCCCGCAGTTGCCTCAGCCGCCGCACCGTTTCCCCCAGGGCGAACTGTTCTCCGCCCGGCCCGTCGACAAACCTCCCGCCGCGGATTTCTCCCCGGGCCTCCAGTCTCCGGAACACGCCCAGCAGTTGCCACCACTTGGGCGCTCCGGTCTCACGGCTCAACAGGTCGCGGCAGACGACGCCCCACCTCCTGAGCAATTGCCAGGCCCACTGTTCCAGCGCATCGGCTTCGGCGGCCCGCTGCTGCTGTTCGGATTCGGTTGTGTCGTTGTCGTCGGGTCGGGTCGTCTCGCACCGCGACCACACGCTCCAGCGTCCCGACCCACCGGCCGGCTGTCGCGCGCGGGTTTTCCTCCCTCGTCGGCCTCTCCGCGAGGCCGTACCGGCGACGATCTGGCGGATACCGGCGAACGTGTCGCAGGTGACCAGTCCGCGGCGGACCAGTTCGCCGAGCGTTCCGCTGAGCTGGTCGGGCAGCATGCCGGTCGTCTTCAGCAGGTCGGCGGCGAACTGGGCTCCCCCTTTGGCCAACAGGTCGAACACCTCGCGGGCCGTTGCCCCCAGCGTGTCGGCCTCGGGCACCCGGCTCCAGCGGGTCAACCACCCCAGGTCCTCGCGGAGAAACAGTCCCAGCGGTGCCGTCCTGGACAGCGACGCCACCGGCCGCGCCCGCTCGAAGGCCCCGGCACTCGGATACAGCCGTCCCCAGCCGACCTCGCCCGAGAGCGTCAGTTCGTCGAGCCAACTCTCGCGGTAACCGGCCAGCCGGCTCGTCAACAGGTCGGCCTCCCAGCTCCCGGCCGGGATGTCCAGCCCCTGCAGCATTCCCACCACCTCGAACAGTCCCCCCGGTCCGGTCCGCTGGGTACCGGGATGCAGCCCATGGTGTCGGGCAAGAAACCTTCCGAAGGTGGGCACGTCGACCGGCCGGATCTGCCGCCGCAGTCCTTCGACGGTCAGGCGGTGAATCCGTGCCAGCAGCCGGCGGTGGCACCACTCGGTTTTCGGCGGTCCTTCGAGGCCGGTCCCGGCTGGTCGGAAGCGTCCCCGGAGCACCGTGCCCTCGCCTTCGAGTGCTTCGAGTGCCGCCGCCGCCTGCGAGGGGGTCATTGCCAACTCGGTGGCGATCTCCTCATCGGTTGTCGGTCCACAGATCTCGAGCAATCCTCGCACGGCCGCCACGCGGGCGTCGGTCGAGGAGTACTCGGTACGAACCCCTTCGGGCACCTCGAGCGGCGGGTCGACCGTCGCGTTCTCGTACACGGCGATCGCCGCCGGCAGCCGTTCGGCGGCGACCCATGAGGTGTGACCGTCGCCGGCGGTCACCCTGGTCGCCCGGCCCGTGGCAACCAGTTCGGCAAGCCAATCGGTCCAACCGTCGGCCGGGGCCTCTGCAGGCAGCACGAATCGCGAGAGCAGCAGGTCGTGCAGTTCGTCGGCATCGCGAACCGGGGGCCGAGCCTCGTCGATGACCTGCTGGATTGCCTCGGGATCGAGCCGGCCGAGGTCGCCCAGCTCTTCGACCGACAGGCTGCGACGGGTGGCCACGGCCCGCGCCCGCCGTTCCTGGATTTCGCCCCCGTCGAGGAATGCGTAGGGGTTGGCATTGAGCAGTTCCCAGGTGAACGGCGACGGTTCGCGGGTGTCGCGGCCCACCAGTTCGATCTCGCCGGAGTCGATCCGTTTGAGCACCTGCTCGAGCCCGGCGTAGTCCAGGGCCTCGTGCAGGCAGTCGTGCATTGTCTGCTGCACCAGCGGGTGATCCGGGATCTCGTGGTCTCCGGTGATGTTCTCCTGGCAACCGGTGAGCTTGGGAAACACGGCCGTCAGCAGGTCGTCGGCACGGAATCTCTGGATCGCGTGAGGCACCTTCTTGGAGCCCTGCCGGCGGAGCACCATCAGCGCGCGGGTGAGGTTCCACCGCCAGCGGAGCTGGAAGACCGGGACGGCCAGCACCGCCTGTTCGAGCAGGTTGCGGGCGTTGTGCGGTCCGAGCATGCCGAAGAGACTCTCGAGCGGGAAGCTGTGCTGCGGTCCGAGCGAGAGGATGAAGCCGTCGTCGTCGGCGGTGGCCTGCAACTCAAAATCGAACGACCGGCAGAACCTCTTCCTCAACGCCAGTCCCCACGCCCGGTTGATCCGCGACCCGAACGGCGCATGGATCACCACCTGCATCCCGCCCGCTTCGTCGAAGAACCGTTCGAAGAGCACCTGTCGTCCCGAGGGGACCAGCCCGACGGCGGCCTGTTGCGACGCGATGTAATTGACCACCTGTCCGGCGGCGTGTTCGTTGCACAGTGTCTCGTCGGCCACCCACCGGGTTGTCCGTTCCAGCCGCCGGGCACGCTCGGATTCGTCGCCCCCCGGTCCCCCGATCCGTTCGGCAATCTCCTCGCGCAACCGCGAGACCTCTTCCGAGAGTTCCCAGGTCCGCCCCGGTGCTTCGCCTCGCCAGAAAGGGATCGTTGGCGGGGCTCCGCCGGCGTCCGAGACGGTCACGCGTTCACCCCGGACATGGTGGATCCTCCACGACGTGTTTCCCAGCAGGAAGACGTCCCCCGCCTGGCTCTCGATCGCGAAGTCCTCGTCGAGCGTTCCCACGAACAGGTCGTCCTCGGTGACGACCCGGTAGCTGCCGATGTCGGGGATGGCTCCGGCGTTGGTACAGGCCGAGAGGCGAGCCGCCTTGCGGGCCCTCAGCCGTCGACCGACCCGGTCGTGGTGCAGGTAGACGCGTCCGCGACCGGACGTGTCGGTCATGCCCTCGGAAAGAAACTCGATCACCGCGTCGAACGACTCGCGGGTCAACTGCGAATACGGTCCGGCCCTGCGGACCAGTTCGAACAGTTCGTCCGAGGACCACTCCCGGGCGGCCACCTCGGCGACGATCTGCTGGGCGAGCACATCGAGCGGGGCGAGGGGGACCTGGACCTCGTCGAGCCGGTGGCTGCGGATGGCTCGCACGATCGCCTGGCACTCGATCAACTCGTCCCGCGACAAGGCGAACAGCCGTCCCTTGGGGACCAGTCCCAGCGAGTGGCCCGAGCGACCGATCCGCTGCAGGAGCGTGGCGATGGCCCGGGGAGAACCGATCTGGATCACCAGGTCGACGTGTCCGATGTCGATGCCCAGTTCCAGCGACGCGGTGGCAACGACCGCCTTGAACCGGCCCTCCTTGAGTCGTTGTTCGGTGTCCAGCCGTGTTCCGGCCGAGAGCGAACCGTGGTGGCTGCCCACGTGGTCTTCACCGAGGATCTCGGTCAACTGGTGAGTGACCCGCTCGGCGAGCCGGCGGGTATTGACGAAGACCAGTGTGCTGGTGTGCTCGTTGATCAACTCGACCATCCGCGAGTTGATCTCGGCCCACTGTTCGTGCGAGCAGACGGCCGAGAGGTCGCTGGGGGGGACCTCGATCTGCAGGTCGAGGTCTCGCTGGTGACCCACGTCGATCACCGTCGGCACGCCCTCTGCCGTCCGGCCACCGACCAAAAACGACGCGGTCCGGTGGATCGGTTTCTGGGTGGCCGAGAGTCCGATCCGCTGGAGGTTGGCGGAGGAGTGAGCTTCGAGGCGTTCGACGCTCAGCGACAGGTGGCTGCCCCGCTTGTCCCGCACCAGGGCATGGATCTCGTCGACGATCAACGTGTCGACCGCGCCCAGGGTCTGCCGGGCCTTCTCGGCGGTGAGCATCAGGAACAGCGATTCGGGTGTGGTGACCAGGATCTGGGGCGGGCGGCGGACCAGCTTGGTGCGTTGCCACGAACTGGTGTCGCCGGTGCGGAGCCCGACCCGCAGTTCGGGCATGTCGTAGCCCTCGCGGCGTCCCAGTTCGAGGATCTCTTCGAGGGGCACCTCGAGGTTGCGGTGCATGTCGTTGGAGAGGGCCCTCAGGGGCGAGACGTAGACGACCCGGGTGGTCTCGTCGAGTCCGCCGTTTTCGAGTCCCTCGCGCAGCAACCGGTCGATGACGGCCAGGAAGGCGGCCAGAGTCTTGCCGCTGCCGGTGGGGGCGGCGATCAACGTGTGGTCGCCCGCGGCGATCACCGGCCAGCCCTCGGCCTGCGGTTGGGTCGGAGCATCGAACCGTGACGCGAACCACTTCTGGATCAGCGGGTGAAAAGTGGAGACCGGCATGGCTGGGGGGCATCCTAACGAAGTTGGGTGGACAACCAACCGAGTTGTGCCGCGACGTTGCGAACCAATTTCTGACACACCGGAAAAAAATCCGGATTCCCACGAACACTTCTCTCCCGGGGTGGGTTATCGGGTAGCCCGAGAGGGCAATTTCCGCGTCCTGCGGTGTCAACGGAATACTTCCCGCCCTTTTCGTTGTGCACCGTCAGGACCGCGGATTCTCACTCACCCCCCCGTGACCCATTCCGAGGGTCATCCTCTGCGGGCCGCAGATGGAGCCTCGCCGATGAACCAAGCTGTTTGTCTGCCTCCGATCGACCCTGTCGAGAGTGATGAATCGGCCGCGACCCCCGAGTCGATCCGCCAGAGCATCCAGTCTCGCTGGCAGGATTCGCCCCGCATCGACGTCCACCACGACCGTGGATACCCCGTGCTGGACCTGGGCACCAAGGAGATCTGGGATGGCTCCGATTTGTGCCTGCTCCGCGACACCCTGGTCGACCTGTGCCGGGGTGGCGGTCAAGGCGGACAGCCGAGATCTCCCGCCGGTGGGGGTTGTCGAACGGTGGGCATCGAGATGAAGTCGGTCAAGGGAATCCCGACGGGGTTCTTCGGCATGCTGCACGAACTGCACGTCGAAGAGGGGATCGCGGTGCACCTGTTTTCGCCTCAGCCGAACGTCTGCGGCATGCTGTGGTTCCGGACGTTCTGCGAGTCGGACGAGGTCGGCGGTTTCGTGATGCTGCGTGATCCCAAGCCGAACGTCGTGCCCGGCGCGTACCATTTCTGGGCCAGTCTTCGGGGCGAGGATTTCGTCGAAACGTCTTCGACCGAGTTCCCCTCGCGGGCCTGACGCTTCGGGCCGGCGGCTGTTGACAGTCCCGGTCGACGGATGACAATGGGGTCTGTGTCATCCTCTGCCATCACCCGCCGTCGGGCCTTACAGGTCGGCACCCTATCCGGCTTTGGCCTGAGTCTTTCGGACCTTCTTCGCTGGGAGGCCCGGGCCGATCAGAAGGACTTCGAGAGTCGTCCCGGTCCGGCCCACAGTGTCATCAATATCTTTCTCCCTGGCGGGATCGCGCACCAGGACACCTTCGACCCCAAGCCCCAGTCTCCGGCCGAGTACCGTGGCCAACTGGAGGTCATCGACACCCGTCTTCCCGGAGTCCAGTTCAGCAGCCTGCTGCCCCGCACCGCCACCATTCTCGACCGCGTGACGCTGTGCCGGGCCGTCAGCCACGTGCTGGCCGACCACGATGCGGGCGTGCACCAGATGTACACCGGGTACGGCCCGAGTCCCGCGATCAGCTACCCGAGTCTCGGCAGCGTGGTGGCCCACGAATACGGCCCCCGCAACGATCTGCCCGCCTACATCTGCGTGCCCGGCAAGCACCACCGCTTTGCCGGCAACGGTTACCTGAGCACCGCCTTCGGTCCGTTCGGCCTGGGCAGCGACCCGGCCGAGGCCGATTTCGCCGTCAAGGACCTCCGGCCTCCGGCCCGTATCAACACGGCCCGGCAGTCCCGGGCCCGCTCGCTGCTGTCGCTGGTCAACGAGCGGGTGGATCGCGAGGCGGAGGTCCCGCGTCTCAAGGCGATCGACTCGTTCTACCAGCAGGCCTACCGGATGATCGATTCGCCCGCGGCCCGCGCCGCCTTCGATCTCTCGCAGGAAAAGTCCACCACTCGCGATGCCTACGGCAGCGGAGCGGCGGGGATGAGGATGCTGCTGGCGCGGCGGTTGGTCGAGGCGGGTGTGAGGTTCGTGTCGCTCGAGTACGGCACCTGGGACGGTCACTTCAACATTGCTCCCTCGCTGGCCGACCAGGTTCCCCGTTTCGACCGCGCCCTGGCCGCCCTGATCACCGATCTCGACGACCGTGGCCTGCTCGAGACCACCCTGGTGACTGTCACCACCGAGTTCGGACGGACACCGCGGATCAACAAGGCGGCCGGACGCGACCACTGGCCGCGGGTCTTCAGCGTGATGTTGGCCGGAGCCGGCATCCGGCGGGGCCACGTCCACGGATCCAGCGACCTGACCGCCTCCTCGCCCGATACAGGAGCCCTGGCTCCCCGGGACCTGCTGACGACGGTTTATCACCAGATCGGCATCGTCGCCGAAAAGGAGTTGATGGCCCCGGGGGATCGCCCGATCGAGATCGTCAAGGGGGGGCGGGTGGTCAAAGAGCTGCTGGAGGCGTCATGAGCCGCCGAAAGTGGGCTGACCGGACGATCGGGGTGTTGGTGACGGTCGGCCTGGTGCTGGCGGTGGCCTCGACGGCCCGGGCTCAGTCCGAAGCCCGCGCCGTGGTCTCGGCTTCACCTCGCTACCTGCAGAGGGGGACCGTCACGACCGTCCACCTGCGTTGTGCCTGGCTGCCCTCGGCCGAGGATATCCTGTTCTATTCGCCCGGGCTGGTCTGCCAGGACCTGACGCTGCTGGAGCAGTCCAAGGGACTGCCGCCGGATGGTCGGGAGTACCTGGCGACGATCCGGGTGTCGGCCGACTGCCGGATCGGCCAGCACCGGTTCCGCATCCGTGACCGTGGCGGACTTTCGACCCTGCACACCCTGTATGTCGGCCCCCTGCCCAGGCTGGCCGAGCGGTTGCGGGCGACGACATTCGAGGATCCCCAGGACGTGGCGCTCAACACGACCGTCTCGGGATACATCAGCGAGGTGGGCCAGCTCGACTGGTACCGCGTGATGGTGAAGAAAGGCCAGCGTCTGAACGTCGACGTCCAGGCCGTGCGGATGGCCCAGGGACTGTTCGACGCCCACGTGACGGTTTTCGATGCCAGGGCCCGGGTGCTGGCCGAGTCGGATGACACGGGACTGGGGCTGCACGATCCGATCACCGGATTGATCGCCGGCACCTCTGGTCCCTGCATGATCGCGATCCGCGAGAGTGGTTACGGGAACGAGGGGTCGTACAAGGGACCTCGGGGGAGGTACCTGTTGCACGTGGGCACCTTCCCGCGTCCACTGGCCGTGATCGCCGCTGGTCGCGTCTCGGACAAATTGGTGCGGATGACCTTCCTGGGTGATCCTCGAGGGCCATTCACCCAGTTGCTGGCCGTTTCCACCGATCGCAATCGGTCGGTCTTCGGCACAACCACCGTTACCCCGACGCTTGACGGACGTTCGGCTCCGACCCCGCACCCGATCCGGGTCAACCACCTGGCGACGGTGGTCGAGACCGAGCCCAACGACGACTGGCGGAAGTTACCGCCGTCGGAGCAGACCGCACCAGCGGCGTTTGCTGGAGTCATCTCGAAGCCCGGCGACGTCGACACGTTCCGCTTTCGCGCCGAAAAGGGGCAGCGGCTGAGGGTGCAGGTCTACGCCCGCCGACTCTATTCGCGGCTCGATTCGGTCATCAGCGTCCACCGCGTCCGCGACGGGACGAATGTCGCCGGGGGTGACGATCCGCCACGCAGGCACCGAACGTCGCTGTTTGCCTACAACAGTCACCATGCCGGCTGGTTTGCCCAGGATGCCTACACCGAGATGACCGCAAACGAGGGGGGCGGCTACGTGGTCGAGGTGGCCGATCACCTCAAGAAGGGAGGCATCGATTACCACTACCGGATCGAGGTGACCCGGATCGAGCCGAAGCTGACGCTGTTCGTTCGTCGAGATCCACCGTACTGGCGAGGAACCCCCGGGCAGAGCGTGTCGGTGCCGCGAGGCAATCGCTACGCGGTGATCGTCGAAAATCTCAGGCAGAACTGTCCCGAGGGGCCGCTGGCGGTGGCCGCCGACGGGCTGCCTCCGGGCGTGTCGGTCGAGGCACCCGGTTTGACCGGCCGGCGGGTGCCGATGCTGTTCACCGCTACCGGGGATGCCCGCCGAACCGCCGGTCTGGTCCGGTTCCGTTCGACCGACGCTTTGGGCCGACCGCTGGCCACGCAATTCGAGCAGACGGTCTTCTACGGACTCAATCCGCCCAACTACGCTTTTTTCGGGGTCGACTCCGAACGGCTGGCCGTGGCGGTGGCCGAGGACTACCCCGTGCACCTGGAACTTGAACCACCCGAGGCTCCGCTTGTTCAGGAGGGCGAAGCGGTGCTGAAGATCCGCGCCCGCGTCGGTCCGGGGCTGAGGCGGAAAGTGTGGTTGTCGATGCTCTACACGCCACCCGGGATCAGTGCCGAGTTGTCCAGCCCGATGACCGACGGCGAGCGGGTGGTGGAGATGCGGCTGGAAGCGAATCGCGAGGCGCGGCCGGGTCGCTGGCCGATCGCGGTCGTCTCGCGTGAAGCCACGCAGCTCCGCGGCGGTGGCGTTTCGACGCAGTTGCGGACACTCGAGGTGCTTCCCGCGTTCCTGGACCTGGTCCTCACTCGAGCCATTCTCCCGAGAGGGGAGACAGTCGGGTTGAAGGGGCAACTGGAACAGAAGGTCGAGTTCACCGGTGCGGCGAAGGCCGAGTTGCTGGGACTGCCCGAGGGGGTGACGGCCAGGCCGGTCGAGATCGACGCGACCTCCCAGTCGATCACCTTTCCGGTGACGGCCGCCGCGACGGCACCCACCGGGTTGCACAAGACGCTCTCTTGCCGGATCTCCATCCCGTGGCGCGGAGCGGGTGGTCGAAAAACGACCGTCGTGCAACGGCTGGGTCACGGTGGTCAACTGAGGATTCTCGAGACGGCGACCGTCCAGCGGCAGGAGAAGCAGGAAGGGCGGGCGCCATGAGCCTGGATTTCGCCCGAGGACCGTTTGCCGACTGTCGAATCGCACTGGGGATCCTGGCGGTCGTGGTCGGCAGCGGTGCTGCGATCGCCGGCGACCCGGTGATTCGAATCTACCCGTCTCGAGTGACGCTCGACGGGGCGGTCGATCGGCAGCGTGTGATCGTGCAGTCGACCGACGCGGACGGCCGCACCCGTGACCTGACTTCAAAAGCCCGGCTGACGACCTCGGTGCCCGATCGGGTCCGGATCGCCGATGGGGTTCTCCAGCCGGTGGCCGACGGGACGTTGGACCTCGTGGTGACCGTCGATGGCCGTCGGTTGGTTGTCCCGGTGACGGTCCGCAATGCCACCACGACCTCGCCGGTGCGATTCGGTCTCGACGTGATGCCGGTGCTGACCAAGGGGGGGTGCAACAGCGGCAGTTGCCACGGAGCATCGCGGGGGCAGCGGGGGTTCCGGCTGTCGGTTTTCGGGTTCGACCCGGCCGGCGACCACTTCCGGATCACCCGGGAATTCGTCGGCCGGCGGATCGACCTGGCGCGGCCGGCCGAGAGCCTGTTGCTGACGAAGCCGTCCGAGCAGGTGGTCCACGGTGGTGGGCAGCGGTTCGATGCCGGCAGCGAGATGTACCGGGTGCTGTTGAAGTGGCTCGAGCAGGGGGCTCCGAGGGATCCGCAGGATGTGTCCCGGGTGAAGCGGCTGGAGATGTTTCCCTCGGAGGTGGTCCTGTCGGGCACGCCGCCCGGGGGCGACGCGACCACGAGAAACTCTCATCGGCTGGTTGTTCGGGCCCATTACGACGACGGCACCGATCGCGACGTCACCGGGCTGACCGTCTTCACCAGTACCAACACCGCATCAGCGGTCGTGTCGGCCCGTGGGGTGGTGAGCGGGCAGCGGCGGGGCGAGTCGTTCGTGATGGCGATGTTCGGTGAACACAATGTCGGGTTGTCGGTGATCGTGGTCCCCGCGGGGCCGGCGGCGGTGTTTCCCGATCTGCCGGTGGCCAACCGGGTCGACGAGTTGATCCATCGGAAGCTGCGGAAACTGAGAGTGGTTCCCTCGGCGCTCTGCGATGACTCGACGTTCCTCCGCCGGGTCTACCTGGACACGATCGGGCTGTTGCCCGAGCCGGGTGAATTCGACCGGTTCGTGGCCGACAAGCGTCCCGACAAGCGGAAGCGGCTGGTTGAGGAGTTGTTGGGTCGACCCGAGTTCACCGATCTCTGGGTGATGAAGTGGGCCGAATTGCTGCAGGTCCGCAACGTCAAGGGTGGGTTCTTCGGCTGGTTGCGGAAGCGATTCCTGGCCAACGTGCCGATGGATCGGATGGTTCGCGAGTTGTTGACGGCCGAGGGGGGCTTCTTCCGGGATCCCCCGGCGCAATACTTCCGACGGGTCGGCAAACCGAAGGTCCTGGCCGAAAACGTGGCCCAGGTCTTCATGGGGACCCGCATCCAGTGCGCTCAGTGTCACAACCATCCGTTCGATCGCTGGACGATGAACGACTACTACGGTTTCGCCGCGTTCTTTGCACAGTTGGGCTCGAAGCGGAACTGGGAGGACACGCGAGAGCAGATTGTCTTCAACAAGGGCTCGGGTGAGGTCCGGCATCCGATCGACGACCGAGTGATGCCGCCGAAGTTCCTCGGCGGCGACGTGCCCAAGATGGGCCGACGGGACCGGCGGGCCGTGCTGGCCGACTGGCTGACGGCTGCCGAGAACCCGTGGTTCGCACGGAACCTGGCCAACATCGCCTGGGCGCAGTTCTTCGGACGAGGAATCGTCGACCAGGTGGACGACGTGCGGCTGAGCAATCCGCCGTCAAACCCCGAGTTGCTCGACTTCCTGGCCGGCCGACTGGTGGCCGACGGCTACGACTTCCGCAAGCTGATTCGAATCATCACGCTCTCACGCGCGTACCAGCGGGCGACCAAGCCGACCGCCAGCAACCTCGACGACCGGCGGAACTTCTCTCATGCGGCATTCCGCCGGTTGCGGGCCGAGGTGCTGCACGACTGCCTGTGCCAGGCGACGGGCGTACCAAGCCGTCTGGGCGGGTTTCCCCTGGGCACCCGTGCGGTGCAGTTGCCGGTGGCCGCGATGTCCACGGACTTTCTCGTGACGTTCGGCCGTTCGAATCGCGAGACGGTCTGCAGTTGCGAGGTCGACGTGCAGCCGAATCTCTCGCAGGCCCTGCACCTGATCAACGGCACCACGATCTGGGGCAAGATCGAGCGGGGCGAGGTCTTGAAGCGGCTGATGGCAGCCGGTGACGATCCGACCACGGTGATCTCGGCTCTTTACGTTCGCTGCCTGTCGAGGCGACCGACGGCTCGCGAGCGGACCCGGTTGTCGGCCGCCGTTGCCGCCGCCGACGATCGGACCGAGATCTACCAGGAGTTGTTCTGGGCGTTGTTGAATTCCAAGGAATTCCTGTTCAACCACTGACCCGGTTTTCACCGGGAACCCGCGGCAGACCACTTTGACCGGCCAGGCAGTGTGACCAGATGCTCAAGCGAACCAACACGTTGGTAGTTCTCGTGATCCTGGTGCTGCCGCCGGTGGTTGGGGCGGAGGATCCGGCCGGCGCGAAATCGAAGTCCCCGAGAGTGACGTTCCGCGACCAGGTCGGACCGCTGTTTCGTCGCCGCTGCACAGGGTGTCACGGCGGTGGTCAGCCGAAAGCCGATCTCGATCTGTCGAGGTACGTGGCGGCGATGGCCGGTGGGTCTTCCGGCGAGGTGCTGGTTCCGGGAGATCCCCTGCAGAGCCGGCTCTACCTGCTCGTCTCTCACGCCGAGGAGCCGCACATGCCGCCCGAGCGGCCCCGGTTGCCTCGAGCGGAACTGAACTTGATCCGGCAGTGGATCGACGGCGGCCTGCTGGCGACCAGCACAAGTCGTCCGCGGACCTCGAAGCGTCCTCGCTCGGTGCTCTCGCGTGTCGGCCCGCCTCTTCGTCGTCCCGCCTCGGCGAGCAAGGGGGACCAGCCGGGCGCTCGTCCCGCCGGCTGGCCGGCCGTGGCGGTGCGGACCGCTTCCCGGGGACGCGCGGTGGTGGCCCTGGCGGCCAGCCCGTGGTCGTCGCTGGTGGCCGTCGGTGGCCTCGGGCAGGTGTTGGTCTATGACGCGATCGGTGGAAAATTCTCCGGCGTGCTGTCGTTTCCCGAGGGCCGGCCGCACCAGCTCGCCTTCAGTGCCGACGGCGAGGTGATCTGGGCCGCCGGCGGGGAGGCGGGGGTCTCCGGGGCCGTCGTGGGCTGGAGCGTCCGGACCGGGCGACGGCTGTTTGCCGTCACCGACGGCGAAGACGTCGTGCTGGGATCCGCATTGGCACCGTCCGGAAAGCTGCTGGCCATCGGCAGCGACCGGGTGGTCCGGATCGTCGAGACCACCACCGGCCGGACGATTCGACTCCTGTCGGTTCACACCGATTGGGTTGTCTCGATCGGTTTCAGTCCCGACGGGCGGCGACTGGTCACCGGTGACCGCGGGGGCGGCCTGGTGTTGTGGGAGACTCGCCAGTGGGACCGGGTGTCGGCACTGACCGGTCACCGTGGCGCGGTCACCGGCGTGGCGTGGCGGCCCGATGGCCGCGTGGTCGCCTCGGCCAGCCAGGACGGGACGGTCCGTCAGTGGGAGGCCGAGGGGGGGCGGCCGCTGAGGAACTGGATGGCTCACGAGGGGGGCGTACTGGGCATCGCCTGCCGTGCCGACGGGCGGCTGGCGACCGTCGGCCGCGACCGGGTGGCGAGGACCTGGAACCAGGCCGGAGCCGAACAGAACCGAAGAGGGCCGCTGGGCGACATCGCCACCCGCGTGGTGCTGGTCGGCGTGCCGGGCTGGCTGGTCGTGGGCGACTGGACCGGTGCACTGAGATTGTGGCGAGGATCCGAGACCAGGCCCCGCGCGACGTGGCAGCCCGGCGTGGCGTCCCGATGAGATGATCCGTTGCTCGCGTGGGCATCTTTGGGTTGCGGAGCGAAGTCACTCGCGGCTCGCTTGCGAACCGGAGGGTTGACTCGGATAATGGCCGCTCCGCCGGTGGTCGTTGACGAGTGTCAGAGATCTGGCGGGATTCAACATCAGGAACACATTCCGGGATCAGAAACGACACGATGGATAGTGCCAAGTTGAGCCTGGAAGGGCAGGAGTACGAGCTTCCGGTGGTCGAGGGGTCGGAGGGGGAGCTGGGTGTCGACATTACCAGCTTCCGCAGCCAGTCCGGCGCGATCACGCTCGACTCCGGGTACGGCAACACCGGTGCGTGCCAGAGTGCCATCTGCTTCATCAACGGTGAGGAGGGGATTCTCCGATACCGTGGATACCCGATCGAGCAGTTGGCCGAGAATGCCACGTTTGCCGAGGTCTGCTACCTGCTGATCTACGGTGACCTGCCGACGGCCGACGAGCTGAAGGCATTCAGCGACGGACTGACCTACCACAGCATGATCCACGAGGACATGAAGAAGTTCTTCGAGGGTTACCCGGCCTCGGCGCACCCGATGGCCGTGCTCTCGTCGATGATCGCCTCGCTGGCCACCTACTACCCCGAGGCCGCGGGGGAAGAGGATGACGACCTGAACATCGTCCGTATCCTGGCCAAGTCCAAGACGATGGCCGCCTGGGCCTACAAGAAGTCGATCGGCCAGCCGCTGATTTATCCGCTCAACCGACTCTCTTACAGCGCCAATTTTCTCAACATGATGTTCTCGGTGCCGACCGAGGCGTACGAGGTGCCGAAGGTCCTCGAGGACGCCCTGAACGTGTTGTTGATCCTGCACGCCGACCACGAGCAGAACTGCAGCACGTCGACGGTGCGGATGGTGGCCAGCAGCCAGGCCAACATCTTTGCCTCGCTTTCGGCCGGCGTCTGTGCTCTCTGGGGTCCGCTCCACGGCGGAGCCAACCAGAAGGTGCTCGAGATGCTCGAGATGATCCGCCAGGACGGATCCGACTACAAGAAGTACGTCGACATGGCCAAGGACAAGGACAACGAGTTCCGGATGATGGGATTCGGGCACCGCGTCTACAAGAACTTCGACCCGCGGGCGACGATCCTGCGGAAGGCCTGTGACGAGGTGCTGGAGGACCTGGGAGTCGACGATCCGCTGCTCGAGATCGCCAAGCAACTCGAGGACGTGGCACTCAACGACGAGTACTTCGTCGAGCGGAAGCTCTATCCCAATGTCGACTTCTACAGCGGCGTGCTCTACCGCGCGATGGGTATCCCGACAAACATGTTCACCGTGATGTTCGCCCTGGGACGCCTGCCCGGCTGGATCGCTCACCTCAAGGAACTTCGAGACGACCCAGGCAGCCGGATCAACCGCCCACGGCAGATCTACACTGGCCCGACGGTTCGAGATTTCAAGCCGGTGTCCGAGCGGTAGGCGGTCCGTCGGCGGGTTCCCGCTTCGCCTGAAGTCCCACGACTTCCGGGGTTCTCACGCGGGCCGCTCCTGTTGGGCCGTTGTCGGTGCTCACGGCCGTGGTCCAGGCCCAACTCCGAGTGTGGCTCTTGAGTGACGGCGGCGGATCGACTACACGGGGTGTAACTGGCGGGCGAGAGGACTTGGCGAAAGAGATGACAGTTGAGGCGGTGGGATCCGGAGACGGCCTGAAGGCGCTGGGCGAGCACTACCGGTCGCTGGTGGAAGGCAAGGCGGTGGGCTGGGACGCGGAGCGTCCGTTCCTGAAGTGCCTGGGGGTTGGCGGCCAGGGCGTCGTCTACCTCAGCGAGCGTCGCGGGGTCGACGGTTTCACGATTCCGGTGGCGTTGAAGGTCTTTTCGCCGGACCGTTTCACGGCTCCGGTCGAATACACCGCCGAGATGGCTCGATTGGCCACGGTCGCCTCGCGGGTTGCACGGATCCAGCAGGATCACCTGGTCGACGTCCAGAACGTCGTCAGTATCGAGGGGATCCACGTGCTGGAGATGGAGTGGGTCGACGGATACGACCTGCGACGTCTGTTGACTCCGGATGCCTATGGTCGCGTTCGCGAGCAGGTGACCGAGCGTCGCTGGCAGACGATCAACCAGGTGGTGATGACCGAGGGACGCCAGCAGCCGCGGTTGCGACCGGGGACGGCGGCGTCGGTGATCCGCGAGTGCCTGTCGGCGTTGTCGGCGATGCACCGTCACGGCATCGTCCACAACGACATCAAGCCTTCCAACGTGATGCTCAAGCGCAGCGGCAATGCCAAGATCATCGATATCGGTGCCGCCTTCGAGCTGGAGAACCCGCCCGCGGTGCAGCCGTGCACGCCGATCTACGCCGCGCCGGAAGTCCTGGAGGGAAAGCCGGGGACGCCGGCCTCGGACCTGGCCAGCGTCGGCTACCTGTTGATCGAGATGCTTTCGGGCGAGCAGCCGTTTGCCGAGATGAAATTCTCCGAGATGCTCACGGCCAAGCGGTCGGTCTTCGAGTGGCTGCCGGGGGCGTTGCCGGTCGAGGAGTTCGCGTTGACCGAGCCGCTGCTGCGGCTGCTGCACGGCCTGGTCGACCCGGATCCGTTCCAGCGGTTCCCCTCAGCCGAGGAGGCCGAACTCGATTCGGGTGGCGTGGCCGAATTCCAGCGAGAACTGGTGCAGGCCGGGGTGGCGAGCGAATACGAGGCGGAAATCCGGCACTGGATCGAAGAGGTGGAGGCGGAGTTTGAACTGCGGGATACGTCGGATGAGGCGACTCGCGAGTTCCTGCCCCCGACGCGGGTGTTCAACCCGCCGGTGGAGTGAACACCCGGGTCGAAGGCTGGACACCGGCCGCCGGGTGATCTCTCACGCGTCTTCACCGTCCTCGAGCTGGGCGAGAGTTCTCTTGGCCTGGACCGCGGACCAGGTCCGGGGAAACTGGTCGACGATCCCCCTGAGAAGCGCGACGGCGTCGTCTGTACGGCCCGTCGCAACCCGTTTCCGAGCCTCCTCGAACAGCTCCTTGGCGGTGTCTTCGTCGTCGCTTGGTTCAGGCAACGGGGGTTCCGCCGGCTTCGGCTGGTCCGGCTCCCGGTGGGGCGAAACGGGAACGAACTCGGTGGGAACCGCCGGAGTTGTTGTTTCCTGGTAAAGCACCATGTCGCGGATCACGCCGATGACGCTCAACGCCCGATTCACGTCGATCGGGACACCCTCGATCACGTTGGGCTTGAACTCGAGAGCAATCTCCGGTCCACCTTCAGGGTACACCTTGATGAAGAACGACTTGGTCAGCACGTAACCGACGACCAGTACGATGGCCAGCACGAGTCCGAAAATGAAGGGGGTCCATTCTTCGTTGGAGATGCCGAGACCGATTCCGCCAAACAGAAATACCGCGGCCCCGACGAGGTTCTCGACCGGTTTTCGAACGCCGGCGGAAAGCGTGGAGATCTGGTTGATCGGAATCGTCTGAGAACTCTGGCCGAACAGGCTCGCCGATTGGCAACGGAGTTCATTGCCGGCGAGGGTGAAGCGTGTGATCGGACTGAAACCGATGAGAGACAGGAGAAATGCCAGGATTCCCCGACTGCGGCCGACGATTTCGACGGTCGCCGTCGGCATCGGCAACGGCTGAGCCGAGAGCGAGAACTTCTGGATCACGAGCGAATTCAGACGCATGACTTGGCTCCGGTACCGGTGCCGACCCGAATGGAGCGACTGGACCCTGGAATCAGTGGCCCAATCGTTTTTCGGGGGGGATTTTGCTCCCAGAAGCTGCTGCAATAACACATCCAAGAGACTCCCATGAAGATCAAAGGAGCCGAAATGCGCCGCAACAAGAACCTGGGCCTGATGATCTTGTGCGGGCTCTCAGTGAATACGCTGTCGATCACCCAGGCCGGTCCTCCGGTCGACGTCCCACCGACTGACAACAAGGTGGAAACGAGTTTCCGTGGGCTGGCCGATGCCACGCCGCCAAGACTCGCCTGGAACGCCACCACGATCGGAGAGCACAAGGCCTGGCACAAGGCGTTTCGGGCAAGAATGCTCAAGGTCCTCGGCCGCATGCCGGATCGCGTGCCGCTGAGGGTGAAGTGGACCGAAAAGCAGCGGTTCGACACGTTCACGCGGCACAAGATCTACATTCAAACCGAAAAGACCTACTGGTGCCCGGTCTACTACCTGGTGCCGCACAAGCTCCGAAAGCGGGCACCCGCGATCGTCTGTCTACACGGCCACGACGGCGTCGTTCCTTACCTGGGGGAGGGAAGAAAGTCGGGCAAGGCGCGGCCGTTGCTCGCTCGTGACTTCCCCCGCTACTTTGCTGAGCATGGCTACGTGACGGCGGTGCCGATCGTCCGCGGATGGAACGAGACGGCCGGGTACCAGGACCCCCAGGGAGGGTCTGTCAGACGCAGCTGCCAGAACGTGACCATGAACACCGTGCTGCTGGGCATGTCGCCGGCCGGCCTGCGGTGTTGGGACGCGATGCGGGTGATTGACTTTCTCGAAACCCAGGACGCGGTCGATGCGAAGCGAATTGGCCTGGCCGGTCTTTCGGGGGGTGGCACGCTGTCGCTCTATCTGCCGGTTCTCGACAAGCGGGTGAAGCTGGTCATGATAGCCGGCATTTTCTCCTCCTACCGCAACTCGTTTTACGCCATGAATCACTGCATCTGCAATTGTCTGCCGGGCGTGATGCAGTACGGCGAGATGTCCGACGTGGTCGCCCTGCACGCCCCCAGGCCGGTCCTGCTGATCAACGGCACGCGGGATGAAAGCGCTCCCATTGCCGACGCTCGGCAGGGATTCGAAAAGCTGAAACGCGTCTACGCTTTGCTGGGTGTGCAAAAGAGAATCGAAGCGGACTTCTTCGACGGCCCCCACGAGTGGTCGAACGGCAAGACGCTGAAGTTCCTTTCGAAGCACTTCGGAAAGTAGGGTCTCCGGTGGACAGGGGACCATGCCATCGACTTTGTCGAAGAGCGTGATGTGGGAGAACCGCTCTTTTGCTCCCGACGTCGTTTTTGCGGCAACGAGAGAAATGAGCCCGAATCGGATGGCTCTTGTGCCGAGCCATCCGATGGTACGATGTGGCTGGCCAGAGGAAGACGGCCAGCTGAGATATCCTCGGCACGACTCCGAATTCTGGAGCAGATAGAGATGACGCGTTACGGAATGTTGTTTCGGGTGGTGGCCGCTTGGGCCTGTGCGGGTCTGCTCGGTGCCGGGAGCGTCGCGCGGAGCGAGGACGTTGCCAAGACAAGAGGGGGCGTGCTGTTCTACGCCGGATTTGACCAGAGCAAGGATGCCGACTACGCCGCCGGGAGTTCCAAGGCACGGTTTCACGAGGGCGGCGGAACGCTGAATGCCGACGGGCTTGGCTTTCGCGGCTCGGCGTTGCGCACCGGGGACGGGGAGGGTTACGTCGAGTTTCCCGCCAAGGGCAACATCAGTGCCAAGGAAGGCACGATCGAGTTCTGGATTTATGCGCAGGATTGGGATCACGACGACGGCCACTTCCACCGGTTCATCGATGTCACCGGCGGGGGACGATTATTCTTCTACATCAGGCCACCGGGTGCAGGAGAGTTCGTGGTTCGATCCACGAGCAAAATGGCCAGCAGGGCCTACGGGTGCAATCCGCTCAAAGGCAAGTGGAGCTGGCACGCCCTGACGTGGAAGAAGGGCAAGCGGCTGGGGTTCTACATCGGCGGCATCAGGGCGACAGGGGAAGCGTGGACCCATGACTGTTCGGCAGAATCCGGGCCGGTGCCGGAACCGGAGAATCTGCTCAGGATTCTCATCGGCGATTTCGGGGGAATTCCGGCCCGCCGAGCCCACACGCTGATCGACGAGGTTTACATCTACGACCGCGCGCTGACTCGCAAGGAGGTTGACTGGGCTGCGGCAAATTCTCTGACGCGCAAGCGGGGCATGGACATCCCGTTGGACTTCATGAAGCCCACGGCCAGGGTCGTGCCGGATCCGGCCAAGAGCACGCTGGTGGTGGAGATCGACAGCGGCGACCGCAGCGGCAATTTTGCGGGCAAGGCCCGGCTGGTGCCTGCGAGAGGAACGTCTGCTGCGGCCATCACCCGGACGAAAGACAGGTTCGGCCAGGCGGTCATCCCGTACACCGACTTGCCGCAAGGCGAGTACAAGGTGATCTCGGACATCACGACCCGGGACGGCAAGCCGCTCGCGTCGGTGACGACCAGGTTTGTTGTCCCCGGTCCGCCGGTGTGGCTGAAAGAGAAGGTCGGGGTGAGCGACACGCCCCCTTTGCCATGGACACCTGTCGAGGTCGAGCAGGATCGCGTCAGGGTGTGGGGACGTGACTACCAGTTGGGGGCCTTCGGGCTGCCGGCGAAGATCGAGACGCAGGACGCCTCGATGCTGGCGGGGCCTGTCAGTTTCAGGGCCGTCGTCGATGGTTCGGACGTGAACTGGACGCCGGGAAAGCGGCGTGTCACGAAAAAGACCAAGGCCGAGGTCGTTTTTGAGGGCACTTCGCAAAGTGGACTGGGCGAGATGAGTTGGCGGACCCAGGCGGAATTTGACGGATTTCTGCTGCATGATTTTTCGCTGGCACCGGCCGAGGGCGCTGCGGTTGAACTGATGGAGCTGAGGATTCCGATCCGCCGGGAATTCGCCCAGCTTTATTCCCAGGGTTCGAGGACGCGAGGGTTTCTTCCCAAGGGCGCGGGAAAGATTCTTGGCGCCGGAGGATACTGGTGGATCGGCACGGACGACTTCGGGCTGTGTGGTGCGACCGAACACAACGGTTCGCTGGTTGACGGCGGCGACGGTGCCTTCTCGATTGTGCGCGAGCCCAACGGCGACATCACCGTGATCTACCGGTTTGTCGGTAAGCGGACCGCGCTCGCTCGGCCATGGAAGCTGCGACTGGTCCTGGAGGCCACGCCCACCAAGCCGCTGCCTGCCGGTTGGCGGACCTGGCGGGACGCCGCTCCGTTCACAGGTCCTTCAGCCGACTACCGCAGATGGCCGGGCGACGTGAAACTGTGGATCGCCTATCCCTGGCCACATAAGGCGGCGCACAGGCATTTCGCCTTTCCTGTCGTGAAGGACCCGAACTGGTTCCGCGATCACGTCAAGAACCTGCACGCCGGCGGTCCGGGGATGTGGCGGGACAACAAGACGTTGCGAAAGAAGGAGCCGCTCCGCCTGAAGTCAAAACGACTCGGGAACAGGGTGCTCCCCTACAGCATGTTCGCATTCATGGCGCCCGGGATGCCCGAATGCGACTTCTACTGGAGGGAGTGGTACAACCCCCTGGGCTTCTCCAGTCTCGGCCAGGGACTCTACAAGTACGCCGCCGTACGACCTGTTCCGTCGTATATCGACTTCATGGTCTGGAAGCACCGCGAGCTGATCAGGGAGTACGGGCACGACGGGCTCTATGTCGATTTCGCCGGCCTGTGTCAGCCGGTGCTCGACGTGAAGCACGGCCTGGGATACGAACGCGGCGGTGTCGAGCGTCCCGCCGAATTTCCGATCGTGGCCAACCGCGAGATCTGGAAGCGGATGTACACGATGCTGCGCAAAGAAAATCCGGGGGCGCTCATCGTCGGTCACACCTCCGAGAATTCGTGTGCCCCCCTCCTGTCCTTCCTCGATGTCTGGGAACCTGGCGAGGGCAACTGGTTTGGACAGCTGAGGGACAATTACCTGGACGTGCTGCCGCTGGACGAACTGCGAGCGGAGTTCCGGGCGCAGCATTTCGGCGGCATCCCGTGGTGGTTGCCCGCATGGCAGAGGGCAGCGATTCTCGAGGACAAGGACGTGGCCGTTCGCCGCGAGGACGGCAGTGTCGGCACGGTCAGTGTTGAAAAGACCCATCACATGCTCGGCATTGGACTGCTTTTGGACATCTTCGTCTGGCCGATCACCGGAACGAATTACGGGGCGGTCAGGCCGCTGTATGCCGTCCAGGACGAGTTCGGCATGGGCGACGTGAAATTCTTCGGCTACTGGAACAACGCCAAGCTCATCGCAGGGCAGACGAAGGAGATCAAGGCGAGCATTTACAGGAAACCCAAGGGCGGGGCGCTGGTGGTCGTCTACAACACGAGCAGGGAGGCCAGGGCTGTGAAGCTCACCGTCGCCTGGGATCGGCTGAAGTCAGACGGTCCGCTCAGGGTTGTCGACGCCTATACGAAGAAAGCCGTCGCCGTGAGCGGCAGTTCCCTCGCTCTCGAGGTTCCGCGGCTCAACTACCGACTGCTGTGGATTCGGTGATCCGCGGGGGAGATCGAGTCGGCTCGAAGCGAACTCTCCGCCGGACTTCCTGTCTGATTTTGCGTATGATTCTCCGAGCCAGGCATATACTGGAAGTGACTTCACCGTCTATCGTCTGAGAATCGGTTGTATTGGTCTGGGGCATCGCCTTGGCCATCAAAGGCTGTCGCATGGTCCCCCACGATTCTCGAGATGCCCGCAGACGAGATTTCTTCTCGCACACCTCGCGGCGCCGATTTCTCGCGGCATCGGGAACTGGCCTGTTGGGATTGCCCGGCAGCTTCGCGGCTCGACCGGCATGGTCGGCCGAGCCCGAATCGTCCAACTCCACGGGTACGGCCAAGTCAACGATCATGATCGTCCTGGCCGGTGGTGCGTCGCATATCGACACCTGGGACATGAAGCCCGACGCTCCGGCAGAAATCCGTGGCGAGTTTCAGCCGATTGAAACCTCCGCACCGGGAGTTCGATTGTGCGAGCACCTTCCGATGACCGCTCTGCACGCCCATCGCCTGGCGGTCGTCAATTCCGTCGATGGAACCGACCCGACCAATTCGCATCTGGGCTATTACTATCATCTCACCGGGCACAAGCTGGACCCTCGCACGATCATCGTCCCGGCCGAGCGGCGGCAGCAGCGAGACGACTGGCCGTTTATCGGATCGGTGGTCTCGGCCAAGCTGCCGCAGCGCGGGGCATTGCCGAACGCCATTTCGTACCCCTGGTCTCCCGACGGGCCAGCCGATCTTCGCGCCGGACAGTTTGCAGGGCGGCTGGGCATCGAACACGATCCGCTGTGCCTCCTGGGGAAGGTGGAAGAACCGCTGAAGTTCCAGGCCCCGGCGCTGGTTCTCAAGGGAGGTCTGTCCGCCAGGACACTGCTGCATCGCCGCTCGCTGCTGGCCGAGCTCGATCAATCTCGACGCGAATTCGAGCAGCACCGCGAAACACGGACCTGGCAGCGGCACCAGGACCGGGCGTTCTCGCTGCTGTCATCCGCGGCGACGACCCGCGCGTTTGATCTGACCCGCGAACCGGAAGAACTCCGCGAACGTTACGGACAGACAATCAACGGCATGGGCCTGCTGCTGGCGCGACGGCTTGTCGAAGCGAAGGTGCCGTACGTGACGCTCTACTGGATGCCCGACCGCGAACGCGCCAAGAAACTGAAATGCGCGAGTGCCGGCGGATGGGACACGCACGGCAACAATTTCCAGTGTCTCAGGGAGATGCTGCTTCCCGAGTTCGACCGGTGTTTTTCGGCGTTGTTGGAAGACCTCGACGATCGTGGCCTGCTCGATTCCACACTGTTGCTTGTCACCAGCGAAATGGGACGCAAGCCGAAGATCGGCGACCCGCGATCGGGCGGTGTCTCCGGAGCAGGCCGAGACCACTGGACCTACTGTCTCACCGATTTGCTCGCCGGGGGAGGTATCCAGGGCGGACAGACTTACGGCACCAGCGACAGGCACGGCGGCTACCCGGCCGACCGCCGCGTCACTCCCGCCGACATCGCCAGGACCGTCTATCACACGATGGGCATCCACGACCTCTCCGCGACCGACAGCCAGGACCGCCCCTACAACCTGCAAGAGGACGGGCGCCCGCTGCTGGAGTTGCTGTAGCGATCAGGCGTCATGTCGGTCCGACAGTGCCGACCAGGAATCCTCGCATCGCCGCCAGGAACGCCTCCGGCTCATCCTGCCCCACCGAATGGCCACTGTTGGCAAAGACCTTGAGGTGGGCTCGTGGAATCCGCTCGGCCATGATCCGTCCCTGCTCGGGGGTACAGATCCAGTCGTGAGCCCCCGACATCACCAGCGTCGGGCAGGTGATCTCGGCCAGTCGATCGGTGAAATCAAACGTCCGCCGTTCGCCGGCAAACCAGTTGTCGAGTTGTTCGACGTTCCAGATCGTCCGTCGCCAGCCCACGTCGAAGGCCTCCTCGTCGAAGCCCTGCGAGTAGACCTGGCCCATGGTCACAAAGTACTCGTGGAGTGCCTCCTCGGTCTGCAGGCCGTCTTCCCACAGCCGCCGACAAATCGCCTGCTGCTCGGGAGTACCCCGTTCTTCGACCAGCCGCCGGGTGTCGGCCAGGATGCGGTAACTCGGCGCGGTCGAGCAGAGGATCAGCCCGGCCAGGCTGTCGGGGAAATCCAGGGCGAACTGCTGGCTGACAAACCCGCCGTAGGACGTGCCGAACAACACGATCCGCTCCAGGCCCAGGTACTGCCGTAACGCATCGACGTCGGCCGCATGGTTGGCCAACGTCCACTCCGACGCGTCACCGCGGTCACTGCGTCCGGCACCACGGTGATCCAGGTAAACCAGTTGAGCGGAATCGGTCAGCGGTGCCATCCGCAGTTTCAGGTAGGAATGATCGGCACCCGGTCCGCCGTGCAACACGAACAGCACGGGCCGATCGACCATGCGGTCGCCATCGGGCACCAGCCCCATGCCGTCCACATCGAAGTAGATCGTGGTGTCACGGACCCGGGCTCGCATCGGTGACGTCCTGACTGCTTGGTTTCGATGGATTCAGTTTCGGCAGGTCGCGTTGGACCAGTGATTCGATCTCTCGGCCAATCGCACGGTCACCGGGGCCGCCGTTTACACGTAGC
>Ga0310123_10000806_pt1 | contig 27454 bp, 24 predicted proteins | sample CB6_AW_1057_MG_FD_203505 | JGI IMG/M metagenome (GOLD analysis project Ga0310123, IMG submission 203505) | Marine microbial communities from Western Arctic Ocean, Canada - CB6_AW_1057 | ecosystem: Environmental > Aquatic > Marine > Oceanic | place: Canada: Western Arctic Ocean | collected... | reverse complement strand
AGTTGTTTTCGGACGTGTGCCTGCAATTCTTTATTGTCTGTAACTTCGCCCACCAGCTTTCCAATCTCCACTCCGAACGTAACGTTGAGTTCGTCTTGCGTCGTGTCAGTATCCTCGACCGTGTCATGTAATAGCGCAGCGATTAACGTCCCGCAGTCAAAGACTTTTCCAACATTGACCAGATGATCGACAACGGCAATGGGATGGTTAATATATGGCGACTGGGACGGGTCCTTGCGCCTTTGAAAACTATGCTTTCGAGATGCAAACTGAAGAGCTCTCACAAATTCGCCTAATTCTGGAGCCGCCAGACCACCGGCACCCATCGATTCCACTATTTCGAGGTCATCCTTTAAGCGTGTCACTCTGGTTCTCCAGTATTCGTTCAGAAGTCCTCTCGTTGAAGGGTGTCACCCTCTGCTAGGGCGAGAAGAGACTTCCTCCACCGTTTTCGTAATAAAGGATTGGCACAAAATCGTTTGCCGTCCACGACGCTTCCTGCCCCCATTGGTCGTCATAGGCCGCTGTCGGGTGCGCAGCCATCACTTGATCCAAGCTGAAACCCTCCGTGATCATCTCACGCACGTCATCACGGACATTCACGATCATCTCCAAGAACTCTTGGACCTGATTCGAGCCAACAGGTACAAGGCCATGTCCCGGAATCACTCTGGTCTCTGGTCCCGCAATCGAAATCGCCATTTCTAACGCCGAGATTGTTCCAGAAACGGTTCCTCCGTTATAAACATCGATAATTGGGTAACTTGTCGTTCGAAAGACGTCGCCAAGATGAAGCACATCTGAGCCAGGGAAGTAAACAAACGTGTCTCCATCAGTATGCGCCGCTGGCACATGAAAGACTCGAACCTCTTCACCGTTGAAGTGAAAACTCACCGAATCTGAATATGTGACGAGTGGTCTCGCACCCTCCACTGGCTCAGGCGCAAAACGCCCACCTCTTCGAGGAAACCGCAGTCGATCAAGCATTCGCGTGCGCACATTGTCGTGAGCAAAAACCAACACGCCCTGAGCGGACAGTTCCCCGTTGCCACCAATATGATCCGGATGGACATGTGTATTAACAAGGAAACGGATCTCACGATCAGAAATCTTCCTGACTTCTGCTACTAGTCGCTCGGCGAGCGGTGCAAACAAAGCATCGACCAGCAACACACCCTCAGGCCCGGTGAACACACCAACATTGCCGCCACCGCCTGGGCGTTTCACCATGTGGACATTTCCAGATACCGGAACCGTCGCCAACTCCACTCCTGCGAACGGATTTCCTTGGGATTGTCGCCCTTCCATGAATGAAACTGCCAAGAGTGCCACCCCGAACAGTATCGCTACGAACAAACGTCGATTCTCCATTTCCTATCTCCTCAGGGCAAAGCTTTTACGGTTTTATAGTCATCTCGATTTTTCAAGCCTGCCAAACTATCGTGCTATTCACACTTGAAGCGTGTCGCAGGCACGTCTGACAGGATACTTCCTTTGCTGCTTTTCTAGCATGCACCCGATTCGCTTGTCGCGGCCATCAGAGACGCCGGTTGGCTTTCAATTCCATCTGGCCACGTGACGGATTCTCAGGTTGAGAAACAGTAAGTCGCATACCTCTAAATTATCTTCAAAATCTCATCCGTCAACTAATAACTCTCAGGAGGACAATCTGTCCTCATTCGGATAGAATCCTGGAATCACACTCATTGAAGAGAGACGCAACCACGTTCCGCGGTGCTATCGTTACAAGAACACAAAAATCCGCCCGTCGATGTCGTTATTGGAGATGGCAAACGGAACACTTCGAAATATCCACGTCATTACCAGGAGTCATAATTCATTTTTCCCAGGAGAAAAACATGTGTGACGAACATACGCAACAAGATGCAGATGAATTCCTTCGCCGCTCAGGGATCACACGACGACAGTTCGGAAAACTTTCCGCTGCTGCCGGTATGGCCGTCGTATTTCCTCCAGTGATCAACGCTCAGACTGTGACTGAAACGGATGTAGAAGTAACCACCCCTGACGGCATCGCCGACTGTTTTTTTGTTCACCCAGCGACCGGAACACATCCTGCTGTCTTGATTTGGCCAGACATCCTCGGCTTACGTCCGGCCTTTAGAGCCATGGGGCGAAGACTGGCTGAGTCTGGTTACTCAGTCTTGGTGGTAAATCCGTTCTACCGGGACGCCCGTTCCCCTGTCGTCGATGAGGGCGCAAGTTTTGGACAACAGGAAACCCGAGACATTGTGCTGCCGATGGCTAGAAATCTCAACGCGGAGACCCACTTCACTGACGCTCGGGCTTTTGTGAGTTTTCTTGACCAGCAAACCGCTGTGGACACAGGTAGAAAAATTGGCACCACCGGCTACTGCATGGGCGGTCCTATGGTGATGCGGACAGTCGCCGCTGTGCCTGACCGGCTCGGCGCCGGTGCTACTTTTCATGGTGGTGGACTTGCCACCGACAACGATGACAGTCCGCATCTGCTAATACCCGACACCACGGCTCAAATGTTGCATTGTGTTGCGGCTAACGATGACGAAAGTGACCCTGAAGCCAAGGAAACATTAAGGACTGCCTATGCCGCTGCAGGGATTCAGGCGGAAATCGAAGTCTATGAAGGCGCCATGCATGGCTGGTGCCCACCAGACAGCCAGGTTTACAACGAAGTTCAAGCCGAACGCGCGTGGAGCCGACTCCTTGTTCTATTAGAGACCGCATTAGGCTAGATTGCTTTGTTGCCTAATTTTCGAAACGAAGGAGAAACACTATGTGGCATCTACTAACGACGTCTGTTTTGTGCATCATGTTTTCCGCTCCAATATTTGCTGAGGGTCCGTCGGCGAAGGTTTCAGATCTTGCCTGGATGACTGGCCACTATAAGGGGACCATGGGCGAAGGATCCCTCGAGGAAAACTGGGCGAAGCCGGATGGCAGCTCTATCGCTGCTCTGGTGCGTTCAACCGCTGCTGGAAAAACCAACATGATCGAAATTATTGTCATTGAGGAAGAAGGAGACTCTTTAACGCTTCGACTCAAGCAATGGAATCCAGGCATGCAAGAGCGTGACCCAGGATTTCAGGTAATGGAACTAATCGAAATCGGTAACAAGAGGGTCCTATTCAAAAACACCGGCACTGTTGGACTTCAACAACTCGGCTACAGTCTGGATGGCGATCAATTTACGATCTCTGTCAAAACAGCTCAAGGGGGAATCGACATTCCTCTTACGCGTCAGATGACACACTGACGAATCTAACGTTTAAGTTAACCCGCTACAGAATCAGTTCAAACACCATGACGTATCTGACGCTTACATCACGTTCATCCATTATTGACCGTGTTCAAGTGTATGGGGGCCGGCACATCGCCGCCCTCCTCTTGTTTTTCTTCTTGACCGGGTCACCGATAGACGGGGAATCTCAATTTACAGCAACAGCTCGGCCGACAACGTCCCCGATATGGAACAAGGGACTTATGCCAATTTCTCCAGAAAGCTATTACAACGCCATCGAGTGCGGAAAACAGGGCGGCGACGACCCACCTTGTGTCTTCTGGGATACTGGACTTTGCGAAAACCCAGACTTCACACTGAGCGCCTATAGCGCGTACAAACAAGTCGCTTACCAAGTGTGGGTGGCGGTGAGAAGTGGCCGACCAGTACCACAACCAGACTTCTACGCCGCGCAGCGGACCCGTGTAACGATCGGCGTAGAACAAGTCGATGGATCAAGCAATGAACTAAGCGACTTCATTCTCAAACGCAACGGGGAGACCGTTAGACCAGTCGATCGCAACATCAGGGCTGGGCGTATTACGTTTGACTATCAGGCGTGGACTCCAACGGCAATGATCACACTAGAAATAATTGGCAATGACCGTTCATTAACATGTTCGATCGAACCTTCGGTCCTCAGACAGTTTCGCTAACTGATTCATACGCCTTCATCTACTTGCCTAACGTCAGCACCGAACCCTCTGACGTCGCTGATTCCTGCTCGAGAAAAAACAAGATCGCCAGACTCGACGGTAATACCATGTTTGAGAAATCTCAAATTTCGGCGAGTAATGTTAAATCCATAACCTTCGAGTAAAGCAATGATGCGCCGCCCTGACTGACGAGATTCGCCCACCTCTAATTGGATTTCCTTCAGTTCCGGACGCGACAACGTATGAGTTGCCCCCGCGAGTATTTCGTTCGTTAACCCAGGAACGTCAACCTTGATATAGTTTGGGCAGGCGACGTTGTAGTAGCGGATGAACTCATCGATCGACCACAATTGAACCGCCTGCCATCCCGGATAATCTGGATGTTTCCGGCGGTGCTTAAAAGAAAACGATTCCCCGAGCCGAAGTTGGGAGACATTAAGTGAGCCTAGTTCGACTCGATCACCAAATCCTAGCTGTAAACATTGCACTTGCTTGCTGTACCCATTCAACTCGCAGTTAGCCACTAAATTGAAATAGTTTGCCGCTGCAGGCTCGAAACTCCAGATACGAAGCACCTCTCGACGTGCGGCATAGAGCGTTAAAGTCCCGATGTTCGCACCGATGTCCCAAAACACCGAGCCCGGTGCCATCTGGTCAATCCATCTCAGTGAATCCGGTTCTTTTGTCATTAACTTTTGAGCTCGCCCGAAACTAAGCCTGCCAACGCCAAGAAAACGAATCGAACCATTCGGTGTCTCCACAACTACCGGGTCATCGAGCAAAGAATCAATTGTCGATGCTCGTCCTTCTGGCGGCGCAAAACGCAACGCCGTTCGACCAACCCACTCTGGCACCCTTCTCACCAAAGAAAGCACTCGACGCATACGTTTGATCACTTGACGCTTCCAATGTTTTATCCGTTTCACGACGACTTTTAGCGAACGTCGACATGAGCGAACAGACTTTCGAAACCATCTTCGAATGACACCCCAGACAGCAATTACCCGATAAAACACGAACCGAACAAAGAGACACACCGCCCGACGACATCGCTTCTGAGCCCGTTTCACCAGCCTGACCAATGAATATACGAGGCGGGCACATGAACGAAGAACTGAAAAGCCTACAGAGAATAGTCTTGAGAACATTCTTAGTTCGACCTGTGTCGACAGTTGGAAGAACTTGATTAAACCACGACGAGAACTGAGTTGAAGTATCCAGCCGGCCTTCTGCCGATTCATTTTGCGGCCGTCACGTCACCACGCGAACACGCGAACCAAGTTTCCAGCTACGCTAACAATCCTCTCCAGACTCTATCACCTCTGGGGGAAAGACCAAGGGAGGCTGCGGCTCAAGAGGCACTAACGAACGCCCCCTCAAGGCAGCGGCGTCAGGTAGAAGCATCGTCGCTCGAAACGCAGCGTATGGAAACTGACGAACGAGAAACTGCATCGTATCGTCAGAGGGATCTACGTCACCGGAAAATTGTGATCGGTAGTCCCAGACAATATCGCCATCTCGTGTGACCTCGAAAAATCGACCGGGACCGCCGGACGTAATAAATGTACGTCCACTCGGAAGCCGGTGCGCACCTGAAATAAATGGACTATGAAATGATTCTGGTTCAGTCGCCGTATAACTCCATGTTGGCACCGTCGGTCCAAAAGGAGCCAAGCCTTCGAGCGCGTAATTACCAGCATTGTCAAGCGGCGGTGTTATCTCAAACACAGTCGAGTGAGGCCCTTCGTCTTCGGGACCAGGGACGTTATTACTAAAAACGAGTAAATTACGTTCTCCGACGAATCCCTCAGGCACCCATCGGATGTCGTGCTGACCAAATGTTCTTTGATCTTCAGCATCACCTCTTCCGTAGGCGCGGGGATTTCCCCATCGGTAGAGAAGGTCACCGCCTTTGCCGCTTCTTCCTCCTGTGTGCCCTCTTGCTTCCTCGGTCGTCGTACTGTGATCAATAATCCAGATCTCACTGTATGTTCGAACACTCAATGCGATCTGATCCAGTTCAGCGTTGTACGCGATGGCATTTATATGCATCAGGTCAGCTGTTACGTCGTGTTCACTATCGTCCGGGACGTAGCCGATTCCCCGAAACCGATCTCTTTCTTCGTCGGTTATCTCATCTGGTTCATCAGCATAGGTGCCACCGTTGACATCAATTAACTCGGGATGCACGGACAACTCACCGTAATTCTCCAAATTCGGGTCGTAGTCTTGAACCATGTGATCCCAAGCATGCCATTCCCAAACGATTCGAGCATCGTTTGGAGGCACTGGCTCGAATTCAACGATAATGTCCGGCCATAAACCATTCTCAGGGGTCATCTCAGGAGTACGTCCCATTTTCTGGGTCTCCTCTAAAGATTTCGCTTCCCATGCAATGGCAAGAATGTTGCCGTTGGGCATCATCGCCACGTCGTGGTGCAGCAATCGCGAATCACTCGCGTACCGGAAATCCCAAACGAGATCACCGTCCCAAGTGAATTCTTGTAATCGCCCCCCCTGACCGCCTCCACTAAAGACCTCAACATCAGGCTCTCTTCCACCGCGGAGTAAATTTCCATTTTCGAGAAGATAGACGAACGCTGAAGGCCGAAAATCACTATTCCATGTTCGAACGACAGCCCCACTCTGGCTCTCAACGAGGTAGGTGATTTTAGATAGGAGTGGAGCGAAGTAAACATACCCGGGGGTAGCACGCTGGGAATTGACCAATAAGCCACGCGGTTCTTCATCAGTCCCTTCGACCATCTCACGACTGTCATCTGGACCTAGACCTGGATTAGTCGGACCTCCACAACTAATTCCGGTCCAACTACCGAGCAGCATTACCGAAACGACCGCTAGATGAGCCATCTTCAAACGCTTAGTTGCCGTCATGTCGCTCCCTCTAAGACGCTGAGTGGAACCTCAAAACCAATGCTGTCCTACAGACCCGGAGTGTGTCATCGACGAAACTGAAACCTCGAAAACCCCATATTGCGATCGTACATGATGATTACGGACTCCATTTCACGGAAACTCTGACAATCCTTGAACCGTTATCCAGACTCACCAATTTGAGCAATGTCTTCGTCAGCTAGTTCCGCTATCTAACTTAGAGAATTCACACGTCACCTCAAACACTCCGAAAGCACCACGAATGTCTCATTGCCCGACCTGAAACAAAGCCGAAGAACTGGCCAGCCTAGGGCGGAACTCCGCACGAGTACCAATCATGGCTATTGTGACAACGTAAACACGAAAAGATTGTTTCCCGAACTCGGTCTAATCTCTGGCGTCAATCCTGCAAAATGCGACGCTGTGCTGCTTGTTCCTGTCCCAACGACCAAGTATTGCGTTCCTTCATGCGCGAAGGTAATCGGAAACCCAGAAATCGGGGAGCCGAGATTGATTTCCCAGAGCACCTCTCCTGTCCCGTCGTCAAACGCCCTGAACCGTCCATTGTTATCCCCACCGAACACCAGTCCTCCTCCTGTCGCCAGCAATGACATAGTCGCTGTCCGCTGTTCATAAAGCCACTGTGTCTCACCGGTTTCCGCTGAAATCGCTCTAACCGTCCCAACGTTATCGGTCCCGGGCGCGATCTGATGGCGATACGCAATCGAATAAATCTCAGATCGGCTCTCCGTACGTAGGGTCGGCTCGGTCTCGGAAAACGTCGTCGTCGCCATCATTCGAGCACACGTGTTGCGAAGCGGCATATACATCGTATTTGTCAACGGACTGTACGCCCCGGCTTCCCAGTCCTTTCCTCCATTCCAGGTAGGACAGGCGAATACCTCCTGACCCAAGCCGGTGAACACCACCTCCGAGTTCTCAGTCACCGCGCCCGTCGCCCCGTCAATGTCACTAATCACATTCTGAGTCACTGTTGGCGTCGCCCACAAAAACTCTCCCGTCGCCCGGTCCAACGTATACACCACCCCCGTCTTTCCAGGAATCCCCGTGATCACTTTCCGTTGCTCGCCAGGCGTGATCCGTGGATTAATCCAACTCACCTCCGCCGGATTCGGCGTCACCGCCGTATCCACCAACAACCGCTCAAACGGATGGTCCAGGTCCCAATGGTCATTCAGATGCTGGTAATACCACTCGATCTCGCCCGTATCTGCATTTAATGCCAACGTCGAGTTGTGGTACAGATGGGCAAGATCCGTCCCGCCGAGCATAAATTTCGGCGCCGGCGACGTCACCGACGTCCCAACATAAATCAAATTCAGTGCCGGGTCGTAACTTGGGACCATCCAGGCGCCAACATGCTGCCGGTCCTCAAAGGGCACATCCCCCCACGTCTCATCCCCCGGCTCACCCGGCCCCGGAATCGTACGCCGGCGCCATAATTCTTCGCCAGTTCTCGCATCGTGCGCCGTAATCACGCAGGACTCCGGCTTCCGGCAATTCCGACCGGAAATCACCTTGCCATTCGCAATAATCGGCCCGGAACCCTGCATAGCGCGGTACGTCTCATAGTCCAGAATCTCCGTCTCCCACGCTAAATCACCCGTGCGCGCATCAAGCGCGAAAACGTAGCCATCGATGCTCGTGTTAATGATGAAACGATCGTAGATGGCAAGATTGCGGTTATTCGTCCGCAGACCCGCATCACCCACATCTTCTGGGACCTCACGGCGGTGCTCCCACAACAGGTCCCCCGACACCGCATCGATCGCTTGAATCACATCCCGCGGGTTGGGCATGTAGAGCACACCGTCGTAGGCCAATGGCGTTCCTTGTTGGCGACCTTCCGTGAGCGCGCGAGACCACACCAACTGTAGGTCACCGACATTCTCCGTGGTGACCTGATCCAAGGGACTATAACCCCAGCCATTGAGTGTGCGCCGCCACATGAGCCAGTCCTCCGGTGCTGGATTCTGGAGCATTGCATCCGTCACAGGAACGCTTTCGCTCTCTGTCTGAGCAAACGAAGGCACCAATCCACAGGCAACAAGAATCGCGACAAATACATGGACCGAAACACTTCGCACTCGGTAACCTTTTTTTTGCATCACGTAACCCCTCACATTTCGAACGAGCTGATCAACACGCACGGGAAACAACCCCGAAAGAAATAACCCGGCCCTTCTCATATGACAATCCTGCCTCAGCGACGACCAATACGAAGCGGCACACTCTCACGGGCTCAGGGCATCCTGAAAGCGTCGTTGAAAGTGAGTTCTACCGTCACGGCTTCCCCTGCGGTCAGTTCGATCGCCACGGGTGCAAACGACGCGTCCTCAATTCGACCGGCCGGCGAGCCGGAGGGAACCCCAAACTGCCAATCCCAGTTACCCCCTTCGTCATAGAGCGCCGCCACATATACCGGCGAGGCGGTGAGGTTGGAGAACGACGCCGTCTCGCTGTTCTCGGTGACGACCTGCCACGCGATTGGCTGCGCTCCACCCTGCATGTTCGAGGTGTCGTAGACCGTCACGTAGATGACGTTGGTCGAACTGACCTCGCCCCCCTGATAGGTCACGACCACCTCGAGCGACCTCCCCTGGGTGGCCCAGGCCGCACCGACTGTCAGTCCCGCCACCGCCACGGTTCGCTGTCCAACCCTCAAAAACGACTCGATCAAGTTCCGCATCGGTTCTCGCTCCCTGCAAAAACAGCACATCTTCAATCTTGAATGATATCGAGCAATTCAACCTCGAACACCAACGCGGAATTTCCTGGAATTCCCGACGGGCCTTGGGCTCCGTATGCTAGGTCTGGTGGACACACTAGTCGACTTTTTCCTCCAACATTAATTTGCTGTAAACCTTCGGTCCAACAGGGAATCACGCCGGTCAAGGGAAATGTCGACGGCTCGCCACGTTCCACGGAACTATCGAATACCGTTCCGTCCCGCAGTGTCCCATGGTAATGAACCTGCACCGTATCTTCGGCAGTCGGCTGCGCGCCTGTGCCTGCAGTGAGTTCCTGGATCACAATGCCGGACTCTGTACGTTCCACACCATCAATATTCGCCTGTTCTTCTATAAACGCGGTCGCCAGTTCCAACTCCGCTTCCGACGCCCTGGCCGCACGCTCTTGCATCAACTCCTGCACTCTGGGACCATACTCACTCAGTTCGACGAGCGGATCTCGTCCGAGAACAGCATCACTCAAGCCGCGCTGTACAAACGCAAACTCCTCAGCTGAAAGTCCAACATCGGCAATGTTTTGTCCAAGTAACTGGCCAAGCGCGTTGAGAATTCTGGCGTCCTCGGTATCAGGCACGTCGCCGTCGCCACCTGAACTACTACCACTACCAACGCTAGAGTCGGATGTCGGCGCACATGACACCAACGCACAGCAAAAAAGAAGAGAACTCACAAGATGAATATATTTTCCCACCGTAATCCCTTTCGATAAACAGAAATAATCTTAATTTCTAACGGACAATGACGAAAGAAGTCGGCCCGGGCTCATCCAGCCAGGTCTTTCGCTGAACCTCACCATTGACAAGATCGAAGACCAATAACTCTTTTGATCCTGCGGCGCCGACGAAGGCGAAACGACCATCCGGTGACACCGTCACCGCTTGGGGAAACGCACTAACGTTCTGGACGTCGATTTCATGCAGCGATCGCGCTGGTACTTTCGAGACGTCGAGATGAATCAACCGAACTGAGTTGTCGCCAACAATAGGAAAGACGACCTCTTGACGATTAGGCACCGCGGCAATCATAAACGGAGTGCCATCCAAGCCACCGCCCTCTTCGATTATAGATGGAGCGTTAAGGTCTGATGCATCGACCACAACATAGTTACTTGGACCGACGGAATTTGCTACAACAAGACGCTCGGACCCAGAAATGAACGTCACGCCAGAACTATCCGCGGCCAGTTTCAACGGCATCTTACTTAGACTTCCAGCCAGGTCGGCAGGGTCAAATAAATAGAGCCCATCAACGGCGCCGATCACCGCACCACGTGTTCCCGCGTCATTAATGGCAAGCCCTTCGACGAATGGCGCGACATCAACCTCATCTTTCACACTGAGCGTGTCTAAATCGTACTCAACAATACGACCGATTCCCTCTGACCCGAGAAAGCTCACGAACACTCGATTTCTCGGCACGTCAAGAGCGGCCATAATCGGTAAGTCCGTTGTGGGAAACTCAGCGACCACTTCGCGGGTCTCGAGATCAAGAACGATAACCGCGCCACCAGTGTCAGGTAGGGCATCCGTGTCAATCCCGAGCCTTGCGCCGACAAACCGCATTACTCCGAGCGAACGGAGCACGACCACGCGCTTGCCATCCGGCATCGCCAGAAGCGTTAGCGGACCTTGTTGGTCCAATGAGGCAAGTGGTATCCGTTCGATCAACGCATCATCAAACGAACCGTCCGCCGCAAGCAATGAACTCGGGGTTAATAGAGACACACTTCCATTCATCCAGTCTGCCGAGATCGCTAAGGTAGAAGACACTTCCTGGCTGGACGTATTTTCTCGACCGGCGGAAGGTGCGGCCAAGAGAGTTTCCGTAGCCACCGCGAATGATAAGAGAACGACAAGGATTAGATGCATTCGGTATCTTATCCCGTCTAGCCCACCGTTCGGAGAACCCACCCAAAAGCCCCCTGCTACTCCTTGACTACACCGCCTAAAGAGTTTGACTCCGAGTAGAGTTAGTCTCGACAATTCTCGATTCGCTATGAGAACTCATTAACGGAAGACGACCAATTAAGTGCACAGCACTCCACTTGGAGGGACGTATTGGCGACACACGCGCTCTCACGCCGTCAGCTCATCTGGAATCTCTCCACCGGACTCGCCGCAGCAACTATGACACCTCGAACCTTGCTAGCTGCTTCTGGGGCGACCACTTCGTTCTCCGTCCAGGCGCCGTATTCCGATGACCTCTTGTCTTCGGGTATTCGTTCACGATTTATCGACAACGTAAACGGGCTCCGTATGCACATTCTCGAAGCCGGGTACGACACGACATCTCGGGCAGCTGTCCTGCTCCTCCACGGCTTTCCCGAACTTGCCTACAGTTGGCGAAACATTATGCCTCGCTTGGCTCACGCCGGATACCACGTGATCGCTCCAGACCTACGAGGATACGGTCGCACTGACGGTGCCGGTGTCACCTTCGACGATGACCTGAGACCTTTCCGAATGCTGAACGAGATCCAAGACATGTTGGCCCTTGTCTCGGCCCTCGGGTACCGACACTTACATCTCGTTGGTCACGACTTCGGTTCACTGGTAGCGTCGTGGTGCGCGGTCGCTCGTCCAGATGTCTTCCGTTCGGTCGTGCTGATGAGTGCACCATTTGCTGGAACGGCAACTCTCCGATTTGATACCGCTGACACACCGTCATCATCCACTCACGTCGAACCAGATGTTGACATCGCAGCGGACCTCGCCCTTTTGACACCACCACGCCAGCACTATCGGCACTTCTATGCAAGTCGAGAAGCTAATGACAACATGTGGCGTGCGGAGCAAGGTGTTCACGATTTCCTGCGAGCCTACTACCATATGAAAAGTGGTGATTGGGCCAACAATCAGCCATATCCGCTTGCAGAATGGTCTGCAAGTGAACTCGCAAAACTACCGCATTACTACGTGATGGAACTCGACAAAGGCATGGCCGAAACGGTCGCTCCGCATATGCCATCGGCTGACGAAATAAACAGATGCGAATGGTTGCCTGATGCGGACCTTCGTGTTTACAGTGTCGAATACGGCCGGACCGGCTTTCAAGGTGGGCTGCAGTGGTACCGCAGCAATAGTTCTGTGGGATCAATTTTTGGTGAGACCGGCATCAACGCCGATCTCCGTGTATTCGCCGGTCGAACGATCGACCAACCGTCACTCTTTATCGCCGGCAGGCGCGATTGGGGTATCTATCAACGTCCAGGCTCTCTTGAAACCATGCAGACCAAGGCATGCACAGATATGCGCGGAATGCATCTTCTGGAAGGTGCAGGTCATTGGGTGCAACAAGAGCAACCAGCCGCTTCAAGCAGATTGATCCAAGAGTTTCTATCACGACTGTAGCTCCAATATCTGAAACCAAGAAGCAACGCGGACTCAATCAGCTCAAATCACGGACACACATCTGGCGGTAGAAATGCATTTGACCCATCACTCGGCAGGTGTTTCCACTTCCCTTTGTGAGTTCCGTCACATAGGATCACCATCCTATTTCAAAGGATGGGACGCCCACCACTCAATTCAACAAGGAGAACATCAATGGCATTAGGCAACCAAGTCTTCGAGGAAAAAGGAAATGTGACAGGCGTACGCGTGCTCTCGTCGGATGCAAGTTCTGGTACGAATCTGGAAATCTGCATTCGGACAACAGGCACCATTCGAGGTGTCGCCCATAGTTCGATGTGGACCTATAACCAGCTCACGAGACCAGATGGTTCAGTGCTCGGAAGTGGGGTCGGCGTCTTGACGACTGAAGAAGGTGACGTAATTCATCTCACCGGAAGCGGCTCTGGTGAAACGCCACCCGCCGGTGGAACGATCAATTTCCGTGTAGCAATTCACTGCCATTCCTCCGCAGCAAAATACTCGGATTTAAATTCCATTATTCTGGTCGGCAATTATTTGGTCGCAGCCGATGGCAGCACTGAATTCACAACAACCGAGTGGAAATAGCATGAGCTAAGGCTTTCAAGGAGCGTGGCCAAATTCACAACCGGCCACGTTCCTTGTCAAAATCATAAATTAGATACCGATTGCCAGGCCATTACGGCCACGCGAGCGATACTCACGGCCAGACCTCGGCCCCAGTCGCCAAAACCAAGACCGATCGGCTCCGCAACGTGCTACGACCAAGTAAATGTCCCCGTACTATGACCAAACGAGTCAATCTCGACTCCGGAATGCTGCAACAGCGTCAGAAACAGATTCGACAACGGCGCATCGTCAGTCCCCTCGTGAACAACATGCTGCCCGTGCTGATGACCACCCCCGGCAACGAGGATCGGGAGATGTTTTGCTTCATGGGAATTCGCATTTCCGAGATTGCTCCCAAACAACACTGTAGTGTGGTCTAGGATGCTACCGTTTGAATCCGTTCGCTCATGAAGCGCATCCAACAGCGTCCCGAAATGCCGAACAATGCCGTGCTCAATCTTTTTGAGTTGCACAATCTTGTACTCATCGCGCCCATGATGCGACAAACTGTGTTGGTCATTCATCACACCTTCAACCGTGGGCACAACACCATGGTCCTGAATCATAAGACTCACCACCCGCGATGAATCCGTTTCGAGAATTAACGGAATCAACTGAAACAGCAGTCGCACGCGCCCAATGATGTCCGCGTGGTCAACATCAGTGGGAGGTTCCACATCAATCACTGGTTTCCGTCTGTCTTGCCACGCCTTTACCTCACTAAGGTTAAGCTCGGCCGTCCGTACTGCTTCAAAATATGCATCCAATCTTTGCTTGTCACCGGCGCTGACACGGGCACGTAGTGCCGTGGTCTCTGACTGCAATCGATCCAAAATGCTTCCACCATCATCAAGGCTTTGGGTCTGCCGACGCACCTCTTCCGCTGTACCTTGCAAAAACAGTTTCGTAAACAGGTTCGCCGGACTGGAATCCGCCGGCACCATTACCCCGGTGGCCGTAAAAGACTGGCTTTGTGCCGTCGCTGTTCCCATCACAATCGATGGAAATCTCGTCGCATAGCCATAATGATTTGCGACCACCTGATCAAGTGAGATGGTGTTTTGAAAGCCAGCCATCCCCGGATGTTTAGCCGACGTTAACCACGTAATCTCAGAGTTGTGCGCCTGCCGACCGGCCTGCTCCGCATGGGATAAATTCGAAAACACCGTATACCGTTGCCGATGGTGGTCGAGGTGTCTCAAATACTCGGACACCACATAGTCAGACCCGGTCGTTTGCGGGAACCACGCCCCGGAATACAATCCGAGCGTGTTACAAATATTCACCATCCGACGTGGCGCCGCCACAACGACCCGAGCGAATGCCGGTTGCATGGTTTCAAGCATCGGCACCGCCAAGGCAACTCCCGAAGCTCTCAGAAACATCCGACGGTCAACTGGTCGCGTCGTCACAACTATCGACTCCTAAAGAGGTCGCTGTTCACAACCTCATGAATCATCGTTCGAATGGGATACCTCTCGTCTTTCAAATCGCCCACGATCTGCGCAACGTCCTTCCGGTCAGCAAACTCAATCTCTGCGCCCGTCGAAAAGACGATCAACTGGGAAACGAAGTGCCGCGCAATCTGTTCACCATCGTGCTCCAGAAGTAGACGTTTGTAGTCGGCGACATTGCTAAATATCTCACCGGTCGGTCTGACCCCGCTTGGGTCAACTACAGGGCCCTCTTGATATGGATTGGGCACTTCAAATTCTCCGCAAGTTGAAGTGCCGCCACTCACTCGATAGTTCTCCCGAAAACCACCAATTGGATCAAAAGACTCAAGGGCAAATCCAGGTGGATCAATCGTGCGATGGCAATTGGCGCAGGCCGGATTCGCTCGATGCGCCGCTAGCTGCTCTCGAATCGTTGTCGTTCCGCGTGTGTCGGGCTCCAATCCGGCCACACCGAGCGGCGGTGGTGGTGCAGGAGTTCCAAGAAGATTGGCCAGAACGAAATTTCCGCGAGGCACAGGTGACGTTGTCGTCCCATTGGCCGTAATTTTCAAGACACTGCCCTGCGTCAGAAGGCCGCCACGTACGCTGTCACTGGGTATTCGGACTTTCTGCATCTCTTGGCCTGCCAGATGCGGAAATCCGTAGTGGTCGGCTAGGCGCCGGTTCGCAAACGTAAAGTCCGAATCAACCAGATTGCTTATCCCGAGGTTTTCCGTAATCAATTCATTCAGAAACAACTCTGTTTCCTGGATCATAGAAACACCCAAACGCCCATCGTATTCCGGGTAGAGTCCTGGGTCAGGAGTCGTCGCGTTCATCTCGTAGAGCCGAAAGGCTTGGCCAGAAAAATCCTTCACGAAGCGTTCGCTCTTAGGATCATCCAACATTCGGTTAACCTGCTCGGCAAGCACGGACCGGTCCGACAACCGTCCCTCGCGCGCCAAGTGGAACAACTCGGTATCCGGCAGACTGCGCCACAAAAAGTACGACAGACGTGTCGCCAAGCCGAACTCATTCAACACTCCTGAATCCCCGAATTGATACAAAAACGAGGGAGCACTTAGAATCGCACGAAGCGATACCCGCACAGCCTCCAAAAACGGTCTATCCGCAGCCAGTACGGATTTGGCCAAAGCGGTATACGCCTCCAATTCGCCCGATACCAATGGACGGCGAAATGCGAGCGGGGCAAAGCGTGCCACGATATCAACGACATGGTCGTACGCTGATTTGGTTAAGCGTATTTGTCCAAACTCGCTAAACTCAACGCCGGCCAGTAATTGCCGAGTACTCTCGGGTGGCCACACATCCTCGATTGGCCCTTCAATGGTCATGGATTTCATCGCGATGCCTTCACCCTCGTAATCTTGCACGACGACGTCGGCTGCAAAAATGTTCAAGAATTCTCCACTCTCCGTGACTGGGGAATTCACTTCCGCCACAGAGGGAACAACTAAATCGCCAGGGTACAAAAATGGCGTGACTTCCACGGTCCTCGGTGTCGCGTCGACAAGGTCCCACATCCCAAGCATCTCGTCAAACGCGGCGGCCGCTCCAGATTTTCGCCCGCGCCATATCGTTAGCACCACGGTCGAATCAGCATTGTAGGCATACGCTTCCACAGACACGCGATAGCGTCCAGGTACAGGGACCTCAAAACCTTCAGCTATACTGTGAAACACGTAGGTAGACGTAGTATCACTGTACGTGACCGCGCCATCGTCCACCATTTTCACCACACCACCGCCAAGGTACCCCCCCTCGTGACAAGTTCCGGTTGTATTGTGATGTCCCGTAGTTGATTACGCGGTGTTCACCAGCCGGCTGCGGACCCACTCTGATCGCTACGTCCAATGCACGGTCAGCCGCATCAAGATAGCTCTGCACGTGCAAGGCGGAAATACCTTGATTCACGGCGACGGTATCAAAGCCACCTGTATCGGTTTCCGCCGGGAGAATTCGACCGAGTGTTCGACTTTCGGCCTCATCAATCCCTAACAGATCAGCGATGGTGTACTCATACTCACGCCCAGTCAGACGACGCAGTGGCGTACGCTGCCCACCCCGCGCCGTCAGATTCGCCTCAATTAACGCCGCCTTGAGTGAACCGAGCGCGGCGTCAAGGATTTCCGCACGTGGACGCGGCACACCGGGAGGCGGCATTTCGCCACTTTGAATCCGCTCGAACACCTTCTGCCACGTTCGAAAAACTTCCGCATCTGAGAGATCAAACGCGACGTTCTGCAAATCAAGCGGTGTCTGTGTCCGCGTCGCATGACAACGAAGGCAAGACGTCTCAAGGTAGGGGTACTATGTCGGCTTTAAACGACTGTGCCCACGAACCATTCACCGAAAGGCTGAAAAACAGGAAAAACTCTGAACCGTCCGACTCACAGCAATCACTTTAACATTGTCAATTCCTAAAAATCGTTTCTACTCGAACAAATAAATCCAGTGTGCCCAGACCGCTTGTTAGCGAATCTTCGGCATATGTCCCATAGTTCCAGCCTCATCGTCCTCGCCCTGCTAACAGATGGAACCGGACACGAATCGACAGACAACTGCGGGCAAAACGGGCCTCCTTTCTACCCATCTGGTTCACCAGTTACTGATCGTTGCATAACAACCCTCGACAGTTACTTCGGTTCTTTGTAACCGAACCTAGCCGAAAAGGGATGGTCGGGTGTATAACAATAGTGATTTTCTGTGGTCAAACGTGGTTAGAGGAGGTAGCAAACGTGAAAATCCGAAACCATTGCCTTAGCGCAGTCGCAGCCGTCAGCTTGACGTTTTTCCACATAGGTGCTGACGTATGGGCGAACGAAGACTGGGCACCTGGACCATCTTCCTGGGCCGGAGACCTCACAGCTATTTCCGACGCCGATTGGAACTATGATCGCGCCTCCCATCTTTTGGAACGAGCCGGTTTCAGTGGCACACCCGACGAAATTCAGCGGCTCGCAAACATGAGCCCTGAACAGGCCATTCGATCTCTCGTCTACTACGACGATATCGAGAATGAACACCTACTCCCCTTTGAGCATTCAGGACTCTGGGACGAAAGCCTAAGTCATTTTCCTCCTAGTCGACCAGCCGCGACGGAACTCGCGATGAGGCGTGGGGAAGGGATTGGCGTGAAGGTCAAACCCGAACATGTCAACCGCCACATCCAACCGGTTTCTGACCGATTCTTCTACTGGCTCAGGGCGACCGTTCTTGAGACGCGTCGAGTCGGTTACTGGTGGGCCGAGCGCATGCTCGATACTAAGCGGCCGCTAGAAGAGAAAATGGCTCTTTTTTGGCACGGACATTTTGCGACGGCCGAATCGAAGGTTCGAGATTATCGGAAGATGCTCCTGCAAATCGAAACGTTCGAACGACACGCGACGGGCAATTTCGGAGACCTTGCGGTGGCCATTGCCCAAGACCCCGCCATGCTCTACTACCTAGACGCAGGTGTGAACGTGAAGGGAGCGGCAAACGAGAATTTCGCCCGAGAGGTAATGGAACTCTTCACAATGGGAGTCGGCCATTACTCGGAAAAAGACGTCCGCGAGGCCGCACGCGCTTTTACTGGATGGAACTTCGAGAACTTGGACTTCGTTGTCCACCCAACGCTACATGATGATGGACCGAAGGAATTTCTTGGACAGACTGGGAACTTTGATGGGATTGATGTCCTCAACATCATCCTTGAGCAACCGATAACCGCAGAATATATCGCCACTAAGATTTTTCGCTTTTTCGTCCGCGCTGATGTATCACCAGAATTACAGTCTGAACTGGGCGCACTGTTACGGGATAGCAACTACGAATTACGTCCACTCTTGGCGACGATATTCCTGTCCAGAGATTTCTACAGCGAATCGACCTATGGCTCCCATATCAAAGGACCGGTAGAACACGTCATTACTCTTCTCAAGCACTTGGGCGCCGACGATGTGCCTGGTATTCCGGATTTCAACCGCACAACTGCTGCACTGGGGCAGCGGCTCCTAAATCCACCATCAGTCGCAGGATGGGCGCAAGGAAACGCGTGGATTACGCCTGCACTGATCCAGGAACGCGGCAATGTTGCATTTGATTTCCTTTTTCCGAACGTTACGCAGTTTCGAGAACCGAACCTTCTCTATGGCAGTGCGGCGGAAGCCGGTCAACGCCTTCGCCGAGGCTACGACTTCGCTTCTGCGACCGCGTTGGATGATCCAGGCATGATGTCAATGTTTGATCTGTCGAACAAAGAGCGTGATGAACTGTTCAATACGCGAATTTCGAGTTTTCGAGGATACGAGCGAGCGATGAGAAAACTAATCCCTACTCCCCGCCGCGCTGGTCAAATTGACATGACACTGATGATCGCCGAGGCAGGTTCGACTACAACGACAGAAGCTGTCGACCATCTTCTGCGTCGATTCGTACGAATTCCTGTCTCGTCAGAGACGAGAAGCGCACTCATCGCTGTGTTAAGTGAAGAACTTGGCACGACCGACATCGATCGCGCCAAGACCTACATGGAAGATCCGCTACGGTTGGTGAGTCATCTGATCATGAGCACGCCTGAATATCAAATTAATTAGCGAACTTAACTGGTGAAGGGAATTTTTGACCATGACCACCAAAAGCAACAAATTATTTGAAGACTCAGGGGTGTCACGACGCCAAGCCCTCAAAGTTGGGGCGCGCGGTGTGGCGATGGGGCTGGTTGGGAGAGGCCTCAGTGCTCTGCCACCGTTATTTGGTGCAACATCGAAGGCTGTTGCATCCACACCTGGAAAAATCTTAGTGGTTTTTGAATGGTTCGGCGGCTATGACGGTTTAAGCACCTTTGTCCCTTATGGTGACGACGCCCTTTACCGTCAACGTCCGAATCTCGGGGTTCGTGAAAAGGATGTACTCAAAGTAGATGACCATTTTGGTTTTCAGAAGTCGATGCTCGGCATGCATCGATTGTGGGATGAAGGCAAAGTTGCCGTGATCCACGGTGCCGGCTATGACCAGCCCTCCTTTTCCCACTTCACGTCAAGCTCCTATTGGCACACAGGTGCCCCGAATAGCGGCGAGCAATACGGTTGGTATGGCCGAACGGCGGATGCTCTCGATCCGCATGGAACTCCGAACTATCTTGTCAACATTTCTTCGACCCAGACACTCGCAGTTCGCGCACGGGAGCACGTCCCCGTAGTATTCCGTGACCCTAGTTCCTTTACTCGGTCAGTCTTTTTTCCTGAACGTCCACATATTGCACATCTCGACAAAGGACAGGTCGCACGAAATGAGGTCCACAAATTCTTGCTCGACGTTAATCGCAGCGCTCGCGACGCGTCTGCACTTGTCTCTCAGGCATGGGATTCTTACAACTCGACACGTAGTCCAGACCTACGCCTGCTGGATCTCGACAAAGTCGTCGCCCTTATTGAACATGACTTCCCGGCACGTCTGTATTACGTAAGACTTCAGGGCAGCCTCTTTGACACCCACGTCAATCAAGAGAGCCCCCACAATCGTCAGGTTCAGTATTGTTCCGATGCCATCTGGGATTTCTTCCAAGAAATGAAGCGGATTGGCAAAGAAGATGAAGTTGCCATTCTTGTGCACAGCGAGTTCGGTCGCCGCGTTCCGGAGAACACGAACCTCGGCACAGACCACGGCACAGCAAACTGTGCGTTTGTTCTTGGTGGAGGCGTCAAGGGCGGTCAGTACAGCACACCCGTGAGCCTCACCGACCTTGTATACGGAGACAATCTGAAATATACGACGGATTTCAGGAACGTATACGCAACGCTCATTGAAGAATTCCTCGGACACAAATCCTCAGAGGATATCTTGGGTGACAAATTCAAGACTTTCGGAATGTTTACATGACCATTTCCGTTTACGACAGGGCCAAAAGTTCGTCATTAACAAGGAGCAATTTGACTGAGAAATCGTCATTCTTGACTCGATCAACAACACGATCTGAGAGCAAACGCCGATGAATAGAATTACTCTTCACATTATCTCTTTCACTATTTTCTGTATGACCCTGACTGCTCCAACCTTCGGCCAAGATCAGGGTCAGGATAGTATCCGGGGTGCACACGAAAATCTACCGCCGGACGCAATCACAGATGATCTAGGGATTACGATCCCTGTCGAAGTTGGTTATGCCCCACGTCGTTACCCGGCAGAGCACGACTTTCCAACCGGGCCGAACGTTGGGGATCTAATCCCAGAGTTTAAGCTTCCCAACCAAGACGGGGAACTGATTGATTTTCACGCTGACCGTGATACCACGAAAGCCGTTATTGTTTTTTACCGGTCGGCCGTATGGTGACCGTACTGCCGGACGCAGCTGGTCGAGCTGCAAGAAAATCTTTCGCTCTTCGAAGAAGAAAACATCAAAGTTTATGGTGTTAGCTATGACTCCCAAGAAAGTCTCAAAAACTTCGCGGCTGAACACGGAATCACCTATGACCTGCTCTCTGATTATGACTCAGCTGTAATTAAACGATTCGGTATCCTAAACACAACCATTCCACCGGATGATCCAGCCATCAGCCCAGCGACTCAGCGCGGCTTCTACGGACTGCCTTTTCCAGGTGTCTATGTGGTCGGAACAAACGGGGACGTTACTGAGAAATTTTTCCATCGCCACTATGCGACACGCACCTCAGCGGGAACAATTCGGGATTCGGCGATCGGTCGGATTTTGGCTCGCCACGAAGTTCCCACAGCGGAATTAGGCGACAGCCAGGTTAGAGTGTCGGCCTTTTTGGCTGACCAAGGACTTAAATTCGAGTCCACCAGTAATCTTTATGTCCGTTTTGAAGTCGCAGATGGGTACCATATCTATGGGAATCCGCTCCCAGACGGCTATATTGCTTCGACAGCGCATATCGCGTCAACGAACGGCGTTCGCGCTGGAGACCCCATCTATCCGCCGACCACTCCCCGCCAGTTTCCCGAGCTCGGTGTCACACTCAATGTCTATGAAGGCACAACTGACATCGCCATTCCGATCGCGCTTGGCTCAGAAATTCTCAACTGGCCGATCGAGAACAAACCAACTGAAATCGAGATTCCTATTGAGGTGGTGTATCAAGCCTGCAGTGAAACTGTCTGTTACGTACCGAAACGAGAAACCTTAGGACTGAAAATTCCGATTGAAGCACTCGAGCTGGCACGTTGATGATTGCTGTCTGCCTTTGTTGTCAAGAGGACCCGTAATTACTACAGAGGAACTCTTTGGAGTCGTAGAACCTACCAAGCATTTGGAGTCCCACATGACCGCCTTGAGAACACGCGCGGCGGCGGTTGTGCTGACTGGCGAGTAATGCATGTCAGAATGCGCTCAGCGGATCATGCGTTCTTTTTGGTGTGCCTTTGCGACAATATTCGCATCGTCGGCGAGTAGCCAACAGACTAATCTCACCCTCGTCCTAGTGCAGTGCCTTCGCGTCTAACTGAACCGGCCATGACATCGTTTGTACTCCATTGTCGGACCTCTTGTCCAAAATTAATAATGCGTGGTAGGGCTAATGGCTCGGACTGATACAACAACCATCATTGTCGGCGCTGGTCCTGCTGGTGTAAGTCTCGCCTATCTTCTGGCATCTCGTGGAGTCTCTGTCACATTACTGGGAGCAGCACACTGATTTTTCGCGCGCGTTCCGCGGAGAAATACTGCTACCCAGTGGATTCGAAGCTCTTCAGCAAATGGGTCTCACTGATCTTGTTGCGCGAATACCGCACAGTTCCCCAGCAACCTTTGAACTCTATGCAAACGGCAACCGCGTGTTTCACCTTCGCATGAACTCACAGTTTTTCGGTCGTCACCCGCTTACAGCATTATCTCAACCGGCTTTCCTCGAAGCAGTAGTAAATGCCACAAGACCGTTTCCCTGTTTTCGCTTCGAACTCGGTGCGACCGTCACTGGTCTTGTCCGGACTAACGGTCGTGTCTCCGGTGTCAATGTGCGTACCCAGGCAGGCACCCGAATGCTACAAGGCAACCTCGTTATTGGCACTGACGGACGACATTCAGTTGTTCGGCAAGCTTGTCGACTAGACTCAGAAAAACATGGACTAGATTTTGACGTTATCTGGTTTAAGATGCCGGCTCCTGATTTTTTCTTGAATCCTACCGCCTTTCGCGGCTACGTCGGCCGTACTCAATTATTACTTGCCTATCCAGCGTCGGATGGATTCCTACAGGTGGCGTGGCTCATCCGCAAGAATTCTTATACGGATTTTCGACGCCAGAACGTGTCAACGTGGGTCGAAGAAATGGCACAGCACGTTAGCCCCGATCTGTCGGCTCATTTTCGCTCGCATCAACAGGCCATCGGACGTCCAATTCTCTTGTCTGTAATCTCAGATAGAGTGACCAAATGGTCAACAAGAGGTGCACTCGTCATTGGTGACGCTGCGCATACGATGTCTCCCGTCGGGGGGCAAGGAATCAACATCGCGTTGCGCGATACCATCGTCACGGCGAATCACCTGGTGCCTGTACTTCGTTCGACACCAAGTCATCATCGCATCGATACGGCCACGAGAGCGATTGCTCTCGAACGCACAGCTGAATTGGTGCGTATCCAGCGCGTCCAAGCAATTCCGCCTCGTGTTCTACTGGGACGTAGCATGCTAAGTGGCGTCGCCCGTGCGACCATGCCTAAATTGCTTAAATTCAGCGCAATTCGTGCGATGGCGTCACCACTAGTTAGAACGTTCCTTTTTGGTCACGGCAAGGTTCAACTCCGCATATGAGTATTAGAAATATTCGAGGCAGAAAGATCTCTAAATTTTTACAACAGCCCGAACAAAAAGACCTGCACCGTCAACATAGGAGTTGTCGGCTTCGAAAGACCAGAACCGCGCCAGCCCTTCAAAACGTCTCAAGCATGTGCGAACGCCAGAAAACCGGTTTACACTGTGACCTGATTGATGACTGCCTAAGAATTCACAGCTGCGCGAAACAAGTAAGCTACTCTTCGACCGAACAAAGGAGTTCCTGATGACGTTCAGAACGGCCATTCCTATCCTCCTAGCCGCGTGCCTTATGTATTCGGCCACTTTTCATTCGACCACATTCAATAACGCATCCGCCGTGATGAGCACCCTCAACGCTTCTACACAGTCACCCCCCTCCGAAGGATTGCCAACTGCCAATCCAAATGCCGTGGGGATGTCCGAGACAGAATTAGCACGTATCCGGCCTACGATGCAGGCCTATATTGATGATGGTCGTTTGGCTGGCATCATGACGATGGTTGCCCGAAGAGGACATATCGTGCACTGGGACGCTGTTGGCGTTCAGGACGCCGACACAAAAACTCCACTCCACCCCGATGACATCTTCCGAATCTTTTCGATGACGAAACCTATCACTAGTACCGCAGTGATGATGCTTGTGGAAGAGGGCAAGATCCGACTCGACGACCCCGTTGAAAGATTCGTTCCTGAATTTTCGGATGTGTCCGTATGGACGGACGACGGCGACCGTGTTCCGGCCGACAAATCGATAACCATCAAACATCTCTTGACGCATACATCCGGGCTAACATATGGATTTTTTGCAGACTCCCCCGTGGATAGGATTTATAACGAATCCGGAGTGATGAGCGGCACAGAAGACCTAGAACATTTTGCTGCCCGTGTGGCGGAGCTTCCACTGATTGCGAATCCTGGGGCGCGCTGGAACTATAGCGCGTCAACGGACATCCTTGGTCGGGTCGTTGAAGTCGCCTCCGGACAAAAATTCGACCAGTTTCTGCAGGAGCGAATTTTCACTCCACTTTCGATGACCGACACCGCGTTTTACGTTTCCGAGGACAAACGGAACCGATTTACGGCAAACCACGCTCGCATGAATAATACGCTTGCCGTAACTGATTCCCCTGACACGGGTCGATACACGCAGCCTCCTGTTTGGCTTTCTGGAGGCGGTGGATTGATATCTACGGCTTCGGATTACATCCGCTTTGCACAAATGCTGTTACAGGAAGGGCACCTGAACGATTCACGGATTCTGGCGGAAGACACTGTCCGGAACATGCGTACGAATCATCTACCCGACGACATGGTTCCCATTCAATTGGGGACCTATCTCAGCCCGGCGTATGGCTTCGGTTTAGGATTCTCGGTCGTCGTAGACCAAGCTGGTTCACCCGAGCCGGACAACAACGGGGTATTTCGGTGGGCGGGAGCGGCCAACACCTTCTTTTGGATCGATCCACAAGAGGAACTCATTGGAATGGTTTGGATGCAAATGGTCCCCTTCGCAGCCTACAACATCGAACGGGAATTCCAGACGCTTGTCTATAACGCGATCCAGTGACACATTGGACTCTTTAGGTTCAGAAAGAGGGCTGAAATTTTTTCCGGGAATAACGCACAGTCAGAAAAGTCGCTCACGCTGACGACTGCCTAGAACGATGACCGAGATCAAAATCAAAGTAACCCGGAGAAAACGCTGATGCCTACTGTTACCCACGTGGATGTAAAGCCAACAGCTCTGCTGTCGTTTTAATTACTATCAATCCATGGCGCTGAAGGCGTTTAGCGATCAATTGAATCCGGAAGCGCAAATACAAAGAGATTGCTCCCCGCACTCGGTCTAACCTCAGGGCTTAGATTAAGAAACGCGCCACCTGAACCCGTGCTGACAGCGACAAATTGACGACCAGCCACGGCATAGGTGATCGGAAAACCGGTGGCCCAAGATTTGCAGCCGAAAAACGCGATGGCCCCGTCAAGTCCAGCGACGACCTGACCACATAAGACGAAGTGCCCGATGCTATCAATATCAGATAGCGCACCGGGCACCTCGGAGTTGCATTTATCTTCTGATGTGCGTCGCGCCGCACAGACGTTATTAATCCGCTATTTTAGCGCCGAGTAGTCAGTCGCACTCATCATGTAGGACTCGATCGAGACCCCAACAGGATATTTGTTTCGTAGTGCTTCCCATGCCGGATCGGCAGCGAACCCTTGCCAGACTTCGGTCCGGTGATCCCGGTCACGATAGGCCAGCATCCAGACTAAGGTTTCAGGACTGTCGAGTCGTTGCCACGCGGCGATAAACTCCGCACCATGTTTCTCAAAAATAGCGATCTCTTCTTCACGGAATCGCTGATGAAGTTCATCGATAGCAAGCGCGTAATCGCCACCACCGTTTCGCATTGAGTCCGCCGTATACATCCGAATCTCAAAGCAACGAGAATCGGCCGCGACATTCGTCGAAAGTGACGGCGGAAGGTCTGCCTTAGGACCGCATGGCGCGGGCGTATCCTGCGCGTATGCTATGCCACTAAAACCAAAACCGAGTACCAATACCGCAATTGCTTTTCTCATTCTGCTATCTCCTTTTGAAAATCATCTGCCTCTACCGACCGTAGTCACGCATTCTTCAGCTGTGACCCGATATGATTACACAGGGACATACCGAATTTTGAAGTCCGAATAGTCCGCAAACACATATATCACTCCAGGATCAATTCAGCCACGGTTGTCCACCGTAATAGATATGACCCGGTGGAAAGATTTTAGTGTTTAGTCTCACAAAGGAAAAGCGCCATGCATCGAATGCAAAGATCGTTTTATCACGGGAATCCACTAAACACCGGAACATTCTTATTTTTCGCCTACTGTTTGGTTCTGATTGCCGCCTCCCCTCACACTGTCGCGACCCAAGACGAATGGGAATCGCTTCCGGATATGCCGGTAGAAAAATGGGAGGCCGGAACCACGGTCCTCGACGACAAACTCTATTTGTTTGGCGGATATACCAGTGGAGTCCGGTCAAGTAAGCTGTCTCACATTTTCGATCCCAAGCAAAATAGCTGGACGCGGATTCAAGATCTTCCGAGTGCTATTAGCCATATGAACATGGTCCTCGACGGCCGAACCGTCTGGTTCGCCGGCGGCTACAAGGACGGTTACAAAGGCCACACCATAGCCGAAGTATGGAACTACGATATCGATAAGGACCGGTATACCGCAGCGCCGCTCCTACCGGACACTCGTGGCGGAGGGGGACTTGCACTTGTCGGACGCCAATTACACTACATGGGTGGCGTTAAATCTGACCGTGACACGGACGCGTCTGACCACTGGGTCCTCAATCTCGATGAGTGGACCAAAGGACACGCGGACTGGAAGACGGCGCGCCCGATGCCATCTCCTCGCAACCAGTTTTCCTGCGTCACATTCAATGGAGACATCTATGCCATTGGTGGACAGTTCCACCACGACAGTGAGCAACTAGACCAAGCTAGAGTCGACATCTACGACCCTGATACCAATACTTGGTCGAGTGGACCTTCTCTCCCAAAAGGACACTCACACGCCGAAGGTGGAACCTTCGTTCATGGAGACCGAATCTACATGGTAGGAGGTCACACAACGAGACCTGGCGAAAGCAAGCAAGTCGACT
>Ga0310123_10000804_pt1 | contig 27506 bp, 19 predicted proteins | sample CB6_AW_1057_MG_FD_203505 | JGI IMG/M metagenome (GOLD analysis project Ga0310123, IMG submission 203505) | Marine microbial communities from Western Arctic Ocean, Canada - CB6_AW_1057 | ecosystem: Environmental > Aquatic > Marine > Oceanic | place: Canada: Western Arctic Ocean | collected... | reverse complement strand
AGCTAGCGAAAAAGAACCCCAGTCCGGTAAAGGCAAAGAGGTAGCCGTATCCGCCGTCCGACAATCTCAGCCAATGCTGCAGCAGAAACCAAGCGCAGACGATGGAAACAATCGATCCGATCAGGCCCGAAAGCGCCAACAATCGTCCTCGACGATGGGGACGAATTAGTTTCCCCTGAAGGGTTCCGTAGCAAAGTCGGTTCAATCCGGTTGCCACAAAGAAGACCGTATAGCAAAGCAGAAATACCGCCGGCAGCCAGAACTGACGTTTTTGTTCTATTGCGAACCAGATGGCTGAAAGGATCAGAAACGGGACAGCCATCGCCAACGTGGACCCCAGTAGACCCCATTTTTTTCGCTGCGCATTCCGTAGTCGGTTGGCTAACAGTATTGGTGGCAAGCTGGCCCCGAAGCGGTTCAACATGGGCAGGCAGCCGCGCAACCAACCAGCTCCGGCGATTGTGTCCATAAACGTCGGTATGATGACCGTCTCGGTCTTGAAAATCCATCCGATCCGTAAGAAAACGTAGTGTGCCGCCAGAACGAATAGGTTCCGCGATTCGTTTGTCTTGATCACGATGTCGCGATACGGGTCGCTGACGGTTTGTTCTGGCGGAGCCGAGATTGATTGTGTCTCGATTGAAGTCATAGGTAGTTGATTCGACAATGTGGCAAGCTTGTTGTCAGCTATTTCATTGTATTGCATCTGCGCAAAAGGTGTGCCAGCCGCGGAAGGTTGACGACTTCGGATATCTGGAAACTCAAGTGTCGATGCTCGGAGAATCTGAGTCAAGCATCGTGTGTCAGATGACGCAATACGTATTGATGCCAGGAGTAGTAATCGGTGCGCATTGCAGCGACGTTGGAATTCGACTACTCTCACGCTCCGGCAGGAAGGCGGTCTGTCGTCCGTTTGTAGATGATGTGCGTCTGTCATGTCCCAATTCGACCCGAAACGCGAGTTCGCCGTTGAGGTTGTCTGTCGCCTGAAAGGCGCCGGGTACACGGCTCTGTGGGCGGGCGGTTGCGTACGGGACTTGCTTTTGGGACGCGAGCCCAAGGACTATGATGTCGCGACCAGTGCCAAGCCGGATGCAGTGCGCAGGTTTTTTGGCCATCAACGGACATTCGCAGTAGGGGCCAGCTTCGGTGTGATCATCGTTCGCGGGCCGAAAGCAGTGGGGAATCTGGAGGTTGCTACGTTCCGAAGGGAAGGTCCATATTCGGACGGTCGGCATCCCGATCGTGTCACGTTCAGCTCGCCTGAAGAAGACGCGCAGCGACGCGATTTAACCATTAACGGACTGTTTTACGATCCGATTGACGAGCGGGTGTTGGATTACGTCGGCGGTGAAAAAGACCTGCACCAGAAAATTGTGCGCGCGATCGGCGATCCGCTAGATCGGATGAGTGAAGACAAACTGCGGATGCTGCGAGCCGTACGATTTGCTGCAACGCTTGATTTTACGCTGGACCAAGATACGGCCAATGCCATTCGCCAAATGGCCCACAAAATTGAAGTCGTTAGCGCCGAGCGGATTGCGGACGAATTGCGTCGCATGTTGATCGATCCACATCGTCGCCGTGCGATGGAGTTGACGCGAGATGTGGGCGTACTGCAGCTCATAATTCCCGAACTGGCCGATTGTCTGAAAGCCACTGATGAAACCGAGGGGGAATTGTTGTCAGCCGCGTGGCCAACGACGCTTCACATGCTCGATCAATTACAGGATCCGCGATTTGAACTGGCAGCCACTGCTCTGCTGCATTCGGTCGTATGGCCAAAACTACGAGCATTCACTGGTACTCAGTCGATTGGTCAGGTAGACCACAGCGCCGTTGATCGAATGCGTGCAATCTGCCAGCGTATGCGCTTGCCAAACGATGAAACTGACAATATGTGTTGGTTGGTTAGTCGTCAACGTGTGTTGATCGACGCTCCGCACCTGGAGCTGGCACAACTAAAACGCATATTGGCTCATCCGCTCAGCCGTGAATTGTTAAGTTTGTCGCGTGCCGAGGCGGAGGCCAGTGCTATGGAATTGTCGTCGGTCGAGTTTTGCGAAGAGTATTTGCGTAAGACATCTGCAGAGGAGCTTAACCCCCCTACCCTGATCACTGGTGACGATCTGATCGCTCTCGGGCTGAAATCAGGACCGCGCTTCAAGAAACTACTGGAAATTATTCGCAATGCGCAATTGAACGGTGAGATTAGTACGCGGCAGCAAGCACTGGAGGTAGTTGATCAATTGATCGGCGGTGAGGATGACCAGAAGCAACCGTAGCGGGAGTCATATCGCTACGACGGTGCATCTTACTGTGAGTTGACCAATCTACACCAGATTGCTAAAAAGAACCGTCAATAATGCTCTTAGAGCTCGTGCAGGTTATGAAAATTTCCGTGTAAATCGTAAGAGGCTAAGCCAAGAGATGGGACGTGTTGAACGCACACGCGAGCTTGCCCGACGTCGATCGCGTCGCTCTAAACTGAAGAAACTTCGGACGAATTTCGCGAAGTCGAAGAGTGACGGTGAAAAGGCGGAGATCGCCGAAAAAGCCCGCAAGATTAGCCCATTCGTGTCTTTCGAAGAATAGGCTCGAACCATCCCAGTCGTGCTAGTGGCTGCAGCGGCCAATACGCTAAGGGTAACAAAACGGGCCGGGTTCATTTGCCACTTGTGTCCCGGTTCCACCTGAGGTCACAAGATGAGCTTGTGCCGTACTATTCGTTCTGCGACATCGTGGTCAAAGCTAGATGTAATCGACGGCGTCGTCAAGGAAAAGACAACGGTTGTTCATTTGCCACGTCGTTGTTAGGTGGGGCGATTGTGGCTTACCTTTTGTGACATCAGAGACGATTGTTTTTACGTTGCCTTGTTCAGAGCAGAAGTACCAATGTCATTCCCACTCCGGGGTTGATCGGCAGATTCGGTAGCATAACGAAGAAGGCCCCAGATACGTCCAATAAACCGGGTGCCGGATCTCAGGATTGGCACGATGGTAGTTGTGCATACTGTTTTAAGTTCGCCGTGTGTCAACCTGGGATGACGATGGTGCAGTCTGTGTGCGAAGATGCCAAAGTGCAGAAAACGACTTCTGTCAGAAAATGATCCCTTCGAGACTCGATGTTGTTCCAATGATCAAACTCGAGGGTGTGCGAGTGCACAACCTAAAGGGGATTGATCTCAACATTCCTTTGTACCGCTTGATTGTGATTACGGGTGTCAGCGGATCGGGTAAGAGCAGTCTTGCTTTCAACACGCTGTACGCTGAAGGTCAACGCCGTTATATCGAAAGCTTCTCGGCGTATGCCCGGAAATTCCTGGATCATTTGGAAAAGCCCGATGCTGATCGCATCGATCATATTCCTCCGGCTATTGCAATTCGGCAGGGATCAACCAAGTTAAGCGCTCGATCGACCGTCGCAACTGCCACCGAAATTCATGATCACATGCGGCTGCTATTTGCAACAATCGGCCGTATAAGTTGTCCCAATTGCCAGCAGGAAATCACAAACGACACGCCCGCAACCGTTCTGCAGGAGATCCAACAGTTTCCTGACGGAACGCGGTTCCAGATTTGTTTTCCTCTAAATGTTGATCATGACGCAGATGATCGTGATGCGTTCATTTCTCAATTGAAGGAAGACGGATTCAGACGCGTGATCGTCAATTGTGACGACAGATCAGAGTCATCGATGATGTCGCGGCTGCAGAATGAGGCGATAACAATAGACATCCATGACGACGATTGCCGATTGCAAATGTCATCGCCGTTCGCTTGGGCCGTCGTAGATCGATTGATAGCAGGAAAGACGGGGCACGAACGCATCGTCGACAGCCTGGAGTTAGCGTTTCGTTTCGGTAACGATCGCTGTCTATTGCTCGAAGAAACGACGGCAACCAACGAGAGCAAAAAAAATGAAATCATTCAGGTTGATTCCCGCAACTGGCGGAGGAAACAATTCAACGGTCGGCTGGAGTGTGACAAATGTGGTCGAGAAATTTTGACATTGGAACCGCGATTATTCAGTTTTAACACTCCGTTGGGAGCGTGTCCGCACTGTCGTGGATTCGGATTGGTTCCGACGATTTCTTTCGAACGTCTTGTGCCCGATCCGAATAAAACGTTACGTGAGGGAGCGATTGCCGCCTGGACAACGCCGGCCTATGTCCACGAACTGGAAGAATTGCTCGATTTAGCCGGTGATTACGGTGTACCAGTAGACGTGCCATTTTCGGAATTGCAGCCCGAGCACCTGGAATTGATCACGAACGGCGTTCCCGAACGTGACTTCGGTGGCCTGACGGGTTTCTTTCGTTGGTTGGAGCGGAACAAGTCTAAGCTGCCAGTCCGGGTCTTTCGGAATCGATGGCGTGCCTATAATGTCTGTCGGGACTGTGGTGGTAGTCGTTTGCAGCCGATGGCGCTTGCGGTTCGAATCGACGGCTGTAATGTCGCCGAACTTTGCCAAATGACGATTCAACACGCGTTGGCCTTCTTTGATTGTTTGGCTGAACGGCAATCGGACCAGGAGAAACAGCTTACGCGAACGATTCTGAGTGAAATCCGTTCTCGTCTGTCATACTTGAATCAAGTCGGACTTGACTACCTGACGCTCGACCGTCGGATGAAGACCCTTTCCGGTGGTGAAATGCAGCGAGTTTCTTTAACGAACGCATTAGGTTCGAACCTGGTCAATACACTTTACGTACTGGATGAACCATCAGCCGGTTTGCATTTGCGAGACAGCGAACGAGTGATCGCAGCCATTCAACGGCTGAAACAGGCTGGCAATACAGTTGTTGTGGAGGAACACGAGGAGGCCTTTATACGCAGCGCACACCAAGTCATCGACATCGGCCCCGGAGCCGGACAAATGGGCGGTACCCTTGTTTTTCAGGGATCTCCCGATGAACTCGCTGAGTCGTCCGATTCTGTCACTGGCGAGTATTTGTCCGGCCGGCGAAAGATCGAAGTGCCGTTGTCTGGACAACGGCGGAAGACCGAACGTGGCTGGATTAAACTTGAGGGCGCGAGTCAGCACACATTAAAAAATCTGACGGTCAAGTTCCCTCTGGGCGTATTGTGCGTAGTGACTGGAGTCAGCGGCAGTGGCAAGAGCACGCTGATCGAAGACACGTTGTACCCTGCCCTGTGTCGTGAGTTAAGACAACCGTGCTCGGAATCGAGCCGAGGCGAATATGATCGAATTACGGGTGTCGAACAGATTGACGAGGTGATCCTGATCGATCAAAGCCCGATCGGCCGCACGCCGCGTAGCAATGCGGTCACGTACATGAAAGTGTTCGGCGAAATCCGTAAAACATTCGCTGGAACACCGGAAGCCAACCTGCGTCAATTCACAGCCCGCCATTTCAGTTTCAATGTCAAGGGAGGCGGCCGGTGTCTGAAATGCTATGGCAACGGATCGATTACGGTTAATATGCAGTTTTTGGCCGATGTGTCGATGACGTGTACGGAATGCCATGGTTCTCGGTATCAGCGAGAAATCCTGGAAGTCAAGTACCGCGGATTGACGATAGCCCAGGTTCTGGCTATGACCGTCGGCGAAGCTTTTTCGTTTTTCCGCAGCCAGCCGCAAGTTCACAAGCGGCTGAAGTTCCTTAAAGATGTCGGCTTAGACTACTTGCCGCTGGGCCAACCGGCCACCACGTTTTCCAGTGGCGAGTCGCAGCGGCTGAAGCTGGCATCGTTGCTCGCCTTGGGTTCCCAATCGCGAACCCTGTTTTTAGTGAACGAACCGACCATCGGCCTGCATCCAGCCGACATCAATAACATCCTGAGCTGTTTTGATCGCTTACTTGCAGTCGGACATTCTGTGATCGTAATCGAGCACAACCTGGACATCATCAACAATGCGGATTATGTCGTCGATCTGGGTCCGGAAGCAGGTGACGCCGGCGGCGACATTGTGGTCACCGGCACTCCGGAAAAAATTAAGGAACATCAGAGATCTATCACAGGCCATTTTCTAAGACTCCTTGACGGATAATTCTCGCGACAGGTAGATACGCAACCATGTTTCCTTGCAGTCGGCACGCAATTGAGAACTCTTAGAAACTTGGTAATATGACCATCTAGATACTCGAAACTTTCTTTTCTGCTCATTCGTCGGCGAGTCGAGTCCGAAGCAGGAAGAATTTGGAGAGACGGAACGACATTGTCCCAGCGCAAGGAACAGCCATGAGCGAGGTCCGCCCCTTTGTGCATTTGCATTGCCACACTCAGTTCAGCCTGCTCGACGGGGCGAATCGAATTCCCGATCTCGTGGCCAAAGCCAAAGCGGATGGAATGACTGCACTCGCGATTACCGATCACGGCAACCTGTATGGGGTCCTGAAATTTTATTCCGAGTGCAGAGAGCAGCACATCAAGCCAATCCTGGGCTATGAGGCTTATGTGGCCCCAGGCAACCGCGGCGATCGCACTACTGGAAGTATGAAAGAAGCCAGCTTTCATTTGACATTGCTAGCCATGAATCGCATTGGATTTCAAAATCTGATCAAAATGGCCTCATTAGCCTACCTGGAAGGATTTTACTACAGGCCGCGAATCGACAAAGAGCTTCTTGAAGACTTCAATGAAGGTATTCTTTGCCTGTCGGGCTGTGCGTCCAGCGAACTTTCGCAACTGATTTTGCGGGAAAAAACTTCCGAATCGCGAAAATTGATCGCTTGGTACCAAAAGGTTTTCGGCGATCGATTTTATTTGGAGATTCAAAACTGTGGCCTGGAGATTCAACGGACTTGTAAAGAAGGCACTATCGATCTGGCTGAACGGATGGGATTGCCGCTGGTGGCTACGAATGATGCTCATTATCTGCATCAGGATGATGCGTCGGCCCACGACGTGCTGCTGTGCGTCAATACGCGGACTGTTCGCAGCGACGTAAAACGCATGCGGATGGAAGGCAATCAGTTTTACGTCAAGTCGCCGGCGCAAATGTATGAAGCGTTCGCCGATTGTACGGACGCCGTTGCGCGTACACAGGAAATTGCCGATCGAGTCAACATCGATTTGGACTTAAACACTCGGCATTTTCCGGTCTTCGCGGCACCGCAGGATAAGACGGATACGCAGTACTTGCGCGAACTTTGTCAGGTAGGGTTAAAGGACAAGTACGGCGAGGAATTGACGGACGAACATCATGTGCGGCTGGACTACGAGCTGAGCATCATCGACCGCATGGGTTTTTCTAGCTATTTCCTGATTGTCTGGGACTTCGTCCGATTTGCCGACGAAAGTAACATTCCGTGTCAGGCACGCGGTTCAGCTTGTGGTTCACTTGTGGCGCATGTTTTGGGGCTGAGTAAAGTATGTCCGCTGAAATACGACTTGCTGTTCGAACGATTTCTCGATCCGAGCCGGACCGAGCCTCCCGATATTGACATCGATTTTTGCCGCGATCAACGGCAACTGGTGATCGACTACATAAAGGGAAAATACGGCGAGGAAAACGTCGCGCAGATCGGGACGTTTGGGACGCTGAAAGCCAAAGCTGCGATCCGGGACGTTGGGCGAGTCCTATCGGTACCGCTGGCGAGGGTCAATGAAATTGCCAAGATGGTGCCCGAGACGCTGGGAATTAAACTGCAAGACGCCTTGGTGGAGAGTCCGGAACTGAAAGAGGAATACGACGCGGATAATGACGTCCGGGAAATGATTGATATTGCTATGCGGTTGGAAGGTTTGGCACGCAGTGCTGGCACTCATGCGGCCGGCGTGGTGATGGCGGATGAACCGCTTGATCGATATGTCCCATTGCAAAAGATCAGTGGCAAAGACGACTTTGTTACTCAGTGGGATATGTCTGCTGTTGAAAAAGCCGGCCTATTGAAGATGGACTTCCTGGGGCTCAGGAATCTGACAATTCTGGACAAGTCTGTCCAAAATGTGCGCAAACACCGTGGAATTGAAATTGATCCTGTACAGCTCCCGCTGGATGATGCGGAAACGTTTGCTCTACTTGAGCGAGGTGAAACGAAGGGCATCTTTCAGTTCGAAAGCGACGGGATTCGCGATCTGTTGATGAAGATGAAACCCGACAGTTTTAAGGACATCATTGCTACGTCAGCACTGTATCGCCCCGGTCCGTTGGAAGGCGGTATGGTGATGACCTACGTTGACGTCAAGCACGGTCGCCATTCCATTCCGAAGATGCACCCAATTGTCGATCAAATTCTGGAAGAGACCTATGGCGTCATGGTTTATCAGGAACAAGTGATGCGGATCCTGAATCGTGTTGGCGGGATCGAGCTGTCCGACGCCTATCAGTGCATCAAGGCGATCAGCAAGAAGAAGCTTTCGATCATTGCACGCTATCGTGAAGAATTCTTCGGAGGGGCACAACAGCGAGAATTGAAAGAAAGCACGGCCGCCGAATTGTTCGGTATGATCGAAAAGTTTGCCGGTTATGGTTTCAATAAGTCCCATTCTACGGCATATGGCGCGATATCGTATCAAACGGCTTACCTGAAAGCGCATTATCCGCAAGAGTTCATGGCGGCATTGTTGTCGTGTGAAATGGAAAACACGGACAGAATTTCCGAACACATCGATGATACGCGGCGGATGCGGATCGAGGTAGTCCCGCCCGATGTCAACCGCTCGGATGTCCAGTTTAGCGTCGAGGGCGAGCAGGTGACATTCGGACTTGGTGCGTTGAAAGGAGTCGGCAAACAGGCGGTCGGAGCTGTCGTCCGAGAACGCGAAGCCAACGGCCCATATAAAAATATTTTCGATTTGACTGAGCGTGTCGATCCGAAAAGTCTGACTAAAGGTGTGTTAGAAATTCTGATCAAAGCAGGGGCCTTGGACAATCTTGGTCCGAACCGAGCTCAACACCTGCTCGTCGTAGATCGCGCGATTCAGTCGGCTGCTGCGATGTACCGCGACCGGCAGCGCGGACAGAATCGCTTGTTTGAAGACGCCGACATTGGGCAAGACGGCAAGACGGCTCGGACCGTGCTGCCTGATGCACAGGATTGGCCGCAGAGTCAAAAGCTGGTTTTCGAAAGAGAAGTTTTTGGTTTTTACTTAACCTCTCATCCTTTGACAAAACATGCCAATCGGATCAAAAAGTATGTGACGCACACGATGACAGATTTGGAAAGATTGGACGACCGAACCGAAGTTTGCCTGGGTGGCATGATTTCGGCCATCAAACGAGCTTCCACCAAGAAACCCAGCCGCAGCGGTCATACTCGATACGTCAACTTCGACCTCGAAGATTCGCAGGGAAGCATTCGCTGTATCATTTGGCCCGATGAGTACTCGAAGCTCAGCGAAAAGGTGACGGCAGAGGCCATCTGTTTCATTAAAGGCAAGATGGACCGTCGAGGCCGCACGCCAAACGTCATCGTTCACAACGTACTGACATTGGAGCAAGGTGACAAAGAGTTCGCGAAACAAATCGCCATTAAACTAAAACGCGGTTTGCACACGGAAGACGAGATGGTCCGCATCCGCGACGTGCTGAAACGTTTTCCCGGTCGTACGGATGTTGTACTGATTCTGGACACTCTTAACAATGAAAATACAAAGAGCGGAAGTCGCTATATTTTGAGGGTTCCAAGTGATCTGCGCGTGTCGTGCAGTCAAGAACTACAAGATGAACTTGCTGGACTACTCGGACGCGATAATTTCGAATTGCACTCTGCAACCTGTGTCAAGAACGGACACGCAAATAGAAACGTCAGATTACGAATGACGGCCTTGTAAGGCCCCTGCTGTGAACAATGTATAAAACACATCTGTAGTTTTGGTGTTGATCCACGAGAAAAAAGAGGCTCCTGGTCGTCGGCTGGGGTTGATCGCCATTGACACTGAAGACAACTTCGCACGTTGCCAAGGTCTTAGTGCGAATCGTCTGGCCAATACCTGCGGCAATCGATGGAAAAAATCGCATAATTATTAGACGAAAGCGTAGGGACGGCCATTCGCATCTAATGAGTATGGTTCTGTCTTAACCCGCAGGTGCTCTCCATATCTATCGTTGATCCCAACTCTTATACACTGCCGCAATTTTAACGCATCCTGGCCGGAAAGTGGACATGCACTTGCTCGTGCATCGTGTAGAGTCGAAATTGCTGACCGTCATGTACCAGTAAGCCGCTGGATTTATTCTCCTTGGCCGGCTGCAGTGGATTGGCAGGGTACTTTTTCCAATGACGCAAATCGGTCGACGTAGCTACGTTGGTTGTCCAAAGCCTCGGAGTATTGCCGCGTTCGGCTCCATGATAGTACGCGTAATAACGACCCTTGTATTTGATGATCTGATTTAGGGCGACAAAATCTTTATCACAGCTGGAAGGACCGGGGCGTAATACCGGTTCATCTTGCAGATTGGTCCAAACGATCATGTTTTTCGAAGTCGCCAACCAGACACCCAAGTCGCTACGCTCGTAAAACAGATACCACGTCATGTCTTCGTACCACGCCGTTGGAGTGCCATAAGGACCGGGATCGATCGGTCGTCCGTCGACGTTCCGGACGTCGAGTTGACCTTGTCGTTTCCAGTGGACACGATCCTTCGAGCTAAGTAGGTGCGACTGGTCGCCGAGCCCTTCGGCGAACATGTAGTACGTGTCACCTTGTTTGACGACGTTCACATCTTCGACCCAGTGGTTGCTGCATATGGGATTGTCCGCGTGACGCATCCATTTCAAACCGTCCAGCGATGTCGCGTATCCGAGTTTCTTCAATCCTTGTTGGGTGCCATCGTAGCCGGTAAACCACATGTGGTATGCGCTGCCTTCACGAAGGATCCAACCACGTTCGCGAATACGCACATCCCAATGTCCGTTTCCGCGAGCGGTGAACACGGGATTGTTCGCATACGGCTCGAAATTGACCAATTCCATCGGAAATTCAACGTCAGCAGTAGTGGCCGCCGAGGCCCACGGGCCTACGAAAAGCACGAGTGCAATGGAAGCACGTATTATGTGTCGAGCCTGCGTCAAGGTTGCGGACACCAATGGTGGCTCATTTCAATTGATCATACTGATGAGTGACGAGTGATTGAAACGGCCGGCAATTTACTCATCACAGTCCCGTAGACAGATGCTTCATAGCCAGAAGTACTTCTGGAAGAACTCAATCAGATCGCCAAGTAGGACATAGCCCAGGCTTCTTTCGCCACAACTGATTTTTGCTTGAACTTCGGCGCCGATCCGTAAATTCGGCAATTTGTTGGTGTCGACTTCAACAAGCACTTCGACAATACTACCGGTCAGGTTGGACGCGTCGGTTCTAGTACCGATGTTCTTCAGCTCCCCGCAGAAAATCATATCCGATGCGGTGGACAGAACAAACTCGACCGGCAACCGCTTTGTCCCGAGCGTCTCCTGAGCTCGTAGGAGATGGCCCAATCGACGCTCCTCGACTTCCAATTCCAGATGCCAATCACCGCTGGTGTCCATGATTTGTAGCAGGATGTCTCCACGGCGCACCGGCCGGTCTTGCAATAGTTGGTCGACCTGAAACGTTGCAATACGTCCACTGATTGGGGCGAGAACCGTTAATCGCGATGCCCGTTTCTTCAGAGTTTTGACTTCCTCGCGAGCACCCTCAATTTCGATCCTGATTTCTTCGATTTTTCCCTGCAAGCGAATGTCGTCCTCATTTTCTGGCGTCTGGAATGCCTCGTCCAATTCTGCTTGCAGGGCAAAAAGCAAGTTCCGTTTTCCATCTAGGTCTACTTGGGCCGCCAGTAACTCAGAATTCAAAGGGTCATATGACAGTATCAGCAGCTCCTGGCCTTGGTTCACAAAATCTTTGTTTTCCGCCTTGATGACATCAACTTTTCCGTTCCAAGGTGCAAAAACGTCGCGTTGGATAACCGGCATCAGTCGGCCTTCGCCGTCTATGCGATATTCGTATGGTGTAAACATCATTGCCAGAATTACACCGGCGATGACGGCCAGGACCGCCGCGACTTTCAACTGATTGCGCCCCTCGATCCATGTGAAACATCGTCCGCAAAACCGCCACAGCGGCATCAGAATCAGATCTTGGTGAGATCGGGCGTTTGACAATGCGGTCGCCGTATGGTCAGCCAATAAATTGACCTTATCTATCAGTTCCGGCTGCGGGCGGCTTTCGAAAAACTGTTCGATAATGAGACCACCAATCGGAGTGCGTTTTTTTTCTTTGCGCCGCAGCTGCGACAAATCATCCCGCAGATCGATTAGCGGATGGGTTTTGAATAGAGGAACGATCATGATCATCTTCGAGCCGCTCTCTTGTACGAAGTCACGCAGCGGCTCTTCAATCTGTGTCGGGAAATGATCCAATTCTCCGGTGTACGTTAGTGGCTCTCGCATCGCGATCACTCGGGAAGACATAGCTGCCATGTTTCGCACTAAGTTCGATCGATGGTCAACAGAACGCTGGTCGCTGATCGCCTTGATGACCGACTTGCGACGCCACTGCACGGTGACACTCAAACGGTCACAGCCCGTTAATTGGCGGCCAATGCTGGCGGCTGTGGCGGCGACGTCTGAAACATCCAGTGTGCGATGTAGCTTTAGGACACACCGTTTGAATTGCTCGGCGAAACTCGGGGCTTTGGAAGCCAGAGCCACGGTTGACTGCCGATCCATAAAGTGTCCGGCAAATCTGCACATCTGTTCTACGAACTGCAAGAATTCAGGACGAACTTGTTTCGGCGTGTCGGCTTTTTGAAAGATCTGAACGACCCCAATACACTTCTGGTTACTTTTTATGGCTGCCAGTAAGATCAAATCCTTTGTTGGCAGCTTTGCTCCGCGAGAATCATCAGGGCTAAACGTACACGCCTGTCCATGCGAAATCACATCGGTCAACAGCTGCTGATTCAACGTACTGGCCTTTGGGTCGTCGTAAAAACCCGTTTGCTGCAGTCCTTGATTGCAAACCAAGTCCAGTTGATCTCTGCCGTTTCGTAACCAGACTGCTCCGGCCTGTGCGCCAACGGCTTTGATGACTCGTTTCAAAAACTCTTTAAAGAATGTCTGCTCTGGAACATTGGCTTGCGAGTACTCTTCAATCTCGCGAGCCAATTGAATGAAGCGGTTGCGGACTTGCTCAACACTATCCGACCTCGACATAATTCTTTCCAGTTGGAACGTTGCCGTCAGGGATGATTTTTCAATGATATCTGGATTCTATCCCACCGAGACGGCTAAGGTCTATGACTCTTGTGCAAAACCTGATCAGAGTTTGACTCTGAATGCCAACTCGCCGTTCCGGCTTCCGTTTTCCCTCCAACGATCTTAGAATATGTGTTTGTTGGACGAAAATTCTGTCATAGTAGATCAAAAGGCGGGCTGTCATGGATCGTCCTGCGAAGAGTGAAATCGAGCGAGCGGCACCGACCATCCGAATGACGGACGGTTGGCATTGTATGCACTTGTACTACCGCGTGAACCAAAAAGAATTGAGCGGTTTAAACGAAAGCGAACGGACCCAAGGGTGTGAAGAACTGGCACATATCTTGGATCCCGACCGCGATGCTGCACCGCAGCGGATTCAAACGTCTGTTGTCTCGGGGCATCGAGCCGACTTGGGTTTGATGATCTTGGATCCCGACCCACTAGTGATTGATTCAATGCAACAGTCAATTCGAGCTTGCTCTCTGGGTCCTGCATTGCAGCCATCGTATTCATTCGTGTCAATTACGGAAGTTTCAGAATACGTCCCAACGGTCGAGCAATATAAACAAAAGTTGCGGCTGGATGGAATGGATTCCGCTGACCTAGCCTATGCGGCCAAAATTAAGGCGTACGAAGGTCGGCTGCCCGCAATGAATAAGCAACGTCTTTATCCGGACATTCCCCCATTTCCGGTAACGTCTTTTTACCCGATGAGCAAGAATCGGCATCCGTTGGCAAATTGGTATCTGGAACCGTTTAGCACTCGGTCCACTCTGATGGCCAAACACGCGACGTCGGGAATGAAATTTTCTGGCCGAGTGACACAGTTGATCACAGCGTCAACCGGATTCGACGACTGGGAATGGGGAGTTACGTTATGGGGCCGTGCGCCGGAATTCATCAAAGAGATCGTTTACACGATGCGATTTGATACTGCATCGGCCAAGTACGCATCGTTCGGTCCATTTTATATTAGCTACATCATGAGTCCGGCCGAGGCGATTAACCACTTGCGGTTGTAACAGGCCAAGGCAAGAGCGTATTTTTTTACACACCGGCTGGTCCGAGTCGTTGTCGAGATCAGCCTGCCCGGCGCTCTTGGTGCGAATCGCCCTGCTCTGTGAGCCAAATAGGAGTGAAGCCTTTGCTCTCAAAAAGATGGGCCAGGTGCAAGTGGCAGGTGAAGAACAGGATTTGCTGGCCTTGTTCACCAAGATCAATCAACTCATTGGCGGCTGCTTCTGAGCGAAGGTGATCGAAGTTGGCGATCACGTCATCTAGTACCATTGGCAGCTCGATGCCGCGGCGCGTAAATTCGCGGACCAGGGCCAGGCGGATTGCTAGAAAGAGCTGCTCGCGAGTGCCACCGCTCAGGTGTTCGACCAATAGGGTGTTGGACTGGTCATCGTCAATGCAAAGGCGGCGTTTACCCAAGGGCGTCCAGAGAGTGCTGTACTTTTGATTACTAAGACGCTGTAGATAGTGTGAAGCGGCTGCCAGTGTCTTGGGTTGGCAAGTCCGTTCAAAGTCGGCCCGGATTTGTTCGACGGCTCGCGAGGACAACTCGAAGGTCAACCACCGCTCGACCGTCTGTTTGATCTGGGCAGCGACCTGTTCTCGCTCAAACCGCAATTGAGTCGAAAGACGGTCGGATTCCAGTGTGGTCAGTTCCTGCCTTATCCGTCCTTGGTTTTCGAACGCTTGTTGCAGGTCTTGCTTCAGGTCATCACGTTCCTGCTTTAGCGTCCTGATGCATTCGGCATTGCTGTCGGCGTTGTAAGCAAGCAGGTCCTCTTCTACAACCGCAAGTTCGGGTTCGGTTCGAGCAGCTATTTCGAGGTCAGACTTGGCATCATATAAGCGCTGTTGTTCCTCGTGTCGTTGCTTGTACCATTCGGCTCGTTGTTCGAACTCTTTGCGAGAGGCGGCTCCACCCTGCACCAATAGTGCCGAGCGTTGTGTCTTGAGTTCATCGATGTTGGTCTGATATTTTTCGGCTTCGGCATGCCGGGCCTTTTGTTCACGTCGCAAATATCTTCGATCTTTTCGTTGCGTGGAATACTGCTGCAGATCTTCTTCCCAGGCGAGCAAAACATTGAGCGGGTGTTCATAATCCAAATCCCACCGATGCATCCGGTGTCCTAACTCTTCAATTCGCTTTCGGTAAGTTTCGTAGGTCTGCCGCAGGTTCTGGAGTTTTGTGTCGGCTGACGTCCATAATCGATGGATTTCATTTGCCTCCACAACATTCTGCCAGACTTCGAAGGCTTCATCGACGTGGATCGTTTCCGTAAATCCCGACTGAGTCAACAATTCACACCAGTTTTGCCGCGTTGTGGCGATTTTACGTTGGATACTTTGGAACCGGCTGCGCAGGTTGCTCAGTCGTCGGCGCAAATTGTGTATCTGCTGCTGCTGCTGCGTCAATTGCTCCAATTCGATCAGCCTTTGTGTCACATGTTTGATTAGTTCGGCCTCGGACAATCGGAAGGCATCATTTACCGGAACCGACCCGTCGGCGGTGATTGTTTCCAGAGCCGTGACGTGTTCGATTGATGTCCGGATCTCGCGCAGGCGAATTTCGTTTTCACGCAGTTCGTCTTGCAGCAGCTCAATGCTGTCCTGTACCTCACGCTCGAAATGCGTTTTCAATGCCCAAGTCAGTCCACCGCAAGTGATGCCCAACAGCGAGTAAATCGTGCCAGCAATTCCGTTGGTCGTTAATCCTGATACAAGGCCCAGGACCGCCAGGACCGCACCAGTGACTGCGAAAATTCCCAATACCGCGTAAACCCACTTCGGTAGCGTCAACCGAGCTTGCAAGCGTTTCGATTGATTGAGTAGTCCGACACGGCGGTGTTCGAGTTCGGATTCACGAAGTTTTAGTGCGCCCAGTTCCTCCAGCTCGACCAGCTTTTGTCGAGTTTGGGTCAATGCGTCGTCCAGGGTGACGCCGCCAAACTGGCGTAGTTGGTCATTCAGCTCCGCTAACCGTTGCTGACGGATTCTGGATAATCGCTGCTGGCGGCGTCTCAGTTTTTCCCGGCGAGCTAATACAGATTGGTAGTTTCGTGCCATGCTGACCATGCGGAAGTAAGCGGCTGGCGTTGTATCGACCGCTTGTAACCGACTGGCCGACCACTCCGGCCCTAATGACTCGAACTGATCGTCCATTTGTTGACATAGTTCGTCCGTCTCCCGTTGGGATGTGACGATTCGCTCGTGCACTTGTTGTAGCCAATGGGATTGGTCAACGAAACTACGCATAGTGACTGCATGCCTTTGAATTTCCGGATCGATCGTTATCTGTTCTGCTTCCCGCCGAAACTGACTTGCTTCGGCCAACAGCGTGTCGCGGCCGTTGACCGCCGTCGACAACTCGATCTCGATTCCATCCAGTCTAGCCAAACCGTTTTTTGGAAACTCGGCGACGATCGGCAATTTGTCCATTTCTGTTTGACAAAGCCGCACGCGATTCCAGGGACTCCAGATGTGTTCCATGAAAAGATGACCGCGAAGCTGTGCTTGGATACCTGCTTGACGGCCTTGCAAGTCCGTAATCATGATTTCATTGTGATTACGCTCGTGGGTCAATTCGGAATGTTGCCTGATGAGTCCATTGACGGATTCGATTTCTGCACACAATTGATCGAATTTGTGAAACAGCTTGTATAGTTTGCCACGGTCTTGCTGCTCGGAGTCCCATTGCCGTGGGTCGAACAGCCGATTACCCTCGTTTTCGATATCAGTTGAGACTTCGAGTAAGCGTTGACCGTCTGGGCCTAGGGCAACTGCGTAAATATGTTCGGCGACTTTATCATTCTGCAGTGTCGCCAGCTCTTGTAGTTCGTGCAGGCCGATGGCGAAAATGTTATCGAAGACTTTTTCCTCGGTTCCGTTCAGCAGATCGCCTACTAATTCTTCGGCCGGCGTCTGACCAGTCGAATTGGTGACTGTCAACAGACCTCGGCCTTGACCATGAAACGTCCGGCGAATTTCGTAGACTTGTCGGTGATGTTTGAATTGCAAAGAACCTTCCCAATCGATTCGGCTGCCATGCCGTCGACGGCCGAAGGGGTCTCCGAATCGACATGACGCCGCGGCGTCATGTGATTTGAAACCGTACAAAATGGCGCGAAGGAATTGCAGGAGTGTCGTCTTGCCGGCTTCATTCGGTCCGTAAAAGACGGTCAGACCGTTCTGGGCTAACGGCACATGCAGGTCTTGCCAGATGCCGAAACGACGAATAAGAATCTTGGTGATTTTCATGGTGTGAACCACGTCATTCCGTTTTGGCGAGCATGGGCGATAATCGCCTCGTGATCCACTTCGTCAATCAGCGATCGCAGCCGAGTCAACCAGGGACCTTCTGGCAAGCCCGCGTCTTCCAGGCATTGTTGCAACGATTTGCGGGTTGCTTTTTCAGCGAGATTTAGTCGCTCGAAGTACTGAATCGCAAACTCGTTGCCTTCCAAATCAGAATCAGCGGGGTTTACTTGCGGGACAAAACGAAAATGATGCATCTGCGACAGATCTGGCGGTAGTGGCGAATCCAGCTCATACAAAGCGACGATCTTGGATCGGACACTTTCGTCTCGAAGCAAATCGAACAGTCGTCCCGAGCCTCGGATTGTCCAATTTATTAACCATAGTTGTTCCGTTGGTTCAGGTCGGCATCTTTGGTGAGCGGCTTGCATGCTTTCTGCGAGTTCGTCCTGACTCATTTTCGCGCCGACGTGGACAGCCGATTGTTTCCAACGGACCGGGGCTGTCGGGATGAAGGTACACAGGGCCGATCCATCCGTTGCGACTTCGACCAAAGTGCAACCATGTGGTCCAGTTTGACGCGGATTTTGCCCCTGTGTGCCGCCCGGATTATGAGCGATTCTTTTTTTTAGTGTGATCGTCTGTCGCTTCTCCGGACCTCTGAGGGCCAAATAATCGACAGAACATTTGGCTAATGCATCACGCACCTGGCCCGAAAGACCAGGATCGCTTGGCTCGCTTTCATTGTGTTCGTCCCCATCGTCCGGCACAGTCACCCCCATCCGTTCAGATGCGATGGTGGCCAAACCAATCGAAAAGGGAATTGTCCGAGCTGCACCGTTGCGCGACAACTCACCGGATCTGGTGATGGATTGAATGTGTCCAACCTTTTCGTCTCTGATGACGGCCGCAGCGATCGATGCGATCACATTTCCGTCTCGCAGCACCGCGACCGGCTCATCGCTGTCTGGAGAAAACAATGTGACATTTTGTGGAAGATCATCCAATGTCCTCCAGGCCGTCAGCGGATCGGTCTCTCCGGCCACGACAAAGACCTGAATACCATGTTGATCCAGACGTATGAAACCGTTAACCAGGTCAGCGTGAGCACGCAGACTTTGATCGCTTTTGTCGAACGTATTTCCAGCAAGCAGCAGGAAATGGGCTTGCCGCTCGATACAAGCCGATACGACGTGTTCGAAGGCTGTCGAAGTCGCTTCTTCGACAATCGCTCGATGGCATTCGGACAGCGCCCCCAGTTGTTCGAGTTGGTGATCGACATAAGCGTTCGAGGCATGAATAAAGCGAAGTGCCTGAAACGGCATTAGGCAATCCTTTGCAGACCGAACGGGTGGGCTCGTGTAATGTGGAAGTATAATCCAACGTTTTTTTCGAAGGTGGTCTGGAGTGACTTGGTTCCGGGCTTGCCAACATAGAACCACGCCAAACGCTCGTAACCTTATTCCACACAGAGCCAAAGAGTGTAATCACAACAAACTTTTGCGCGAAGGCCGGATTCGGCGTTGTCAGTTGACGGGTTGTCTGAACCGCCGGCTACAGAAGTCGTGACAAAACCACTTCTTGTGTCATAGGGCACAAGTCGTCTGATCCACGCCGACGATTTGCTTACCCTTTGGCTGATAGTCGCAGCGATTTGCGGATAACCAAGGTGAGTCAAGACTTGCTTGACTTTAGCCACTTGTTGAGCCAATTTTCACATGTCTGGTATTTCGACGTCAGTTTCCAGAACGCCGTCCAGAAAAACGCCGTCGTTGTTTTGGTGAATGACCAGTGTCGAGAAGTTCAAGTTGGGATATGCTAGCAGAATATGTTGAACTTCATACTCGACCCAATGCGGGTTATGAAGTGTAATTGCGCTTCCGTGGGTCGACTTCGCAGCAGCTGACTTTGTCCGCACGGTTCGTTCGTTCAACTCGTCCACCATTTCCTGCGATCGATCTGTCTCGAATGACTTCAGGCGAACAGGAAAAATCAATACATTAAGACAGATTTGGTCTTGCCGTCCTCTGAAATGTGTAGATCATTAATTGCGGTTGGTCACTTGTGGTCGTGAGACTAAAATTCAGTAATCTCATACGCTTAGGCCCGTGAAGAATATCTAAATCATTGAGGAAGAAATCGGTGCATTTACTTCGTAACGCGACTCGAGCAGTCCAAATGGGATCAATCACAATCGGTGATGGCCATCCGATCGCCATTCAGAGTATGACGGCCACCACAACCCGAGACGTGGACGCGACGAGTGAGCAAATCAACGCATTGGATGCGGCGGGAGCCGACCTGGTCCGCGTGGCGGTCGACAGCAAGAAAGACGTGACCGCGTTAGCGGAAATTCGTCGACGGACGACGGCCAATTTGTCAGTTGATCTGCAGGAGAATTACCGGTTGGCGGAAGCCGTGGCCCCTCACGTCGACAAGATTCGGTACAACCCAGGACACCTGTATCATCACGAACGGGAAAAATCGTGGCAGGAAAAAGTGAAGTACATTGTAAGTGTCGCTGCAGACAACGATTGTGCGGTTCGCATCGGAGTCAATGGCGGGTCGGTTGATCCGAACAAGCGGAAAAAGTACGATCCTGGCGATTTGATCTCGCCAATGCTGGTCAGCGCATTCGATCACTGCGACTTGCTTGATTCGCTGAGCTTTACCCGGTTTTGCATTTCGTTGAAGGACTCCGATCCACAGAACGTGATCAACGTCAACCGTCGATTTGCAGATGTGCGGCCCGACGTGCCATTGCATCTAGGAGTCACCGAAGCCGGCATGCCGCCGGACGGCATCATCAAAACGCGAATCGCTTTTGAACAACTGATTGGCCACGGCATCGGCGATACAATTCGCGTGTCGTTAACTGTTCCCAACGACCGTAAGAGTGAAGAGATTGAAGCGGGGCGGAACATCCTTGCCGACATAGCCGAGGGCCGAGTTCGCACGGTAGTCGACTTCGGTCTGAAGACGCTGAATATCATCAGTTGTCCTAGTTGTTCACGCGTCGAAAACGAAGCGTTCGTCGAACTGGCTCAACAGGTCAAACAGATGACCGACTATGCAAAGGAGCACGCGATTACAATCGCGGTCATGGGCTGTCGTGTGAACGGTCCCGGCGAAACCGATGATGCGGATTTGGGCCTGTGGTGTGCCCCGAACTTCGTCAACTTAAAACGCGGCAGTAAACACCTGGGAGCCTATCGGTATGATGAAATCCTGCAGCGTCTAAAAGACGAACTGGATGCGTTAATTGAAGGCCGAGACTCTGAATCGAATGCCGTTGGGTATTGATTTTCCTATCGTTCACGGCACGTGGTGGTATGTGAAAGATCGCTTAATGCTCGGATGGGGTATATCTGATAGGCGACGACTTCTAGAACCGCGAGGACAGCTGCAAAGAAGATGGGATAATAGACTCCGTTGCTTTGGTTGGCTAGGTCGCTGATGCGGTCGAATCGAATCGAATAGGATCGTCGATTGGGAACCTACCAGTGTCAAACTCCAGGCCGTCGGAAACGTTCTGCAGCCAGCTTTCGACTTGAGCCCGTGCGATGACGCCGATATCCGTGCGGTATTTCTGTAACAGTTCATCACGGGCGTCCCGGGCACGGTTTAGTAGGTTAACAAGATGGGACTCGTCACTAGTCGTTCGCCGTTCCAAAGCGGAGAGAGGGGGATTCGAACCCCCGGTCCCGGTTTCCCAGGACACGGCATTTCCAGTGCCGCACAATCGGCCACTCTGTCATCTCTCCCAAAACGGCTTTCCTTAGAAACTGGGTTCCACTAAAGTGTTGGATCGGTGAAAGATGCTCGCGACACTTCATTAATCAGCAATTAAGCATACTACTTTTTTTTGGCCTTGGAGTTTTTGCCAGTCTTTTTCTTTGCGGTCATTTCTTTGGACTTGTCGTCTTTTCCTTTGCGTTGTTTTTTTGAATTTGTTTTTTTTGGTTTGCCTTCGCCTTTTTCGCTCTTCGGAGCGGAAGTCTCAGCTTTGCGAGTTTTCTCCGCCTTGCGTTGGCTAGCTTCCTGTTCCCTAGCAGCGATTTGAGCAATGGTACGCAATCGAGCTTGAATCATTCGACAGTTCGAATTTAGATTTCTCCACTTGGGATCGCGCGACCGGTTGCTCGGCGAGACGCCCTGATTGTCTAGGACCTTGATCCAAGCAGCCAATTGTTCCCGCGAGTGCTGAAGTTGGCGATGTAATTTCGTTTCAGTTTGTGGCATTGTTGATTCGCTTCATTGCATTCGGAGTTTGGGTTAGTATGTTAATGGACATTTTGAGAACTTTGTTCGTAGTTCTGGGAACATCACAGAAGAAACGTTTGAGTCGGATATTTCAAAATGGCCACGCTATCTATCACGCGGTGATTGTTGCATGGTCAGGATATTTCTTCAACATTGTTTTATGCAACAGTAATCTACATTAACACTTTCCGCGACCATGATGAATGATACGGGCATTGTTGCAGTGTTTACTGGAGTTCGCAGGCCTTTTGAGCTGCGCGAGTTCCCTGTTCCTACGCCAGAGCCTGGCGCGATCCTGGCGAAACTAACTTTGGCCAATATCTGCGGCAGCGATTTACACATTTGGCGAGGTACCTATGACGTGTCACGCGGTCAGACGGAACCGTATTGCCTGTCAATCGGCCACGAAATGGCAGGTGTAGTCGAGCAACTGGGAGATGGCGTCACGTGTGACTCGAGTGGCCAGCCGCTGAACGTAGGCGATCGGATTGTGTTTCAGTATTTTCACCCCTGCGGCCGCTGTCGCAGTTGCCTGCGAGGGACAACACCACGCTGTAAATACGGACTGCGCTACCGCTTTCCGCCGAACGAGTATCCACATTTTAATGCGGCGTACGGACAGTATTACTACCTGCGTCCGGGACAAGCAGTCTTCAAGATTCCAGACAATGTCCCCGACGACTTAGCGGGAGCAGCTAACTGCGCGCTCTCACAGGTCATCGACGGATTGGAGAAGGGAAATGTGGGCGTCGGCGACCACCTGGTGATCCAAGGTGCGGGCGGTTTAGGGATCAATGCGATTGCTGTGGCTCGCGAGCGCGGCGTTGCGCAGATTATTGTCATCGACGGAGTGGAATCACGGCTGGCATTGGCCGAGGAATTTGGAGCCGATGTGACCATCAACTTAAATGAGTTTCCGACCTCAGATGATCGCGTGCGCCGAGTCAGAGCACTTACTGATGACTTCGGAGCTGACGCGGTCATGGAATTGGTTGGTTCCTCCGCAGTGGTTCCGGAAGGCATCGAAATGCTGGCACAGGGCGGCACCTACATCGAAATCGGCAACATCAACCAAGGACAAACAGTCGAGATCGATCCCTCGAAGCTAGTACACGGCGGAAAGACATTTCTCGGCTTAATGTGGTATGAACCGATAAGTCTGCAGAAGGCGCTGAACTTGTTGAGTATGCAAAGTGACCGCTATCCGTTCCACAAGATTCTATCGTGCAAATATCCGATTGTTGCAATCGACCAGGCATTTCAAGATCAAGATAATGGTGCCGTGCAGCGAGCCGCTTTACTGCCATGGGAAGTGAGTTGAGCGTCAGCAGTTAGGAGCCTGTTGCAAACAGTTTGTAGTCACTGCATTCATGCAGGTTCGGTTCCAAAGGAATCCGATGAATCAGGTTGCTGCAAACGGTTTTTAACCGGTTGTTAGAGGGAAGACAAAGCTCATGCGTGCGGTCGTACTTGGTTCGGATGGCGTTACATTCGAAGCCGATTATCGGGAACCGAAGCTGCTTAATGGTGAGGTACTGGTTCGTGTCTTGCGGGTGGGGATTTGCGAAACGGATTTGCAATTGATTCAGGGTTACATGGGATTTCACGGGGTGTTGGGGCACGAATTTGTCGGTGTTGCCCAAAGCGGACCGCTCAAAGACGAACGGGTTGTCGGTGAGATCAACTGTAGTTGCTGGAAGTGTAGTCTTTGTCGAGCTGGGTTTCCGAATCACTGTCCAGAACGCCGTGTGCTCGGCATCATGAATCATGACGGAGCGTTTGCCGATTACATTGCTGTTCCCTCCCAAAACCTGCATCGTGTGCCGGATGAGGTTTCAACGAACGAGGCCGTTTTTACTGAACCCCTTGCAGCGGCTCATCAAATTCCAGTGCAAGTACCGCTCGACATGAGCCAGCATGTGGTCGTGTTGGGAGACGGTCGGCTGGGTAATCTGTGCGCACAAGTCATTAAGCGACATGGTTGTCATGTAAGCGTTGTTGGCAAGCACGCTGAAAAACTTGCATTGCTGGAACGATTGGGAATCAAAGCCGTCTTACTCACTGACGCCAAATTGACTCATACAGCCGACATCGTCGTTGATTGCACGGGCTCGCCGACGGGACTTCCTACGGCGATTCAACTTGTCAAACCGCGGGGAAAGATCATCTTGAAGACGACTGTGGCTGTCGAGCAGGCGCTTTCATTCACATCACTGGTGATCGATGAGATCACATTGGTCGGGTCGCGATGCGGCCCTTTTCGGCCAGCATTAGATGCCTTGAGATCGAAACAGATCGATGTCCTGCCGCTCATCTCATCAATATTTCCGCTCGACAAAGCAAGCGAGGCCTTAGAGCAAGCTCAGGCAAGTACGGTTCTGAAAGTGTTGCTCGACGTGGAATAGTAGCGAGGTTATCACAGCCCGCCGGGACTACACTCCAAATGGCATTTGGAGTGCCTTTGAGCACTTGTAGTAGAACACGTGGGGATTCAGGAGCGAAGTCTCACAAGTTCAGCTACCACGAGCCCGGAGTCTTCACATAGGTCGTATCGAGATCGTGGAACATCGCAAACGCGTCGTGTGGAGTTCACACACTGTTCGCGGTTTGACCGTCGTTTAGTGACCGAAGCTCCAGCACGGGCAGCGTTTGCTTGATCTGGCTTACACATTTATGAATAGCCCATGCAAGCTGACGGTAGTTAGGAAGTGCTGCCTTCGGTTCAGGACCTCAGAGAAGTCGGCGCTAGCTCACAGTGCGACTTTTCAAGAATCCCTCCAAGCGGCGGCGGCGGCGCGGATCTTGGAGTTTGTTGAAGGCTCTGGTTTCGATCTGACACACACGTTCACGAATGACTCGAAGAATTACGTCGACTTGCTCCAGCGTATACGAAAACCATCACCCAGGCCGTACCAAAGGTTCAATATCTCGCGTTCGCGATACGTTAGCGTTGTTAGTACTTTGCTCAATGTGTCCTTCAGTGTTTCCTGTGCCGCGACATTGGTGGGTCTTCGAAGTCGAGAGTCTTCAATGAGATCGCCGAGATCGTTGCTGTCGGTCTCGCCGATCGGCCGGTTCAGACTGGTTGTTAAACCAGCTTCAGCTCCATCGCTGACCCTGTCATCCGCGTTGGTTGCTGCTGAAATCACAGCGCCGGAGCGGTCTTTACTCACTTCGGCGCAGCTGGCAGACCACACGGTGACATTCGCAAACGAAATCAAGATGACAATTTTGATTATTTGCATTGCGAGTCACAAATTATTTTGACGTGTAACAATGTCGTTTTTGACCGTCCTACAATCAAACTTCGCCATTTCTCGTGTTCGTGCCTGGTAATACGAGGACAAAGCCCTTCCTTAGAAGTGTGCAGTGACCTGCATGACTCGGATAGCAGCAAGGCCTATCAGGTCGGGCGACACTTCTACAGCATTCTGGCTACACCGCAGCACCCAATTTCACATCCAGAAAGTTGACCAGCATTTGTACGGTAAACAAATCCGGTATGCGGCTAACTTTGGGATCTTCGGCAAACTGATCAATGTCGGCAAAAGGTAACTTTTCGCGCAACGTTACGATTCCCTGCTGGGTGACCGTGCCGTCATCGACGAAATCGGGATCGGCTGACGTTAGGTTCTCGGGAAACAATTCGCCTTTGATGATCTTGATGTCGAAATTCTTTTCCAGGCGGAAGATGATGTCCAAAAAGTCGATTGATTCGGCACCTAAATCAGCGACCAACGCCGCTTCCGGAGTAACTTCATCTTCGTCGACACCCAATGCATCGACCAGAGTTTCCTGGACTCTGGTAAAGATCTCATCAGTCGTCATCAGTTCTTCTCCTCAATTTCGAGGCGGTCAATCTTGACTGCCGTGCTCGCCGTGCCCAGCTAAAATCTGCAACGCGATCCGGCGAGACAATCGGTTGCAGAACCCACTCTTGTTTACGCTATATCAGTTATTATTTGATCGCTTCGTAGCGAACGATCAGCCGGAGTCAAGATTCGTCTTTAGGAATCGTACATTCTAAAGGCGTGAAACGTGAATGAACTCTGCTTGCAGGTCAGCAGGTCGTTACGGAAGGACGTCAGATCGAAAGTAGTCAGTAGCGATGGAGAGCAACGTGGTAGGACTTTAAAGGAGCTCATGAGGCCTCAATCAGTTAAGCAATACTGAGACCCTTTGGTCGTTTTGTCAAGCAATTACTGAAAACTTTCACAAATAGTGACAAGAAACGTACCATGTCGTCCCGTGGTTACCAGCAGTCTTATTTATTATTCATTCGGCTGAAGACGTCGAATCCGACTCGCTGAACACCATGTCGACTTGAGCCAGGGCCTCCCAGCTGGCGGGAAAGCCTGCGTAGGGCGCGATGTGTAAAAGCGTCTCGGTAATGTCTTGTCTGGTAGCTCCGTTACGGGTTGCCATACGGATGTGCAAGTCGAGTGCCCGCGTTCGACCTAGGCCAGCCAGCGTGGCAATGGTCACCAGACTCTTAATTCTGCGATCAAGTTGCGGCCGACTCCAGATCTCGCCCGATAGGAATTCGACGACATAGTCTCCAAATTCTGGACAGATCTGTTTCCAATGTTGTAATGTCTGCTCAGCCTGTTCGGCCCCAAGCATTTTCTGGAGTAGTTGCGTGCCACGCTCTCGGCGATCTTCAAGGCTCATTGACGTCTCCTTCGAAACCGAAATCTGCAAAAGTCTGTCGAGTGGTTCAAATACGATCCCTGTGGTGTAATAAAGTGAATTGCCATGACTGACTTTTGGCCGTGACAGTGAATTGGGAGCTAGCAGTATGCCCTAACCGGGGAGCATGACCCGACCGCCGCTAGCCACAACCGTTTGCCCGGTCATGTAACTCGATTCTTCACTCAACAGGAACCGGATTAGCGCTGCGATTTCTTCTGGCCTGCCCAACCGTTTCATCGGTGTAGTCTCTATGACATATCGCTGAGCCTCTGGCGACAAAGCCCGAGCCATTGCGGTATCAATCAACCCCGGACAGATGCAGTTAATGCGAATATTGTGCTTAGCCCAGGCTTGGGCGCAACATCGTGCCAGAGCAATCACGGCAGCTTTCGACGCTGAATAGTGCACCTGGTTCTCACGTTTTCGCAGACCGGCAATGGAGGACAGCAACACAATTCGTCCAAACTGCTGGTCGATCATTTCATCCTTGACGGCATAAACCATATTGAACGTGCCGTCGAGGTTGACGTCCATCGTCTTTTTCCATGTCTTCCAAGTCACCTGCGAAGCTGGTTCGGCGATGCTGATACCAGCCGAGTGGACTAGGCAGTCGATTGGGCCAAAGGCTTTACGTGTTTGCTCGACGATCTGTTGCGCTTCGTCCGGACTCGATACATCCCCACGAATTGCGACCGCGGTTCCACCGCTGGCTTCAATGTCGCTCACGGCGACCGTTGCGGCGTCTTGGTTCGCCACAAAATTCACTGCTACGCGTGCTCCTTCATTGCCCAATCTGACCGCCGCCGCCCGGCCAATCCCCCGTGAGCCACCCGTCACCAATATCGTCTTTCCGGAAAAATCCGCTTCCGTCATAGTCGCCAACTCCTAAATTTCGAGTATTGATGTGAAAAATAGGGATGTCAAGTTATCGAAGTTCGAGTTAATCATCAATTCCCTGTGACTTCTCAATTGACTCTTCTATTGCGACCAGTGTGTAAGGTCGAGTGAGGGTTAGAATATCCCCGGGCTGACGCTCTGGCTCGCCTAGTCTGATTAGGCCTGAATTGAAGGATGGATCAGGTATTCCGATTGCGTGATATTTGTTTTTCCGTGGAGTGTCTGGTCTTA
>Ga0310123_10000803_pt1 | contig 27513 bp, 20 predicted proteins | sample CB6_AW_1057_MG_FD_203505 | JGI IMG/M metagenome (GOLD analysis project Ga0310123, IMG submission 203505) | Marine microbial communities from Western Arctic Ocean, Canada - CB6_AW_1057 | ecosystem: Environmental > Aquatic > Marine > Oceanic | place: Canada: Western Arctic Ocean | collected... | reverse complement strand
TTGAATCCGTATGTCAATCTGTCGTCTAGGAAGTCGGACGGTTCTAAGCTTTTCCAGTGTTGTGTCGATCGTGCGATCGTCTCTGCTCCTGGGCTTGATCCAAGAGCCTTTCCGTCTCCAACCGAAGGCTTCGATAGTTTTGAGTATTACGGAAATAGTTATCCAATGAATTTGGCTTTGCTGGATCAGCAACCGGGTGCAGGTGTGAGGGCAGTGAAATTACCCCACATCATTGTGCAACACTCAAAAATGATATTGGCGGGGGATGCGCACTGGTACCATGCTTTGTGGGGAACTGGAATCGGCTATGGGCAGAACCAGTGGGATGCAGATTTTCATCAAAGTCGGCAGAGGCAAAACACATTATTTTTGGATGGACACGTTGATCTCATCGAGTTTAATCCAGGGCAATGGTTCGCGACGGAGTATTCTGCAGGGATTCGCCCACCTCTTCCCGACCGGGAAGAGGTGGAACAACAGTAGGAAGCAACTTCTTGCTGGCGAAAGATTCTACTTGACAAGAACATTTTCATATTTTTCGGGTATATCGCGCTAGCGTCACTTGGTTATTGCGTAGATGCTAAATGTCGCAGAATTTTATTTCCTCACATCTAACTGTGGGTATATTGGTAATCAGCCGGGTCCTTCCTGCTGGCAGTGATGCTGGGATGAGCAGTAGCGGGTCTAGGCGGGATTCACTTCCGGCGTACAAGGTGTCGGCAACCATTTCTAGGTCTGTAGTAGCGGTGCAAAGTGCGATGCCTTCACAGCGCGTCGATCACCATCTGCCCGATGTCGGTGGTCGAATAGCCGGAGCGGTCTAGGCGCTTGTGAGCAAACCGCGGAGTTACTTTCTGGATAGCGATATTGACGCGGTCACCTGCTTCAATCAAGGGTGTGTGACCTTTGATGCGGCCGGTTTCATGCAGGAGCATGGCCAGCGAGTCGATGGCTGCCAAAGGATTGGCCTTGTTCTGGCCAGCGATGTCGGGCGAGGACCCATGCACGGGCTCGAACATGCTCGGATTGTTCGAGCCCGGGTCGGGATTCAAGTTGCCGCTGGCGGCAATGCCCATGCCCCCTGCGATCGCGGCGCCCAGGTCGGTGATGATGTCACCAAACATGTTCGGGACCACGATCACATCATAAACCTGCGGGTTGGTGGCCATGTACATGCAGCATGCATCGACATGGTGGTAGGTATGCTGAACGTCGGGGTATTCGGCGGCAATTTGCTCGAACGCTCGGTACCACGTGTCCCCGGCGTAGGTCAGCACGTTCGTTTTGTGCACCAAGGTCAGGTGTTTACGGGCGCGGGTTTGGGCCAGTTCGAAAGCAAATCGGATGGCTCGTTCACAGCCGAAACGAGTGGCAATCATTTCCTGGGTGCTGATCTCCTGGGGAGTGCCTCGGCGCGTGGTACCACCGCATCCGCAATAGAGGTCCTCGGTGTTTTCTCGCACCACAACAAAATCAATATCATTCGGAGTTCGGCCAGCCAGTGGAGTTTCAATGCCTGGGTAGAGTTTCACGGGACGCAGGTTGATGTACTGATCCAGGTCGAATCGAAGTTTCAACAGAATGCCGGTTTCGATCACTCCGCCGGCCAGACGAGGATCGTTGGGTTGACCACCAACGGCACCGAGGTAGATCGCGTCAAAGCGGCGTAACCCTGAGACATCTTCGTCATCCAGCGTGTGACCGGTGGCTAGGTAATGCTCGGCACCAAACGGTAGAGGGTGGGTTTCAAATTTGAATCCACTCAACTGGGCAACCGCAGCGAGGACCTTGAGCCCTTCACCGACCACTTCCGGACCAGTGCCGTCACCAGCAATAATGGCGAGTTTCAGGATCATCGTCGAACGTTATAAGTCGCAGGAGCAGATCCGGCAATATCGCAGGTTCGGACCTTCCCGCGGTTATGGTTGTGGCCGAACAGAGGCTAGAACTCGGGATTGGCTGCCGGATCGTTGATCTGAACCGTCAACTAGAACGTGTCAACGGATTTATCTGCTGTCCGCAGTCCGTTGCGAAATATCTGGCGCGTGTTCCGGCCGCTTCAAAGTAGGCAAAGCTTACACTTGTAAGCGTCTTCATTCAGGGAGATTGAGGTTGGGCTTGGCGGGAGAGTCGCTCCCCCTTCCCCCTGGCGTACTGGAATCAACCATGCTGGTGGTATTGGATGTTTCTGGAATTTACATCAAGATTTGGTTGATCTGTGCGCGATGCTATGTTGCCGGTGTGGACTGAGGTGTAATGTCACGAACGCAGCGAAATCCAGCGTTGTCTGTGGCCGAGTCAGGTGTATTGGCGGTGCGAGCGGCGACACGATAACGATTGCAGTAGCTGTGATGGCACAGATAGCTCCCCCCCCTCTGGGTCTTACGCTGCCCCCGGTTAGGGCCATGTGGATTTTGGCGCGTGGTGGAAGATTCAGTTTGGTGCCAGTCGACGCTGAACCAGTCACCGATCCATTCCCAGATGTTGCCCACGCAGTTGTAGAGCCCGTACCCGTTGGCGCCGAATGCATCAGCGGGGCAAGTACCGGCGAAGCCATCAGCAGCGGTGTTATGTTGCGGAAACTTTCCCTGCCACACGTTGCAGTGGTGCTTGCCTTTGGGGGTTAATTCGTCGCCCCAAGGATAGATCGCCTGTGCAAGACCCCCGCGTGCAGCGTACTCCCATTCGGCTTCGCTGGGCAATCGTTTGCCAGCCCAGCGGCAGTATTGCTGTGCATCATTCCAACTCACATGGACGACCGGGTGATCTTCCTGGCCGCTCAGATCGCTGCGTGAGCCTAGCGGCTTGCACCAGCAGGCGCCGGGCACTCCGATCCACCACTCCAAACCAACCACAGCACTGGTTCGTGCCAACTGCTGGGCATATTTTTGGGGAAGATGATTGCGAAATACGAAAGACCACCCAATTCGCTGCGAGTCCGTCTGGTATCCGGTGGCCTCGACGAATTGGGCAAAGCTTCGGTTGGTTACTGCGGCGCGATCGATACAAAAGGGGTTGAGCATGACCTCGCGTACCGGGCCTTCGCCATCCGTTTCCCACTGCAATGGCGAGTCGGTACCCATGAGAAACGAACCTCCGGACATCCGAACCATATCTTTGGTGGATCCGTGATCGGCGTATCGGATCGGATTGCTGGTGGTCAGATCTGGGGGATCACGATCCGGCGTGCAGCAGGATTGGATCGGCTTTGCGATCTTGGGTGACGGCGTAGATCGGCCGGTCCGAGACTTGGTCATTGCCCTATTTTACGAAGATCTATGGCTTGGTCGGAGAAGGAATTCAGGGCCGGGCAGCCACTTCTCCTGGCAGCGCGTGGCGCCAGAGCTATTAACAGCATCTGGCTGATCTGGACCCAGTGGTTAAGGATCTGACAGATGGCTCAGTGCGCCTTAGCCCTCTGCTGCACAGTGGTGAAACGGCACGGATCATCCGCACCCTGTGGCGCGATTGGCGGCGGGTTGAGTTGCGGTACTTTCGTGCTTGTCAGCGTGACGCATCAGCGAAACCGCTCAGACTCTGAATATACTTATTGATCACATGTTGCGTAGTGCCCAGACGCTCATTGGCTTATTGGAATTCTTCCCCAAGTTCATGCGATCCAAGCAGTAGTATCAGTGCCGCAGCAAGGATCGGCTGTAACAGATTTCAGAACGTTTTTATGTCTGTCGGTGTGGTGGGCTGCTAGCGCCGCGACGTTGTCATTGTCGGCAGCTTGGCCTTGATGACGGGGTGTACTGGATTCGGGGTCCTGCCCGGTCGTTGGTCCGGGTGGGGCACGATGATGTGGTGTGCCAGTCCGAGTACTCCCAGTAACCGGATAGTCCAGTAGGTCAGGTCCAACTCGAACCAACGCAGGCCGTGGGCTGCTGATCGCTGATGGGCATGATGGTTGTTGTGCCATCCTTCGCCGGAACTGATCAGTGCAAGCCACCAGACATTGGTGGACTTGTCATTGGTATCGAAGTTGCGATATCCCCAGGTGTGCGCTGCCGAATTGACAAACCAAGTGGTGTGATATTGAACCGCGGTGCGCACGCATACGCCCCAGATTACCCATGACCATCCAGCTTCATACAGCCACTGACCCGACAGATACAATGTGGGGATCAGCAGAAGTTGGGGTACGAAGAACCAGCGGTTGATCCAGCGATGTCCAGGATCGCGCATCATATCCTTCGCCGCTTCCTCGGGCTCGAGGTCATCCGGGTCATTGTGCATGCACCAGAGCACGTGTGACCAGGTAAACCCATGGTTTGGAGAATGTGGGTCGTTTGGTTTATCCGAGTGGGTGTGGTGGAGCCGGTGCACACCGACCCACTGGATCGGCCCGCCCTGCCAAGCAAGGCAGCCGCAACAGGTCAGGAAGTACTCAAACCACTTGGGGGTTTTGAATGAATGGTGGGTGAGTAGCCGGTGGAAACCCAGCGTGACCCCCAACATCCCGCTAAGTTGTATCAGCAGCAGTGCGACAACGAGACCGCTCCAGGAAAAGAATTGTGGCAGCACGGCCAGTGTTGCCCCTAGGTGCAGTAGCCCGATCCCGGTTACTACCTTCCAGTTCAGGTTACGCCAGTGAATTCCTCCCCGTTTAGGGGCGGAATTCGGTGGTTGCGGTTGGAACATTTTTAGGCTGCTTCCTCGTGTAGTCGTGTGTGGATGGTGATTATGTTATTAGGTGTCATTGGAACACGCCAGCGATCCCTTGGTCAGGCTCCGAATCTCGGTCATTTTATCGGCGTTTTTATGATTCAAACTGGATGTTTCATCGTTGGTACAGCGTAACGGTTATAGTTGCTGCTGTAGTCATGCTGGCGGTTGCGGCAGGAATCGGGGGCCGGCTCCAAACATGAGGTTCATCACATTGAGCAGCCTGCTCTGGCCGATTCTCCGACATGCTGTTTGGTCCCCCCGCGCCATTGCGGTGGTCGACGATCATCGCACCTACTCGTATGGCAGTCTGCTTGGCGGGGCGATGCACGTAGCGCAGCACATCGACGCGACCACCGATGCGGCCCACGTGGGCGTGATGCTGCCAACCAGCGGGGCGTTCCCCATCGCGTTACTCGGTTGCTGGTTGTCCCGGCGGGTTGCAGTCCCGCTAAACTACCTTCTGGCCAAGGACGAACTTGAATACGTCATCGGTGACAGCGACATCGACGCCCTCATCACCGTCGGGCCGATGCTTGATTTTCTTGGCCATCAGGACAATGCAGCGGCGATCCCACCGTCGGTGAGATTGCTGCGATTGGATCAGATGGATTTTAACGTTCCGCCCGACCTGCGCTGGCCGCCGTGGCCCGATGCCGAGGATCTGGCCGTGATCCTCTACACCTCAGGGACTTCTGGTCGGCCTAAAGGGGTGATGTTGACCCATGGCAATCTTCGTGCTGATGCTGAAGCCGCCATTGAACATGCCGGGATCACCAGCGCCGACGGGTTTCTCGGTGTCTTGCCGCAGTTTCACAGTTTCGGACTGACTGCACTGACGCTAATTCCCCTACGCTGTGGGGCCAAGGCAATCTACACTGCGAGGTTCGTGCCTCGCAAGATCGTGCAGCTGATCAAGAAGCACCGGCCGGATATCTTCATGGCGGTGCCATCGATGTATGGTGCATTGCTGAGTGTCAAGGGGCTCAATCCAGAGGATGTTTCGAGCCTTCGCCTGCCGATTTCTGGTGGCGAGCCGCTTCCTGATGCGGTGTATGATGCATATCGAGACCGTTTGGACCTGAAGATCCTAGAAGGTTACGGTCTGACCGAAACCAGCCCTGCCACACATTGGTCCACGCCCGCGAAAAATAAACGTCACTCAGTGGGTCTGGCTCTCCCCGGTATTAGGGTCACCATCGTCGATGAGACGGACCGGCCGTTGGCGCCCGGTGAGGAGGGAGAGATCTGCTTGTCAGGACCGATGATCATGGCCGGTTACTACAAGAAACCTGAACTGACTGAGCAGGTGATGGTGGAACTGGAACGAGTGACACTGCCGGTCGGTGATGCGTTGCAGGCGGGTAAACATCATCGTGCATTTCGAACCGGCGACATCGGTCGAGTAGACGAGCAGGGATACCTCTATATCACAGGAAGAAAAAAAGAGATGCTCATCATCGGTGGCGAGAATGTGTTCCCACGGGAGATCGAGGAGGTGCTCAATCGCCACCGGGCGGTTCATGACTCGGCCGTCATAGGCAAGTCGGATGGAATGCGCGGTGAGATTCCTGTCGCGTTTGTTGAACTAGAAGAAGAGGCAATGTTCGATGAAGCTGAGATCCGTCGCTATTGCCGGGAGAACCTTGCCCAGTTCAAGGTTCCTCGCCAGATTCAACGCATCGATCAGTTGCCTCGCAATGCCACCGGCAAGATTCTCAGGCGCCAGCTTTCCATGGATTGAGCGGTATTGGATTCGATGGCAGTCACAGGTCGATCGTTTCTACTGTACCGGGCGCCGGGGTTTGATGGCCATGAATCGGCGGCTAGAATAGCCTGTACGGATACAACTCTGGCGATGATGTAGAGGCCATGGTGTGCCGGTGATACGGCACCGGATCATGAGCCTATCGGATCCGGCAGGTAATGCTGGCAGAGGAAACAAGATGTCTGAGTCTCCAGTGACCAGATCGACGTTGCTACTTCGGATACGTGATGCCGAAGATCGCCAGGCCTGGTCGCAATTTATAGATATTTATCGCCCGATGATATATAACTACTGCCGCAATCGTGGTCTTCAGGATGCCGATGCCTCAGACGTGGTTCAGGACGTGCTACAGGCAATCAGCAGCAATATGCAGCGGTTCGAATACGACCGTTCGCGGGGCACGTTTCGGGCTTGGCTGTTTACGGTGGTACGCAGCAAGCTTTACAATGCTTTCGCTAAGCAGAAGCGTCAGGTCCGTGGTAGTGGGCAGACTTCGGTGCAGCAGTTACTTGCGGCTCAGCCCAGCGAAGATGAAACGTTGCAGTGGGACCGCGACCATGAACAACGCCTCTTCGAGTGGGCAGCTGAGCAGGTTCAGCCCCAGTGTGAACCTACGACGTGGCAGGCATTCTGGCAGACGGCAGTGGAGAACAAGCCTGCGCAGGAGGTCGCCGACGATCTGGGCCTGAGCCCTGGGGCAGTCTACATTGCAAAGTGTCGGGTACTGAAGCGATTGAAGCAGACATTGGCGCAGGTTACTGGAGATCACTGAGCAGGACCAGAGGTGCGTCGTGTTTTCGCAATGTCCCAGCACCGATCGGTTGTCTGCTTTGCTGGAAGGCGGTCTGCCAGATGCCCAACTGGCGGAGTTGACCGCTCACTTGGATAGCTGTGATGCCTGTCAACAGAACCTGGAGCGTCTGGCCAGTGGGCAGCCTGATCCACCAGATGCTGCCCAGGCCGGTCCGGTTACGGCCACGGCGCCCGATCAGGGGCTGGTTGGGGGCCGGTCGGTGATGCCACCCACGGGGCACGACGTGCCCCTGCTTGGTCGCAAGATCGGTCACTACCGGATTCGCAGTGTTATCGGATCTGGGGGCATGGGCCACGTCTATCTGGCAGTACAGGAGCGGCCCCATCGTACCGTTGCGTTCAAGATGATGAAGCAAGGGATCGCTTCGCGTTCAGCGCTACGCCGGTTTGAGTACGAGGCCCAGATCCTGGCCCGGTTGCGGCATCCGGGCATCGCGCAGATCTACGAGGCCGGCACCCATCATGATGAGTTGTCAGGTCCGGGGCCAGGTGTTCCTTATTTCGCCATGGAGTACGTTCCCAATGCCCGGAGCATCATTCAGTATGCGATGGATAATAAGATCACCATACGGCAACGCCTGGAGTTATTTGCCAAGGTCTGCGACGCGGTGCATCACGGTCACCAGAAGGGCATCATTCACCGTGACCTGAAGCCGAGCAACATTCTGGTTGATTCAGCAGGTCAGCCCAAGATCATCGACTTTGGCGTGGCTCGCGCAACCGACTCAGACCTAGCTGTCACCACGCTGCAGACCGATATCGGCCAGCTTATTGGCACATTGCAGTACATGAGTCCGGAACAATACGATGCTGACCCAACGGATCTAGACACGCGCAGCGACGTTTATGCACTGGGTGTCTTGCTTTACGAACTGCTATGTCAGAAGTTGCCCTATGACGTGACTAAAGTCTCGGTGTACCAAGCAGCGCAAGTTATACGTGATGCCGATCCTCCTCGGCTTAGTCGCATTGACCGTGCGTTGCGTGGTGACTTAGAAACCATCGTCCAGATGGCTTTGGAGAAGCAGCGGGACCGCCGATATCAGTCGGCCGCCGATCTAGCCCGGGACTTGCGCCGCTATTTGCGACATGAGCCGATCGAGGCGCGGCCACCGAGCATCGCGTATCACCTGGGGAAGTTTTCCCAGCGCCATCGGGTTGCCGTGATCGGTGCGGTTGCGGTGCTGGCGACGCTGTTGGTCGGGATTGTTGCTACCACCTGGCAGGCCCGGCGGGCCACGAAGGCCGAACGGCGTACCTCCAAGAAGTACGAGCAGCTTATAGCGTCCAAAGATGTCATGATTCAGCAGAATCGCCAGAGCGATCGATTGCTCTACCGCCTGGGGATCAGCGGTGCTCGGGATGCGATGTTTCGCGATGCAAATCGCATGGCAGGCGAACATCTGAACCGACTTTCCCCGGAATTACTGGACTGGCGATATCAGCGGATGCAGTGGATGGTGCAGTCGCAGTCATCGGTGGGCGATGGTTCCGTTGCCGTGGTACCGCCAACGGGCGCTGTGCATTTCGCTCCGGGGATCAATGCAATGGCAGTTGCAGTCGGGGGCCGTGAGTTACTTAGCGGCGGGTTCGATGGAGTCTTGCGACTGTGGCGGCTACCCGATCAGGTGCCGCGGATTGAAATGGTCGGTCACGAGTCCGGGATCAGCAGCGTTGGCTTCAGCACTGATGGCACGACGGTCGTTTCGGGTAGTTTCGATCACACTTTGCGCATTTGGGATCGGAAGACTGGACAGCTACTGCATGCCCTGGCCGGACACCAGGCTGCGATCACATGTATGGCCATCGGGCCGTACGGGCAATGGATCATCTCTGGGGGCGACGACAACAAGATTGGGCGGTGGGAAGTATCCAGCAGTCAGGAGGTAAAGATGGCAATTGCCCCTGATGAAGGAGTCAGTTGCCTGGCGTTCGATCCTCTTGGCAAGCGTTTCGTCAGTGGCAGCTACGAGGGGACAGTGACTCTTTGGGATACCCAATCACTGAAGGTGCTTCTTGCCATGGCGGGTCACGAGGGCAGCGTATCTGCGGTGTTGGTGATTGGCGATCAGATCATTTCCGCCGGTGCCGATGGCACCATCCGGCTCTGGGACGTAGGTAGTGGCCAACTAAACCGCAGCGTGCCCATCGATTCATCGATCACCGCCATGGAATTGTCTCCGGAGGGGCAGCGGGTCGGTTTAGGAACCCTCGATGGTAACGTTGGGATTTGGGATCCAGTACAGGCGGCGGTCCGCTGGCGGCCGATGGGTGAATCAATTCGTGGGGTCGGCCCCCAATCGGTAACTGCCTTGGCTTGGTTGGCGGCCGATCAGGGAGTGCTATGGAACCGGCTTGATGGCTGGAACTGCCGCTGGACAGGGGGTGATCATGACGCCATGCCGGACTCGGGTGCAACTGCAACAACGCCAGACCAGTGAAAGGTTTGGTGGGGCTACAGGTATTTGTTGTTGATACGAGGGTTCAGCATCGTTCCGTCCCTACAATGATTCTGCAACAGATCCGGTTTCTGAAGCATGGGTTCCCTGGCAGGTGGCCGCAACATGAGCCTGGTGAGCAGAGAGAGAATCCCGGTCCACTCTGAATCAGATCGCCCGGGTCTTCGACACGGTGGGACTTGGCGGTGGGGAGGAGAGCAATTCTCGAAATCAGCATTTACATTGATCGAGTTACTGGTTGTGATTGCCATTATTGGCCTGTTGATGGCTATTTTGTTGCCCGTACTCCAGAAAGCCCGTTCTAGTGCCCGAGTAGCTCAATGTTCGAGTAACCTCCGGCAGATCGGTATCGGATGGAGTACCTACCTTCATGACCATCAGGAACGTTTTCCGGTCTCATCGAAGACGTGGCTGGCCTTGGGTTACGGCGGAGAGGAAAAGTCTTTCCCACGGGATCCACAGCAGCCTCGGCCGCTGAATCCGTATCTGTCCAGCCCCGAGGTATTTCGCTGTCCAGCTGATGACGTGTTGAGCAATCCAACCGCTCCGGTCAGGAGCCGCACGGTTTACGAGGAAAACGGCAATAGTTACCGGGCCAACACGATCCTGGTGCAGACGATGTTTCTTGACAACGACAAGCTTTGGCCGGGGTACCGCAATGACGGGGTCTACCGCGTCTGGTCGGGTATTGGTCTTAACGATGTTGAAATTAGTGAATCGCGGCTAATGCTGGCCGGTGATATTCAGTGGTACTACGCACACGTCGACAGCCAGTGGAATGCCTTTTTCCATAATCGTAAGGACATTGCTAACTTGCTGTATCTAGACGGTCATGTTAATTACACCAAGGTCGCTCGGTTTGCCTTAGAGGGCGACAGCTATGTCCTGCCATACTTTCGGAGGGTTCCCAAGATGTGGACACCTGCCGGTGGGGCCCAGCGGGACTACTTTTCTTCTATGCCCCGGTAGGTCAGTTTTTTCACCTGTCTTTGCTAATGTCGTTTGTGATCGCCAAATTCTGGTAGCTGCAGATCTCGCTGCTGGGGTTCTAGATGTGTTTCAATAGGCATGGCTTGGAAGTGGATCGAGCCTAGAACCTTATCGGTCCTGGCAGTGTTGCAGCCTGCGGACAATAGTTGCTGCCAGGACTTGGTTTGAGCAATGTCGCTATTTTTCCTTTCCATAGCGGGATTTTCAGGTAGAATTAGCCCTATCGGGCGAAGTTCAGATGCCAGTTCGATGCGGAGGGAGTTGGTCCATGAGACAGCTATTTGCGGCGACTTGGATTTTACTCTGGGTTGTGGGTGATGCCACGGCCGAAGTGGAGTGGTACGTGGTGCCCTTGGATGCCAGCGGGCTGGGCGACTTCGTCAGTCAGGATCTGCAACTGACTACGACTAGTGATTGGACGACCGCGTCACTATTGATCAAGGGGCGGCAGATAGCGGAGTTGGAATTAAATACCGGTGCGGTGTACCAGGATCCAAGTGGCACCAACCCACCGACGGCAGCCCAGCGGGCCATGAGCACGGATCTGGAATTTGATACCTCGTTCGGGATCGAGGATGACGCTATTTCTGCTCCTGGTAATTTTAGCGACGGTGTTGCAGGGGCAGCGGGGGATTTGGGCGCTGATCCAATGGCCAAGCAGACCGACAGTGATGGGATCAACATTGCGTGGTTCAATACCGACAACAGCAACACGGGTACTAGCATCGTGGCTCGGGTGACATTGTCCGACGATGCAATGGGGATCTGGCGATTCGCAGCTACGGAGGCTTTGGAGCCGCTGTCTTTCTTCTTTGGCACGGTTTTCGCAGGTGAATTACAAGGATTACAGATTGGAGACGCCAACAACGACGGGCTGGTTACTGGCGCGGATCTGATCTCAGTCCAGCAGGAATTCGGATCGGTGGATCAGATTCTCCCTGAGGCTCCGCCCGGCGAGCCGGTGCGGCCAGCAACAGGTCAGTTACCCGGTGATGCCAATGACGACGGTTTGGTAACCGGCGCAGATCTGATCTCGGTCCAGCAGGAATTCGGTAATACACTAGCTTCAGGCTTGGCGCCGGGATTGCCTGAGCCGACGACAGGTTGCCTGTGGGGGCTGCTCGTGGGTGGATTCATTGCCCGTCGGCCGACGAAACGTTAGGCCACTTTTACGTCTGAATTTCAGAATTCGATCGAGCGCTGTCGCCGACAGCCAATGGTGGCGCCTGCCGCCAGCAATCCGAGAATAGTTGGCTCGGGCACAACCGGGGCACTTCCTACTTCGACGAAATTAGTCAGCACCTGATTCAGATCGGCCAACCCAATGGTGCTGTCGCCATTCATATCTGGCAGTACCCCAGCGTCTAGTGCGTCGTTCCAATTGGACAGAATTTCGAATAGGTCAAATTCATCGACGAGTATTCCACCATCACCATTAGCATCGCCGCAGTCGTGCCCAGAGATGATCACCGATGAATCCACTCGGGCGGTACCAGGCGGCTGGGGATTGAGGTACTCGATCCGCAGCCCGATGCCCGAGTCAAGAAATTGGGTTAGGTCACCAACGGCATCGAAGGTGCCATTGAGGCCTCCTGTGACGGCTAGAAACTGCATCGATTCGCCGACCTTGGGGACGAACTGATCAATGAACTGTAAGTCCAGTGTGCCGGCAAGGTGGGCCGTTCCAGTTACCGACACGGTGCCGATATCATCGCTACTGGAGCCAGCCAACTCTAGGGACAGGGTGCTTTCGGGTTTTTGGATCAGGTCACCTTGGATCTGCAGCATGCCACCAGTTTTGTTGGTCAGTCTGCCGGTGAGTGTTGGTTGGACCATGCCGAAATTGAGCAGTTGGCCCGTGCCATCACCGATCTGCAGCGACACTTCGCCAGAGGAAACCGAATTCATCACCACCGTTCCGTGGTTGAAAAATTTGTCGACCGGGACGAACACGTGACCAGGATCCTTGGCGCCGAGTCCGCGAATTTGCAATGTCCTATTGGCAGCCAGCTTTCCGTTGAATGGATTGAATAGATTTTGCTGGCCTCGGAATAAGAAAGTGGCAGGGCCAGTCAGTTCACGGGCATCGCCTACACTCAGCGTTCCCGAACGAATACCGATTTGCATTGTCTGCCGTCCGTTCAATGCCAAGTGTCCCCGGAGTAGATCCGCCCGGCCATTTAGCACGGTGATGGCGTTGTTTTTGACAGGGCGCAGTGTTGCATGGGAATCATTAAGTACCAGGCCGCCCAGCAGGATGGGGCCTCCATCCTGAGGTGCGAAGTCCACGTCAATCGTGAATGGTTGTTTATTTCCTGTGCTGATGGTGACGGTGTCACTAACCAGGTTGGGGACGCCGGGCGGTGACCAATTGGTTCGGGTCGACCAGCTCCCAGAACCCGCAACCCATTTGAAATCCTCTGCATTGATGGGCGAGGTGGCCGCCAGAATGGCGCAGACCGGCAGCGTCCAGGCCCAAGTCGATCGAGCGTCCGTTGTGATTTGGCTTTTTCTGGGCCTGCTACTGCATCGATTCATGTACCTACCCATCGTTGTCGTTGCCATCGCAAGTTACAGGATTGCCGAGATCACGGCCGTTTTATGATGAGGAGACTACTACATGCCAGCAGGCTCCATGCCGTGATGGGCTCGGGTATCGCGGGAGCATTGGCCACTTCGACATAGTTTGTCAGCACTTCGTTCAGATCAGCCATGCCAATTATTCCGTCCCCATTCATATCCGGCAGCACGCCGGCGTTCAATGAGTCGTTCCAGTTCGAAAGAATCTCGAATAAGTCGAACTCGTCGACGAACAGCCCGCCATCGCCATTGGCATCGCCACAGTCGTGTGCAGCGACGATGACTTCACTATCGGAGGTGGTTGACCCCATCATCAAGGGTCCCAGTGGTCTCTGGGATCTACCGACGTACTCAATACGTACACCTATGCCGTAATCAAGAAACTGAACCAAGTCGCCAACCCGATCAAATGAACCTTGGATCAAATTGGTGCTGTTGAAAATCATGATTGGTTCGCCAACCGTGGGGACAAACTGGTTAATGAACCGCAAGTCGAGGGTGCCGCCAAGGTTGGTCGACCCGGAGATGTTCAGGCTGTCAACGGTGGTGCCATCAGCCACCTCAAGTCTGAGTGTTCCTGCTGCAGTCTGGATAAGGTGCCCCTGAACCGTGAATTGGCCGGCGAACTCATCAGCTAGGTCGAGCATGCCATAATTGATTAGTTTGCCTCGCACGGTGTGCAGCCCTGCACCCTGTGACTGGGTAGTTTGGATGGTGCCCGTATTGACCAGTTCCCCTGCGCCACTGCCGAGTTGCAACAGAGTGGTTCCGAAGGATATTGAATCCAGCACAATGGTGCCTTGGTTAGAAAATCGTTCGTTGGCGATGTACAACTGCCCGGGTTGAGGCGTATGAACCTGTCCGCCACTGCCTCGGACCACCAGAGTTTGTTGCGGTGAAAGCACGCCATCGAGGGAGACTAGGGTGTTCTCAGGTCCCTTGGCGATGAAGGTTCCAGTCCCGGTCAGGTTGCTGTCACCGGCCAAGATCATCGTGCCTGATTGAATACCCAGTTGCATCTGCGAGGTTGCGGTAGTGCCAAGGTTGCCGTTTAGCAGATTAGCGGTGCCACCGATGACAGAGATGCTGTCGAGGAAGCTCGACGGCTGTAGCGTCGCGTTGGCATTATTGAGGGTGAAACCGCCCAGTAGGATCGTCCCCAGCTGCCCTGGGTCGAAATCCACTTCGATGATAAATGGTTGGGTTTGTCCGTTAGAGGTCGCGATAGTTGCTGTATCACTGGGCGATTGCGGTACTCCGTACGGTGCCCAGTTGTTTGGATCAGACCAACTGCCGGAACCACCTACCCATTCGAAGTCCCTTGCCATTGCAGGTGTCGTTGCCCATAGGATGCACCAACCTGCTACCAGCATTACTACAGTGGCGGGGCACCGATATGGAACCGGGCGCATTTGGTCCAGCTGATCGCGGTCCCTGATCGACCGTTCCTTGTGCCGTCGGATCATCAATGATCTTTCTATGCCAAACCAAGAAAATATAACCTTCCGCGCACCCTCCGTGCGACGGTAAACCCTCCAGTAATCTTGCAATATGGTCCACATAGCATACCCCTTGGTTGGGCGGTTGACAAGGGGGTGGCGTCCAGAATCACATGATTGGTGCCACCCAAATATCCCGGCTGGGACGGGTTCTGTCCCCAGTAGATACTGGCCAGAACCGAGTTTCTTTCACCAATCGGTCGTTGAATTGATGAGAATCAGCGAAGTGGGTATAGCCCCTTGGTAGGGGTCAGTGTCCTTGTCAGTAATGCTCTGGCGCGACCTTGCGGGTTTTAGGTGATATGGGGGAGAAATTTTGAATCGCGTGGACAGCAACCTCATAGGCCGCATATGGCACTTGGCAGGATCCCATCGCCACACTTTTGCGTGAGCCGTGGTAGTCACTGCCGCCGGTGGCGAGCAGATTAAATCGTGTTGCCAATTGCTGGAAATGTTCTGTATCACGTGGCGTATGGTCGCTGTGCCGGGTTTCGATCCCGTCTAGCCCCAGTGCCCACAATTTATTAACGAAGTGCTCAAGGTCGTGGTTGTTGCTGCGGTGCAACTGTATGGGATGGGCTAGTACGGCCACGCCACCGGCCTGGTGGATCGCATCGATTGCCTCCTTGGCACTTAGACGATCCTTGCGAGCATATGCCGCTTTGCCTTCACCGATATATCGGGAAAATGCCTCATGCACCGATTTGACGCAGCCTTTCTTGAGAAGTACCTGTGCAATATGGGGTCGCCCGACGATCTCGCCGGCAGCCATTTCAACAACTTCAGCGTATTTGATTGTTACGCCGAGCTCATTGAGTTTTTTTACAATCGATGGATTGCGCTGTTCACGCGCCTCAAACAACCATTGTTGGATCTTAGCCAGTTGCGCATGATCATGGCGGATTCCATAGCCGAGAATATGCAATGTGCCTCGGGGGGACTCATTGGCATCGATCGACGGGTTTGCCGACAACTCGATGCCGGGTAGGAAATCGATGCGCAGCTTCTTTGCCGCAGCGGCACACACGACAAGGCCGGCCGTGGTGTCGTGGTCGGTCAGTGCGAATGCCCGCAGCCCGGCCTGCTGGGCCAGTTGTGGCAGGGCCTGCGGCGGGTCGGTCCCGTCGGACGCTGCCGAGTGCATGTGCAGATCACAGAAAGAAGGCTCTTGCCTTTGCTTACTGGCCACCGAATCTTCCCGCATTTGCCACCTTGCGCAGCAGGGCATGGATGGCGTCGCCACCGTCTAGAAAATGGATAATTAGTTGGGGCCGGACAATCGATATGGTCGGCTCCATCTTTTCCGGATCGAATTTGCGCCATTTTATCCAGTCTTTTCCCGTAGTGACCACGGTTGTGGCCCCATCGGCACGGGCGCGGCGGAGCAGGTCCCGCACCTGTGTGGCTGTGTAGGGATGGTGGTCCTTGAAGACTTCGCATCGAAGAACACGCCCGGCATACCAATCAAGCATCCATTGGAACGCCATGGGATTGCCGATGCCGCAGGCACCCACGACGGTCTGATCTTCCAGTTGGTCAATACCGCCCCAGCGATAGGTTAGATGGGCGATCGGTGGTGTGCCATTTAAGTCTGCTATCCGGTCGTCCAATTCTTCGAGTCTTTCGGAGCTGGCCTGGTCAGCACGGGTAACGATGATCGCGTCAGCGCGACAGAGGTTTGCGGTCGGTTCACGCAGCAGGCCGCGTGGCAACAGGCTTCCGTAGCCGAATGGTAAGGTGGCGTCGATCAGGACGACATCGAGGTTACGGGCGACTTGGCGGTGTTGGAATGCATCATCTAACAGGAAGACCACCGAGTCATCGGTTGACAGCTGTTTCAGAGCCTGCTGGGCGGACAGGACACGGTTAGGATTACTTAGCACCGGGGCGGATCCATTGAGTACGCTGTGCAGTTCTGCCGCTTCGTCACCATCGCCGTAGCCCCGAACAAGCACGACGGGCCGATACCCCATCTGCAGAAGGCGCCGGGCCAGTTCCGCGACCATGGGAGTCTTACCGGTACCGCCGGTGGTCAAGTTACCCACGCTGATAGTTGGAGCTGCCAGTTGCACCACTGACCGCAACCCCAGATCAAACAGACGGTTTCGGGCGCTGATGGCAATTCGGTAAGCCAATGCAGGGACCCGAAGCCCCACTCGCGTCATTCCCGCGAAAACCGAGCGATCCTGACCACTGATGATCTGCAGCAGACGTTCTTGGTTCACCGGTTGGTCCATTTAATCTGGAAGTATCCCAAGGCGGTGCAACGCCGGTTGAAGTTGATCCATCGGCAAGCCCACTACTGTGGTTGGATCGCCTTGGACGCTGATCGGCCACCCATCAGCCTGGCGATCAAACAGGTTGTATCCGCCAGCCTTGCCCCGCCACTGTTCTGTATCGAGATATCCCTCCAGTTGATCGTCGTTCAGCGTTCCAATCAAGACTTGGGCCCGATCGAGCAATTCTATTGATTTATCACCGGTTTTATCGAGCAATGTTGCAGCGGTTATTACGTCATGTGGGGCATCGATAAACCGCCGGATCGTTTGGCGGGCTTGCTTCCGATTGGCTGGCTGCCCAACAGGCCGGCCATCGGCATCTATGCAGATCGTATCGGCACTGAGGATTACATGACATGGCAGTATTAATGCACGCATGCTTATTGCCTTTTTCCGGGACAACTCAAGGGCCAAGTCTTCCGGATTAATGTTTGGCAGCGGTTGTGGCGGATCGATGTAGGGTGGATCGGTCTGCTTGAAGCGGTACCCGGCTTGGCGGAGCAGTGCTGCCCGTCTTGGGGAGCGGCTGGCAAGGATCAGGCGCAGTGACTGCGACATCTTGGGCTATTCTACGGTCCGGTCCAAGCGGAGTTGTTCCCTTGCGCCCGGACACGGTTGAAATTAAGGTTATCGCGTCGGTTGCCCGATAACAATCAACAGCGGGCGTGTCTTTTTGGCGGTGGTCAGCACACGGGCTTCCCGGGACGGCACAGGTGCCGCGAAATTTCGATGCAGATCGGGGCAAGATGTCGGCCTAATGGGTCAGCGCGAAAGGGACGATCGTGCGCACGATTGCGATTATCAATCAGAAGGGTGGCTGTGGGAAGACCACCGTGTCGATCAATCTCGGAGCGACCCTTGCGGCCAAGGGTCATCGCACACTTCTGGTCGACATGGATCCGCAGTCGCATTGTGCCATGGGGCTGGCTGTGCCCGATTCACAGATCGATCGGGCCATGCCCGAGTTACTTCGGGGTGGTCTGGATGGGTCAATCCGCTTTGAGGACATCGTCTGGCAGATCTCACGCCATCTGGATCTGGCGCCGTCAACCATGGCACTGGCGGGCATCGAACAGCAACTGGCAACGGCGCCTGATCGGGATCGCCGGTTGGTTCAGGTTCTGGCGACGGTGCATGATCAATACGATTTCTGCATTGTGGATTGTCCACCGTCGATCGGACTTTTGACGTTCAATGCTCTGCGCGCCTCTGATGACGTCCTGATTCCGGTGGAAACCGGGTACTTTGCTATGCAGGGATCGATCAAGCAGGCCCAGACCATTCAAATGCTTGCGAGGCGGGCCGGCCATCATGCAAGATTCAAAGTTCTGGCCACGATGTACGATGTTCGCACCAAGTTGGCCCGAGAGATTCTCTCGGAGTTGAGCCGTCACTTCGGCGATCAGTTGATGCCGGTAGTGATCAATTTCAACAGCAAACTCAAGGAAGCTGCTAGTTTTGGGCAACCGATTACGGAGTACGATGCCGGAAGTCGCGGGATGCAGGATTTTGAACAGTTGGCGACATGGTTGCTGGCCCATCCTCCGGTCGCCGAACCGGAAAATGGCAAGGACATCGCTGATGTAGACCCGCAGACACAGCAGCAGCAGAGGGTCCACAACCCGGCATTGAGCCGTGCGGCTGAGTTGGTGGAGCGGGCCAGGGCATTATCGGCGCGAACCACAGCGCTCTCGGAGCGTCTGTCAACTGACGCCGATTACACGGCGGAAGGTCTTGCTGGAAGTGAGGTGCCCCCTGAACTTAGGGCCGATGATCCTGCAATACGGGGAAGCAGATTAGAGCGGGTCTACGGTGTGCGTCTCACAGCCAGCGGATTACTTTTCATTCAGCCGACCAACGCAACTCAGAACGTAGCCATCGCCGCTGATTTTAATGATTGGAATCCGTCACGAACCCCCATGCTTCGCGATGAGAACGTTGATGTATGGCGAGCGGTTGTTTCCGTCCCGCCAGGTCGATATCGATATCGCCTGGTAGTTGATGGTCAGTGGAAACAGGATCCGTACAACGATGCGGTGGAGACCAATCCTTTCGGTGAATTGAACAGTGTGGTCGAGTGGCGTTCTTGCGAATCAACTATCGTGACACGGACCCCGACCACAGGGCCACAACCGCTACATACCGGATGAGTTCTTGGGCGCGCGATCTGGGATGCGCGCTGCCTCGTTGATGTCATGGATGACCCACGTACGCAAGAAACGTTAGATGCGTTGGCGGACCTATTCCTGACCAACATCCAGAGTAGCGCACCGCCGGATGACCCGCTGAGCGGTCCAGCTCCGATCAAGTTGGTGCCCAAGCCGGCGCAGGGGCAGGCTGATGAGCCACAGCTTCGGCTGCATCGTCCCAAGACGGAACGTGCTGCGGCTTTGGAAGCTTCTGATCAGGCGGATGAGGATGAAGCGGTCGATCTGGAGCCGCCGGCTGCTTCCGTAGAGGCAGTGCTACTGGGTAATCTTCCCGGTCTGGCCGGCCCTTGGTTAACACAGTATGGCCAGTTGCTCGCACAGCAGCACGGGCCGGTTGTAATTCTGCATGTAGATGAGCAGCGAATCGAGGTAGAACTGGTCGAACCGGTCGATCGCGGTGCCGTAGGTGATCCGGTGGCTCGATTCAACTCCCAGATGCCGTCGTATACCGCTGATCGCATTGATCTGGTTCAGCAACTCGACAGGCTTTTGCGCAACGATCCTCAGCGGGTGCGCACGATCCTGATACATCTGGATCCATTTACAGAGCCGAATGATCTGACACGGGCATTGTGCTTCGATGACTGGACCTTGCTCTGTGGCGCTGATGACACGGCCATCGTCGGGGCCCAGCGCCTGCTCAAGCAGTTGACGGGATCTGACCCATCAACATCCGGTAAGCACGTGGGGTTGATGGTGATGGGTAGCAACCAGCAGGCGGCCCGCACCGCGGCAAACAAGATCCAGGTGGCTGCTACCAGTTTTCTGCAGACGCCGGTGGAGTTGATTGGCTGGCAGCAGCAGATGGTTCCGGTCAACTTATGTCAGGTGGGTACTTGGGACGAGGTCGATAAGTTGTGGCCATGCCTTGTGGATTTCTTTGCCCGCCTCGATGAGCGGCCAGATGCTGTAGACGAGCCCATTTCTGGCTCGATACCCCACTCTGCCTCCAAGCCACGGATGAACTCAGCCAAGGCGGCGGATCTTAAGCTGAATGCTGTGCCCGAGTCATTGGGCGGTCGGGCTGACACCGTCGAGCCGGATCTAGCCTCGTTCCTGACCGCCGGAGATGGGATAGCGCCGGGAGGGGTCATGCTGGAGGCACGATGCCCTCTGCAAACCCAGGCCCAGTTGCTGGTTGATCAGAGTGGGTGCCTCCACCTGTTGCGTCGCCATTCAACCGGCGATGACATTGGTGAGGCAGACCTGCAGGTCGCGGTTTTGGATCTGATTCAGCTTCGCAACTGGGCGAATGAACACATCGAGTTGTTGCAACTGACCCAACGCCAGTTGCGTTTTGACGTTCAGAGTGAACCTGTCTTGCATTTGTTTACCGACCGCGCGGATCTTGGTACGGCGTTGATTACTCGTTTGGGGCAATTCTTGAAACTGTATCTGCTTCGGGAGGTGCGCGTCGGTCCCCATCACACCTGGTTCTGTGCACCGCTGAATTGACTTGTGCAGATTACCGGCTGTCCTGCTGAAGGCACCATTGCCACTGCCGGGTGATGCCGGACTCAATGTCCGTTCCCGGATAGTAATCGAGTTCAGCTTCGCTGCGGGTCAGGTCGGCCCAGGTCTGTACCACATCCCCCGGTTGCATTGGTTGTGACTCTTGTTTTGCGGTGCAGCCAGTGACTCGCTCGATGATCTTGATTAGTCGCTTCAGTGTGACTGGTTCTTTGCCCCCTAGGTTGTAGATGCGGCAGCCATGCCCCGCTTGGCAACGGTCGATGCTGCTACAAATTCCCGCCACAATATCGTCAATGAAGGTATAGTCGCGACTGGTCGATCCGTCCCCAAACACCGGAATAGGTTCGTTATGGCGGATGAGGTTGAGGAATTTGCTGATGGCCAGGTCGGGACGCTGGCGGGGGCCGTAGACGGTGAAGAATCGCAGGCAGGCGATGGGCAGACGGTGCAGGTGGCTGTAGGTATGACAGATCAGTTCGCCAGATTTCTTCGTGGCCGCGTAGGGACTGATGGGATGGTCGACCGGGTCATTTTCGGCGAAAGGCACCTTCGAATTATTTCCATAGACGCTGGACGATGAGGCGAAAACAAACCTTTCGCAGCCATGGGTTACGGCTGCGTCCAGCAAGTGAACTGTTCCGTTGACGTTGACCTCGGTGTATTCACTGGGCCGCTCGATGCTGGGTCGCACTCCGGCGAGGGCGGCCAGATGCACAATGATTTGCGGCTGGTAAGTGGCTACCGCGTTCATCACCGATTGCCGGTTGCGGATATCAATCTCAGCCAGGGCGAAACGCTTGTTCTGGGACGCCAGGGCGAGGTTATCCCGTTTCCACGCGGGAGGGTAGAAGTTGCAGAAGTTATCCAAGGCCACGACCGAATGCCCTTGGTGGAGCAGGTGCTCGGTTAGATGCGATCCGATGAAGCCTGCGGCTCCGGTGATCAGGGTCTGGGCCCGCATACTCGCAACTTTCTTCGAGGTGGGGAAGGGAACAGGTAAGCCAACCATCCGTGACCGCACCAGGCGATTAACGATCTGTCGGACTGCACGGACATCATTTGGCAGGATTGCTGAACACTTTGTCTTGGCGCAACGTCTCGCGGTAGCGGCCATGCACTCCGGCCAGTGAATGGCGAAGACTGGTGATTAGATCACCAATCAACTCATCGTCGGGGAATCGCTGCTCAAGTTCTCCCAGTATTTCTGCGGTGTGCCCGACGAATTGGCCATTGCGCGAGCCGCGATAGAGCATCTTGTAGGCAACTTTGAGCTGTTCGACCTGTTCGTCAGGAAAATTTAACCGCTTCAGCAGCACCGTATTGGTTCGCCGCACCCGAGCGGGGCTACCCTCAACGAGCATGAACGGCGGCACATCGCTGGTTAGCCGTGACGCCCCGCCAACGTATGCATATTTTCCGATTGTGACGAAGTGATGCACACCCACCAGACCCGCCACCGAGGCATAGTCTTCTATGTGTACGTGGCCGGCCAGAGCCACACTATTGGCGAGGATGCAGTTGCTGTCGATCTTGCAGTCGTGCCCGATGTGGGCGGTTGCCATGAGCAGATTCTTATCGCCGATCCTGGTGACGCCTTCATCATTGTTTGTGCCCTTATGGATCGTGACAGACTCTCGTATGTGGTTGTGGTCTCCGATGACCAACCGGCTGTCTTCCCCTTGGAACTTGAGGTCTTGCGGGTCGCCGCCCAGTACCGCCTGGGGCCAGACGATATTGCCGTTGCCCAACGTGGTGCGTCCAGTGATGGTCACGTGGCTGATCAATTCAGACCCCGGACCGATTACGACATCGGGGCCCACGTGGCAAAAGGGGCCAATTGAGACATTTTCGCCCAGTTCAGCGCCATTTTCTACGACCGATAACGGGTGGATGTTTGGCATGGATTGTGCTTGTGGTCCCGTGAGGAAGCGAAAGATTCACCGGAGGAGTCCGGCAACGCCCGATCATCGAGGCTGACCCTTATTCTTGGTTATCGTCTACGAGCATGAATTTTACCTCGGCCTCGGCTGCGAGTTCCTCGGCCACGTACGCCCGGCATCGCATATGTGCGATCCGATTACGGATTCGGACTGCTTCGGCTTCCAGCACGAGTTGATCGCCGGGCGTCACTGGCTTGCGAAGCTTGACACGGTCCAGCGACAACAGGATGGCAATCTTGCCCGTATTATCGATCTTTTGACAGATCAGGACACCCGACAATTGGGCCATGGCTTCTACGATTAGAACACCCGGCATCATCGGGGTGCCGGGATAATGGCCCTGGAAAAATGGTTCGTTTATCGTGACGTTCTTAACTCCGACCGCACGTTGGTCGCCATCGATCTCAAGAATACGGTCGACCATGAGCATTGGGTAGCGGTGGGGCAGCAGGCGATTGATCACCCGGATATCAGCAGCATTGGCGTGACGAACCAGCGTCGCGCGGGTCTGGGCCTCGTGTTGTTGGGTCAGCTTGCGGACTAGCAGGTGATTCAATGCATGGCCGGACTTGTACGCCACGATCCTTCCTTGAATCGGGGCTCCGAGCAGGTAAAGATCACCGATTAGATCGAGCATCTTGTGGCGGACGGGCTCATCATCAAACCTCAATCCCTCTGAACCTAGCGGGCCATCATTGCCAATTACTAGCACATCCTCCGGTCCCAAGTGGGTGCCGATACCCGCTTTGCGCAGCTCCTGCGCCTCAGATTCCAGCACGAACGTTCGCGAGGGAGCGATCTCATGCTCGTAATCACCGTTTGAGAAGTCAAACATGTGCAGTTGTCGTCCGATGGCATGGGTATCGGAATAGTCCAATTCATAGAGCAGTTGGGTTTCTCGTTCTTCACAGGGAACAGCGGCAACCATCGCGTCGCCCAGTCGCACCACCACCGGCTCCTTGATCACTAGCCGTCGTCGGGGGCTGTCCTGCTCAATCAGTTGGGCTTGGGCAAGTGATTCGAAGAAGGGCTTGGCTGAACCGTCTAGTGCCGGCACCTCGGGGCCGTTGAGCTCGATGCTCAGATTGTCAATTCCCAAGCCGGAGATCGCGGATAGGCAGTGCTCGCAAGTATCAACACACACATCAGCAACTTTTAGCGTGGTACGCCTGGTCCTGCGTACCACGTGCTTGATCAAAGCCGGGACCCGGGCATTGTTCAGATCCGTGCGCACGAACACGATCCCGTGGCTTGCCGGTGCGGGGCGGAAGGTGATTGACGCATGCTGACCGTGGAATAATCCACGTCCTTCCAGGGTCACGTATTGGCCTATGGTGTGTTGCGCCTCCATGGCGGCGGGTCATTTCTGCGTTGAGCGGGGATGCTGTGGTCAGGTCAGCTGCTGCTGTAGACGCTTAATTTGCTTCATGATTTTGGGCAGTCGGCGAATGCTGGCATACTCTCGGCTCGCTTGGCGGCAGGGCTGGGCCGGCCGTCCAGCCCAGATCTTTCCGGGGGGTACATCGGTCAGGACGTGCGCCCCGCCGGCCAGTTGTGCCCCAGCCCCGATGGTGACATGATCCTTGACCCCAACCATGCCACCCAAGATCGCGCCGTCGCCAATCGTGACCGATCCAGCGATACCGGTGGAGCCAGCAATCACAACCGCCTGTCCTATGCGACAGTTATGTGCGATCTGAACTAGGTTGTCGATCTTGCAGCCAGTTCCCAGCTGAGTTGCGGAAAATTTTCCGCGATCGATTGCAGAGTTGGCACCAATCTCCACATCGTCTCCTAACTCAACAGTACCGATATGGGGGATCTTGGTCAGCCCTTGTCCGTCGGAGTTGGGCCGGTAACCGAATCCATCGGAACCGATCGTGACATTGGAGTGGATCACGCAACGGTTACCCAAGCGGCATCGTTCGCGGATCACCACCCCCGGCCAGAGCACGCAATGGCATCCGATGTGGCTATTGTGCATGATGGTGACTGAAGCGTGCAATACTGATCCATCACCGATTTGCACTTCGGGACCGATGACACAATGTGGTCCCACATGCACCGATTCTCCAATCGTAGCGCTGGCAGCCACGATGGCCGATTCATGGATGCCGCCATCTGGTGGCGGAGATATCGGGGCAAACAGGACCAGCAACTCAGCCATGGCCAGATCGGCGTCTTGGACCACGATCAGGGCCCGGTCATGGCCAGGATCAGCATTCAGTCCATTGCTGATCACCGCTGCGGACGCCCGTGACGTTTGCCAGCGGGATGCATACGCCGCACTGCCGATGAACGTCATTTGCCCTGATTCAGCGCAGGAAATCTCCTCCAGCGATTCGATCGTTAGATCAGCACGCCCTTTTAGCTGTCCGCCGAGATGTTTGGCGATTTGGCTGGTGGTATGGGGCATGTCGTTGCCCGGTTAGCGTATATTTTTATATTCGTTGTTCATCCGCTGGATTACTTGGTCGGTGATATCAATGGTTTCAGATGCGTACAAGGACTTGCGCAGGCTGATCTTTGCGAGCAATTGCTGCAGATTTTCGTACTGAAACTTTGGTGGCGCTTCCTTGGCGAGGACGACATCGTAACCTAATTCCTCCGCAATTAGAGCGACTGCATCAAGCGCCTTGCGATAGAGATTTTCGATGCGCAGGCCTGCCATCTTGTTTAGTTTTGCCTGTTCAAACTGGCCCCAGACGGTGTTTTCAATCGCCTTTTTGCTCTGTTCGTCTTCTTTTTGCTGGTAGGCGGGTGTGCCCGGTGCCAGCAGATCCAGATCAGCCTGCAACTCTTGGGCCTCTCGCTGCTTATTTGCAGCTTCGCCTCGCAGTTGATCCCGCTCCGTGTTCAGTTCTGCATCGAAGTCCTCTTTCTCAGTCAGTTGATCGAACAATCGGGACATATTAACGGCCGCCACGGACGTGGGCGGTGCTTGCAGCACCCCTGCGGCCCGGGCACCAACGAACCCGATCAAAGCGACGGCACCAGCAGCCAAGATGATGATGAGTTTACTTGTTGTGTTCATGTGACTCTCCACAGGTAGGGGGTGGTTGCAGGGGTGCTACATTATATACTGCAAGCGTGTCGGGTCTTGCTCCAAACCGCTCTACGGAGTTCAGATTCCTGGTACGGGTCGATCGGTTGGCGCCGGCGGTCTTACATTGCGGGTGCCCCGGTCCTGTTCCAGTCTGCCTTTGGCTCTTGATCAGACCCGGTTACCAGACCACAAGCCGCAGGCACGATTTTGAGGATTTTACCATATGACAGTGGCAATACATACCTAACTGCAGCGGTGTGACGGGATATAGCCATCGAATGGGGCGGTCAGCGGCGACCTTCCGCTGGGGTCTTACTCACAATCGGGACTGGCACCTGATTTTAAAACTGCGGGTTGCCACGGCATATTTTGAGGCACCGAGGAGGTCCGTTACCGCAACGGAATCGCTAGGTCAAAGCTGACAATTTGTTCCTCGTCACCAGACTCCTTGAGCACCGGGTAGGCGACATCAATGGCCAATGGAGCTTGAAGGATGAACGGGATCTTCAGGCGAATCCCTGCACCAACTGAGATACGCCACACGTCCATGCCGAAGTCATCCTGCACAGTGCCCTGATCGGTGAACACCGCGCCACGCAGGAACTGGTCTGCAAGAGGAAATTCATATTGCAGACCAGTCAGAAACATCCAGTCGTCGCCTACTGGATCGTCGCCGAGTGTTCCCGTGTCGGCTCGGATCCCGCGGGGGCCGACACCACGAAAATTGAAACCGCGGAAGGTGCGATGGCCGCCGGCATACAACCGTTCAAAAACCGGCGCTTCGTTGCTTTGAAATATGTAACCGATATCGGTACGCCAACTCACGATCGATTTGCGATCCATGAAGTCTTCATCAACGGTCCAGAAAACGACGAATTGTGTTCGGACACGGTTGAAGTCGGCGTCTCCAAAGATTTGTTCGAGCGTTGTTTCAAAGCGGCTACCGCGTGAAGGAGCGATCCGATTGTCTGTGCTGTCACGGATGACGCTGATCCCCAGACTCAGGATAAGGTTGTCGCCGCGGATTGCGAAAACATCGATTGGCGCACGCGCATCGATACTCGAAATCTGTACTTGTTCGATGCGGCCCCGGATCGAGCTGGACCATACGTCATTGAACCGTTTCCCAATGCCGACAATGCTCCCGAGACGGCGCTCCTTGTAGTCATCAGGATGGCGGTCGAAGTAAAAGGATTTGAAGTCCAGGAAGCGGTCACTTTCGAACAGATACGGTTCTCGGAAAGCTACCGAGTAGCGGCTGGTTCTATTGCCAGGCTGCAGCGTTAGCGAGAAGAACTGGCCCGCACCGCGAAATGCCTGGCCGGTGAGAAATTCATCAAAGCTTTCGGGGAAGTTGCTAATATCGAAGTTGCGTTGGAGCAGATTGATCGATCCAACCAATCCCGCGTCGGAGCTGATCCCGGCTCCAAAGCCCAACTGGCCAGTTTGCCCCTCTTTGACTTCGATTAACACATCACGAGTTTGAGTTTCTGGGGTGCCCAAGATGGTGACCGTGGCTTCCTTAAACAGGGGACTCTGGCTGAGGCGATGACGTGTTGTATCCAGGCCAGTACGATCGAATCGGCGTCCCGGATTCAGACCCCGCACCTGTCTCAGGATCACCTTGCTGCGTGTGACATTATTGCCGCGTACGAAGACATTACCCACTAGATATGAGGACCCTTCATCAATCTGTACGAGCAGGTCGATCAGTGGGAGTTCGGACTCAAAGCGACGTTCCACTTGGATGACGACCTCGGTTTCGATGTAGCCGAGGCGGCCATACAG
>Ga0310123_10000802_pt1 | contig 27537 bp, 22 predicted proteins | sample CB6_AW_1057_MG_FD_203505 | JGI IMG/M metagenome (GOLD analysis project Ga0310123, IMG submission 203505) | Marine microbial communities from Western Arctic Ocean, Canada - CB6_AW_1057 | ecosystem: Environmental > Aquatic > Marine > Oceanic | place: Canada: Western Arctic Ocean | collected... | reverse complement strand
TAGGCGTGACCATTCTAGTAGGTCTGGCCAGTTAAGTTCGCGGCGTCTGCGAATCGGTTCTATTTAAAAAGGTGGTTATGAATTTATCGGATTTAATGAGGGCTCGACACGGTGCTAAATTGTTATTGCTCAGGTTAGAACATGACGTCTGTTATTTTAAGCGATCCAATCCGGACGTTGGTGTTCGAGAGAGAGGCGACTCGTCAGAGTGATGTAAGAAGTTCGAAATTGTTTGGGCATATAAAACAGACAAGAACAGTTCGTTTCGTAACGATGACGAACGCTAGACAGAGTGAACTGCGAACGACTTGAACAGATTGAGGTCGGCACGCGGTGAAAATATGCAAGTGAGACGACGACTGTTGGACCTAAAACGTTGTTCTGATCCACTGTCGAAATTCTGGGAGGATCCAGTCGTATCCACGTCGATGATAGATGTGCTTACGAAGCCTATCTATCAAAACGCATGGCGAAACATGGAATTCGTCTACTAACTAAGCAGCGAACATGAGCCGATGTGGTGATTCGTTAAGTCCTCATGTGTTCTTTGGAACGGTGCCATTCAACGGTTCGCTGCAGTCCGTCTTCTATTGAAACTGCTGGCTGGAAATTCAGCACTTTTTTGGCTACGGAAATATCGGCCTGAGAGTCCTTGATATCGCCTGCACGTGCGTTCGCGTGGTGTGGAGGAATGTCTGTGTTTGTCTGTCGTTGGAGCATATCGTAAAGCTCATTGACAGATGTTTTGTGGCCATTCGCAATGTTGATAACGCGACCAGATGCGCCGGATGCATCACAGGCGCTAATGACGGCTGCGGCAACATCGCTTACAAATGTAAAGTCCCGTGTCTGCTCGCCGTCTCCGTAGACCGTGGCTGTTTGACCCGAAAGAAGCGCGGCTGTAAATAGTGAAATAACACCAGAGTATTGGGAGGTCGCTGTTTGGCGGGGTCCGAAGACGTTAAAGAAGCGCAGGGACACGGTTTCGAGTCCATAGAGGTTCGTAAAGAGACTTGCGTACCGTTCGGCTATCAATTTGTGCAGCCCATACGGCGAGACTGGATTAGGTTCCATACCTTCGTGTTTCGGCAGTGTTTTTGATTCGCCATAAACTGACGATGAGCTAGCTTGAACAAAACGTCTGACGCCGGCATCGCGTGCCGCAAGTAGAAGTGCGTGGGTGGCTTCCACGTTCGCTCGATGCGTTTGAGCTGGCTCAAGAACAGACCGTGGTACGGAAGGGACGGCTGCGAGGTGAATGACCCATTCCATTCCAGTGACAGCTGCTTCTGCGATACCAGGTTCGGCAAGATCTGCCTCGATAAATTCGACTAAGTTGTTCTGACGGATATTCGACTGGAAGCCTGTGGAAAGATCGTCCACGACTCGTACGGTATTCCCGATTGCAGTGAGCGCGTCAACCACGTGGGAGCCGATGAAACCAGCGCCGCCGGTAACGAGGTAACGAAACATCTGAAAGCTATATGGCCTCTCGGTACGACAGTTTTCTGGACTGTGCAATCGGGGTCATTTCGATATAGTACACCGTCTAGAGTTTTCGCTCGATAAATAGTGGTGGGGCGAAAAATTGTGAATATTAATGAGAACACCATATGCCTCTTGGTAAGGTTTTTGGGTCGTCCTTGTCTGCCGTTTATCTTGGCAAGTCGCTAGTGTTCTACATTTCGAACTTTTTGTTCGAGACCTTTGGTGAAACGAACACGACAACAGTTGTGAATTCGTACGAGTCTTTATGCACAATCGTTTCCGGTGGCTTGTGGTAGCGACGGTAACTTGGAACGAAATGATGGCTATGTACTGACGGTTTTTGACCTCGCTGTTAATAGGCACAGTTTCGCTTAGGTTAGTGAGAACGGGTTGCTAGAGAGTCAATGTTGAATCAACAGCCGGTTTGTCAATAAACAAATGAACTTCACTAGTGGAACTGCGTGTAGCTGTGACGAAAAGGACAACCGCAGTCTGACCAAAAACTAAATTGGCGATTTATCAGTTGTCTGCGCAGCGTGGGAATGCTTAGAAAGAAATGGAAATTTCAAAGATTTCATAGTTAGCAGGAAAATATTCCGATCCCGGCAGGATTATTTGATTTCAGTGTCACAATAAGATACCCAAAGAGCAATTCTTGACGTTAAGGGTGTCATGTGCCAGTTTTGTTGTTAAAGACCGTGAGACGGGTAAGTGGTTGTTTTTTCGGCTTCGAAGGAGGTTCTAAGTGATGTATCGACGATTTCTTGCGTTAGCCGTTCCTATGCTGACATTGATTTCTTTTATTGCACTGGTTACGCCTGTCAGCGGACAGTCCTCCGGAACTGACACCGGACATCGACAGGTAAGTGTCGAACCGACTCCGTGGGGTGATCCAGATCTACAGGGAACGTGGCACTCTTCCGGAGCCACGCCCATGGAGCGTCCGGACCAGTATCAAGGTAGAGAAAGGCTGAGCGATGAAGAGGTAGCGGAGATTCAGACTGAAACGACTGCTCGTAATGAAGCACTGGCTCTTGCGGATGCACGTCGAACTCAGGCGGGTGGGAATGTGGGTGCCTACAACAATTTTTGGATGGAACGAGGGGCTCGATCGGACCGAACCTCGATGTTGGTCGATCCCTCAAACGGTCGGTTTCCACCGTTGACGCCGGCAGGGCAGATCGCGCGTTCTAGCCGTCCTCGGGGAGACGATTCGTGGGAAGACCGGCACATCTGGGAGCGATGTGTAACTCGCGGTGGTATGCCTAATGCCATGTTCCCGAGGTCTTACAACAACAATATGCAGTTATTCCAAACGCCAGACCATGTGGTGATGTTGATTGAACAAGTGCATGAAGTTCGTGTTGTTCCTCTGGATGGTCGCGCACCTTTGGCGTCGAACATCGGACAGTGGAACGGCGATTCGAGAGGGCACTGGGACGGCGACACTTTAGTTGTGGTTACGACGAACTTTGATCCTCGAGTGAGTGCACTGCAACCATGGTCGATTTTTAACTCCAAAGTTGGGTCAGGTGAAGGCATGATTCTGACCGAACGTTTTACACGAACTGAGGCGGGTAGGCTGGAATACGAAATTGAGGTCAATGATGCACAAATGTATACAAGACCTTGGACTGTCGCATATCCGTTTGAGCCACTAGACGGCGTAATGTTCGAGTACGCCTGTCACGAGGGAAATACGGGTATGGAAGGTATTCTGTCTGGTGGTCGTGCGGAAGACGCTGCTGCCTTGGCGGCCCGGTAAGTCTTTTTTGGAGCGAAGGGTGTCTCTCCATTACCAGGAGGAGAAGTTATGTCTAAGGTTCGGATATTGGTCGGACTCGTCATTATTGTTGGTGCAGGATTTGGATGGGTTTCGGCGAAACAGGGGGCTAGTGGCTCGGGTCCACTGACCGGGAAGGATTACGAGGAGATCAAGGCTCTTTACGCTCGTTACAACCAGGGTAGCGATTTTCAGGATGCGGAGTTGTTTGTTTCTGCGTTTTCCGAAGATGGCGTGATCGAGCGGGCTAACGGCCGTGTCGAAGGGATGGCTGCTTTGCGGGCCGAACGCACAGAGCGTTATCAGGGTCGGACGGGAGATGTAGGAAGGCGACATCTCAATGGGAGTTTTCTTATTACACCGACTTCGGGGGGAGCTGAAGGACGGGCCTACTGGCTGCTAATGGACGTAACGACACGACCGCCGACGATTACCGCGTCCGGTTTTTATGAAGATAGCTTTGTTCGAACTTCGTCGGGTTGGCGTATTAAACACCGCACGCTACATGCTGATCCGGTTGCTCAGTAGCAGCGACAGTCGGGAACTCGGGGCGCGTTTGTTCACCTTACGCGGTGTCTGTTCCACCGATTTCTTCTAGCGGAGGTATTCGAGAAGAGGTCGTCGAGTTACAATTCTGTTTCTTGCAGTGTTCTGAGATATGAGTGCTAGTGTCTACGATTATTTATTTGGAGGTTAGCTCAATGAAGCACATTCTTTTTGCATGTTCCATATTGATGATGTCATCGAACGTTCTTTTTGCCCAAACGGCAGAGGAGCACTTTGCGATAGGTACGGCCTTATTAGCGGCGCCGCCGGCAATGGAGGCTAATGCCACTGTGATTTCGCTCGCTTCGGATGGAACTCATACAGAGCTCAGGGAAGGTTCGAATGGTTTGATGTGTTGGGACCGGTCTGACGAACCCGGACGTTCCTTTAGCGCGCAATGCACCAGTGAAGGCAACATGGCTCGAGTAAAGCAGAACCGCATGTGGGCGATGTCTGGTAAGACGGCCGATGAGATTCGAGGCATGCAGGATTCGGCCGAGGCGGATGGGTCTAGAGAAGTTTCGGTTTTTGGCAGTGTCTATTACACGCTGAATGGTGCTGACGCGGCCTCGGCTAATATGCATTTGACCGTTGCCGTTCCGTTCGCCACCAATGAGTCTATGGGGCTCTCCACTGAAGGGAGCTATACACAGCCAGTCACCTGGATCATGCAAGCGGGCACGACAGCAGCGCATATCATGATGCCTGGTCGCTAAGTTCGAACTGTGCGTATCTTGTAGGTTGGTTCGGTAATCGAAGCGTGCCATCGGAGATTGATAGACATGGGAAGGTTAGTTAGGTGTATTTCCATACTGGCATTGTTGTCGACGGTGTCTCCATTGCTGGCGACCAATGACAATTGGCCACAGTTTCGTGGCCCGACAATGAATGCTACGGTTGCCGACAATCCGAATCTTCCAGAACGTTGGAGTCGAACAGAGAATGTCGAGTGGGTTGCGGAAGTCCCAGGAATTGGCTGGTCCAGTCCGGTTGTTTGGGGAAACCGTGTATTTCTGACGACAGTTACAGCCGATGGTGACTTCGAACAGCCGAAGCCTGGTCTATATGCTCCGAGAGGACGTCCCGAACCGCCGAAAGTTGAGCAGGATTGGCGGATTTATTGTTTTGATTTGGAGTCGGGAGATGTTTTGTGGCACCGGTCGGTCCTGACTGGTGAACCGAACTTTCCTCGTCACCAGAAAAACAGCTATGCCTCGGAGACGCCAACGACTGATGGTGAACGGGTTTACGCTCGCTTTGGCGATTTAGGTCTTTTTGCCTTTGATATGGAGGGCAATGAGGTATGGAGCGTGTCCATTCCCTTCAAACAGACTCGGTCTGATTGGGGTTCAGCGTCTTCGCCGGTGTTACATGGTGAACAGCTGATTGTTCTTTATGACAACGAAGAGTCATCATGGATTTCGTCACTGGACAAACGGACTGGTGAGGAAATGTGGCGTACAGCTCGTGACGAAGTTTCGAGTTGGGCATCACCCTACATCTGGCAGAACAACCTGCGTACAGAGATCGTTACCTCCGGAATGAACCGCATTCGCTCCTATGACCTTGATGGTACGCTGTTGTGGGACATGGACGGGCGGATGTCATGGGCAGCGATCGCGACGCCGTTTTCAAGTCATGGACTGGTGTATGTCAATTCCGGGTATTTCCAGGACTTCCATAAGCCGGTATACGCGATTCGGCCTGGAGCCGTCGGCGATATTACTCTCGAAGAGGGTAAAGTGGCGAATGAGTACATTGCGTGGTACCAGCCGAGGGCGGGTAACTACAACACCTCACCTTTAATCTACGGTGGGATTTATTACAGCTTACTCGACCGTGGATTTTTTGAGAGTTATAACGCAGTGACGGGAGAACCCGTGTACGGGCGTCAGCGCATCAGCGTTGGAGCAAGTTTTACGACTTCGCCGTGGGCTTACAACGGTAAGATTTTCGCTTTGAGTGAGCAGGGCGATACTTTCGTAGTTCAGGCGGGGGCCGAGTTTAAGGTTCTCAGTGTGAACAGTTTGGACGAAATGGCGATGGCTTCGCCAGCGATTGTTGGTGACCGGTTGCTCATTCGTACACGTACCAAGTTGTACAGCATTAAAAAGTGAACCAGTTCTGACATTTCGGTGTGTCGTATCGTGGGCAACCGGATTGTTGGCGCTGTCGTTGAGACATCGGGTATGAGAGTGGAAGGACTTGGGTTGAAAAGCCCTTCCACTCGTGCCCTACGCTCAGGAGTCAGCGGCTCGTTCAGGTTTGGCTAGTTTGGCAACTCGAATACATAGAGCGCATTTCCGTTATGGCCGGGCGGCGCGCTATAAATCTCTGGGGTCAGCGGCGCGGAAACCGATCGAAATAGTCCAAGGCCTGTCGGCACCGCCACATATTGAGTTCCTTCTGCTTCATAGGTAATCGGATATCCATGGGCGGCATGTCCCAAACGTGTTTCCCAGATCACCTCGCCAGAATTTACGTCGAGCGCCCGAAAGTATCGGTCAACATCGCCGATGAAGACCAATCCACCGGCAGTAGTCAAGGCTGAGGTCAAGAAAATAGCACGTTGTTCGCGACTCCATAATTCTTCCAACGTGCGAACGTCGTACGCCGCAACCTTGCCGACGTTGCCATTGGTCCCAGGCATGGGACGTATGTCTGGTATTCCTGCGACACCCCCGCTGCCTTCGACTAAGTCCACGGGTTGTCCCGTGAGTGTCATGCACATTTGCTGGAGGGGAATCACGAGTGCGCCGGTTTCCGGACTGTATGCCGAGGCTTGCCAATTGTGTCCACCGAAGAGTCCTGGGCAGGCCGTAACGGTATCGCCAATTTGAGCGTCGAGGATGTCTTGTCGATAGGTTAATTGACCAGTTTGTCGGTTGATGGATTCGAACACATCTTGGTAAACAGTTTCGCGGACGTCCAGAAATTGGCCAGTCTGTCGATTCAGTTTCCACAAGAGGCCGTCTTTTGCGGTCGTAAGTAAGAGTTCCTGACCATCAATGTCGATTAGCACACGTTCGTACACGCTATCCAAGTCAAGTGTTTCCGCTGGGACATGTTGAAAATACCATTCCACCTGTCCGGTCGAGGGTCTCAGCGCGAGTGTGGAATTTGTATAGAGGGCGGCGTTCCGAGTAGACATTCCCCTGCTTGCGGCCACCCATGGTTTTGCTTGTGCAGTGCCGATATAGAAGAGGTCTAAGTTGGGATCGTAACTGCCCGGAATCCAGGTGTCCCCTCCTCCTCGGAGATGGGGAGGTGTGTCACCCCACGATCCACTATTTGGGTCACCAGGAAGTGCGATAGTAGAAGTGCGCCAGACTTCCTCGCCCGTTGACGGATCGTGTCCTGTGATGAAGCATCCGGCATCCGTGAATTGTTCGCAGCCGTTGATCCCGCTGACTACAACGCCATTAGCGATAATTGGAGCACTAGTTTGGGTGAATCCTTGCGTGTAATCGGCTTTCACTGTGCGCCACATTTCCTCGCCAGTGCGTGCGTCGATTGCTACGATGGAGGCATCGTAGGTCGAGAGAAGTACTTTGTCGTCGTATAGTGCGAGGCCACGGGTGGCACCTACGCCCGTCAGAGCATCGGCCGGAACTGGGTAGCGATATTCCCAGATAACGTCACCCGTCTCCGCTTTGAGCGCTTGGACAACATTACCGGGATGGGCGAGGAACATCACACCGTCGTGTACGACTGGGGTTGTCTGATTGACACCGTTACGCATTGAAATCGTCCACGCGAGACGTAACGTATTTACGTTGTCTCGCGTGATTTGATTCAGAGGGCTGTAGCCATGGTTGTTCAGTGTTCGTCGCCATGAGAGCCAGTCCGCGTCAGGAGGGTTGCGAAGCATTTCATCGGTAACCGGCGACAGGCCTGTTGCCTCCCCATCCCCGTATCTCACCGTCTGTCCTTTGCCTCCCGAATCGGAAGAGGCGTCAGTTGCAGCCAGAGCGGCTGCTGCTAGACCTCCGGATAGCCTTCCACCGTTCGCCATAATAAAGGACGTAATATTTGCTGCAGCCTGACCCGACAGTAACCCCCCTTGCCCTGGTGGCATTTCACTGCGAATGTACGCAGCGAGTGCATTGGGGTCGCCGTCTCCCCAGGAGTCGCGAAAGCTATTTCCGCGAAGCGCGGGTGCATGAGGACCGCCTTGTAGTCTTCCACCGTGGCATTCTGCACAGGACTCTTGGTAAGCCGCTTGCCCTTCTACTTGCTGCGCTGTTACTTGAGCGGAAAATACGCCAAGAATCATGACGAGTGCGACGCACAGGGGGTGTCCTTGAATCGGAGTCGAAACCATCCATCGATTGCTAGCGTTGTTTGAGTCAAACATATCCATTATCTTATCTCCCGCCAATGATGCGATCCACGCAGCGTCGTCCCATAACTCTATTAGATATATCTCATGCGCGAACCGTCTACAGAGTATCTTCAGTGTCTCTATTTGCCAGTTCAGGTTGTTTGTTGCGATCATGCAATAGCGAATATGTCATTTAGATATCCCAAAGGTAAGGTTTCTCGAGTCCGTGAAACTGCGTTCACGCTAGCGCAGAGTTTTGGATGGAACGTTTGCCCAAAGCTCTGTTCGTGAACGACAGACGAACGAAACTACGTGGGGAGTCATGTTGTAGCGACCACTCATAGCTCCAGATTTATCGCTTCCGTTCGCCAATGTGAGACCTGTATTACTTCTTCCCGTTGTAGACTGCGTATCGAACATGAGAAGAACTCATTTCTTCGTTGTCGCTTTCGTTGTTGTCGCTGTTGTTGTGTCAATGTCCGCGATCTGGCCGTCGACACTTTGGGCAATGGTGGTCTTAGGGCCTCTACTAGTGTGCGGCTTCTACGATGCGTTTCAGTCGACGCACGCTATTCTTCGGAACTATCCGATCATCGGACACGGGCGTTACATGCTTGAGTCAGTACGACCAGAATTTCACCAGTACTTTGTTGAACCGAACACTGGGGGAAAGCCTTTTTCCCGCGAGGAGCGATCGGCTGTGTACCAACGGGCCAAGGACGTGAGGGACACAGTTCCGTTCGGTACTCAGAGAGATGTGTATGCAACGGGGTATGAGTACATCAGCCACTCGCTTACGTGTACGCATCCGACAGAACCACCTCGAATTAAGATCGGCGGGCCGCACTGCACAAGGCCATACGATGCCTCCTTGCTAAACATTTCAGCGATGAGTTACGGGTCTCTTAGTGACGCCGCCGTGCTGGCATTGAACGGGGGTGCGAAGGACGGTGGTTTTGCTCACAATACGGGAGAAGGTGGCGTTAGTCCTTATCATTTAGACCCGGGGGGTGATCTGATTTGGCAGATTGGGACCGGTTATTTCGGGTGCCGTGGATCTGATGGTAGTTTTGATTCAAATCGTTTTGCGGACACAGTTGCACGCGACGAAATCAAGATGGTGGAAATTAAGCTCTCTCAGGGTGCGAAACCAGGACATGGAGGGATACTGCCTGCGACAAAGGTAACGCCGGAAATTGCCTTTATTCGTGGAATCCCAGTTGGAGAGACTTGTCTTTCATCACCAAGTCATACTGCATTTTCCACACCGATTGGTCTACTTGAGTTTGTTGCCAGGCTTCGAGAATTGTCTGGCGGGCGGCCTGTGGGTTTCAAACTATGTGTGGGACGCCCAGAGCAGTTCCTGAGCATTTGCTTGGCGATGCGACAAACGGGAATCATCCCGGACTTTATCGCAGTTGATGGAGGCGAGGGAGGTACCGGAGCCGCGCCGATTGAGTTTAGCAATCATGTCGGAATGCCGCTTACCGACGGACTTGTTGCCGTGCACAATTTACTTGTTGGTTTAGAGCTCCGTGACAACATTCGCCTGATCGCTAGTGGGAAAGTGACGACTGGCTTCAAGATGGCTCGTCTGATGGCTCTTGGTGCTGAAAGTTGTTACTCAGCGAGAGCCATGATGTTTGCATTAGGCTGTATTCAGGCGCGACGTTGTAATGCGAACGACTGCCCGACAGGTGTCGCAACACAGGACAGGAACTTAATTGGTGGGTTAGTTGTCTCAGATAAACGGAAGAGGGTGTGTCGATTTCATATTGCTACGCTGCACAGCTTGATGGAATTAGTGGCCGCTGCAGGTCTTAACTCGCCACTTGAATTACGGCCGCATCACATTCATCGAAGGGTTGAGGATGACGAAGTTCGAACGTTCGAAGAGATTTACGAATGGCTAGAACCCGGTCAATTGCTTTCAAGTGACGGACTTTCTCCAAAGTACACAAAGATGCTGGAGCGAGCACGTGCCGATAGGTTTTGAGAGTGTGCTCGTTCCGTAATGGCAGACCAAGAGAAGTAAGGTATGCACTGGTTATTCTTCTTTTCCAGAATAATAGGCGTTGGTAGATTTTGAACGTACACGGGGTAACAAGATGCTTGTGGGTATCTCCATTCTTGTTTGGCATCAAGTGTTCACGTCCACCGAGCGGCCTCATCGAATACTTAGGCGCTTGTGTTAGTCGTTTGTGCACCGATAGCAATTAGGTTTGTTCTTCGAGTCGCATCAACTGTCTGCAGATTTCCGAGGCGGACGTGTCGGTCGAATGAGTGGAGACCGGATTAATACTCGTCAAATGACAGAACGGTGCTTCGCTGAGGGCGTGGCACCAAAGGACATCAGGTATGCCATGATCTCGAAGTGTATGTATGAGTTTGAGGGTCCGAAACGCATCGAACCAATCTCGAATCCATTTATGGCGAACCGCGGTAGAGGAACTTTGAGTCATAGCTTCACGAAGTGCTTTGGGAGCATCGATCCCTAACAAACAAGCCTCGAGGCGATCTTGATCGCTAGGTGTGACAGTCCCTTCGATACGACGCCATATGGTGTTATAGGCACGAGAAGGAGACATTCCGTCGAGATGTGAAAGTGCGGTGAGCCAAGTCTTCAGCAAGTCAAAAATGCGTGGATTATAGATATGGTACGAGTCAACGTTCCGTGCGATTTTGGAAGTCGCTTGTCCTGTTCCAAAAGGAACACGTAGTGAAGACCGTGCATTGATCGCAATTGGAGAACTGGTGGAGGTATGAACGAGACCGACTTTCGATAGTTTGTTTAGCAGATAGAAGTCTTCTCCCGCTTGCCGCTTGGGGACACCGCGAACACAAGCGTAGGCTTCTGGTGTGACTGCGATGCAACTTCCAATGGTATGAAAGCCGTAAGGCGATCCTGCGTATCTAAGCCCTAAAACGTAATAGCGAAGGTAGGCCTCGTAGCGAAAGTGAGCTTCGTCGAGAATTTCTCGCCCGCACGCCTTGTGAAAGAAACGGTAAATGACCGCGGCACACGAGTCTGGAATTGTGACGTCGAAGTAGTCGCTAGGCAGTTGTACGTCGCAGTCGCTCATATGGATGAGTCGTGCATGGCATGAGCCGGTCTGAATGGCGGCTAAAGCGATGTCACATCCGATCTTTCGCGCCAAGCCGACGCCTTCATGACTTGGGAGACGGCAACCTTCGCTATCTCGATCAATCACAAGAAGATCACAGTCGTTAGTGTTGATAAACCAGCATGGAGTTTCATTTTCAGTGTGCAGAGGCACGGCTGACGTTTGGATGGCAAACGCATCGAGCAGAGCTCTGTTGCGTATTCGTACATCAGGGGGGTGGGCATCCGTTGAGTTGATGACGACGATGCAGAGGGTTCTCTGGCCGTGCGCGTTCGAAGCGCGCAGCGCGACTTTAATTCCCTCTATGAATGACGGAGATTCGTTTTGTGCTGGAATCACTAAAACGTTTGTGGTGTGTCGATGGAGTCTGACTCCAAAAGAAGACTCTGGCTCAGCATAGTTCGCCAAGTATTTGCCGATGACATCTTTACGCGGTGAGGGCATTTAAGGATGTGAACGATGCAAACAATTGAGTGTCCTATTCTTCAACACTTCAATGTTTTAATTCGCTTCAGATCCGGAGCTGTCATCTCGGCATAATTTGTCAGTAAACCCGGCCGTGAAAAGGTCGCCACTGACGTTAACGGTGCTCCGGGACATATCCAGCAAACGGTCCATTGGAAGGATAATACCGATTACACCAGGTGGAATGCCAAACATGGTGAGCACATCTTGGATCACCTTGACGCTACCTCCAGGTACTCCGGGGGTTCCAATCGAATAGAGTACGACGAGAAGAGCGACGGTCATGAGTGTCTCAATTGAGACTTCCACGCCGATGGTCTCGCCGAACAATGAGATCAAAAAGACGATTGCCATGACTTGATACACGCTGGTTCCGTCCATGTTCACAGTAGCACCGAGTGGCACCGTGGTGCGGGCGACTTGAGGTGACACACCAAAGTTTTCCTCCGCGGCTTTCATGGTGTACGGCATAGCGACCGATGAACTCGCAGTTGAGAACGTAATGAGCAGTGGGTCACGTGCGGCTCGTGCAATCTGTTTAAAACTCATGCCGCGCATCAATTTGATTGCCACGGCATAAAGTGTCATCAGGGTTGCAAGGCCCAAAAAGATTATTAGTGCAAATCCAATAATGGCGAACATTGCGGTAACGCTTTGTTGCTTAACGATTGCATCGAACATAAAGCCGAACGTTGCAAATGGCACGAGAATCATAGTCCACGACAGTAGTCTGAGAAACAGGCCCATGCCGTACTCGGCCATTTGAACGGCAAGGCGGGCTCCGTCGACCATTGCGCCGCCGGCCGTGTTTAGAATGGCCATTGTTCCAATACCTGCCACAACGGCGAGGGCAATGATCTGGAGCAATTTACCTTCGAGAAACGGATTGATAAGGTTTCCTTGGGGGATCATATCGACGAATATGGCAAGTAGGTTGGGCGGACCGCTTGTTGCTGGCAACTCGCCGGCTGATGCTAGTGTGGCAGCCATGAGTTTCGGGTCTACCATGGCTGTTGCTAGCGGCATGAGCAGTGTGGAGAAAACGAGTCCTAACGTGACAGCGAGCACAGTGGTAAATGCATACGTCAGGATGGCAGTGAGCCCAATTCGTCGCACCGAGCTTAGGTCACTGTTACTCACAATGCCAACAAATACCGAGAATGCCACGACCGGTGGAACCAGTAAATTGATGAACGAAAGAAATAGAGTACCAAAGGAGACGGTGACGTTGTTTACTGCTGTGGCCGTCTCTGGAAAGAGCTCAAGATCAAACGCGAGAAATCCTACGAGTGGTGCTAGTAACATGGCGAGCAAAGCTTGTTTCCATAATTGGGCTGAGATCATCCAGCGGACAATGACGACCAACTGCTCGGGGAAACCACCAATCAGTCCTGCTAAGGGGTTGTCATGCTTGTCGGCCATGGCGGTTTACTCCAGGTTCTTTTTCAGGTCAGATTTCTTGTTTGCGATGCCACCGAGCACGTTCTCATGACGGGTGTGCCGTATTCGTCAAATTCATATAGCCGGTCTGTAATATGCCTACCAGTAGACTGTTAGTGTTGCACGCGCGCTTCGGTAGTACGAAGGTGTAGACGTTTTGGGTGGCTGCGTACGGCGAGAGATACTGTAAGAATATATGACTTCTGTGGTAAAGAGTCTCGACGCTTCGCGTTGGCGTTGCTATTCGTCAATGTACAAGTTTCGGTATTAACTTTGCAGCTACAGAACCTTGGGTGAGTGTTTTCCTTCTAGTCAGGCGTCGATTCGGGACTTACATTTGGAGCGGCGGAAGATTTGTGTGGCAGCTGTCCGGATGTGATTGTCAATTGCCTTGATAGATAGTGACTTGAGTGTATTTGCCGTAGCTCTGTAAATCATGCAGTCATCGATTTCCTGCGCGTGGATTCTTGATTCTGGCGGAGCTGGGCGTGGTGCGTGGCAAGGCGGAGTCTTGTATGAGTTGATGCGATGGACTCGTCAGCACGGGTGCTACCCATCAGTCGCCATGGGGGCATCTGCAGGAGGTTATGCGGCGGCCGATGTCGCGACGGGCCATGAGGCGACCGTAATGAAGGGCTGGACAGCATGGGGTACTAGTGAAATCCCTGCGCAGTATCCTCTAGCTGCTGAGGTGGCTGACCAGTGGCCACGAAGCCGATTTCGTCGTCATTTACACGCGTCTATCAGATACGTCATGGACGAAACCGAACTCGACGGAATTTTTGATAGCGCAGGTCAACGAAAACTGCTTTTGTTTACGTCCCGTGTGCGACGTTGCGACGGACGCCTGTTGGGCCGAAGCGAACTGGGCAGATTGTTTGCCATGGCCGCGACGCGAAAGCTTCCCCGACTACTGAAGTACCTTCCTCGATTCTGCTATGTGGAGCCTGTCGTGTTTGCCACGAATTTGCCTAGCGACATGTGCTCTGAATTTGTTAGGCCACTCACGCGCCAGAACTATCACTACGCAGTTGAAGCGTCGTGCTTGGTGCCCGTGGCGATGGGGCCTCCTGTTTCCCTTGGACAAATTTCTCAGACTTTCGAGTATCCCAATGATGCACGGGCGGTTTTTCTGGACGGAGGGTTTTCGCTGAAAATGCCGATGGCCATTTTCGAGCATGATTCCCGTTTCAGGGCGCTTGCTCAGTGGGTAGCCACTCGGCGCACCGTAATTTTCTGCTGTGACCCGAACGGACGGCTTTGGGAAACTAGCATGAGAGTGCACGCCTTGAACACGCATCCCTCTGTAGCTCGAGCTCGAGAGGAGGGTGCACTTCTGACGATCCATCCGGATCATACTGTGGAGGCAAGTTTCCTTTGTCTCGACCCTGTCGTCATTAGACGCACGTTTGACCGTGGCCGACAACAGGGGCGACGTCTGCTTGCTGATGAGCGAGTGTGCCGGTTTCTATCTGGATTCGAGAGAACGGTTTCGGTCTGAAAAAACCACAGGTCGGAACAGGTGGTGCGGTAAAGTCTGGAATCACGTATGGTGAGACTGATGATTTCGGTTTCAATATTGTCAGGGACCCTGTTCACATCCACGACTTGCACGCCACGATGTTACATCTACTCGGAATCGATCACACGAAACTTACGTTTCCATACCAAGGACGTAACTTCCGCCTGACAGATGTCCATGGGAAGGTCATTGACGATGTTTTGACCTAGGAAAAATCATCCTGTGTCATCGGTCGGCACACGTCGCTGAACTGGGAGAATTGTAACGGGCGATGTCACCACGACGCTGAGCTAGAAAAACTATTCATCAAAATTTGGCGCCGTTGTCTTAATTATTTGAACTGCTTCCTGACCCACGGTACGCTATACCTTCGTATTTGTGGAAATGTTCTGCCAATCTTAAGGCTGGTTTCTACTCGAATTCTGAGGATTTAGATGACCAATGATGCACATGCACGACCGTCGGGGGAGAGCCCAGAACCCCTATACGATGTCAACGTTCAGACGCCCACTCACGCGGAGAGAGCACGAACTTTAGTATCCCAATTGACGACAGGGACACTGTGTACGTTAGCTGCTGATCCCGCGGGTTACCCATATGGTTCTTTCGTGACGGCGGCTTTCGATGAGGGTAACCCCGTCTTCCTGGTAAGTTCGATGGCTGAACATACGAGGAATTTGCAGTACGACTCTCGGGCGTCGCTACTGATGGCTGAGTCTGGCAGTGAGGACCCTTTAGCGAACGGCCGTGTCACATTGTTGGGTCTTTGTTCAAAGGTTCAGGGAGATGTCTCGACGGCGCGTGCAGCGTTTTTAGGGAGACACCCGAACGCTTCCTATTATGCCGATTTCCGTGATTTTTCATTTTGGCGGTTGCGTATAGAGTCAATTCGCTACATTGGAGGCTATGGCCGAATGTCATGGGTGGAGCCGAAAGATTGGCATGCTGCTGAAGCGGACCCGCTCGGACCTTCGGCGGCTGACGTGATTGATCATATGAACAAGGATCATGCGGATGCCATGATGCTTTACTGCAGAGCTTTCTCAAAAGCGACGGACCTTACGGCCGCGACCATGACTAGTGTCGATCGTTACGGTTTCGAAATGTCCGCGGTGACGTCAGAAGGGCCACGTCCGGTTCGACTGGCATTCCCACGGTCAGTTCGTACGTCCTCGGAAGTTCGATCGGCGCTTGTGACAATGCTTGAGGATGCTAGAGCAATGCTCGGATGATAGAGAAATGCCCAACGTTATGGTACGGACTGTTTTTGTGAATATGGTCTGGGAGAACGATTAACTTATGAGTTTGGTGACGGGGGAATTTGAGTGGTGGTTCAATTTGGTCTCGTCCATTTATCACTATCGGGTTGGAAGGTCGAGTGTGTTTCGGAATCATAAAAGTTGTGAGGAGAAGAAGTGATGACTAAGACAGCAGCGGTGTCGATGAGTTTCGCTACATTGCTTGTGGCTTTGATTGTTGTTTTCGGAAGTGTTTGGCTTGAAGTAGGAAATGCTTCTATGGTCGCATCCTCAGCCGAAGCACAGCTTTCCCCAGAGGACCGTGCGGCTATTCGAGACTTAGCGGGTCGCTATAGTCACGCTCTTGACCTTGGCGAACCGACTATGTGGGCAGAGGTGTTCACAGATGACGGCGTCCTGGAAATGGTTTCCCAGGGTTATGAGATCACGGGTGACGCGCTGCGTGCTTTAGGTGCGACTCGAGACCCGTCGGGTCCGCAGTCACGACATATTCCCACCACCTTTGTTATTGAGGGTGAGGGTGGCGCCGCGACTATGCGGTCGTATGTGACAGTCATTGGTATTGCTGCGACCCCCAGAATTGTTTTTCAGGGGCGATATGAGGACCGATTGCGACGGGTTGCAGGAGAGTGGCGTATCGTACGCCGACGGGTGATTGGGGACTGGATTGATCCGGAGGTCGGCCGACGAGTTGCCTCGCCTCGATAGCTCTCAAGTTCCGGTTTGCGTGACCTGGAAATTTTGTCCTTGCCGCGAACGACCTTACAGACGGTCTTCGAGTTAACCGTTGTCATGAAGTGTGGCTTATGTCGGTAAAGTCCATCGAATTGGTAGTCGATGGCGCCTGGTGTTTTTAGCTTGTGGGGAACTATTCGAGCCGATTGATCGTGAATTTATGCGTCTGAGAATTCTCATCTCTGCGTTTATCCACGAGTCATACCGTAGAATGTCCGTATGCCAAAATTGACTGTTGAAGGATACGGGACGTTTGATGTTGCGGATGGAAAACGGCTGGTACTCGCTATCGAGCAAGATGCTAAGGTTGACGTCTTGCATGCATGCGGGGGAAATGCACGATGTACCACCTGTCGAGTTGAATTTGCCGATGGCGAGCCAAAGAAAATTACTGGCGCTGAAAAGGTCGCTCTCGAAAATGGAGGGCTTACCGATGTTCGTCTTTCCTGTCAGATTGTGTGTGATCAGGATATGACCGTTCGCGCGATCAGTCGTCTTGAGGGCAGTGGTCGAGCCGACGCGGGCGGTACTCCGGACGAGTTAATTACTCCGCCACCGGATTGGCAGTAAAACGGAACACGCTCACTGCGCGACAGGTTCTTTAGTTTTGGGAGCCAGCGGTAACGGCTCGAAAATTTTGTTCCATTGACCGCATAGGCACCCTTAATGATTCTAGTGTTCGGGTTTCGTTTCTGAGAGTCCTCGTAATACTTGCACAGAGATGTCACGGACATTTTGAAGACCATTATCAGTTAAGCGTGATATCGCTGGCGCGAGACTGATAGTTGGCTGTGCGGTAGCAGTCGTAGGACCATAACCGATGGAAGGGTTTTTCTGCCTGCGTTCTTGGCTAGCGGGTGGTTGATGTGATCGTGTTGCAGAATTAATTGTTGGGGAGAATGGCTATGAGATTTACGAACCAGGTGTCGCGGTGGTTAGAGGAGGCGCCGGTAGTGGTTGCCGTCGTTACGTGCGCAATCGGTCTGACCGAACCACTAGGAGCGCAATCGAGAACTGCGGCAAGAGAGCCATCGCGTGTGAATCAGGTAGCTGTCGGTGGACAGACGGATTGGCCGCTCCACAATCTTGATATTCGAGGAAGTCGCTATGCAGAACTCGATGGCATCAACACGTCAAACGTGGACCAATTGGAACTGGCATGGACATTTTCCGCGGGCGTGACGAACAACGTCACGCAAGTAACACCGTTAGTGGCGGATGGTGTGATGTATCTCAATGCGGGTGCAACATTGTTCGCGGTCAACGCTGCGACCGGAGAATCCGTCTGGACCATGAGCCTGGAAGACACGCTTGAGGCGAGGGGACGTGGGCCGACGTATGGTGATGGACGGCTATTTGCTTTCGGTGGTGCAACGATGTATTCGACGGATGCATCAACCGGAAATCTCGTCGATTCGTTCGGTGATGGCGGACGATTAGAGATCATTAGCGAAGCTCTTGAATTCAAATACCCCGACGATTATCCGCCAGGGGTGGACGCTTATGCGCTCGGTTATCGTTTGACGACGCCGCCGGTATTTTTGAACGATACGTTGTATGCGGGTGTCGCTCTTTCTGAGAATCACATTCCTGGCGGTCTCGTTATTGCAGCTGATGCGACAACGGGTCAGATTAAATGGGTGTTCAATACTGTTCCTCAGGGACCACGAGACGACGGATGGGAGATTGCCAAGGATACATGGGGTGACGGGAAGCGAGTAGGAGGAGGTGTTTGGACTCCACCAGTCATCGACGAGGAGTTGGGATTGGTGTATGTCAACGCTGGCAATCCTTCGCCGGACTATGACGGGTCGGCCAGACCAGGCATGAATCTGTTCACTAATGCGACCATTGCCCTTCATCTTGAGACGGGCAGACTTGCTTGGTATTACCAGACCGTTCATCACGATCTCTGGGACTGGGACCATGTGACGGGGCCGGTTTTGTTTGATGTGGAGAGAGGTGGTCAGACTATTAAGGGCGTGGCATCTGCAGGAAAAAATTGCTTGATGTATCTCTGGCATCGAGAGACTGGTGCGCCGATCAATCCGATGGTGGAGACAGCGGTGCCAACTTTTTCAGATGTTCCAGGTGAACAGGTGTGGCCAACTCAACCGATTCCGTACAACTCACGAGGGGTTCCGATGACTCCTTTTTGCGCGACGTTTCCGATCTTAGAGGATTCTGAAGCAATGCAGCGGGCGCGTCAGATGTACACGCCGTATTCGGTCAATGAGTTTTACATTGTCGCCCACGGTGGAGGAAGTTGGGGCCCACCGTCGTTCAGTCCGAGAACCGGACTGTTGTATGTGACGGGCAAGGATGGCGGAATCGCATTTACGGTCAATCCGGTCGGCGACACCTTAGAAATCGGTGTTAGTAACGGACATACAGATAATATTGCGGAAGGTCCCTTTCGAGATGACATGACACCGATGTTTACCGTGACGGCCTATGACCCAGTGACCGCTGAGTTGGTCTGGCAGCAAACGGCCCAGACGAATTCTGCGATTGGCGCCAGCGGTAACTTAGCAACGGCGGGAGACCTGGTACTTCAAGGGACGGATGTAGGGGCGTTACTGGCGTTTGACGCACGCTCGGGCACTCAGTTATTTCACTTTCAACACAATCGACCGATCCGAGCGAGTCCGTTGACATATGAAGTCAATGGAAAACAATACGTTGCGATCGTTGCCACCAACGAGGTCCTCACCTTTGCTTTGCCATAAGTCGAACAGTCTGGAGAGGGAGAGAGCAATAGAACCGAAACCTTTTTAGATGGTTAGTGTCTTTTCATAGGAGCCCCGTTGATGAAGTATACGGTTGTGATACTTGTGCTACTTGCTGTTTTCGGACTGACCTCGAACGTAACCGCGGAGGAGCGCGTAGAACGAAATGTGGTGTTTGGAATGTACTCCGGACTCGCTCTGCTAATGGACGTGTACTACCCGGAGCAATCGAATGGCTACGGAATTGTGTTTATTTCTGGAAGTGGGTGGACCCGAGAGTTGAGTATGGATGCGACACCTCTGAAGGAGAGTGGACAGGAGAGGATTTACGCGGTACCACTAGCTCAAGCTGGTTATACGGTGTTCGGAATCAATCATCGAGCGTCGCCTCGTTTTCGTCACCCTGACCATCTCGAAGATGCACAACGGGCTGTTCGTTTTGTACGGCACCATGCTGCACAATTCGGGATCGACTCCGAGCGTATCGGTGCAATGGGCGGCTCTTCAGGTGGTCATCTTGTGAGTCTCTTAGGTGTACTTGATGGAATGGGTGATGGGAATGATGTGAGTGGTGTAAATCAGGAAAGCGCCAAGGTGCAGGTCGTGGTGGCGCGGGCGGCGCCGAGCGTTCTTACGCTAGCGTCTCCTAGACGGAATCATCCACTTTTTGGCTTTCGTCGGTCCGAGCGACAAGATTCGGACGAATATCGGAAATTTGTTGAGGCATCGCCGGTCACACACGTCACTTCGGATGATGCGCCAACGTTGTTGATTCATGGTGATGCTGACACAACAGTCATTTACGAGAACTCTGAAATTATGAAGACCGCTTTAAGTCGTTCCGGGGTAGCGGTCGATTTACTTCGAATCATCGGCGGTGGACACGGTCCGACATTTCCCGGTGCGGTGAATCCGCCAGATTTTATTGCCGCCACAATTGAATGGTTTGACCGTTACCTTCCGGCTCAATAGGAGAGTTTCAACGAGAATGGTCTCGGTTTTTCCTGGGTTGTGCGGCCGCCGAAACTAAGCGATGCGTAGAACAAAACAAAATCGACAATCGCCATCGATTGACTTGCGAATCACGTTTTCTGACTCATCGGGCACAATCGCGCGAATAATCATGCATTTCGGTTCTTACTTATGCGTTCCGGTAGCGAGAGGCGCTCTTAGGTTACATATTTAGGAGGAGACTGTGGTCGGTCATTTATCGATGCGTTCGGGCAATCCCGCTCTCACGGCGGATACTTTCATGACAGTGCCTGGGGTGGCTGATGACCAGGCAATGACAATTGGCGGAACGGTGAACAAGACCGGTCTGTCTCTCTTAATTCTGTTGGCAACGGCGAGCGTTGTATGGAATCGTGGTCCCTCCGACCCCAGCCTTTGGACTTTAGTGATGGTCGGCGGCATTGGAGGATTCGTCCTCGCGATTGCCACAGTTTTTAAACGGCAGTGGGCACCATTTACAACTCCGTTATACGCTGCGCTCCAAGGGCTCGCGTTGGGTGGGATTTCTGTGGTTTTTGAGGCTTCTTATCCAGGAATCGTAAGCCAGGCCGTGTTCCTGACGTTCGGTACGTTGGGGGCGTTGCTGGTTGCCTACCGCTCTGGTTTGATTCAAGCAACTGAGAACTTTAAGTTGGGTGTTGCCGCCGCCACTGGCGGTATCGCGCTGCTTTATCTCCTGAGTTTCGTGCTTGGGTTTTTTGGCATGAGTGTGCCGTTGATTCACTCTAGCGGTACGTTCGGAATTCTTTTCAGTGTATTCGTTGTGGTGATTGCGGCGCTGAACTTGGTCTTGGATTTTGATTTTATCGAGCAAGGAGCTGAACGACAAGCGCCGAAATATATGGAATGGTACGGGGCGTTTGGGTTATTGGTGACGCTGGTTTGGCTTTATTTAGAGATTCTTCGACTGTTGGCCAAGTTGCAGTCGCGGCGATAACGTTCGTTAGCCTGACGACATGGGTCGTGACTTTCCGGTACGCCTAGGCGCGCTTGGAGACTAACTGCAATGATTCGTTCGGTTAGGTTCACTCTTGGTATTACAGGAATCGTTGTTGGCATTATCGTTGCCTTCGCCAAGCGTGATCGAAATCCAGAGACGAATCAGAGAATCGAAGCCGCGGCGAGGAGCGAAGACGGAAATACTGTCAGCGCCTCCCCGAAGGTATAGGCATCCGGAACGCTGTTAAGAATGGCTAAAATCCAGTCGAAGCAACAACCAAACGAGAACACAGTGTTGGAGTTTTTTGACAGACTCTCGTGTTGGCTGCATTTGAGGACGGCCAATGGTTTGTTGGTCTCCGGAGCTGTCTGGGGCAAGGTGGTAACATGCCCGACGGTATTATTCTTTGAAATGATGGCAAAAAGGCTAGGTAAGAACTATGTGCTCAAGAATTCGACTGGTTTCTTCTATCGTGATGATGGCGCTTCTCGTAGTGACAACGGTCAATGCGGACGTTGCATCAGTTGATATCGTCGATCGCCGAGTAATCGAAAATGGTCGACAGTTTGGGGACGTAGGTCCTTATGAGGAGCTTGTTGGCAAGATCACATTTGTGTTTGACCCTGGCAAATCGGTCAATCAGGTTATTGCTAACCTCGACCGAGCTCCGGTGAATGGAGATGGGTTGATTGAGGCCACGGCGGATTTGGTGGTACTTACTCCTGTCGATCCGGAGAAGGGAAGCCGTGTGGCGCTTGTTGATATCTCGAATCGTGGACGTCGGAGTGCTCTTGGTTTTAACCGCGGTGGATCCGGACTGTACCGAGATGGGTTCTTAATGAAAGAGGGTTATACGGTTGTCTGGGTTGGCTGGGAATTTGATGTGCAGCCGAATCCAGGTGCAATTCGGATCGATGTGCCCTCGGTTGACGATTTCCCAATAGGGGGTCTAGGTTTTGCGGCGGTTCGCGATACTGCGTCATGGATCAAATACGAGTCGGAAGCGGTCGTATCGGCAGAGCACGCTTTGTCATTTGGTTCGTCTCAAAGTGGTCGTTTCTTGAGAACCTTTCTCTATTTAGGCTTCAATACTGATGAAGCAGGTCGGCAGGTCTTCGATGGTGTAATTCCTCACATAGCAGGTGCCTCTCGGATTGACTTGAATCAGCCTGGATCTGCTCCGATTTCATTGGGCATGTTTGATGCAACGTCATTTCCATTTGCTGATGCACCTCTTCGGGATCCTCTGACAGGTGTCGTCGATGGAACACTAGGGAACGTTCGGAGTGGACGAAACCAACCATTGATTTTTTATACGAACTCGGGCGTTGAGTACTGGGGCGGAGGGCGTGTCGCATCTCTTATCCACTCGACTCCAGATGGAACCGAGGATATTGCTCTACCCAACAACGTTCGTGCGTATTTCTTTACTGGGACTCAGCATAGTCCTGGAGCGTTTCCCCCGTCGAATGGCGGAAATACACAGGAAATGCGAAATCCGACTGACTATTGGTGGCACATGCGTGCTCTTTTGACGGCTCTTAAGGAATGGGTCGTGAGCGGCGTTGAGCCGCCTCGAAGCCAGTACCCAAATTTCAAGGATGGCAACCTTGTTCGGCCGTCCGCAATTAATTTTCCCTTACTGCCAGGTGTTCGTTCTCCTCGAGACCGCACAGCAGGTGGACGTGTGGAAAATCGATGGCTAAATACTGATGGAGATGCTGGAGAGCGATTGCCTATTTTCGTTCCGCAGGTAGATGTTGATGGCAATGAAGTGTCGGGTGTTCGCCATCCAGAGGTCACGGTACCACTTGCTACATATACTGGGTGGAATTTTTTTGACCCTGACGAGGGCGACCCAGACACACTTGTTCCTCTTGCGGGTTCGTATATTCCGTTTCCATCGACGCGAGAGCAACGGGAATCTAACCGCGATCCGAGGCGTTCTATCGAAGAGCGATATGTATCTCGCCAAGAGTTCTTGAGACAAGTTTCGATTGCAGGAAAAACGCTTGTTATGGAGCGTTATCTACTTGAAGAGGATTTACATTCCATACTTGAGCGAGCTGGTGAACACTGGAACTTACTCATGATGGCTCGTTAGGTCGACGCGGGTATCCTATTTTGAACGATGGTCACGGAACATGGTGCTCTCTTAAATCATCGCCGAGATCCCCGTGTGCCATGTTACGCCGAGAGTGTTTAAGCGGATGGAGGAGTAGTTCACGGTTTCTCCATCCACCTTCACGATTTTCTAGCTACGGCAAGGCGAACGCAACAATCGAGCCTGGGAAGTCGGAGTGGACACTACCGACTTGGACCACGATGTAGTGCTTGTTTTCATGCATGTAGGTCATCATTCCATACTGACCAGGGGCTGGAAGTTCAACAGTCCCAAGAATTTCACCAGTAAATTTATCGCGACCGTGAAGTTCCAACGGAGCGTCAGGGACAAATTGACCAGTCCCTTGGCTGAGTGCTCGAGTTTGAACGAGGAGGTCTCCCGTGACTATTTGGATCGACCAGCCGGAACCGCCTGCGTTAGGGATCTCAACGTCCGCAAGAAGTGGGTTGTTTTGAATCACCAGAGCTGTCTCGCCGACGGGTAGCGACCACGAGCGCGAACCGGTATTCATCTGGAACGCAGAAAGTTGGTTGTCCATTGGCTTATAGAGTCGCAGACCGTCGATAGTCGGCAAGCCCGTGACCGAGACGAACTGTTCTTGCGCGCCAGTCGGTCGGCGAAAGCCCCCAGGTAGCCATGCGGCGACTGTCGTGCCAGTTGTCGGTGTGCTGTTCGGTGTTGCCCCGGTCTCGCTCGGGACTGCATAGTTCGGATCGTCCTCGTCTACGCCTCCAGTCGGGGCCATAAAGGTCGGAGCGAAGCAATTTCGGCGGTGCGATGCGAACATCAGCCCAGTACTTGGGTCGGCAACCGGCGGATGCGGAATAATGTTGCCTCCGCCCAAGCAACCGACGTTGTTGTAATAGTCGTTGGTATGGTCACTCGGCAGTGCTGGCACGTAAAGCCCTCCAACCCTGTAGTGCTCCAAGATCTCAAGCGCTTGTTGTTTGAGCTCGGGTGTGTAGTCAATGACGAATTCTTCAGTAAGTCCGTTCGTGACGATAGGATCGACTGGTTCCGGCCTAGTGGGATAGGGCTGCCTCGGTGACGTGTAGTTGCCAGGAACTTGGGTCTGAAACACGGTTCTATCTTCGATCGGCCAGATCGGTTCACCGGTCTCACGATTGAACGCAAAAATGAGGCCCTGCTTGGTGTTTTGGATGAGCGCAGGAATCTGTTCCCCGTCGACAGTGAGGTCCATTAGAATCGGCGGTGTCGGCAAGTCGTAGTTCCACTGATCGCTTCTATGGATTTGAAAATGCCACCGCCGCTCACCGGTGAGGACGTCCAACGCAAGAATACAGCCACCAAAAAGATTGTCTCCAGGACGATGTCCAGCGTAGCTCTGGATGGTTGAGGCATTTGTCACGATATAGACGAGTCCGAGTTCCGGGTCCGCGGATGCTGGAGCCCATGACGACATATCCCCGGACCATTCCCACGCGTCGTTGTGCCAGGTTTCGTGCCCGACTTCTCCGGGCCGCGGAATCACGTGAAATTTCCATAGGAAGTTTCCAGTGCGTGCATCGAATCCCATAATATCGCCAGGGACGTTTTCGATTCGTGTTTGACCGTAGCTTGGTTGATGACCGACCAGCACGACGACTACGCCATTCACCACAATGGGAGGAGCAGAACTAGTCACCATACCGAGCTCACGTGGGATCCCGTAATTGGGGTCGTATGAAGGGCTTCGGTCAACCCAGCGTCCCCAGTCCGACACTAGGGGAGGGATCAGGTCATTTACTCCGGAATCACCGAATTCGTTCAACGGAACCGACGTTCCCCAATTCTCAAGGGGTCGTCCCGTTTTTGCATCGAGTGCCCAAAGGAAGAAAGCTGGGCTGGTCACATAGATCACTCCACGCCCATCAACCTCAGCATAGGCGACACCTTTTCCATAAGCCTGCCTGGGCGAACGTAAATGTCGGACAGTCTCAGGCTCACGAAAGGTCCATAGTGTCTCTCCGGTGGCCGGGTCGATTGCTACGACTTGACGACGGGGGGTCGCGACCGTGTAGAGGATTCCATCGACATAAATTGGAGTCGATCGAGAAAAGTAGTCGATGTTTGGTCCGAAATTATCACTTCGCCAAATCCACTTGATTTCCAAGTCTGAAAAATTGTCCCCATTAATTTGGTCTAGAGACGAAGATCGGCTGTGTCCAGCGTCCCCTCCGAGATATCGCCATTCCCCGTTCTCAGTTCCAGGAAGGCGTTGGGCAAACGTCGTCGATCCCATTACGATGAACAGCAATGCTGGAAACGCAAGATCACATATTTTTAACTTCATTCTGAATGCCCTGATTCTTACTTTCATCTTCTGTACATCCTTATGAGTTCGTCGAACAATCAAGTCGGAGACCATTAGATTACATTGTTCGGTAAGTGCCAGGGACAATTTGTTTGGTCGGCAAATCCGAGCTCGGTGATTACGCCGATTTCTTCATATTCTGTAATCTGGTCAAGTCACGCTGGAGTCAAGTGTTTGTCGTCCAGTAATTACTGCCAACGGGAAAACTCGACTGTCGTTACCCATTAAGTGTTCGTTGTGGAACGGCTAATCATGGGCTGTATTCGGCTGTTTTGTCATGGTCTCGTTTTGCATTGGTGTCGCTAATGGATTTTGAACGCATGCGGCTTTTGGTCGTGCATTGTGACTTGCTAGGCTAATCTTCTTACGAGTTGTTAGGGTTCGGCACTTGGCCATAGTTAGGAAAACAGAGAATGCCAAAGATGCAGGATGGAGCGAGTCCAACCATTTACCGGAAAATTGCCGGTCTATGAACCGTGCCGTTTCGGCCATTTGTTCGAATTTATCTCCGTGCCGGAAAATGGGCAAGAACCGGGGTGTGGCGCCGACTTCGACGGTTTTGGCGATTAGTTACAGCTGACGGATTACTTCAAGAGTCTTTGGGGTCACTCGGTCGACTCGCGTTGCGTTTCACGTCGCCCGAGTCCAGGACTTTAGCGATTGATGAACTTCTGAATGAACCGGTCGTTGTTGATACTCCGAACGGACCGATCGGATTTCTTGCGTATGGTCGGAGTTGCTTTGGGCGAGCCAAGACCTTGATGACGAAGGAACCTGAGTCGATGAAGTGGATTGGTCGGATGGAGTCCGGAAGTATCTTTTGGGACATAGGTGGAAATATCGGGAACCTTGCCCTCTACGCTGCTCGACGAGAGTCAATCAAGGTCTGGGGTTTCGAGCCGGCCGCTGTGAATTACTACAACCTTGTGGCGAACTACGAGTTAAATGAGTGCGGCGAGTACGTAACCTGCCTGCAGTTAGGTTTCGGACTTCGTACGGAGATTGCTCGTCTCAATGTGTCCCAGTTAATGTCTGGGCATTCTTTTAGCTTCAAGGACCAGGACAGGAGTGAGAAACGTCACCAGCGCAATATGGAGATTTCCGCATGGCAGGCAGGTCAGGTCTGGTCGGTCGACGATTTCATAGGTCATTCCGGTGTGCCTTGCCCTCATTACATCAAAATTGATGTTCCCGGACTTTCGTTCGACATACTTCGAGGAGCTTCGAATACGCTCTCAGGAGAAGATGTACAGGAGATTCAAATTAAGACTAGTTCATCGCCAGAACAGAAGAAGGGGCGACTAATTGTGCAGTTTTTGGAAGGACATGGTTTTCAACTCGCCTACCGAAACTTCAAGCAGAGGAAACGTGGAGGCGTCGTTTCAACTGTCCAGCGCGATCTTGTGTTTTTCCGAGCAGGACACGGAGCCAGCAGCATTAATGGAACCGTGAAATAGTGGGTGTTTTGCTCTGGCAATACCGGGACTACCTCTTTCTGTGAGGCGATAACTGAATTCGCGAAGGTTGCCATGAAGCTAGGTACTGCGAGAGGGATTGTTCCACACCTGGAGCGGGACGGTCCGAAGGATGGTCAGTCATTGCTCCCTGTCACAGCCAGGGATATTATCCATGTAACGTTAGAGACATCATATTTTCATACTTTCCGGAGGACTGCGAAAAATGTCAAAGCTGATAAATAAGTTTACGCGTCGTTCCTTTCTCGCGACGGGT
>Ga0310123_10000801_pt1 | contig 27563 bp, 18 predicted proteins | sample CB6_AW_1057_MG_FD_203505 | JGI IMG/M metagenome (GOLD analysis project Ga0310123, IMG submission 203505) | Marine microbial communities from Western Arctic Ocean, Canada - CB6_AW_1057 | ecosystem: Environmental > Aquatic > Marine > Oceanic | place: Canada: Western Arctic Ocean | collected... | reverse complement strand
ATTGGTTTCCAGGGGAAGCGGTTCGAGGATCACGGGGTAGAGCGTGCGGATGTCATCCAGGGGCGCCGAGATGTCGGCCAGTTCCGGAGTGAACACGTCACCGGCCACCACCAGCAACCCCCCGGCCTGCTTGTCGATCCACTCGGTCAGCAGCTCCCGACGCGTGTCGGGGATCGCCTGCCAGTCGGGATCGAACCCCACGATCACGTCGTAGGCAAACAGCTCCTCGCGGGCCTCGGGGAATTGTTGCAGCACGCGGTCGGCGTCCTGGCTGATCGCATCGCCGGGGTCGGCCGTCTGCAACAGCACGTCGATCTCGATCCCGGGGTGGCGGAAGAGCATGTTGCGGACGAAGCGGTAGTCGCGGGTCGGGCCGCCGGCCAGCAGCAGCACCTTCAGCTTCCGATCGGTGACGTTGATCAGCCGCCGTCGCTGGTTGTCGTCGGACGAGAGTTCGGTGATGCCCGTGGGCGTCACGGCTCGGACCAAAAACTCGAATCGACCGGGTGTCTCGGGGGTCAGGTCGAACTTCACCTCCACCGGCCCCGCATCCAGGGGCAGCTGCACCGTCTGGGAATCCACCTTCTCGTCCGGTTCCCCCTCACCCGACTCGGGCTTCCTGAGCAACTCGATTTCGACGTCCTTGCCCAGCACGCCGCCGCCCTGCCCCTTGACGAAGACACTGAAACCGTAGGCGTCGCCGACGTGGACGTCGCTGGGCGCCTGCACATTGACCAGTTGCACGTTGTCGGGCAGTTCCAGGCTGCCGACTCCCACGGCAAACAGGCGGATCTTGCGGCGGACCGCCAGTTGTCGGGCCGCACCCGCGTCGGTACCGGCATTGGACGCCCCGTCGGTCAACACGACCACCCCGGCCAGGCCGTCGCCAGCCTCACGCTGTAGCACGCTCAGCACCGACTCGCCCACCCGTGTCTCAAGACCTCCGCCCCGCTGCGGCGTGGTGCCGTCACCGGCAACTGTCCACGGCCGAATCGCCTGGTCCCAGGCCCCCGCATCCGGCAAGCCGTCGTCGACGGTGCTGGTCTCGGTGGCCGAGCGGTCAGCCGCGGGACGCCCTCTCGGGTCGCGGCTGGCAAACTCGAAAACCGGCGCCTCGGACAGGCCCGCGTCGAACGTGTAGACCCGCACCTGGTGGTCGACAGTCAGTCGCTTGATCAGGTCCGATTCCGAGAGCATTTCCCGCAGCGCCAGTGCTCGGCTCCGCTCGTTGGCCCCCCCCGACGTCCCCGGCTTCTTCTCCGGAAAACTCATCGACAACGACGTGTCGACCAGCAGGACCACCCGCGACGCCCGGAACGTCCGCTCGCTCTCGCGTTCGCGAGGATTCACGAAGACCAGCAGCAAGCCGACGATCAGGGCCAGCCGCAGCAGCAGCAGCCAACTGGTCCACAGCCGCGACATGTCGCGGGTGTCGCGCAGATAACAGGCCACCACGAAGCTCAGCAGCAACACGGTGCCCAACACCATCACCGCCCAGCCCCATCCCGACTCGGGCAGACTCCATTCGATCTCGCGGATCGTCTCCTCTGCAGCCAGCAGGTGGGACATCATGCCGCCCCCCGCGACGGATGGAAACTCAGCCGGTAGGCCATCACCTGCTCGGCCAGCAGCACCAGGATCAGCAAGCCCAGGATCCACTCGCGAATGTCCCGGTCGGATTCCTCGCCCGAGAGCCACTCGGTCGAACCCGCCTCCTGGATCCTCACACCGGCGGCCAACTCGGGCCCCAGCGACTTGCGGATCGACGTCGTGTCGGCCAACTCCAGACGACCCTCGTCACGGCCGGTGTTGTAGGCGAACCACCGCTCGACATTCACCTCGTCGGCCACCAGCCGTACGCGATACACGCCCGGGTAATCGGTCCGGTCGTAATCGACAACGCGACGAAGCGTTGGCTTCGCGTCGCTCTGGGTGACTCCCCCGGCCCCGGTCTTCTTGGTCTTGTCTCCGGTCTTGTCTCCGGCCTCGTCTCCAGCCTTGTCTCCGGCATCTGCCGAGCCGCCGCGAGCGGAACCGGCCGGAGCTGTCTGAACCGATCCGGCCTGCACCTGCATCTCGACGGTGACCTGGCCCGAGTTCCTGGGCGGTTCGATCCGGACCGCGGGGCCGAACCGCGAGGGATCCAGTTCCAGGTGGATCGGTGCTCCCGACTCGCGTTGCGGCAACACCCGATCGGATCGAGAGATGTACTTCTGCAATTCGAAGTGGAAGGGCACGAAGCTGCGGTACTGCGGGAAATTGGTCCAGTCGGGTCCGCAGCTGGTCAGGCAGGTGATCACCCGGCCTCGACCAAACCGGTGTTCCAGCAGCAGCGGATCGCGAGTTCTCAGCCGGCCGATCGTCGTCACCGAATCCTCGCGGCGACGGTCATCCTTCTGCCACTCGTCGCTGACCGGAAAGAAGCGGAAGATCCTCGTCGCCTCGATCTCGGGATTGTCCTGTCCCTGCAGCCCCGCCAGCATCGGGTGCGCGGTCAGCTCGAGATCGGGTCCCGGAGCCGCCACGTTGTCCCGCAGCAGTTCGCGGGGCGCGTCGGCCAGCGGGACCGGAAACAGACCCTTTCCCTCGGCATACAGCAGGCTGTTGTACGAGGCCGGGTTGATCGCGTCGCCGGTGTACCAGACCAGCCCGCCCCCGCCACGCACAAACGCCTCCAGCGACTCGATCGCATCGGGAGTCAACTCGGGGACGTTCAGCATCAGGATGCTCTGGAAGTCGTCGATGTTGTTTCGATAGAGAAAGTCCGAGCTGGCCACGACGGTCTGGTAGCCCGAAGCCTGGGGGTTTGCGGCCAGGGCCAGGGTCGGGAAGATCCCCTCCTGGTCCGACGGATCACCTTCGATCACCAGCACGCGGTTGGCCGCTGCCACCTCGACGGCCAGGTGACGCGTGTTGTCGGCACTCAGCGAGTCGCCCGGCAGAGTCACCTCGACCCGGTGCTTGCCCGACACTTCGAAGGTCACTTCGAAGGACTGCTCGACCACCTGCCCCGCCTCGATCCGCTCGAAGGTCACCTCAAGAGGCAACCGCTCTCCGTCGACGCTCACCGCCAGGTTCACTCGACCGATCAGCGTCTCACCATGATTGGCCACCGCGGCGGTCAGTTCCACCGGCACCCGCGCGCTGGCCACCTGCAGCTCGCCACTCAGCTCGGTCACCGCCAGGTTGGCGTGACGCTCGGGAACCGTCCGCACCAGGTTCACCGTCACCCCGTCCCCGGCCAGCGTCTCGATCTGCTCGACCAGCCGCGTGCTGTCCTGCCAGTCGTGCTGGCGGAAGTCCGAGACGACGTGCAGGTGCTTGACACCGGTGGGCTGCTTGGCGAGCAGTTGAGCGGCGGCGTCGAGCCCGTCGGCGAGATCGACGTGGCGGAACGAGCACGGCAGGGAATCCAGCCGAGTCTTCAAGTCGCCCTGGAATCCGCGATCGATGCGTTGTTCGAGGTAATCCGGTTGAGTGACCCGCGAGAGTCGCAGCACGGTCAGCCGCTGGCCGCCTCCCTCGAGAACACTCGCGGCCACCAGGCCCTCGATCACACCCTTCGCCTCGTCGAACCCGTTGGTCTCGTTCCATTCGTCCTGCATCGAGGCGGTGTCGTCGAGCAGCACCAGGTGATGCACGTCGGCTCCCTGCAGCAGGGCCAGGGTCGAGGGATCCAGCACCAGCCTTGCGATCAGGGCGATCAGGCCCATCACCAGCAGGATCCGCAACAGCAACAGCAGCAGCTGTTCGACCAGGATCCGACGACGATTCCGCGTCTGGCTGGCCAGCAGGAACTCCATCGCCGCGAACTCGACACGCCGAAACCGGTAGCGGTTGATCAGGTGAATGATCACCGGGGCCGAGACCAAGGCGGCTGTGCCCATGCCCAGGAAGCCCGCATTGAGAAACCACGAACCCATCGAAGATCAGCTCCGGATCGATTGCCGCATGCCGATGCGGTGATTGAGGTAATGGGCCAGTGCCGCGTCGAGATGTTCGCTGGTGCGGATCGTCTGGAAGTCGATCGTCTCTGCCGCACACCGCTTCCGCAGCTCGGCCCGGAAGTCCTCGATCGCCCGCTGGTAGCCTTCCCGCAGGCTGCGGGGATCGCACACCAGTTCGCCAGCCTCCTCGAGACCCTCGAACCGCGTGGTCCCGGTGAAGTTGAAGTCGAGCTCTTCGTCGTCCATCACGTGGAAGATCAACACGTCGTGACCGCGACGCCTCAGCATTCTCAGCCCGCGGAACAGGCCCTCGCGAGGGACGAACAGGTCCGAGACGATCACGACGATCCCGCGGCGTCTCTGGGCCGCAGCAACCTCCTCGAGGATCCCGTAGATGTCGGTCTTACGCTGAGGGTCGGGTGCGTCGAGGGCCTCGAGCAGACCGACCAGGTGGCTGCGGCGGCTGCCAAAATCGACCCGGCCGCGGATCGCGTCGTCAAACACGGTCAGGCCCACCGCATCCTGCTGACGCAACAGCAGGTAGGCCATTGCCGCGGCCACCGTGCAGGCGTACTCGTACTTGTTCAATGGACCTGTGCCAAACCGCATCGATTCGCTGCAGTCGACCAGCAACGTCGTCCGCAGGTTCGTCTCTTCCTCGTACTGCTTGATGAAATAGCGGTCGGTCTTGGACCAGACCTTCCAGTCAATACGACGCACGTCGTCACCGGGTACGTATTCCCGGTGCTGAACAAATTCGACGGACTGGCCGAGATAGGGACTGCGGTGCAGGCCGGAGAGGAAGCCCTCGACGATGTGCCGGGCGCGAACTTCGAGCCGGGCAATCCGCGAGATCTCCTCAGGCCGCAAAAATCTTTTGGAGTCTCGGGTCACTGGTCAGCTCGCCTTCCTTGCTGGGCGTCTCGGCAATCAACTTCTCGATCACCGTGTCGGGAGTCACTCCCTCACTCTCGGCCGCAAAATTCGTCACGATGCGGTGCCTGAGCACCGGGGCGGCCAGGGCCTGGATGTCCTCGGTCGAGACATGAGACCGTCCCGAGATCAGGGCCCGGGCCTTGCCGCCCAACAGCAGAAACTGCACGGCACGAGGACCCGCTCCCCAACTCAGCCAGTTGTTGATGAATTCGGGACAACCCGGCTCATCGACCCGCGTCTGACGCACCAGTGCCAACGCGTAATCGACCACGTGATCGGTCACCGGCACCTGCCGCACGATCTGCTGCAGTTCGACGATGTCCTGTCCCGAGAGCACCGGCTCGACCTCCGCCTCGCCACCTGACGTCGTCTGCTTGGCAATCTGCCGCTCTTCCTGGAAGTTCGGGTAGTCCACGACCACCTTGAACATGAACCGGTCCTGCTGAGCCTCGGGCAGCGGGTAGGTCCCCTCCTGCTCGATCGGGTTCTGCGTGGCGAGCACGAAGAACGGGTCCGAGAGTTCGTGGCGGTCGCCGCCGACGGTCACCTGCCGCTCCTGCATCGCCTCGAGCAACGCGGCCTGGGTCTTGGGAGGTGTGCGGTTGATCTCGTCGGCGAGAATCACCTCGTGGAACAGCGGGCCCTCGATGAACCGAAACGCCCGCTCGCCCGTGTCGCGGTTCTCCTGCAACACGTCGGTGCCGGTGATGTCCGAGGGCATCAGGTCGGGCGTGAACTGGATCCGCGCGAAGCTCATCGACAGGCTCCGCGACAACGTGCTGATCATCAGCGTCTTGGCCAGACCCGGTACACCCTCGAGGATGCAGTGGCCGCGGCTGAACAGGGCGATCATCAACTGGTCCAACACAGCGTCCTGGCCCACGATCACGCGGGCCATCTGATCACGAATCTTCTGATAGGCCGACCTCAGCCGATCAATCGACTCGGCTCCCAGGTCACTCGCAACCCCCTGTGCCGCAGCGTCGGTCACCTCAGAAGTCGCTTCGTCATCCGATTCGGGCAGCCCGGTCGCCTCGTCATTCATCGCTCTCTCGCTTTTCTGCTGCGACATCTGGATGGTCACACCGGGTGCCCGGCGCGATCGAGCGTCACGATCGGCCCACAACGTGGCCCCACCACGCCCCACACAGACCCCCCTCCTGCCGCTCGGCCCGCTCATCCTACAGGTTTTTAGCGGCGTTTGCGACTTCCCGGCAGTCACGACAACATTGGCAGATCGCCCGTACGGCCCGAGTCAGCCGATGCGACATCGTCCGTGTCTTCACCGTCCACTGACCGTTACCAAGCTGTTCCGCGACAGACCCCAGAAGTGGGTCAACCCGGCAGGAATCTCTCACATCCGCTGGTACAGTTTTCAGGGGATGAGGACGCGATCGTCTGACGGTCGCGACTCACTCCGCGCCGAGAAACACGCTCTGGGGGTAGGTCAGGATCGATCTTGATGTTCTTGAAACTCTCGCCGACGGGGATCGTCACCGGAGTGGAAATCGACTGGTAGTCACTCCCATTGGCGGCCGTGCCGGCGATCGAAAGGTTGACGTCCAAAGAGTCCGTGGTTGGCCCGCTACGGGTTACTGAGAAATACCCCGGATCGGGCAACTGGCTCTCGCTGTCCCATTCGGCCGCGTCGGGATCTCAGGCCAGAAGCGAGACCTCAACCGGACTCTCATCATCGGCAATGATCACCGTGGACTTGTTCTTGTCCACATCGACCGTGTATGCGCTGCTGGTGGACAGCGTCAGGATCACCGTCTCGTTGCCTTCTGACTCCATGTCGTCGATCGGTGTGACGACGATGTCCGCTGAGGAGCCTCCCGCGGCGATGACCACAGTGCCGCCGAGCCTCACGTAGTCGGTCTCATTCGTGGCACTGCCGGCGATCGTGTAGTTGACCGTCAGATCCGCTGCGACCGAGGCGGTCCGTCTTACCTGAAACGTGCCGGGGTCGGAAATCTGGCCGTTGGACTCTTCGGCGTTGGCGTCCGTCGCGATAATGCTCACTATCGACAGGAGCGTCCGATCCTCCAGCAGCTCGGATTGATGCGTCCGATAGCACTGGGACTTTCGCCGCCGCAACCGCGCCGGCACACGACTGGTGCTTCGGCGACTGAATCGCTGACGCAGCCCGATCAACCACTCTGCAAGTCTCATCGTGCGGTCCCCGCCCAACCGCTCATCGGTGTAAATGACGCAAGTCCCATTCTGCCGTTCCGATCGCTCTTCCCAAGATGGTTCACCCTGATCCGGTTGGCATCAGAGGGGTTGGATGCGCGTCCGACTCGGTCAGTTGCGGCCATCATCATTCACTTCCCCCCGGCCGATCAACTCGTCGAGCCGATCGCTCAAACGCTGGACCTCGTCGAGGCCCTGCTCGCTGACATCGACCAGGTCCCAGGCATCATCGGGCTTGCTGAAGAGCCGCGGCTCATCGACTCCCCCGGCAGACCGCACCAGGAACAGGTCGTGCGAACGGATCCCGCAACCACCCTCTGCATCCTGCACCACGATCTCCTCGTGGCCTCCACCACCCCCCTGCTCGAGCAGACTCAGCAGGTTGACTCCCCGCAGCCCCTCCCCGGCCCGATCACCTGAAAACCACCCCAGCAGCGTCGGCAGCAGGTCGATCACCTGCACCAATTCGAGCCGCCGCTGGGCCGGCTCGATCCCCGGTCCCCGTAGCAACAGCGGAGTCCTCAATCGCTCCTCGTGCAGAGCCGCCCGTGCCGGATCCTCGAAGCCTCGATCGCCCAACCAGGCACCCCGACCACCGGTGACCACCAGCAGAGCCTCGCCAGATAATCCCGCCTGCTCCAACCCGTCGATCGCCGCACCGACACAACGGTCGAAGACGCCCAGCGCCCGATCGATCGCCTCGAGATTCTCCAGCCAGTCGCTCTCCTCGCTCTCCTCGCTCGCCTCACGCTCCTCGGTCCCGGCCGGGGCCGAAGCCGCCACCCAGAGCATCCGGTGTTCATCCCCGGTCTCGGCCAGTCGACCGACCGCCTCGACAATGCTTTGCGGCAATCCCTCATCCGCCGACTCGACCGACTCCCACCCCGCCAGAGCCCACCACCGCGGCGCTACATCCGAGATCACCTCGACCCCGACACCGGCCGCTTCGAATCGCTCGGCCGCACTGACCTCAATCCGCCCCATCCCCCAACCCATTCCCGCCCACGACAGGCCGTTGATCGACAGATCGCCGGCGGGTGCGGTTCCGAAATGGCGGTCGAACACGGCCGATTCGGCCGCTAGGCGATCCAGCCTCGGACTCAACATCGGTTCGCCGCCACAGAAGCCGCAGAGCCCGGCATGCCAGTGGTCCAGCGAGAGCACAACCACGACGCTCACGGTGACGCCGCCGCTTGGAACTCGCCCACGCTCCGCAGGTACCCGGCACTGTGTTCGGCCGCCTCCTGCGGACCCATCAACTCGGCAAACGCCTGGTGCACCGTTACGCACCCGTCGTAACCAATCTGTCTGAGTCCCTCGAAAACCGTCGTGAAATTCACTCCGCCGGTCTCCCACAACGGGATGTGTCGGAACTGCCGATCCCCCAGGCACCAGGTCTCCAGCGACACCGGCCCCGCCTCCTCGAGCACGTGGTTCTGCAGGTAGACGTTGACCAGCCAACCCTCCATTCTCGCCAGGGTCGCCGGGCCGTAGTCCTCGCCACACAGCATCAGGTTGGCCGGTTCGTAGATCAGCCCGAAGTTCGGCCGGTCGATCGCCTCGAGCACATCAAGCATCGGCCCGACCTGCTCGAACAGCGAGGTGGTGTGGCACTGGTGAGCCAGCCTGATGCCGCGATCCCCGGCCCGATCGGCTGCCTCGCGGGCCCGTCCGATGTCGTCGCCGGTCTTCAGGCAGACCCGGATCAGATCGCACCCCAGCGCCTCGGCCACGTCCAGGCTCGGGCCGATCTCACGCAACGACTCGGGACCCTGCTCGTTGTTGAGCGGCACATCGAAATCGGCGGTGACCATCGAAACCGACAGCCCCGCCGCCTCGACCTCGCCACGCATCGCCTCCAGCTCCCCCCGCCCGGTCTGGACACCACCGGCACTGGCCCGCAGGCAGACGGCGTGGTAGCCGTTGGCCACGGCCAATTCGAGCAACTCGGCAAACGGAACATTCAGCCGGGTCTTGCAGGCGGCTTCAGCCACGCGGACCGACAGCGACAGTTTCATGCGTCGTCCTCGACGCCGGCCTCTTCCCCTGCTTCCTCCACTTCCTCCGCTTCCTCGTCACCGGGGCTAGGGGCCGCCAAGGCCATTTTCTCCATGTGTTCCTTCGCTCGACCTTCAATCTCGTCGGGGGGCACGTCTTCGATGTGAGTCCCCAACGACCACTCGTGACCCCAGGGGTCCTTCAACCGGCAGGTGCGGTCTCCGTAGAACTGGTCCATCGGCGGCGCCATCACCTCCATGCCGGCCTCACGGGCCTGCTCGAACACGGCGTCGACGTCATCGACGTAGACGTACAGGCTGGCGCCCGAGCCTCCCAGGGACTTGGGGGTCCTAGCTTTCCACGCCTCGTTTTCGTCGGTCATCATCACGGTCGAGTCGCCGATCCGGCACTCGGCGTGCACCGTGCCCTCACCGTCGGGGCCCGGCATTCTCATCCGCGTCTTGGCCCCGAAGGCCTTCTCGTACAACGCCAGCGCCTCGACCGAATCACCGTCCACGATGTAGACATTGACCGCCTGAAATCCCTCCGGAATCGGCAGACCCATGTCACCTCCTTGTTGTCTCTGTTGTTGTCTCTCTTGATGTCAAACCCGCGTGCTGCAGAACCCCAAGGCCCCGCAGTAATCCTGACACGATACGCCTCACCGGGTGCTCATTCAACGTCCCACCCGATCCGCTCACCCCACCTGCGGACTTCTCCGGCACTCTCAACTTTCGCCGCCTCACTCCCGCACTCCGCTTTCGGGCCGTATCATCAACCTCCATGGGCTGGGAGCTGCTCAACACGCCGATGCTGTGGGGCCTGGCCGGCCTGTCGCTGCCGTTGCTGGCCCACCTGTTGACCCGCAGGAGGTTCGAGCGGGTCTCTTGGGCGGCGATGCAGTTCCTGGAACTCGAGCGGGACGCTCGGCGGCGGGTGCGGATCGAAGAGCTGCAGTTGATCCTCTTGAGAATGCTGCTGGTGGGCCTGCTGGTGGTCGCCATGGCGCGACCCGCCGACAGCGACGGGTGGTTGGCCGAGTGGCTGGGTGAGGTCGAGACGTCTCGGCGGGACGTGGTGATCGTGATCGACGGCTCGGGCAGCATGGGCTGGCGAGGCGGCCAGCAGACGCCTCGTGCCGCCGCGATCCAGTTCGCGCACCGGGTGCTCGAAGACCTCGGACCCGGCGACAGCGTGGCACTGATCGAAGCCCGCCATGGTGTTCGGGCTGTCATCGACCCGCCGACGGTCAACCACGACCTGGTCCGAGCGGCTCTCGGTCGGCTGCCGGCCCCGGGCGGGACCGCCGATTTGCCCGCGGCCATCCGGCGCGCCGTCAGCCTGCTCCGCGAGACCGGGAACCTGCGCCGAGAAGTCCTCGTGCTGACCGACGGCCAGGCACACGGCTGGCGGGCCGAGGACGGGGTGCTCTGGGATCGCCTCGACGACCAGCTCGACGGGTTCCCCGACGCCACGCGACCGGTGATCCGCGTGGCCACACCCGGTGAACCCCGCAACACCTCCTCACCCCACTTCCACGTCGCCCCGCTCGAGGTCGCCCGCGAACTGGTCCCGCTGGGCCTGGCCGTGTCGATCCGCACCACCGTGATCGGACACGGCAATCTCACCACCGTCAACCGGCGGGTTGGCCTGGAGATCGACGGACAGCGGCTGGGGGATCGCACGCTCTCGGTCAGCGTCCCACCCGATGGCGAAGCCGCTGTCGAGTTCTCATACCGAATCCCCACAGCCGGCTCGCATCACCTCGCCGTCGTGCTCGACGAGGACTCTCTGCCCGCTGACGACCGCAGCGAGACGGTGGTGACGGCCATCGACGCACTGCCGGTGCTGCTGGTCGATGGAGCCCCGCATCCGGATGCGACACGGGCCGAGACGTTTTTCGCTCGAGCCGCACTCTCCGCCGCCGCCAACCAGCAACCGTGGGTCGCCGGCCGAGTCGTCAGCTGGGACCGGCTGAGCACCACCGACTTTCCCGACTCAGGAGTCATCGTGCTGGCCAACGTCGCCCGGCCCGACCCCGCCTGGGGACACCCGCTGAGGGAATTCGTTCAAGCCGGAGGCGGGTTGCTGGTCACGCTGGGGGATCGCACCGACCCCGCCGCGTGGTCCGACTGGGCCAACTCCACCGGGCTGCTGCCGGCCCGAATCGGTGACACACCCGGATCAGCCACAGGTTCCGCCGCGGTGCGGGTCGACAGCGAGAGCCTGGCCGGGTCGTGGATGGCTCGCTTCGGGACGACGCGACAGGGCGGATTCACCGAAGCCCGCTTCACCGGCTGGTGGCCGTTGGAACCGCTCGAGGGACCCGTAGCACCGCGGATCGCGGCCGTGCTGGAAAACGGCAAGCCCCTGCTGGTCACCGGCCGCATGGGTCGAGGACACCTCGCAGTCTGGAGCTCGACCCTCGACGCGGATTGGAACACCCTGCCAGCCCGACCCGACTACGTCTCGTTCCTCCACGAAGTCCTGTTTTACCTCGCCGGCGGCCAGTCGACTCGGACCGTCACCCCCGGAGACCCCCTGCTGCTGAACGTCGCTGACGACTTCCGCCACGACCAGTACGTGGTCGTGGGTCCCGGCGGTTTGAGATTCGAAGTCGAGGAGGCCGGCAGTGGGGCGGGACGCCTGGCCCGGCTCAACGATACGCTTTTGCCCGGTCACTACGCCCTTCTGCCCCGGGAACTCACCGAACGCGGCATCGGACCCGCCGAGCACTTCGTCGTCACCGCCGACCCGGCCGAAGCCAACCTCGATCGGCTCGAACAGGCCACCCGGGTTCGCCTGGCCCGCGGAGGCCGGATCGAATTCGTGGCCAATCACGACGAGTTGCGTGACGCGATCGGCGAGTCGGCCCCCAGGACCGAGTTCTGGTACCTGGTGCTGCTGCTGTTCCTGGGCCTGCTGCTGGGTGAGGTCGTGTTGACGCGGCGGATGGTCCGAGGGGGATACCGGCAGGAGACCTCCGCCTCGTGAACCATCGCCTCCTGTTTCATGTCATGGATTCGCCAGCCCGACTGGTGCTGGGTGGCCTCGCAGTTCTCGCCGCCGTGGTGCTCGTCGTGAAACTGCTGCAGTTCGAGCGGCAACTGATGCCCCACGCCGCCAGCCGCTGGCTGCTGGGACTGAGGCTCTCGGTGATCGTGCTGCTGGGAGCCGCCCTGGCCGAACCCGCCGTCAACCTCTCAAGAGACCTCGCTCGACGGGGACGCATCGTGGTGGCGATCGATCGGTCCGAGAGCATGACGATGAGCGACCCGCAGGCGAGCCGGGCCGAGAGACTGAGGTGGGCACGAGGGCTGGGGCTGATCGGCAACGACCGCATCAATCCGCGACTGGATCGCTGGACCGAGGACCTCGAGGCCGGACGCGAACCGAGCTGGGTCGATGAGGGTGAGGCCGACGATCCGCAACGGAACAAGCAGTTGCAGGAGATCCGGCGAGAGAATCTCGACGAGGTGCTCGAGGCGGTCGGGCGATTGACTCGACAACAGATCATCAATCGGCTCATCAGCCGCCAGTCCCCACTGATCGAATCGCTGCAGGAGATCGGCGACATCGAGTACCGGGTATTCGGCGGCGCTGCCGAGACGATCGGGGCCGAAGCGGTCGCCGGCGACGCTCCCGAGTCGCTCGACTCCACACGCACCAACCTCGCCGCCCCGCTGGTCGGCGGTTCCGGAGCCAACGACGCTCCGGTCACCGCGATCGTGCTGCTCAGCGATGGACGACAGACCGAATCGGCCGACCCTCTGGCCGCGGCCAATCGGCTGAGAGAACAGGCGATCCCGGTCTACACCGTGCCGATCGGGTCGACCCGCCTGCCGCGCGACCTGGCGATCGCCACGGTCGACGCACCGGCGACCGTCTTTGGCGACGACACGCTGAGAGTGATCGCGACGGTCCGCACCGGAGGCTTCCGCAACCGCCCGGTCGCCGTCTCGCTGTTCCCCGCCGACGCGCCCCAGCAGGCTCTCGTCCAGACCTTCACGCCCACCGGTGACTCTCACGAGGTGACCTTCGAGTGGACCGCGAAACGCCTGGGACGGCAGCGGCTGGTGGTTCGAGCCGAACCGCATCCCGACGAGATCCGTGACGACAACAACCAGAAGGACGTGCTGGTCAACGTCGTCGACGATGTGGCCCGGGTGCTGCTGATCGACGGCGAGGCCCGCTGGGAATTCCGCTTCATCGACAACGCGCTGACACGCGACGCACGAGTCGACGTCGACCAGGTCGTCTTCGCTCAACCGTTCCTGGGAATCGGAAAGGAACCGTTCTTTGCCAGGTCGCTGGAGGTCCCCGACGGTGAGGACCCGCTGGGTCGATCGCTGCTGGGGGACGCCGACCTGGTCATCGTCGGCGACGCCGGACCCAGGTCGCTGGACGAATCGGCCTGGTCGCTGATCGAGTCGTTCGTGTCGGATGCGGGAGGCACCCTGGTGCTGGTCGCCGGTAAGCGTGACCTGCCCTCGAACTACCGCTTCGAGGCCTTCGACAACCTGATGCCCGTCGGCGGACTCGTGCGACTCGAATTCACCAACTCCGAAGGACGGCGGGCACCCACTCGGCGAGGCTTCGGGATCGCGCTGAGCCCCGAAGGACAACGCGAACCGATGCTCCAGTTCCATCTCGACCCGATCGAAAACCGCCGGATCTGGGACGCTCTGCCCGGTCACACCTGGGGACTGGTCGGCGTGCCGCGGCCCGGCAGCACGGTGCTCGCACGACCCAGCTTCCGAGGCCGGCCCACTCGCATCCCCGACCCGCAGCACCAGGCACTGTTCGTGCACCACTACCACGGACTCGGACAGGTGCTGTGGCTGGGGATCGACAGTACCTGGCGATGGAGACACCGCACCGGTGACACCTACCACCACCGCTTCTGGGGACAACTGGCACGCTGGGCCGCTCACAACAAGGCCGTCAGTGGCAACTCATCGGTCCGGCTGGGAGTCGAGACGGCGGAGGTGACGGCGGGGGATCCGATCGAGATCACCGCACGCTGGCGACGAGACGTGCTCGAACGGATCGAAAACCTGACGGCGCGAGCCGAATTCCACGCCGCCGAAGGGGCCGATAGCAACGGGACGCCGCTGGCCGTCGTCCCGCTGACGGCCGTCGACGGCCGGCCCCTGCTGTTCAGGGGACAGGCCACCGGGCTGAGTGCCGGTGATTACCAGATCCGACTCTCGGTCTCGGATCCGTCGATCGATACCAGCGGAGTCACCGCCAACGTCTTCGTGCACCCACCCACCTCCGGAGAACTCAACAACCTCGCCGCCGACCACCTCCGACTCGCTGAACTCGCGACCGCCTCCGGAGGCCGACTCGTCACGCTCGATCAACTCGATCAACTCGAACAACTGCTCAAGGGGACCAGCCAACACCGGGAACGGACCGAGGACATGCTGATCTGGAACCACTGGGCCGTCCTGATCGGCTTCTTTGTGCTGATGACCTCCGAATGGGTGCTCCGCAAGGTCCACGGACTGCCCTGACTGCAATTCTTCACCGACACGACGCGTACAACTGATAAACTTCAACTGTTTATCATCAGCATCAGCATCAACAGCCGCGCCCCGACCCATGCCGAACAGCTCCCGACCCTCTCTGCCCCAGCCACTGCAACACGCCCTCGGTCAACTCGGCCGCCGCTGGCGCTGGTTGGTGGTATTGCACGGAGGCGGGGTCTTTCTGCTTGTCACGACCGCACTGCTGGCCGCCGGTGTGCTGCTCGACCTCCTCGTACCACTCTCGCCAACCGTCCGCATCATCACGCTGCTGCTGGTTGTCGCCGCAGTTGTCTGGGCGGGGTACCGGCTGGTCCTGGCACGCATCACGGCCAGGATCTCCCAGTCCGAACTGGCGGCACTGGTCGAACGCCTGCACCCCGAACTCGAGGAACGGCTGACCAGCAGCGTGGAGTTGCTCGAGGCCGATAAGTGCGACGGCTCGGAAGGCCTGCGGATCCTGCTGCTGCAGGAAACCACCTCCGCGACCCGGTCCCTCGATTTCAGCCGCGTGCTCAGCTTCCGCGCGGCGGTGGTGATGCTGGCCTGGGCCGGAGTCGCAGCGGGGGTCATGTTCGGTCCCCTGGCGGTCCCCGGCTCGGGTCACGCGCTGCTGATGACCCGTTTCTTCCTGCCCTGGAGCAATCTCCAGCGAACCGTGCTCTATCGCGTCACCGTCGAGAACCCCGACCAGGTCGTCGCCCGTGGCAGCGATGTCCGAGTGCGTGTCCGCATCGAACCCCCTTCCGGCCCCTCCTCCGGCCCCCCGCTGGCAGCGGTGCCGCGAAATGTCTGGTGCCGCTGGACGACCCGCTCGGGCTCCACCGATCGTCGCCTGATGGAACGTACCGCCGACGGAATCGCCTACAGCACCACCTGGCCCGAAGTGCTCGAGGGGTTCGAATTCCACGTCGACGCCGACGGCAGCCTCTCCAGGACACACTCGGTACGCGTCGTCGATCTGCCGGCGGTCACCGGCCTGACACTCGAGATCGTCCCACCCCGCTATACCCGGTTGCCGCCTCGCAGCACCGACGCGGTGGTCGGAGACGTCACCGTGCTGGCCGGCAGCCGGCTGAAGTGGCGACTGCAGTTCAACAAGCCGATCCGCGACGCCCGGCTCAGATTGCTGGGACCAACCCGTCAGTCCGCTCCCGCCCCCGCCGCTCCCCCCGCTCCCTTCGCCGCCACGCTGGCACCCGATGGACGCTCGGCCACCGTCGACGTCCTCGCCGAAAGCGGTGGCCCGCTGCTGGTCGAACTGGTCGATCGGGATGGGCTGAGCCGTGACGATCCGACCTACCGACGGCTGGTGATCCAGGTCGACCAGCCCCCCACCCTGATGCTCTCCGGTCACGACCGGCCCACCGCTGTGCGGCCAACCGATGCGATCACCATCCGTGTAGAAGCCACCGACGACTTCGGACTCGGCTCGCTCGAACTCATGCTCCAGGTCGACCCGAGCACGCAGGACCTCCAGAAGGTCGACCCCTCACGACTGGGCGGACGCGAGGCCGTCGAGCACTTCACCATCGATCTCTCGAAGTTCAAGCTCAAGACCGGAGCCCGCTTGACCTACCGCGTGCGGGTCACCGACACCCGCGACCGACCCGCCGCCAACGAAACACTCTCGGCACCACGGGTCCTGCTGGTTGACCCCAATGCCCAGCCCCCCGACCTCGCCGACGTCGTCGCCCGGCAAAACGAGACCCGGGCCCGACTCGAAATGGCTCGAGCCGACAGCCTCGCGGCCCGCACCACGCTCGAGACCACTCGTGGCCAGGTGCTCGAGGCCTTGAAGAACCAGGCCCCCTTCTCGGGTAACGACGTGATCCGCAAGACCGGAGCCGACCTGCGTGACCTCGCCGCAGCGGTCGACACCGTCGCACGGCTCTTCGCCACCCAGCCGCTCTGGCAACCACTCGCCGGGGCCACCGACCGGATCGCCCGCAAGCTGCTGCCGGCCGCCGCCTCACGGCTCGAACCGGCACTCGAGGCCGCACTGGCCGACAAGGCCGCTCGCCTGGGACAAGCCGACGACGACCTCGCACAGGTCCTCTCCGCCTTCGATCAACTGCTCAGAGAATTCGACCGACTCGCGGAACTCGAACGAGACCTGCTCGAACTGGACCGTATCGCACACCGCACCACTCGGCTGGCCGACGATGTCGACGCCCTGGCCGGACTCGCCGGTGACTCGGAAGTCGGCGAAACCAGGATCGAACGCAACCAGCGCAGAGACGAATTCGATCGCCGCAAGCAGGACCTCCTCAAACGGCACGACGGACTCGACAACCAGCTCGATGGACTCCTCGAACGACGACCCGAAGTGGTCGAAGCCGCCCGGCAGGCACAGCTGGCCCGGCTGAGGGAACTCGGGCTCCGAGCCCGTGAACTCGCGGCCCCGCAGCGAGAACTGGGCACCGAACTCGACGGCGACACCGACCCGCCGCCACCCCGCCAAAACAAGACCAGCGGACCACCGACGGACCTCGCCGGCACGCCGCTGGGACGACAGCAGGAACTGGCCCGGCAGGCGACCGAGCAGGCACTCGAGATCGCCTCACAACTGGGCACCACCTCCGACGCCGCCCGCGATGCCGCCCGCTTCGCGCGACAGGCCGCCGGCACCGCCCGCAGCCTGCTCGGTGGACGCGTTGACGACGCCGCCGGGCAGGCCACGGCCACTGCACAACTGGCCAGGACCGCCGCCGAGTCGCTCGAAGACGCGACCGAGGTGCAGCCCGATCCGGTGCTGATTCGGCGTTCCCGGGACCTGGCCAACCGACAGGATACCGACGCGAGGATGCTGGGGGCCGCCGCCAAGTCGGCCGCCGGACGACGCACCGTGCGAACCGTCGCACAGCAGGCCATCTCGGCCGCCACCGACCGCGTCGCCCAGGGACTCGAACAGGTCGCCGCACAACTCCGAGCACCACCCGTCGATCTCCCCCAAAACGGCAAACAGGCCGACCTGGCACACGACGAAGCCGCCGCCGCGCGACACGACATGGACCAGGTCAGCAAGGGACTCGATGCCGCTCAATTCCCACCCGCAGCCGACGCCGCCGGGGCGGCCGCGAAGCACCTCGAACAAACCGCTCGACTGGCACTCGACGCCGGGGACGCCACCGATCGACCCGAAACACCCGTGCCGCAACGGGTCGGTCAACAGGTGACCGCCGCCGTCGAACAACTCGAACAGTCTCGCCAGAGCCTCAAACAGGCCCGCTTCGATGACCCCCGCAATTCCGCCGGACGACCCGGCCAGAAACCCGGGTCCAAAAAGGGGTCCAAGAAGGGGTCGGCCAAAGGTGCACAGGGCAAGTCCAAGGGGGGTAAGCCGGGGCAAAAGGCCACAGGGACCAGAAAATCCTCTCAGAAGGACGGGGCACTGGCCAAGTCCGCCAAGCAACTCAGAAAGGCGGCTCGCTCGCTCTCAAAGGCAGCCCGCAACCTGCAACCCGGCCAGGCCGATCCCAGGAAACTCGCAGTACCACCAGGTCCTAACGATCCCAACTCCAAGGACACCAGCGGTAACGCCGGGACCGGAAGCTCGATGGCCTCCGAACTCAAACGACTCGAAGCCGAACTCGCCCGGCTCTCGGGACGCGCCTGGGGACGACTCCCCGGTACACTCAAAACCGAAATCCTCCAGGCCGCACGACGCGACCCCAACGGTGACTACGCACAACTGATCCGATACTACTTCGAAGAAATCTCACGCTCGGCAACGCAACGAAACGACCTCGGCACGCCATGAATCACACCGCAGCCTGGGTCACCGTCGCTCTGCTGACCGCACTCGGTCCTCTGGCCGCATTCACGCAAACCGCTCAACCCACTCAAAAACCACCCACACCGCAGCCGACACCGCAGCCCAAATCTCTCGTCGAGACCCAGCAACAGCGGCAGGTCGACGCGGCGATCGTCGAGGGGCTCGAATTCCTCGCCCAGCAGCAGCAGCCATCCGGGGCCTGGTCGGTGGGGCGACTGGGCGAATCGACGGCGACCACCTCGCTGGCGGTGATGTCGTTCCTGGCCGCCGGTCATGTGCCCGGCGAGGGTCCCTACGGCAAGCAGCTGCAGCGGGGCGTTCGCTGGGTGGTCGATCACCAGCGTCCCGACGACATGATCGTGCACCGCCGCAGCCACGGACCGATGTACAGCCACGGGATCAGCACGCTGATGCTGGCCGAGGTGATCGGGATGCTCGAAGAACCGCTGGCCAGCGACTGCCGCAAGGCACTGACCCGTGCCATCTCGCTGATCCTCAAAGCCCAGAATGTCGCCAAGGCCGAACACCACGCGGGGGGATGGAGGTACCAGCCGACGAGCACCGACAGCGACCTGAGCGTCAGCGGCTGGCAACTGCTGGCACTCAGAGCGGCACGGAACGTCGGAGCCGATGTGCCGGTGGAGAACATCGATCGTGCGGTGGACTACGTCCGCCGCTGCAGCGTGCAGAACAAACGGGGCTTTGCCTACCAGCCGGGTGGAGCACCCACGCCCACCCGAGCCGGAACCGGGATCCTCGCACTGGAAGTCTGCGGCAAGCACCGCTGCGACGAGACGATGGGAGCGGCCGAATACCTCGTGGCCCGACCTCTGAAAACCACCGACCACTACTTTTATTACGGGGTCTACTACTGCAGCGTCGGGATGTTCAAGGTCGGTGGCCGTTACTGGACCCAGACCCGAAATCACCTCGTCCCCATCCTGCTCGATGCCCAGGAACCCGACGGCAGCTGGAAAGCCCGGCACGGCAGCGAACGGACTCACGGAGCCAACTACGCCACCTGCATGGCCCTGCTCGCACTCGCCGTCGAATACCAATACCTGCCGATCTACCAGAGATGATCTTCAGGCAGAGATGATCTTCAGGTGCACAGATCGGCGAAATCCGATCCCGCGTGCCTGGCGCGTGGGAGTTCTTCTCGGGAGAGCTGTCGAGGCCCCTTGAATCCCTTCCTGCCTTGCCACAGAATGGCCGCTCAGCACCAGCACGCACGCCCCAACTCGCTCTGCAGGATGACACGCGAATGTCGCTCTTTGAAGAGGTCGACTCGCTGCAACGTGAATGGACCGACCGGTTCGTCCAGGTCGACGGCTCGGTCGCCGAACTCAGACGCTTCGCAGGGCTGACCGGACAGGTCAAGACGGTCAACATGAGCGGCCAGGCGCTGGTCGAATTCGATGGGTCCGAGGACATTGGCTGGTACGACATCCACCCGCAGTTCCTGACCGTGGTCGAGGTCGAAGAGGAGGTCGAAGAGGAGGTCGAGGCCGTGGCCGAGACGGCCGAAGCAGCTCCCGCCGAGGTAGCCGACGAAGCCCCCGCCCCAGAGGCCGCACCGGTTGCGGACACCAGCAAGCTCTCGCCACTGGAACTCGCCCGGATGCAGGACGTCGGCAAGGCCGCCCCGGCAGCGGCATCCGTATCCGTATCCGTATCAAAAACACCTGCAGCCAAGAAGGAAGCCGCAGAAAAAGCACCGGCAGCAGCAGCGCCCGCCAAGCAGAAACCCGCCGCCCCCAAGGCCGCCGACACCAGCAAGCTCTCGCCTCTGGAACTCGCCCGGATGCAGGACATCGGTGGAGACGCCCCGGCACCGGAAGCTGCGGCCGAGCAAGAGGCCGTGGCGGCCGAAGAGGAGGTCGTCGCCGAGCAAGCACCGGCCAAAGCTCCGGCAGCCGCACCGGCCGTCGATACCAGCAAGCTCTCGCCACTGGAACTCGCCCGGATGCAGGACATCGGTGGAGACGCCCCGGCACCGGCAGCAGTGTCCGAGCAAGAGGCCGTGGCGGCCGAGGAGACTCCGGCCCAAGACGACAACGCCGTGGCCGAGCCAGCACCGGCCAAAGCCCCGGCAGCCGCACCGGCCGTCGATACCAGCAAACTCTCGCCACTGGAACTCGCCCGGATGCAGGATGCCGGTGGAGACGCCCCGGCACCGGCGGCAGCTGCTGAGGACGAGGCGGTGGTCGAGGAGACTCCGGCCGAAGATGAAGAAGTGGCCGAGGAAGTTGCGGTCGAGGAAGAAACAACGGCCGAGGAGACAGCGGCGGACGACTCGCCGGCGACCAGCGTCGAGATTCCAGAAGACGAAGGCCCCGAACGGACGGCCGCCGTTCTTGCAGCCTGCCGAGCCCAGGACGGCTAGGCGGCCCGCGGCCCCATTTTGAACTCCACCACCGGGAAGACCCGCCGTGCGCATCGCCTACCTCGACTGCTCAACCGGCATCAGCGGCGACATGACGGTCGCCGCTCTGATCGACGCCGGTGTGGATGTCGAACTGATCCGCTCGGGAATCGACTCCATCGGCCTCGAAGACGTCCATCTCGAATGCCAGAGCGTCATCAAGGGCGGGTTCCGGGCGACTCAGATCAAGGTCGTCCACCCCGAACAGCACGCTCACCGACACATGGCCGACATCGAGGCGTTGCTCGATCGAGCCGACCGGGTGACCGAGTCGCAGAAGGCACTGGCGCGTGAGATCTTCATGGCGGTGGCCCGGGCCGAGGCCCACGTGCACGGGTCGACGGTCGACAAGGTGCACTTTCACGAGGTCGGAGCCATCGACTCGATCGTCGACATCGTCGCAGCCGCCATCGGGTTCGACCTGCTCGGTGCCGATTCGGTCGTCTGCAGCCCGATCCCCACCGGCCACGGTCAGATTCACATCGACCACGGCATCTGCACCGTCCCGGCTCCCGGCACCGCCGAATTGCTCAGAGGCATCCCGCTGGTCGACGTGCCCGTCGAAGCCGAACTGACGACTCCGACCGGGGCCGCCATCGTCAAGACCCTCGCCGACAGCTTCGGGACCCTGCCCGAGATGACCATCGAACGGGTCGGCTACGGAGCCGGTACGATGGACTTCCCGCAACGAGCCAACCTGCTGCGACTGTTTGTCGGCACCGCGGTCGTCTCGCCGGATTCCGATCGAGTCTGCCTGCTCGAGACCAACCTCGATGACGTCAGCGGTGAAACGATCGGCTACGTCAGAGGGCGACTGGTCGAAGCCGGAGCACTGGATGTCTTCTCCATCGCCGCTCAGATGAAAAAGGACCGACCCGGTGTCGTGCTCTCGGTGATCTGCCGACCCGAGGACCGTGAAGCGATGGAATCGATTCTCTTCGACGAAACCGGCACGTTCGGCATCCGACGGCACTCGATCGAACGCGCGGTCCGGCTGCGTGAAACGATCAGCGTGGAAACGACCTGGGGAACGGTTGAGGGCAAGAGAGGCTGGCGACGGGGCGGGGGTGAGGTGTTCACGCCCGAATTCGAGGACTGTGCACGAGTGGCCGGTGAGGCCGGAGTGCCGCTGCGAGACGTCTACCGCGCCGCCGTGGCAGGGTGGTCACCCTCCGAGACCAACTCGGAACCGCCACCTGCACAGGACCACTCGCACGACCATGACCATGATCACTCGCACGATCATGACCACGACCACGACCACGACGGCCCGCAGTGACCGACTCCCCGGGTCCTTACGCTGAAATCAGCGCCTCGACCGGGTCGGCCTCGATCAGCGGCATTGTCGATCCCCCCTCGACGACCAACTGCATCCGGGGATCGATGCCCAGGTGCCTGTAGATCGTCGCGGTCAACTCGGCCGGATCGACCGGGCTGTCGGTGACGCTGCCGGCACTGGCATCGGTCGCCCCGACCACCTGTCCACCGGGTACGGCCCCACCGGCGAGCATCGCCGACCAGGCACCGGTCCAGTGATCCCGACCGCCACCGGAATTGAGTTTGGGAGTCCGTCCGAATTCTCCGCTGGCCACGACCAGGGTGTCCTCCCACAGTCCACGTCCCTGCAGGTCGTCGAGCAGGGCTGAGGTGGCCTGGTCGAACTGGGGACACAGCGTGTCTCGATAATCGAACAGCGTCCCCGGAGCCGCCTCACCGGCGGCATGGGCATCCCAGGTGACCTGGCCGTGGAGTCGATCGAAGAGGTTGACGGTGACGACGGCCACGCCACGCTCGACCATCTGCCGAGCCCGGCAGCAGAGCCTGCCGAAGCGGGTCTCGCCGTAGGCACGTCGAGTGGTTTCTGATTCGCTGGCGAACACGTCCTCCTTCAGGCCCGGCAGAGCGGCCGGTGAGCCACTTCCCTGGTCGACCCGGAACACCTCCGGCACCTGCCCGTTGATCTCGGTCGGCTCGAACTCCGATCCCAGGAACGCCGCACCCTGGCCTCGTCCCACGTTGACCCCGGTGGCATCGATCCGCCGCGGCAGCACCACCGCGGCGGGCACCGGGCGACCGGGTCCGAGCACGCGGGAGGTGACCGAACCGAACGACGGGAAATCCTGCCCGCCACTGGCCAGCCGACCGGTCTGCAGCAACTGCAGGCCGGTTTCGTGGATGGGGGTGGCCGAGTGGTTCAGCGAGCGGACGATCGACAGCCGACCGGCCCGCTCGGCCAGCCTCGGCAGACCCTCGGAAAACGACACGCCGGGCACCCGGGTCGCAATCGCCTTCAGAGGACCACGGACTCCCGACGCGGCCTCCGGCTTGGGGTCGAACGTCTCGAGTTGACTCGCCCCGCCGCTCATCAGCAACAGGATCACGCTGCGACCCTCGGCACCGCCCCGACGAGCCAGCGCAGCCTGCTCGGCAACCGACAGGCTGACAACACTCAGCCCGCCCACCCTCAGAAAGTCTCGACGTGAAACCACCGGTTCGATCCCCTGACCGAATAGTCGTCCAAAAATCGGTCCGAGCCGACGGCTCGGATCCTCTCCACGACCCACCGAAAACATCACGTCCCTTCCGACCCCTCCTCCCGGGGCCGTTGCCGACCAGAATCACGTTGTCACATCACAGTTGCACCGCCCGAACCGCTCGACCTGTCAAGCCGATCCGAACGTCCCAGCCCGGTTGGTCTCGACCCGCGAGTCCAACCGTTCTCCCAGTACTGTACCGTCACCACACCAGCCTTCAAGCACTCTCTTGTCCAACCCCACAAAGATCCGCACCGCACCAGTGGCATCCCCCACCTCCCCCATCGTATAACTCCCTCTCCCCTCAACTCTCTGGTCTCTCCTCTCTACTCTCTCCTCCCATGATCCTCGACCTCTTCAAACTCACCGATCGCACCGCGTTGGTCACGGGAGCCCGCCGGGGGCTGGGCCGAGGGATCGCGGTCGGACTGGCCGAGGCCGGAGCCGACATCGCGTGTGTGTCTCGAAGCGGCGAGGCTGATGAAACGCGCAAAAAAGTCGAAGCGGCCGGTCGCCGGTTCCTGGACATCCAGCTCGACCTCGCCGACCCCGGCGCTCGAGTCGGACTCATCGAACGGGTCACCGACGAACTCGGTTCCGTCGACATCCTGGTCAACAATGCCGGAGGCGGTGGCCGCGAAGCTGCCGAGACGTTTCCGATGGAGATCTGGCGCCAACAATTGGAAGTCCACCTGACGGCATCATTTGATCTCTCTCAGCAATGCGCCCCAGGCATGCTCGAGCGTGGCCGCGGCAAGATCATCAACATCGGCTCGGTGATGACGTTCCAGGGCGGAGTCGACATCCCGGCCTACGCCGCGGCCAAGCACGCCATCGCGGGCATGACCCGTGCCCTGGCCGGTTCGTGGGCCCCTCGAGGCATCAACGTCAACTGCATCTGCCCCGGCTACTTCGACACCGATCTGCCCGCCGTACTCAAGGAGGACCCGGTCCGCGGACCCGAGATCCTTGCACGGATCCCCATGGGCCGCTGGGGCCAACCCGAGGAACTGGCCGGTCTGGCCGTGTTCCTGGCCTCCGACGCCTCCAACTACATGCACGGCTCCGTGATCCCCATCGACGGCGGCTGGCTGGCGGGGTAATCCCAGGGACTGGCTCTCCCGCCCGTGGCGGGGTGCCTGTCCCGAACACAAACCGCTCCCCGCACCCCCCTCCCCCCTCCCCCCTCCAGCGAATCTCCACAGCTCGATTCGGCCCCTGGTTGCTTCTGCGACAGTTTACTCTCGGCAATCCTGCATAAGGGGACAGGCACCTTCGCCGCCAAAGGCGGCTGCGGAGCCAGTCCCTGGAGATTCCGATCATGCCCATCACCCGCCGCGACCTGCTGGCTACCCTCTCCGCCTCGCTGCTGGCCACCCCGTCCCTGCTGGCTGAACCACCGGCGACGTCCACCCGTGTCAGCGACGCCATCCGAGCCGCGGCCGGTCGAGCCCGCCTGGCGATGCTGTTTTCCGGTTCCACCGAAAAAGAGGGCCTCGACTGGCAACAGGAATTCCGCCGCACGCTCGAGCGACTGCTGGGACCCAGCCGACCTCCCAAGCAGTTCCAGGTCAAGCAGGAAGCCCGCGTCAAGCTGCGTGACCACACCCGCTACGAACTACTGCTGCAATCTCGGGGCCTGGACAGCGTCCCGGTCTACCTCCTGGTCCCCAGCGACTGGAAACCCGGCCAGCAACGACCGGGCATCCTGGCCGTCCACGGCCACGGCGACCACGGTCACCACCCCGTCGCCGGGCGGAGTGATCTCGAGGGCGTTGCCGCGGCGATCAAGAAGGCGAACTACGACTACGGCCTGCAGTTTGTCCGTCGCGGCTACGTGGTCGCGGCCCCCTGCATGATCCCCTTCGGCCGTCGAGTCGACAAGCAGAAGTACGGCGGCACCGATCCGTGTGCGACCACCTTTGTGCGTATGCAGGCCCTGGGCCAACTCTCGCTCACCGCCAACCTCCGCGACCTCCGCTGGTCGCTCGACCTGTTGCAGAAACGCCCCGAGGTCGACGGAAGTCGGCTGGGCTGTGCCGGGCTGTCCTACGGAGGCCGGATGACGATGATGGTCTCGGCCATCGACCGCCGCATCAAGGTGACCGCCATCAGCGGAGCACTCAACCTGCTGCAGGAACGCATCCGCGGCCGTTACAGCTGCGGAAGCCAGATCATCCCCGGCCTGCTCGAATATGGCGACTACTCCGAAATCGGTTCCCTGATCGCCCCACGACCGGCCGTTTGGGAAACCGGTTCCGCCGACGGCCTGATCGTCAAGAAGTGGGACAAGCTGTTCCGGGACCGGTTGCGGAAGATCTACAAGGCACTGGGTGCCGGCTCCAGCCTGCTGTTTGACCGTTTCGAGGGGGGACACCGCTGGAACGGCGAGCTGGCCTACCCGCTCTTCGAGAAGGTCCTGCGAGGCTGACCGATCAGCGGCCTCGCGTCGGCACCCCGGTTCAGCGGCCGCACGACGCGGCACCAGCCGACACCGGCACGTGCGGCCACGTCGGCGGCGACCGAGTCGGCGACGGCTGCATTCGGAACCAGCATCCAGATGGTCGGCCCCCACGACGACTGGCCGACTCCGCGGATGCCCGCAGCTCGAGCCCACTCGACCACTGCTGCCATCTGCGGATCGACATAACAGCCACCCTGCACCGCGGCGAACGATTCGCCCACCAGCCGTCCGAATTCGTAGAGCCCCTCACCGGCCTCTTCGATGTCGGCCTCATGCAGCGCCGGAAGCACCCGCTGCAGCAACAGGCCCGTCAGTACACCGGTCGTCTCACCGGGCAGCTCGCCGCAGCGGGCAAATGCCCTCTGCTCGGCCTCGCCCGAGAGCCCTTCCCCGGTCTCCGGACCCGCCAGCACGATTCGCCATTCATCGGGAACATCAACCCGGGCCACCAGTGGAGCAACATCTCGCTCGCTACGGCCTCCGGCATCGACCAGGAACCCGCCGTGGTCGAAGCCGTGGATGCCGATCCCCGAGCGTCGACCTCGTCCGACCCGCGAGGCCAGTTCGACCGATTGTGGAGCCGAGTCGTGCAGTCCGGCCACCGCCCGCGCCACGGCCAGAGCGAGTTGGGTGCCGGAGCCGAGACCCGAGTGCGATGGGATCGTTCGCGAGACCTCGATCCGGCAACCGGGCAGTCTGTCGTCGGTTCCGCGGGCAACCGCAAGCCAATCGGCCATACGCTCGATGTCGCGATCACTGACGGTGTGTGAGTCTGCTGCGGGATCGATCACCACGCTGTCACCCACATCGGGCACGACCTGCAGGCAGACACCGGGCTCGTCGATCATCATCCCCGCCCCACCGAACTGGCGGCCGCCGTCCTGTGAAGGTCCTCCATAAGCCAACAGCCCGAAGTGCAGTCGCGAGCCGGTGTTGACCGAAAACGCCTCGGGTCGCCCCAGCGCTTCGCCGAGGTAGTCTTCGAGCAACCCGAAGGCCTGCCGCTCGGCGGGGCCTGCGGTCTTGTCGACCACGACGGCCAGGTCGGAAAACTGCCGCTTCAGATCAGCCGGCGGCAGCAGGTGCACACGGGTGACCAGGATGGCGGCCTCGAGCACGGCGTGGCGAGCCCGATGCAGGCCGAAGTAATCGCGGATCCGTCCTGAATGAACAATGCGTGCCCTCAGTGTGGTCCGCTCGCTGCTGGTGTCGGTCTCTTCAACCCGGAACTCGTACCACCGGCAGGCTCCGGCGACGACCTGCCCGGCCACCTCTTCGGCGGCGAACATCTCGGGCAACGGATCAACGGTTCCGATCGCCGAGCGGGCCAGCAGCAGCACATCGTCGGTGACATGGAAGACCCCTTCGGGCCTCTCCATCAGGTTGGCAAATGTGGTCGACGTCTGAAACGGACGCAGCACCAGCGTCGACATCTCCTCATCAACAATCGGCCCCATCGGCGCGACATTGACGAGGCCATCGCCCGAAACAGTCGTCACCAGTCCTTCGAGAATCATGTGGTCAGAGTATCAGCCACGCGGGACCGCAACCAAGTACAGGGGGTGCCGAGCAGGCATGCCGCGAGTTGAAAAGGATGGCACGGGGTCAGACGCCGCCCCCAGTCTGGCCTGTTTCCCCTGGAGCGTCCCGCAGGCGGAGCCTGAACCCTTTATTCCAATCGCCAACTCTCGCGGGAAGGGGTCAGGCCCCGCCACGGGCGGCGTCAGACCCCAGGGTCCGAGTTCTTCGGCAGGCTA
>Ga0310123_10000798_pt1 | contig 27733 bp, 17 predicted proteins | sample CB6_AW_1057_MG_FD_203505 | JGI IMG/M metagenome (GOLD analysis project Ga0310123, IMG submission 203505) | Marine microbial communities from Western Arctic Ocean, Canada - CB6_AW_1057 | ecosystem: Environmental > Aquatic > Marine > Oceanic | place: Canada: Western Arctic Ocean | collected... | reverse complement strand
CGTTGTGGGCGGCGTCTGACCCCAGGGTCCGAGTTCTTTCTCATGAGCGGGCTGCTAGCCCCGGCATTCATCGTACCGCCTGGAACTCCCGGTCCCGTTTCTCAAGAAACTGCCGGCTCAACACGATCTCCTCGATCAGAATCCTCGCTCGGTATCGGTTCTCGCTCAGCTCCAACTTCACCTTCTCGATCGCACGTCGATCCGAGAGCATCACTCGTCGCCCCAGCGCGTAGACGAACATCCGCCGCACCACGTTGTCGATGAACTGGTCGCCGCGACGCTCGAGCAAGTGCCGCCGCAGGCCGGCTAGGCCCTCGCCGCGATCCCCATCCGGGAACTCGGCTCGCACGTCGACTTTGCGACCACCCCCGTCGACTTTCCGCAGCCGTCCCACCGGCCCGTAGCCCTCAAAGACGAGACCGAAGGAGTCAAAACGGTCGTGACATTTGGCACACATCGCCACCCGTCGATGGTTTGCGAGTACTTCCCGCAGCGTCGCGTCACCGAGGTCGGCTTCGTCGGCCGGCAGATCGGGGACCTGGGGCGGAGGTGGAGGGATGTGCTCGCCGAGCAGACGGTGAACCACCCAGTAACCACGTCGCACCGGGCTGGTCCGCAGCCCCGACGAGTTACTGGTCAGGAACACGCCCATGGGCAGCAGACCTCCTCGACCATGCTTCGCTGCATCCTCGACACGGAACCACCCGGATGAGGTCGCCCCGTCGGGGACTGGCAGGTCGTAGTGGACGGCCAGGTCCTGATTGACGATCGCGTGGCGGCCGGAGATCAAACTGACCAGCGACCGATCCTGCCGCAGCACATCGGCAAAGTACCGCGAGGGTTCCTCGTACATCGACTGCCGCAGGGCAGGAGTGAACCGGGGAAACCGTTTTCGATCGACAGCGTTGAATTGTTCGAATTGACGCACTCCCAGCCACTGGCCGAGGAATTCCACGGCCAGCGCGTCACTGCGACGATCGGTGATCATGCGGGCCACCTGCTCCCGGAGTACCTCCGGTCGCGCGAGTCGCTTCGAGGCGGCCAGATCCAGCAGAGGCTTATCGGGAAGACTCGACCACAGGAAATAGCTCAGGCGACTGGCCAACTCGTAACCACTCAGGCCATGAGTCCCGCGACCGGTCTCGGCGCGGACGACCCGGTACGAGAAATGAGGCGAGACGAGCAAGCCGACCAGGACATCCCGAACGGCGGGCTCGTGGCTGAGTTCGTGACGCGTTCTCAACTCGCGGTAGAAGTTCAGCAGGCTCGATTCTTCGACCGGCTGCAGCGGACGTCGGTAGGCTCGCGCTGCCAGGCTCAACAACGCCTTCAACTGGACTCCTTCAGCCGCCAATCGCTCGGACTCGACACGGCGGATCGACTTCGAAATCAGCGCAAAATGCGTCTCGATCTCCTTCACGACCGCCGGAGTCACCTTCCGCGCGCGTGCTGTCTTGATGTAGAGCTCGGCCAGTCGCTTCAGTTTCTTCGGCGACGAGACGTCCTTGTCCTCGGAACGAGCGAAGTCGAATTCCTCGGCTTCCATGAACCGCGACTCGGCCCGCTCGAAGAACACGTAATCCCGGTACTGCCTGATCGGAGCCAGGGTGACGAAATCGAGTTCACTCCAGAGACGATCGAGCTCCCGTCGGCCGGCGGTGTCGAGAACCAGCTCGTACAGCGGGCCGTCGTCTCGGAAGTAGCCGGTCATCAGGTGGAAACCGGCACTGAGCAACCGGCCCGTGTTGCGGTCCTTCTTGGCCAGGAATACCCTGCCTCGCTCCGGGACGTAAAAAGTGTCGGGGATGACCGCACAAAAGGCCGTCACGGATTCCTGCAACGCCTTCACGGCCGGGTCGTTGTCCGGGTTCTCGGGAAGCTTGCCCTTCAGGCGGTTGGCCGCCATGGTGCGGTCCTTCATCAGGACCAGCGGCTGAGACCCGGGCTTGATCACCGTGTCGACAACCGTGGTTTCAGGCACCTCCCACTTGGCACGCTCTACGGCAATCCACTTCGCCAGGTCGGCACACGCCAGGATCACCGCATCCTCGTGGCCAGCGTTCGGAGCCGGCAACGCCCGCCACCGTTTCCGCAACATGGCGATCGGCCCCTCGGGCGGACCCTCGGACGGGTCCCCACCTGCCAGCAACCCCAACAGCGTCGCCAGGTACTTCGCACTGACACCTGCATCACGGGCCGACGATGCGATGCTCGCCTCCGACTTCCCCAACTTGCGGCGATGCTCATACCGCCAGGCCGCCAGCAGGTAGTCCGAGTACCCGGTCGGCTGCCGCTTGTAGAAGGCCACGATCCGCTGCACGCAGTACTTGTCGCGGTCGGTGTCGGTAACGACCGTGTGCGGGGCGAACGCCAAGCCGCCATGAGTCAGCACCAGGTGGTCGGCAACATGCCGCGCAGCGGCCAGGTACTTGTTCAAGAGTGCCGGAGTCATCGCCAGGGTTTCGCCGCTGTTGTCGAAACCGGCGACGTTGGCCGGGTCGAGAGGAAACTCGCGGGTCGGACGGATGTCCACACCCGTCAGGTCTCGGATCGAGTAGTCGTATTCCGAGTTGCTCAGCCGCCGTGCCAGCACGGGGCCGGGATCACCGGCGTTGCGGTCCGCCTCCTCACGCCGCAACTGCTCGATCCAGGCAATCACCGCCTGGCGCTGCTTCGCAGAGGGCTGCGGACGTGCCTTGGCCGGAGGCATCGCCTTGCCGGTCAGCTTTTCGAGCACCAACTCCAGTCGCTGGGCGTCGGCCGCAACACCCCGAGCTGTCCTCCAGCCAGCCAGCGAGAACTTCGCTTTCGGCTTAGTCTTGCCATGACACCCGGTGCAGTAACGGGCCAGAAACGGCCGCACCGTCTTCTGAAACTCCGCCTCCAGGGGCGAAGCATCGGCGGCCTGCACACACGAAGCTGACCAGGGCAGTGCCCCGAGGACCAGCGTGCTGAGAAGTCGACCCATCACTCTCGTCACCTCACATTCGATGTGCATGGCCTGGGCACTGTCACCGAGTTGCCCTCAGCGAGCCCAGAGGAATCCGAGCCAACCTCACATCTTCCTTGTTGACCGAGTATGCCAGCAACAACGACTTGCCGACGACGATGGCATGAGGGTACTGCCAGCCATCGAGCTTGTGCTTTCCTTCGAATCGTCTCCGCGTCGGCTGGTTCTTGACGACAAACGCTCGATCGTACCGCCGCCCATCATGACTCAATGAGATGGTGAGAATCGAACGGTCGAGTCGTTTTGATGATGAGTTGTTGACCAGGAAGAAGTCGCCGCCGGGCAGCCGGCCGGTCGCGTGGCGGGCCAGCGAGTCGGGAAAATTCGTCTTCGCCGGAGCCGACCAGCTCCGCCCGCCGTCTCGACTCTCGCTCGCATACAACCAACCGCTGTAATTGCGAAACGGGCAGACGATCCGACCGTCGGCCAGCACGTAGGGAGCCGGCTCGGTGTAACCGAACACCTTCAGATCTCCCGGCGCGATCTTCGCTGCCACCCAACCCCCCAGTCCGTCCGGCTGCGTCGACCGGTACAGCGCCATCCGCCCCGACTTGCGGCTCTGGCCGACATGCTCACCGGATAACAACAGGCCCCCACCGGGAAGCGGGATCGGAGCCGCGATGTAGAAACCCGGCAGGACTCGCCGTGGTTCCGACCAGCTGCGTCCATCCACCGAGGTTCTGGCCCACAACGCGGTCCGGGGATCGAAGTTCGTGCCGCCGGTGATCGTGTAGAACGCGACCAGCTTCTCGCCGGCTGTCACCCAGCCGGCCGCCACACAGGCGCCCTGGCCAGACGGGTCTGCAGCCAACTCGCGAGGCTCGCTCCACCGACCGAGTGCCCCGATGCGGGCGGTGGAATACAGAATCCGCTGGCCCGGCTCGTCCTCGCCAATCCTGCCGTTGGACCACATGCACCACACCGTGTTGCCTCGTCGCACCAGGTTCGGGTGATGACAGAAGCGATGAGTGGTCTCGGTCGCCGCGTAGAGCACCGTCTCGGAGAACTTCAGCCTCGCAAGACCCAGCGTCCGCGGTTGGGCCGGATCGAACAGACCCTCGGCGGCTGCAAACGGAGGCGCTGCGGACGCACCGCCGGCACACAACAGGACAAGCACGAGGCCAATTACGGCTTCAGGACGACGCGATGATCCCATTCCAGGAATTCCTCGATGAACTTCGCCACCTCCGACGCACCCCGCTCCAGCAATTCCTCGCCCTTCTCCGGAGTCGCCAGCTCGGGAGACCCCATCGCACCGGTCGCCGACAACCGGTGAAAACGTCCGGCCACGGTCACGCGGCCGCCGAGTTCGGAGTGATAAAACGGCGTGTCGATGACCGGCTCACCACCCCGGGCCTCGTCCGGATGCACCGTCTCGGCGTTGACGACCAGCATCATCGAAGTCTCGTACTCGCAGGCATGTGAGACCATCGGCGTTTCCAGTGAAGTCGACTGCGAGTTGAAACCGGCCAGTTCCCAGTAACTCGACAACGCCAGCAGCAGGCCGTCGACCGTCTCGCACTCGTTCGCTAATTCGGTGATCGCCACGGTTCCCGGAGCGATGTTGCCGCCGTGGCCGTTGAGCAGCAGGATGCGGCGAAAACCGGCCCGCACGAAGCATCGCACCACGTTCTTGATCACTTCGATGTAGAGCGTGTTGGGCAACGAGACGGTGCCGGGGAAGTCGAGGTGGTGGTCGGAGGCTCCGACCCACAGCGTGGGCGTCAACAGCACCTTGTCCGAGACCAGGGCCTCGACCCGTTCGGCCACCTCGGTCGCCAGGTACGTGTCTGTCAAGAGCGGCAGGTGATGGCCATGCTGCTCCAGGGCCGCGATCGGGCAGACCACCACCACGCCGTCCTTGTCCATCACGTCGATATCGACCCAGCGGCAGTCTCCGTATCGCATCGCCTCCTCCTCGTGCTGTCCCGGTCATCGGCTGCAGAGAAATCAACCAAGCCAAGATTGATCTCACCGCATTCTACGAGAGACAATCGGGACTGGTAGTCTGAGCACCTCCAATATTTCCCTGCGAAGCATCACATGATGCGGATCAACTGGTTTCCCTTGGCCGTGCTGCTGTTGCTGGGCGTCGCCGCGCCGGTGGCCGCCCAGCAGGCCTGGCCCTACACGCCGGTCGGCACCCCCGTGCCCCCGGCGGTCAAGAACGCATCGTGGGCACGGACTCCGATCGATCGCTACATTCTGTCGCGACTCGAGAGTTCCAGCCTGAGTCCGGCGGCCGAGGCGTCTCGTGACGTCCTGCTCCGCCGCATCTACTTCGACCTCATCGGCCTGCCCCCCACGCCGGCACAGCGGCGGGCGTTTCTCGACGACACGTCCCCAAAGGCCTACGAAACCGTCGTCGATCAACTGCTCAAGGACCCCCGCCACGGCGAGCGCTGGGCCCGCTTCTGGCTCGATCTGGCACGCTACGCCGATACCGCAGGCTACGAGGGCGACCCCGACCTGCCGCACGCCTGGAGGTACCGCGACTACGTCATCGACAGCCTCAACCGCGACAAGGCCTACGACCTGTTCATCAAGGAACAACTGGCCGGAGACGAGTTTGCCGAGGTGCTGGGTGCTGGCGAATTGCCACTGCCGAACCCCGAGCGGGTGGTGGCGATGACGTTTCTGCGACTGGCCCCGTTTACCGAACCGCGTGGCGACGAGACGCGTCACGAGATGCTCAGCGAAATCACCGCCACGGTCGGCTCGGTGTTCCTGGGCCTGACGGTCGGATGTGCGAAATGCCACGACCACAAGCACGACCCGATCCCGATCGAGGACTTCTATCGCATGAAGGCCTTCTTCGCGACGGTTTCCATTCCGGCACCGATGCGGGGCGACGGCTTCCAGATCGGTGGCTCGCTGCCAGCCAAGTTCTATCGCAAGGGTGAGCAGGCCTGGGTCACCCGGACCCTGGCGGCACTCGAAAAGGAGACCGGCACGAACAAGCAGGAACTCGCCGCGCTGTCGGCCGAGCTCACCAAACGACTCGCTCCCCCCGCCGGTTTCGCCCTGCAGTCGATGGGTGGCGACCTGGGCAACAACTACTTTTTCGACAGCGCCCCGGTCGCCGACGGGGACCGCCACACCGTCCTGGTCAGCAGCAACGGCTCGGCCTGGCACTTTGAAACCGACGCGCGTCCCGCCAGCCAAGTCGATTCGCTCTCGGGTGCCAACCACGGCCACTGGTTCGCAGACCTGTCGGGTCCGACCCACATCACGCTCGGCCAACACACAAGCGGCAGCGGCACCCCTCGCAAGGCCGGTCACCAGGGAGCCTTCGGCGACATCCTGATCTACGACCACCCGCTGACACCCGCCGAACGCTTGAAGCTTCACGCATGGATCGGCCACAAGTACGACCGCTCCACCGCCACCAATGCCGCTCCCCCCTCAACCGGTCTCCGGCTCTGGCTCGACGCCTCCGACCTCGACGCCGATCCGGCCACTCCCAACCCCAAGCCCGACTCGCGTATCGCCAAGTGGACCGACCGCGTCAGCGGCCTGGTCCTCTCGCAGGACTCCCAGGCGCTCAAACCGCGGCTCGCCACGCTGGGCTCGCGCAAGGCCGCGGCAGTGTTCTTTGACGCATCATTTCTCAAAGGTGGCCTCAAGAGCGGCCTCGGCTCGGCCCGTTTCCTCGCCGACCAGCAGGGCACCATCGTCACGGTCTTCTCGGCCACGCATCAGGGTGAAGGCTATGGCCTGGAGATCGGCGGAGCAGGGCAGTTCCTCAGCACCGCCGTCTATCCTTCCGCTCGCAAGAAACAGCCCCTGGCCACTCTGGTCAACGACCCGGCCGTCACTCAGATCACCGACGCGGAGCGTCTCCGCTTTCGCATGCTCTCGATCCGCAGCCGCGCAATCCCCGCCGACATCAAGCGGCTGCAGCCGGTGGCGATGTCGCTGCGGCACGCCTTCGGCCCCCCCTACGAACCCGGGGTGCCGACCTCCCGTGTGATGCTCCGCGGTGAATACAACAACCCCGGCGACGTGGTCGTGCCAGGGTTCCTCAGTTGTGTCACCGGCCACCAGAAACCCGCCCCCATTCGGCTCGACCCGTTCAAACGATGGCCCACCCGCAGCCGTCGCATGGCCCTGGCCAAGTGGATCGCCAGCAAGCAGAACCCGTTGACGGCCCGCGTGATGGTCAACCGCCTCTGGCACTGGCATTTCGGACAGGGGCTGGTCGCCACTCCCAGCGACTTCGGGGCTCTGCGGATCGGTCCCAGCCACGAGTCCCTGATCGACTGGATGGCACGTCACTTCACCGACAACGGCTGGAGCCTCAAGACGATGCATCGCCTGATGGTGCTCTCGGCCACCTACCGGCAGTCCTCGCAGGCACAAAACCCCAAGGCTGCGGTCGCCGACCCCGGCAACCGGCTGCTGTGGCGGTTCCGGCGGCGACGGCTCGAGGCCGAGGCAGTCCGCGACAGCGTACTGGCCGCCAGCGGACGCCTGAATCCGGAACAGTTCGGGTTGCCGATCTTTCCGATGCTGCCTGACGACGTGGGCGAGAGGGTCAAGTGGAACTCGAGCAAGTGGTTCACTCACGACGACCATCGCAGCCGCAAACGCAGTATCTACATCTACCAGCAACGGTCTCTGAGCATGCCCTTCATGCAGGCCTTCGACGCCCTGGTCTGCGAGCAGTCTCGCCCCAAGCGTCGCGCCTCGATCACTCCGCTGCAGGCACTGGCGATGTACAACGGGCGTTTTGTCAACCAGGAGGCCCGGCACTTCGCCGCCCGCATCCGCAAACACGCTGGTGACGACTTGTCGAAACAGCTCGAGTTCGCATTCCAGGTCGCCTACGGACGAGAACCGTCTCGCGAAGAGACCACTCGACTGGGCCGCTTCCTGAAAACCGCCGCCTCCGATCCGCTGGTCGGCCTCTGCCGTGTCCTGCTCAACAGCAACGAATTCGTCTACATCGACTGATATTCGAAGATGTTTAACAAAAAAACACACACACCCACACCCGCACCCCTCCTGCCCTTCGGCTCACGCCGCGACTTCCTCTCGCGATCCTGGAACGGCCTGGGCGCACTCGCCCTGGCCGGGATGACCGCCGAGATGGCTCGGGCCGAGGGTGACCTGGCCAATCCGCTGGCAGGCCGCTCGCCGCACATGCCCCGCCGTGCCAAGCACTGCATCTTCCTGTTCATGCAGGGGGGAGTCAGCCAGGTCGATTCCTTCGACTACAAGCCGCTGCTCAACACGCTGCACGGCAAACCGCTCAACCGCATCCCCGACCTCACCGGCGAACTCCAGGGACGACTCACCTTTCCCCACTCGGTCGTCGGCAGCCCGTTCAAGTTCAAGCAACATGGCGACAGCGGGCATCACTTCTCCGAGTTGTTCCCTCACCTGGCCGGACACTCGGATCGCCTGGCCTTCATCCACGGCATCAAGACCGACAACCAGAACCACGGGCCCTCGACGCTGCACGTGACCACCGGCAGCCAGTTCCCCGGCAGCCCCTCGGTCGGGTCGTGGATGACCTACGGCCTGGGCACCGGCAACCAGGACATGCCCGGCTACGTCGTGATCCAGGACCCACGGGGTGCCCCGATGAACGGAGCGGCCGTGTGGGCCAACGGCTACCTGCCCGCGGCCTACCAGGGCACGCTGCTGCGTCCCACCGGCACTCCGATCCTCAACCTCGCCAGCCCCAAGGGCCTGTCTCGACCCCGGCAGCGCGAGGAACTGGACCTGCTCGGCTTCCTCAACCGGCGTCATCTCCAGCAACGCCGCGACGTCGGCGAACTTGAAGCCAGGATCAACGCCTACGAATTGGCCTTCCGCATGCAGGCCCGGGCTCCAGGCGTCGTCGACCTCTCACGCGAACCCGCACACATCCAGCGGCTCTACGGTCTCGACAACCCTTCGACCGCCGCCTTCGGACGCCAGTGCCTGCTGGCTCGTCGGATGGTCGAGCACGGAGTCCGCTACACGATGCTGATCCACGGCGTGCAGAACAACGCCTACAGCTGGGACGACCACGGTGACGTCAAGGGGCGGATGATCCGGCACAGCAAGGAAGTCGACCGCCCGGTGGCCGCACTGCTCTCGGACCTCCAACAGCGAGGCCTGCTCGAAGAAACGCTCGTCGTCTGGGCCTCAGAGATGGGACGCACACCTTTTGTCAACGGAGCCCTGGGAGGCAGCCCCGGTCGAGAACACAACTCGTGGGCCCTGGTGATGTGGATGGCCGGAGGTAATGTGCGGGGAGGAGCCCGGGTAGGAGCGACAGACGAGTTCGGGTTGCGGGCCGCCGAGGAACAGATCCCGATCCGAAACGTCCACGCCACGATTCTCGACCTGATGGGCCTCGACGACGAGGAGCTGAGATACCTCCACGCCGGACGCCTTCGCCAACTGACCGACGTCGGCGGCGAGGTCCTCCACGGGGTGATTTCCTAGTCGACCGGCCGCAGTGCCAAGGGCCTCGCCGCTTGCGTCGCGCTACTCGGCACGGTGCAATGTGCGTCGACTTAACCATGCCAAACACCCTGGAGTTTTCCTGATGCGCCCCCTGACCCTGACCCTGCTGGCCCTCGCCATGACTTCCACCGCACCGTCCACCGCCACTGCCGAGCAACTGCTGTACCTCGCCTCGACGGCCGACAAGACGATCGTCGCCTACAAGATCGATGGCGGCAGCGGGAAGCTCACCGAAAAGTTCTCCGTCGACCTGCCCGGTAGCGGCGGTGCGATGGCCTTCTCGCCCGACAAGAAGTTCATCTACGCCTCGGTGACCGGTCTGCCGGGCAACGCCGCGGGAGTCGCCACATTCCGCCGCCGGGACAACGGAACGCTCAAGCTGCTCGATACCGCCAAGATCACCTCGCGGCCTCCCTACATCCAGGTCGACCCCAGCGGACGATTCCTGCTGGCGGCTCACTACGGTGCCGGTGACGTCACCATGTACAGCGTCGTCAAGGGCGTCGCCACCTCGAAACTGCTCGCCCACATCAAGACCGCAAAGACCGCCCACTGCATCGAACTCGATCTCAGCGGCAAGTACGTCTACGTACCCCACACTTCGCCCAACAGGCTCTACCAGTTCGTGCTCGACACCAAGGCGGGCACTCTGGTGCCCAACGACCCTCCGTTTGTCGATGGGCCCGACACCGAACACCGTTACCACGAACCGCGACACTACAAGCACCACCCCAAGCTGCCCTTTGGATACACGTCGAACGAGAACGGCGGAGGCATCACGAAGTGGGCCTACGACAAGAAGACCGGGCGACTGACCCGCAAGGCCACGCTCTCGACACTCCCACCGGGACTCAAGGGATCCAGCCACGCGGCCGACATCCAGATCACGCCCAATGGTCGCTTCGCCTACGTCTCCAACCGCTGCACCACAAAGTTGGGGGAAGGCGAGAAGCCCGACGACACGCTGTGTGCGGTAGCGATCGACAGCAAGACCGGTGACATGAAGATCGTGGGCCACTACCCGACCGGGTACCACCCCCGAGCCACCTGCATCGACCTGCAGGGCAAGTTCTTCTTCGCCGCCGGACAACGCTCCAACGATCTGCACACCTACCGGATCAACAAGAAGACCGGTGAGCTGAAGCCGATCAAGATCTACAAGACCGGGGGCACCCCGATCTGGGTGATGTGCGCCCGGGCCGACTGAGAGGCCCGGCGGATCACTGGGCCTTCTTCTTCTTCAGCCGCTGTTGCGTTCGCTTGTAGCGACGGACCATCTCGGTCTGCCGCCACTCCAGGAACGCACGCTCGACCGCGTCACGCTTCTTGCGGTCGCGTTTGACCTTGGGGCCGATAGTGATCGTCCCGTAGGTGATTCCCACCTCGTTGCGATCCACGGCGGTGATCTTGCCGTCGTTGACCAACAGCGTCACGCCCACGTTCGCCTCGATCACCGGCACCCGGTTCTCACGGCCGCGTGAGAGTACCGCCTGGTCCTGGGCCGCTGAGCGAGAACCGAACGAAGGAATGATCAGGAACTGGGCACCATCCAGGGCCGGAATCTCCGCCAACCGAGGGTTCCAGCGGTCGTTGCAGATCAGGATGCCACAACGGCCCAGGGGAGTGTTGAACGCCCGACTGCGCCGCCCCAGCCGGTTGTACCACCAACTGGGATGGTATCCCTCGGCAAACTGCATCTTGTGATAACGGCCACATATCTTGCCGTCGTGGTCGATGAACACGGCACAGTTGAACACGTCGTCGTCAATCCGCTCGGCAAACCCGAATACCAGGCACATCTTCAACTCAGAAGCCAGCTTACGGAACCGCTTGATCGTCGGCGAATCCATCGTGACAGCAACCCGTTTCATCTCCTCGGCGGACGCCTCGCCGGCGATGATCTGGTTGACCACGTAGCCCTCGAGAATGCCCTCCGGAGCCACCGCGATCTTGGCCCCACCGGCCGCGGCCTGGCGGTACATCTGCTCGAGTCTGTCGGAATTGCCCTTGAGGTCGAACTTGGTCGGGACGAACGAAATCGCCGCGGCACGGATCTCTCGACCAGCCTTCTCATCGCCCATCGCCTGTCCACCTTCCCGCATCAGCACCGGACACGCCAACACCGCGAACAACGACAACACCGCCAACACAAAAACCCGGCGAGACATCGTACTCCTCCCGATCCGCGTCACAACTCGTGTTTCCCGACTCCTGACCCGCATCCTACCCGTCGCCAGCGATGCTCACCAACACCGCTCAGCGCGTGCTCATCTTTCTGAGACACGCCGGCATGGTGTATCCTCGGTCCGGCACCACGAACCCACCCCGAGTCGCACGTCCATGCCCAGCAGCCGCTTCACCACCCGCCTGCACGTGCTGCTGATCGTGGTTGCGACCGCTGCCGGGTCGCTCGCCTCGGAACCGACCGCTGCCGGCGACCTGGCGTTCTTCGAATCGAAGATCCGGCCGCTGCTGGTCAAGCACTGTTATGCCTGCCATTCGAGCCAGGCCGACCCGCTCGAAGGAGGCCTGCGGCTGGATTCGCGGCCAGGATGGCAAAAAGGTGGCGACTCGGGCCAGGCCATCGTGGCCGGCAAGCCCGACGAGAGTCGGCTGATGCGGGCGGTGGAATACACCGACGAAGATCTCGCCATGCCACCCGATGGCGTGATGGCAAAATCCGACATCGAACTCATCCGGCAGTGGATCTCCCGAGGCGCCCCGGACCCGCGAACAACCACCAGGCCCAGTACCACCGCACACCAGATCGACTGGACCCAGGCCAAGACCCACTGGGCCTTCCAGCCCCTGGTCCGCCCCCAACAACCGCCCGTCCGCCAGCTTGACTGGCCCCGCAATGCCGTCGACCGCTTCGTGCTGGCCCGGCTCGAATCGCGACGCCTGCAGCCGGTTTCTTCAGCCACGCCGCGAGCACTGATCCGCCGCCTCTCGCTCGATCTCACCGGCCTGCCCCCAACACCGCACGATCTCCAGCTCTTCCTCTCCGACACGCGGCCGGGGGCCTGGTCACGGCTGGTCGACCGCCTGCTGGCCAGCCCGGCCTACGGTCAGCGCTGGGGCAGACACTGGCTCGACGTGGTCCGCTACGCCGATGATCAACTCAGAACCGAGTTCTACTATCGTCCGCTGCCGCACGCCTGGAGGTACCGCGACTGGGTCGTGGGTGCCTTCAACCTCGACATGCCCTACGACCAGTTCGTCGTCCATCAACTGGCCGGTGACCTGCTGGAGGAGCCGCTTCGCAGCGACGGGGTCATCGCCGTCGGGCTGCTGGCATTGGGAATGATGTACCAGGACGACGGTGGGACACCCGACGGAGTCGCCATCGCCAAGTCCGAAACACTCGACGATCGTGTCGACACCGTCACGCGAGGCTTCCTGGCAATGACGGTCTCATGTGCCCGGTGCCACGACCACAAGTTCGACCCGATCCCCACCTCCGACTACTACTCCCTGGCTGGCATCTTCAACAACACCGGCTACGTCGACGAACTGCTGTTGGTCACGCCCGAAGTCGCCGCCGATTACGAGGCCAGCCAGGCCCACATCGCGTCGTTGAGCAAGCAAGTGGAGACGGCCAAGCGGTCCGATGACAAGTCGCAACTGCCCAGGCTGTCCGCCATCCTCGCCGACGCCTTCCAGGCCGCTTCGCTGGCCTTCCCCCGAGCCCACTCGGTCCGTGATACCGGCTCCGCCGACATGCGAATCGCGCTCCGCGGCAACCTCCGCAAGCCCGGCCCCGTTGCCCCCCGCAGGTTTCTGCAGGCCCTGGCCGGCCGCTCGCCTCCGATTTTTAAGACAGGCAGCGGACGGCTCGAATTGGCCCGCTCGATCGCCGACCCCCGCAATCCTCTGACCGCCCGCGTGCTGGTCAACCGCATCTGGCAACACCATTTCGGGCGAGGGCTGGTCGAAACGGCGAGCAACTTCGGCACGATGGGCGAACCGCCGACGCACCCGCAACTGCTCGACTGGCTGGCCTGGCGGCTGATCGAGACCGGCTGGTCGATCAAGCAGCTGCACCGCGAGATCCTGCTCTCGGCCACCTACCAACTCTCCTCAGCCTCAACCCCGGCCCACCTGCAAACCGACCCCGACAACCTGCTGGTGTGGCGGATGCCGCGGCTGCGGCTCGACATCGAGGCCTGGCGAGATTCGATGCTGGCCGTCTCGGGCTCTCTCGATGACTCCATCGGTGGCCCCGCCGTTGACAGCCTGCTTGTGGAGTCGCGTCGCACGATCTACGTCGCAGTTCACCGCGACGTGCAGACCGAATCCGACAAGCTGCTAAGGCTCTTCGACTTCCCCAACCCGCGGATCGGCAGCGGAGGACGCACACCGACCACGATCCCCCAGCAGCAGCTCTTCGCACTCAACAGCCCCTTCGTGATCGAGCGGGCTCGCCAACTGGCGTCGCGGGCCGTGACGGGAACGGCTTCGACCGATCAGCGAATCGCTCGCGTGGTGCAGATCGTCATGGGCCGCCATGCTTCGGCTCGTGAAGTGGCCCTCGGCTCCGAGTTCCTCGGGCCACACCCCGATCGCAGCACCGATGGCCAACTCTCGACCTGGCAGCAATACTGCCAGGTGCTGCTGGGCTCCAATGAGTTCCTGTTTCGTCCGTGACCCTTGCCGTCAACCGAATTTCGGACCCGCAGATAACGTGAACATTCCTCTGCCAATCTCTCGACGACAGCTGCTGAGCCAGGGCACTGCCGGAATCGGGCTGCTCGGACTGGCCGAGGTCTTCGGCAACGAGTCCCCCGGCCCGCTCGAGGACCGGGCACCTCACTTCGCGCCGCGGGCCAAGCGAATCATCCACCTGCTGATGAATGGTGGACCCTCGCACATCGACACCTTCGATCCCAAGCCGCTGCTCGCCAAGTACGAGGGTCAACGTCCCGCGACGGTCGACCTGAAGACTCAACGAAAGACCACCGGGATCCTGCATTCACCATTCCGCTTCCAACAACACGGTGACAGCGGCCTGTGGGTCAGCGAGCTGTTTCCGCATGTCGCCCGCCACGCCGACAAGCTCTGCCTGATCCACTCGATGTACACCGATATCCCCGAACACATCTCCGGGCTGTTGATGATGGATGTCGGAGCCAACCAGCCCACTCGGCCCAGCTGGGGCTCGTGGCTCAGCTACGGGCTGGGCACCGAGAACCAGGACCTGCCGGCCTTTGTCGTGATCAGCCACAACGGAGATCCGCGGCCGGGGCCCACCGGCTGGAGCAGCAGTTTTCTGCCCGGAGTCCACTCGGGTGCCTTCATCGACACCTACAAGCTGGATCCCAAGCGGGTGCTGGCCAACATCCGCAACCCGGGTCTCTCGAGGAGCTCTCAGCGTCGGCAGTTCGACCTGCTGCAGCGAATGAACCGGCTCGAGTTGAACCGATCGGGTACCGACCGGGCACTGGAATCGCGGATCGAGTCGCTGGAGTTGGCCTTCCGGATGCAATTCGCGGCCCCCGAGGCGTTTGACATCAGCCGCGAATCCAAGGCCACTCACGACCTGTATGGCATCGGCCCGGAACCCACCAGGGGCATCGCCGGCGGCCGCAAGTACGGTGGGTTTGCCGAGGGAGCCCTGATCGCCAGGCGGCTTTCCGAACGAGGCGTCCGAGTGGTGCAGCTGGCGTTCGCTCCCGACATCCCCTGGGACGACCACACCGACATCAACGACCACCGCCCCAAGGCCTTCGAATGCGACCGGGCGATCGCGGCCTTATTGAGCGATCTCGAATCTCGAGGCCTGCTCGATGAGACCCTGGTGCTCTGGGGCGGCGAGTTCGGCCGCACGCCAACCACCGACGTCACCGCGAACAAGCCCGGTCGCGATCACAACCACTTCGGCTTCACCGTCTGGCTGGCAGGCGGCGGAGTGAAGGGGGGCTACCGTTACGGAGCTACCGACGAGTTCGGCATGCGGGCTGTCGAAAACCGCGCACACGTGCGTGACCTGCACGCCACGATCCTGCACCTGATGGGGCTCGACCACGAACGCCTGACGTTCAGGCATTCGGGTCGCGATTTCCGGCTCACCGATGTCGCCGGCCGCGTGATTCACGACATCATCGCCTGACAGCTCGCGGCGCGCTACGGGCTGGCCGGCTCGGCGATGCAGTACAGCTTGCGAGCCCCTCTCAGAAACAGCTCGCGGCCCACGATCGCCGCCGAGGCACTGAAACTGTCACTCAGCACGTTGCGGCCGAGGAACTTCGGGTTGGCGTCTCCGGAAAGTACCAGCGTCGCACCCTGGCGATCGGTGATGTAGATCCGGTTGGCCGCGGCGACCGGTGAGGCATAAATGTCGGTCACGCCTCCCAGCCGGAACGGGCCGGTCGTCTCTTTGCCGCTGCGAGAATCGAGCCGGGTCAGGATGCCCTGGTAGTGACGCAGGAAATACAGCCCGCCCTTGAAGAGCAGGGGCGACGGCACATAGGGGGTCCGCTGGCGAGTCTTCCAGGCCACGTGCTCGCTGCCGGTCAGGTCGCCACTGGCACCATCGAGCTTGATCCCCATCATGATCCGCGTGTCGTAACTGCTGCCGGCAAACACCATGCCGTCCGCGTAGACCGGAGTGGCAACGATGTTGTTGGACAGGCCGGCACACTGCCACAGCACCTTGCCGGTTTCGAGGTCGTAGCCGCGGAGGAACCTGGTTCCCGAGATCACCGCGATCGCACGCTTCTGGTACTCGATCACGATCGGCGAAGACCACGACGTGACCTCGTTCCTCTTTGCCGACCACTTCTGCCGGCCGGTCTCGGTATCAAACGCCACGACCTTCGACTGGCCCTGGTGGTCCCAGTTCACAATCAGCGTCTTGCCATGAAGAGCCGGTGAGGCCCCCTCGCCGTGGTTGTGCTTGGTCGACATCTTGCCCAGCCGAGCCTTCCACAACAGCTTCCCGCTGAAATCCAGGCAGTACAGGCCGCGGGAGCCAAAGCAGGCAAACAGCCGCTTGCCGTCGGTCACCGGAGAATTCGATGCCAGGCTGCCGGTGTGATGTCCTCCCTCGTGAGGCAACTCCCCGGCCAGCGTCTGCTTCCACAGTAGGTCTCCATTCTTGCGATCGTAGGCCAGGGCCAGGAAACGGTGCCGGTAGGTGACACCCAGGTTGTCGTGAGCCCCCGGATCCGGATCGGGCTTCGCTTCCACCTTCTCGCCGAACGGAACGGCAGCCGTCACGAAGACCAGGTCGCCCCAGACGATCGGCGACGAGTGTCCGCTGCCGGGCATCCGGCTCTTCCACTTCACGTTCTTCTGTTCGTTCCACTCCGTCGGCGGGTCTCCGAAGGGAGCCACGCCGGTCGAGAGCGGGCCGCGCCATTGGCCCCATTGACGCGACGGATCAGGCTCGGCCGCCAGCAGCCCGGTGGCCGCACACAGCGACCAGCACACCAAACTCATCCCCACCGAACCGATACCGCGTCGATCCACTCGTCGGTTCATGCTCTGCCTCTCACCTGGAACAGCGGCGATGACTGTGAACGAGCCCGGCTTGACGCTGACTCGATCGATCGCATGCGGTTATAAGACACGCCCGTCCACGCCCGGGTCAACAGTCCGCATTGCCCTCGTGACAGGAACCGCCGCATGTCTACCGACGACCGCTCACACGCCACCCCCGCCCCGCCCCGCAAACCATTCGCCTCGTCCCGCTCAGCCGTCGGCCCGATCGTACTGGTCGTCATCGGCGTACTGATCCTGCTGGGCCAATTCGGCATCATGCCCGAGTTGACCACGCTGTGGACCGTCGGGCTGGCCGCCTGTGGGATCCTCACCTTCGTCTTCAACGGCTTCAACAAGTCGACACTCGTCGTCGGGTCATTCCTGATCGTCGCCGCGGTGCTGTCGGTGCTCAGGACCAACGACGTCCTGGAGATCAAGAACGAAGTCCCGATCGTCTTCATTGTGCTGGGAGCCCTGATGCTGGTGGCACGCTCCGCGACCATCCCCGCTGCACCGTCGCGGTCCGACGATGGATGAACGGCTCGCCTGCTAGGCGTCGGCACACCAGCCCTTCTGCGGCGACTCGAACACCTGGGCCTTCCGGCCCGCTCGAAGCTTCGACACGGACGTCTCGGCCCTCTTCACGCTCGCCGCATCGCGGTGCCACTCGACACCCAACCCCAATGACGCTCGAGCACCACCGGCAAGCTTCAACACCCGACCCTGCTCACCCTCGTACGTTCGCGGGTTGGGGAAATTGGTGCCCGGCTCGATCCCGGTCACGTAGCCGTCCACGACTGCCGTCGTGTTCTTCCACTGGCTGAAACACGGCAACTTCTTCGCGTCGTAGACCAGGCTGACGCCGGCACTCGAGTGGGCATTCTTCAGTAACACCCGGGTCTGGCCGTCGCCTGCGGTGTGCATGTGGTGGAAGTACACCTGCTCCTCGTATCCCGCCTCCTCGGCTCGGTAATCCGTGTACGATCCGATCCCCTCGGCCGCATGAGCGTTCCGCGGCACGACGGTCGAGGAGGGGGCCACCAGCTGCGAGCCCGCGTCGAGCAACGGCACGCCCACATTGAAGTGGTACAGCATCTGAACTTCCGCCGGCGACGCCGAGAGGTTTTCGACCTGGTCCTGGATGCGAAACCCCGCTTCGCCGAATCGGGTGACCAGCGTGGCGTGCAATCGAACCTTCAGAGAATGGAACCTCACCTCGTCGACCACTCCGCTGACCCGGATCTCGCCAGCGTCTCGATCTACCGTCACCGTCACCTCGTCTGAAGGCTGATTGGCGATCTTGCCATGCAACGGGTACTGCAGCCGCCCGTCCTTGTCGAACTCCGGAGCCCCGTTGCTCTCGAGACCGCATCGCACCAGCAGTTCGTCGAAGCCGTCGAGCCAACCCAGGCCGCCGGGTTCTCCGAGATTGACCTCGCGAGGATGAACCGGGCCCCGAATCGGTGCCTGCCAGCCCAGGCGATCGTCACCCGAGATGACCTGCCAGATCCCCATCCCGCGTGATGGCACCACCGTGATTTCGACCGCGCCGTTGTCGATCTCGATCACGTCCACTCCGTCTCGACGACCACCCCGCAGGGTTCGCTTGCGGACCGACCATCCCCGCGGAGTCCCCTTCACGTCGTCGTCATCGATCTTGAAACGGTCCACGTGCAGATCCCGAGCAATGCTCGACAGTACCCAACTCGTCTCAGACATCGCACGCTCTCCTGTGGGAATGACTCAAAGTAGCTCCTCGGCAGCCGGCCGCGTCTGGTTTAGCAGCCGTACAACCCGCTCGGCCTGTGCTGTGTTGGCCAGCAGCAGCCCGCCCCAGGCCGCAGCCGCCGTGTGGAGTCTGATTGTCCGCGTCGAACTCAACCGCTCCACAACGCCCGTCTCCAGGCTGACCATCACAACGGCATCGTGGGACACCATTCTGATTCTACCGAACAGACGTCCGCCACGAACCACCGTCCGCCTGTCGGTGATCGTGTAAAACCGCATCTTCCAGCCGAGATACATCTCGAGCGTCGCAACCCCCAGCACGAAGAGACCTGTGATCCCCAGGCACAGGCCTCCGCCGTTGTCAGCAAATGCGGCTCCTGAAAGCAGAATCATCAAGGGCACACCGATGGCCAGCAGCCTCGAGGAGATTCGCAGGTAGAGGGCCTTGGCCGGCGGCTGCTCCGAGTACCAGACCACCTCGTCGAAATCCAGCAGGCTCTGGATTTCCGGCGGCAGCAGCGGATCCGCATCACGCTGCGTCTCGGAGGCTGTTCCCTCGGGGCTAGGATGATAGGTCGCATGGACGGGTGACTCCGGCTCGGCAGGCGGCCGGTCATCGTCGGTCGACGGCACTGACCCAGCCCCCTCAGCATCCGCCTCGAATGCGTCCTCGATCAGGTCTTCGGCCGCTGCGTCGGGGATCAGAAACGTAAACCCGCACCGGCAGCGAGCCTGGCGTCCGGCCGCATCCGAGGGGACCTGCGTGAGGTGACCGCAGGCGGGGCATTTTACATCGATCGCCTCTGCCATTGCCGACATGCCCCCTTCGTGTCACTCGACCAGCCGGATCCTGCATTCGATCACAATTCAGGATGATCTCGCCGACTCAGACAGATTGCAACCGCCGCACCAACGCCCCTGACGAGCCGATTCCAAAACAGTACCATCCTGTTATCGACCTGCCGGACTCACACCGTGCTCCGCCCGATCATCGCCGCCGTCCTCCTGGCTCTCAACACCGCAGCCACGGCAGCCACCACCCCTACGGCAGCCACCACGCCCACCGCAGCGTCCGGCGTCGTCACACAAGTACCGCTGGTAGTCACCGAACCTGCCGGAGTTGCACGTCGGCGTGCGCCGGTCACTTCGGGGATCCCCTTCTCCCGCGGAGACATCCGCTCGGCAGACGGCGTCGCACTGTTCAAAGCCGGCTCGCAGAGGATCCCGGTCCCGCTGCAGACCGAAGTGCTCTCTCGATGGCCCGATGGGTCGGTCAAGTGGCTGCTGCTCGATTTCCAGGTCGACCTGCAACCTCGGCAGTCGGCCCGTTTTGTGCTCGAATTCGGCAGCGGGGTCACTCGACCCAAGGTCGCCGACCCGATCACAATCACCGACGGTTACGACGGGATGACCATCGACACCCGACGTCTGCGGGTGCACCTGGATCGAAAGAACTTCAGGCCGCTGCACGCCGTCTGGCTCGATCGAAACCGAGACGGCCGCTACGGCGACACCGAACGGGTCACCCATCGCGACTCGCCCGGCCTGGTGCTCACCACACCCCATGGCCGCAGCTTCCGAGCACATCTCTCGAGCATGCACATCGATCGTGAGCAGCAAGGGCCCCTTCGAGCCTGCATTCGCCTGCATGGAACCCACCGCGACGACACCGGCCACTTCTTCCGCTACGTCGTCCGCCTGCACCTCTTCCGTGGCCTGCCCGACGTGCGGTTCGATTACACGTTCATCAACGACCACGCCCAGACCACGATGAGCCAGGTCGACCGCCTGACCTGCGGTTTTCAACTGGCCGGGGACGGTCCGTTCTCGCATCATCTCGAGGGCCCGCGCAAAGAGCCGACTCGACTGTTCCAGGTCGACGACCGCAGGTTTCACATCAACGGCGAACCCGGCGGCCGCACCGCCGCGGGCTGGGCCGCCAGCTGGGGCCCACAAGGCGGACTCGCCGTCGGGGTCCGCCACTTCTGGCAGAACTGGCCCAAGGCACTGGCCGTCGGAGACGGTGGCCTGAGCGTGGGCATTCTGCCCGAGTTTCCCCGGGGGACCTACGACGGACGCCCGATCCGCGAAGAAGCCAAGCTGTTCTATTACCTCCGCAACGGAGAATACTCGTTCAAGATCGGAGTCGCCCGCACGCACGAAGTCTGGGTCCGATTCCTGAACGGGAAGCCCGACCCCAAACGGCTCGATGAGCACTTCCGGGCACTGGGCCAACGCCTGCTCGCTCAGCCGACGCCAGAACGGATTGCCCAGACCGGGGTGCTCGGGCAGTTGCCCGCTGCCCGACCCGGACCCACGGCCGACTACGATCTCTGGTTTTCCGGCTTCCTCGACAAGCACCTCCGCGGACAAGCGGAAGTCCGAGAATACGGGCTGCTCAATTTCGGTGACTGGTACTCGATCCCGTGGGACTCGTGGGGAAATCTCGAATACGACACCAGCCGCTGCTTCTTCCAGCAGTACCTCCGTACCGGGGACCGTCGTTTCTTTGACCAGGCCGAACTGGCAGCCGCACACCTCGTTGACGTCGACATCGCCCACGCCGTCAACCAGCCGATTCGCGAATACGGCGGCAGTTGGCAGATCGAACCCGGTGCCATCTGGGCCCACTCGGTTGGGCACACCGGCGGCTACTATGGCCGTTACGACGGCGAGAAGTACCACGACATCGCTCCGCTGCTGATGAAGGGTGCCTACCAACTGGGTCTCGTCGACCTCGGTCACCACTGGATCGGCGGTGCCTTCGACCACTACCTGCTCACCGGAAACCGGCGTGCCTACGAGGTGGCCGTTATGGCCTGCGACGCGATGGCCCGTCGGACCCCCACCCGCTACACCGATCACATCCGCGGAATCGGCTGGCCATTGCAGATGATGATGGTCGGCTGGGATGCCACCGGAGACCAGGCCTACCTGGCCGCGGCGACCCGACAGTGGCGCCGGCTGCGGACGCACCTGGACCCGAAGCGGGGCTGGGTCATCAAGCTGGCATTCGGACACTGCAGCGAGCCAAGCGACGCCGGTCGCTGTCGCGGACAAAACGCCTACATGCTGGCCCTGACGCTCAGTGGTGTCGCCAGGTATCACCAGGCGACCGGCGACCCCGAAGTCCTCGTCGGTCTCTCTGCCGGCATCGATCAGCTGATCCGCGAATGCTGGAACGAAAAGCACACCGCGTTCCACAGCACCTCCTGCAAACACCTCCGCCACGTCGCCCCCTCGGGCCAGAATTCCACCGCCGCTCTGATTGCCCAGGCCATCGCCTATGAGTCGGCACTGACCGGAAACGCCGAGCATCGACGGATCGGACGCGTGGCACTCAAGACCCTGATCGCAGCCGGAATCAAGAACCTTCCCACCGATAACTTGAAGGGACAGACCGGATACGGCAGCATGATGTTTCTGTTTACCCCCTATGGCCTGCCCCTGCTCGACGACCCGTCTCCACCGCAAGGCCCCTGACAAGGAATCGAACATGACCGACTCGACCAATCGCCGAGCCTTCCTGCAGCAGACAGCGGCGACCACGACCGCGGTGGCCGCGACCGGCATCATCGGAGCCCATGCGGCACCCAAGTCGACACCCAAGACCATCCGGCTGGGCATCATCGGCTGCGGCGGCATCATGGGACATCACGTCCGCGGCCTGGTGCAACGACGCGAAGACGTCCACTTCTCGTGGCTCTGCGACGTTGACCCGGCCCAGATCCGCGCCAAGCAGGCGATCATCGGCAACTTCCAGTCCACTCCGGCACGCCAGACGCAGAAGTTCGAAGACGTGCTCGGCGATGCCCGCGTCGATGCAGTCATCATCGCCACGCCCCACCACTGGCACGCTCCGATCGCACTGCCGGCCCTGGCCGAGGGCAAGGACGTCTACGTCGAGAAACCGCTCTCGCACGTCTTCAACGAAGGCCCGATGATGATCGAGGCCGCCAAGCGGTACGGTCGCGTCGTGCAGCAGGGCAGCCAGATGCGCAGCTGTGCGGTCACGGCCAAGGCCGAACGGATCATCAAGAGTGGGATGATCGGCGAGGTGCTGGTCGCACGGGCCTGGACCGCGGAGACCCGCGGAGTCGTCAAGCCGGTCCCCGACAGCCGGCCCCCCGCAGGTGTCGACTACGAACGCTGGCTTGGCCCGGCACCCTCGCGTGCGTTCAACCCGCACCGCTTCCACGTCTCCTGGCGACGATTCAAGGACTACGCCAACGGAGAAATCGGCGACGACGGGATCCACGACATCGACATGGCCCGCTGGGGCCTGGGCAACGACCTGCTGCCCAGCAAGGTCTCCGCCGGAGGCGGACGGATGATCCTGCACGGGCACAGCTCCGACTACCCCGACAACATGGTCGTCCGCTACGAGTTCCCCGACGGCAAGGTGATGGTCTACGAAAACTACCCGTTCACCGCGTACGGCATGCACGGCTTCGACAACGGAAACGTGTTCTACGGCACCAAGGGCTACATGATCTTCTCGAGGCGAGGAGCCTTCAGCACGTTCCTGGGCCCCAAGGGGAAGCCGGGTCCGACCGAGGGTCGTGAGATCCGCGGCCAGCGGGGCTACGCCGAACACATGGACGACTTCCTGAGTGCCGTCCGCACCCGGCGTTCCACCACGCGGGCCAACGCCCGCACCGCTCACCTCTCGTGTGCACTGGTCCACTTTGGCAACATCTCCTACGACACCAACAGCACGCTGAACTTCGACGCCAAGGCCGGCCGGTTCATCGGCAACCCCGCAGCCGACAAGCTGCTGGGCAAGTCGTACCGCGAACCCTACGGGCTGCCCGCGCTGGCCAAGGTCGACTGAAACGGTTGCGAACGCGATGACACAGATGGCCCAACACCGCCTGATCGCCGCCGCCTGCGCGCTGACTCTCTGGCTGCCTGCACCGTCGCAGGCTGCCGAAACCGAGCAACTGATCGACACTCCGTTCATGGAGTTGATCCGCGACCGCGCCGTTCACAGGGATCTCGGACTGGCCAACACGCAGGTCGAATCGCTGCGCGAGCTCACTGACCAGTTCGACCCGAAGCTGTTCCTCACCCGCAACCGTCGCGATGACGACCGGCGGAAGCAGGTCCACGACCTCGTGATGCGGATCCGCCCGCGGCTGAAATCGATACTCTCACCCACGCAACTCAGAAGGCTCACCCAGATCGAACTCCAGTGCCAGGGGCCCCGCGCACTGCTGCGACCCGACGTTCAGGCCAGGATGCTGCTGACAAAGCCTCAACTGGAATCCATCGCCGAGGCGGTCACCTCGACGAATAATGCCGCCCACGACGCCTGGAAACAGATCCAGGAGAAAGGGCGACCGCGCTCGGCGGTCCAGAAGCAGATTGACAGAATATGCTCCACCGAACCCCGAAAACTCCTGAGGCTTCTCAACGGGAAGCAGAAACAGCAATGGCGGTCTCTGATCGGAAGACCCGCCGCCGTCTCGGAGTTCGGTCGAGGGCTGAAGTACAAGGCGCCGGAATTCGTCACCGGCATGACATGGATCAACTCCCCACCCCTCACCATGCAGTCGCTCCGCGGCAAAGTCGTGATCCTGCACTTTTACGCCTACGGCTGAATCAACTGCGTCCGCAACTATCCCTGGTACAGGGAGTGGGCACAGCAGTTCTCGGAAAACGATGTGAAGATCATCGGAGTGCACACGCCGGAGACCAAGGCCGAACGGGACGCCGGGGTGGTGCAGAGCAAGACGACCGAGGCCAAGCTCACGTTCCCCGTCGCCATCGATAACGACAAGAAGACCTGGAACGCCTGGGGCAACAACTGGTGGCCGACGGTCTACCTGATCGACCGCGAGGGATACATGAGGTACTTCTGGGCCGGGGAGCTGAACTGGAAGGGTGCCGGAGGCCAGAATGTGATCACCCGCCACGTCCGCACGCTGCTCCGCGAAGGACGCTGACCGGACGCCTCGCACTCGACCCGGCGATCCGACAGAATGGGGACGCCGCTGACCAACTGGCCCCCATTGGCCCCCAACTAGCCCCCAACTAGCCCCCAACTAGCCCCCAACTGGCCCCCCACTGGCCCCAACCGGGACTCCGCCGCGGAATGCTCCGTTCGACCCGTTCCCTGCTGACTCTCTGCTGCCTGCTGATGCTGGCAGAGCACACGGTCGCAGACGCGGCTCCGCCAGAGACCCGTATCGACTTCGACCGCCAGATCGCCCCCCTGCTGGCCACCCGCTGCCTGGCCTGCCACAGCGGCACCGAGCCGGAAGGGAAACTCGACCTCTCGAGCCAAAACAGGGCCCGAACCGGCGGCGAGACCGGCCCCGCCGTGGTACCGGGACGACCCCAGGCCAGCCTGGCCTGGAAACGCGTCGTCGCCGGCGAAATGCCTCCCAAGACACCCCTCTCTGCAGCAGAACGCCAACTGCTGAAGCGATGGATCGCCGCAGGGGCTCGCTGGGGCACAGACCCAATCGACCTGCTCCGCTACACCACCTCCGCCCGCGCCGGCACCGACTGGTGGTCGCTGCAACCGCTGGCTGATCCCCGCCCACCCGACACCGGCGGCGACACCTGGCCACGTTCACAACTCGATCGCTTTGTGCTCGCCCGTCTCAAGAGCCACCGGCTCGCACCCACCCCAGCCGCCACTCCCCGTCAACTGGTCCGTCGACTACACATCGATCTCGTCGGCCTGCCACCGGATCCCCAGACAGTCGCGCACTTCGTGGCTGACCCCACCGACAGAGCCTATGCACGCCTTGTCGACCGCCTGCTCGATTCAACCGGCTACGGCGAACGCTGGGGCCGCCACTGGCTCGATGTTGTCCGCTTCGGAGAAAGCAACGGCTTCGAACGCAACGCGCCGCGCAAGACGTTCTGGCCCTACCGCGACTGGGTCATCGACGCACTGAACCGCGACATGCCCTACGACCGGTTCGCCCGCCTGCAACTCTTCGGCGACCACCTGCTGCCCGGACGCGAAGGCGCCGCGGCAGCCGGGTTCCTTGTCGCCGGAGTGCACAACACGGTGGTCGGAGGCAGCAAGCGGATGAAACTGCTGGCCCGGCAGGACGAACTCGAAGATCTCGCCGCCAGCGTCGGCCAGACCTTCCTGGGCCTCACGATCAACTGTGCTCGATGTCACGACCACAAGTTTGATCCGATCCGCACCACCGAGTACTACCAGGTCATCTCGGCACTGGACGGGGTCGCCCACGGCGAACGCGAACTCGCCGACTCGGCCTCCGCGGCCAAATTGGCCAAGCTCATGCCCCGCATCAAGGACCTCTCGAGTCAACTCGAAATCCTCCGCCGCCAGGCCCGCCAGAAGGTGCTCAAGACACGAAAGGATTCGCCGCCGCCAAAACGCGAGGTGAATCGGCCGCGTCCGTTTGCCGAATGGCGGTTCGACAACGATCTCCGCGACAGCATCGGCAGCCTGCATGGCCGAGCCATCGGCGGAGCCCGACTCGAAAACGGAGCACTCATCCTCGATGGCAAGGGAGCCTTCGTGCAGACGGCCAGCCTGGCCAAGCCACTGGCCGAAAAAACTCTCGCCGCCTGGGTCCAGCTCGACAACCTCACCCAGCGGGGCGGCGGAGTCATCAGCATCCAGACTCCCGGCGGCCCGATCTTCGACGCGATCGTCTTCGGCGAACGTGAACCGGGACGCTGGATGGCCGGAAGCAACGGATTCGTTCGCACCCGTTCATTCTCGGGGCTGCCCGAGATCCAGGCCAGCCGGCAACCTGTGCATTTCGCGATCACCTACAGCAGCGACGGCACCATCACCGGCTACCGCAACGGCCGGCTCTACGGCAAGGCCTACAAGACCGGCTTCCAGCGCTACGACGCTCGACGGGCCGAGATCGTCTTCGGGATGCGGCATGCCCCTGCCGGCGGCAACAAGATGCTCGCCGCCAGGATCCTCGAAGCACGACTCTATGATCGGGTCCTGCCGCCGCAAGCCATCGCCGCAGCGGCCGGTCAACCGAGCACCTTTGTGCCGCTGAGGAAGCTGCTGGCCTCGATGACCCCCGCGCAGCGCACTCGACACGCAGAGTTGACGCAGCAGTTCGACTCGCTGCTGGTCATCCAGAGAGGTCTCGATCAAAAGAAACGCTCGAAGATCTACACCGTCACCGCGCGGCAGCCCACACAGATGAAGGTCCACATCCGTGGTGGAGTCACCCACTACGGACCGATTGTCGCTCCCGGAGGAGTCGCAGCCGTGCCGGGTCTGACGGCCGACTTCCAGCTCCCGGCGGACGCCTCGGACCAGGACCGACGACGCAAACTGGCCGACTGGATCACCTCACCCAAAAACGCTCTCTTCGCCCGCGTGATCGTCAACCGAGTCTGGCACTACCACTTTGGCCAGGGGTTCGTCACCACTCCCAGCGACTTCGGATTCAACGGAGGCCAGCCCAGTCACCCGCAACTCCTCGAGTGGCTTGTCTCACGGTTTGTCGAGGACAAGTACCGGCTCAAGGCACTGCACCGCCGAATCGTGTTGTCCTCCACCTACCGCCAGGGCTCTGTGCCCAGCCCCGCCGGGCTGGCGGCCGATGCGGGCAACCGGCTGCTGTGGCGAGTGGCACCTCGGCGTGTCGAGGGCGAGGTACTCCGCGACTCGATCCTCGCCGTCTCCGGCCAGCTCAACCCCCAGCGCGGCGGACCGGGTTTCGAGGATGTCTCGATTACTCCCAACAACGGCACGACCTACTACGAGGCCAACGACCGCGACGACCCGGACCTGCATCGTCGCACCATCTACCGATTCACTCCTCGTGGAGGCCGCACGGCGATCCTGGACACCTTCGACTGCCCCGACCCCTCAGCCGCCGCTCCCACCCGCAACGTCACCACCACCCCGCTGCAGGCTCTCAGCCTGCTCAACAATTCCTTCGTGCTCCGCATGGCCGATCGCTTTGCCGCCCGTGTGACTCAGCAGGCCGGCGACGATCTCTCTCGACAGGTCACCGGGGCCTGGCAACTGGCCATCCAGCGCGACCCCGACGCCCGCGAATTCAAGCTCTCCCTCGACCTCGT
>Ga0310123_10000797_pt1 | contig 27737 bp, 28 predicted proteins | sample CB6_AW_1057_MG_FD_203505 | JGI IMG/M metagenome (GOLD analysis project Ga0310123, IMG submission 203505) | Marine microbial communities from Western Arctic Ocean, Canada - CB6_AW_1057 | ecosystem: Environmental > Aquatic > Marine > Oceanic | place: Canada: Western Arctic Ocean | collected... | reverse complement strand
GGCCAAGGACGGATCCCAAAAGGCGAACGGTCGGGACGTCACGTTCGCCGACGGGACCAAGCTGTTTCTCGGTTCGTCCGGCACTGGCGCTCCGCGTGACGGGAGGGATGCAACGGAGAGGTAAGGTCAGCGTGGGCGTGCGATACGAACGCCGAGCCGGCGTCACGCGTGTCTCAACTTACCTCGCGTCCGTCGTCGTGGCGGCGTCTTCAGCGCCCTTCTCTCTGGTGCGAGCTCCAGTGAGGACGTTCACGATACTGTAGTTTCGCTCGTGGCACGCGTATTCGAAGAGCGGACCCTCCGTCTTCCTGATGGGCACCTCCCCCGTCCAGGGTTTCGTCCATCTCGCCGGATCCTCAATCGTAAACTGGTAGCTGACCGTGTCAGCGTCGACCCGCGTGAACCGTTCGACCACACGCAGGGTGCTCGTTTGATCGTCGCCCCTGGCGGCCCTGATCCGTATCGGGTCGTTGCCAGAGGCAGACCCATCCTCAGTCGTGGCCAAATTGGTTGTCTCGACGACGAGTGTTTGGCCCTCCCAATGGCCGCGCATGTCTCCCAACCATTGGCGGTGGTGCGGTCCGAGAGAGGGACGCCCGTCTAGCGGAATGATACGGGTATCGTGGATCATCTCGACGTGAATCACGACGTATCCAGGCGTCTGTAGAATCAGGAAGTTGTTGTTGTAACCACCGGGAAGCATTGGCGGTCCAACCGACCACAACATGCAACGATCGTTCAGATCGAGGTGCTCCCACGAGTCGGCCTCGCCGGTTGTTCGCCGTGCCAATGCACGGACCCGAGCCGCCTCTTTGTTCTGCGCCTCAGGCGTCAATGGAGGGATCCTGCCATCCGGCGGATCGATAATCAACGACGTTCGCCTGGTCGGGACGACCGTGGTGCCCCTGTCGAACCAAAACTGGTTGTAGGTGCCAGGGTCGCCCGCCCTGGGAGGGCGATCGACGCGAGTTTGAGCTGTGCGGTCTTGCAGCACTGCCGCGTCTTCGTCCGTAAGAAATTCTTTTCCGGCAAGCTCCTTTGGGCGTTGCAAGGGCGTGATGGTCTTGTTCGTGTATGTTCCCTGCAAATCCGGATCACCCCAGGGCGTGCGGGATGCGGTCGAAGCTGTCGTTGCCTGACCCGTGGCGGATGCGGGCGCCAGTGAGACCAATGCGAGTACAGTTAATACAGCAGCGAGACATCGATGGCTCATATGATCCTCCCTATCCTATGTGCTCTTCCGTCCGCGTCCAGGTACACGCATGATGGACTCGTGGGCAACTTTATGCAAGCTGTTCGCTGCCACGGGAACCCGTGCCGAGGAGAGGCCTGCGCAACGGGCCTAGAAGTAACCGAAGGAGACGTCCGGGGACTGTGTCCCTATAGAATGCAGGGTGGCAATGGTCGAAGTGGATCGGTGAATCGCCCCGGGTTCATGAGAGTGCTCGTTAGTTGACTCCAGCCGTCATGACTGGAGCCGCCTGCGCCAGATAGTACTGCTGTTCGCACTCCGCCGGTGGCACGTTGCCGATCGGCGTGAGCAGGCGCCGGTGGTTGAACCAGTCCACCCACTCGAGCGTCGGGAACTCCACGGCTTCGATCTGCCGCCACGGGCCTTGCCGACGGATCACTGCGGTCTTGTACAACCCGATCACCGATTCGGCGAGGGCGTTGTCGTACGAATCACCTCGACTCCCGACCGAGGGATCAATCCCCGCTTCCGCGAGCCGTTCGGTGTAGCGGATCAAAAGATACTGCGAACCGCGGTCGCTATGATGCACGAGCTCATCGCTCGTTGGTCGCGCATAATGGATGCGGACCCTCTTTCGCTGTTGGCAGGACCGAACACCATACAACGAAGCCACGTGCCTCGACGCGCTCCGCCGACACGGGTCGCCACTCGTTAAATATTTTGCTTGACGGCACAACTCAGATGTCCATGCTGCCTTCGTCGCGCGGAGAAATTCATGACTAGCTGGAGGACCTTATCTAGATAGATGCTTCCACTAACTTTTGGATCCAATAAACTAGATCTTGCAAGTGTGTGTGTTTTAAGTTGCTTACAGGACTGCTGCGGATCAGGCTGACAAGTTCTTGGATCTTAAGATGGCACATATTTTGCGTAGTAGCCCTTAAGAGCTAGAACGATTTTTGCATACAAGGGGAGAGGTGAAAATGAGAATCCAGATTCAGGCACGAAATAGGTCCAGAGGCGCGACGATCGCGATTGCAGCATCAGCCGCCGTCGTGGCGCTCTCGCTGTTGGCCAGTCCGGTCGCAGCTCAGGCCCCGCCCTACACGGCGCCACGTACAGTGGACGACAAACCCGACTTGAGCGGCATCTGGCAAGCCGTGGGCACGGCACATTGGGACATTGAGGACCATCAGGCGCAGCCACCCGCGCTGCTCGCCATGGGCGCCATTGGCGCGGTTCCCGCGGGTTACGGCATCGTGGAGGGCGGTGACATTCCTTACCAGCCATGGGCTGCGGCCAGGAAGAAGGAGAATTTTGAAACACGGATGACCGTTGACCCGTTCAACCGCAGTGTCGGCGACCCGGAGGTCAAGTGCTATCTACCGGGCGTGCCACGCGCCACGTATCTGCCCTTTCCGTTTCAGATTCTCCAGGGCACGGACGTGATCTCCATTGCGTATGAGTTTGCCGGTGCCAGTCGCTTCATCCACATGACAGAGCTGCCTCAGAGTCCCATCGACACGTGGATGGGGCAGTCGGTTGGTCGCTGGGAGGGGGACACGCTGGTCGTCGATGTGACGAGCCAGCTCGACCAGACATGGTTTGACCGGGCTGGGAATTTTCACAGTGACGACCTGCACGTGGTGGAACGTTATACCCCCATTACCCCTTACCACCTCAACTACGAAGCCACCATCGAGGACCCGAGAGTCTTTACGCGACCCTGGAAAATCAGTCTGCCCCTCTATCGGCGTATGGATCAGGCGGCGGAAGTGTTAGAGTTCCGGTGTCTGGAGTTCGTTGAGCCGCTGTTGTTGGCGCCTATTAGTAAGTGAACCCGGAATCGCTTGTTCGGTCTTCCGTTGGTCGTTGATTAGGTGACCAGATTAGTAGATACGCTCGAAATGCAGCGAGGCGAAGACGAGTAATACGGAGGGCGTCACAGGAGGTAAGTCAATGAAGACTCAGAGGTTGTTCGTTCTGTTTGTTGGTGTCTTTATTATGCTGTCGGCTGCGACGCCGGTGTTGGCGCATCACGCCTTTGCGGCGGAGTTTGACGCTTTTAAACCGCTCGTGCTGACGGGAACGGTCACGAAGATGGAATGGATCAATCCGCACTCCTGGATCCATATTGACGTGACGGGCCCGGACGGCACGGTAGAGAGGTGGATGATCGAGGGTGGTCCCCCGAATTCGCTTTTTCGGCGAGGCTTCACTCAGGATTCGATGCCAATTGGCGCCGAACTTGTCATCGACGGCTTCCAGGCCAAGGATGGGTCGAGACGGGCGAACGGTAGGGATGTCACCTTCAGCGATGGCCGGAAGATGTTTCTGGGTTCGTCCGGCACCGGGGCTCCGGCAGACGGGAGAGATCCAACTGAACGGTAGCAGTAAGCGGAACGGGAAGAGTCGGTCCGCCGCATCCGCGACAAATAGGATGCCTCTCGGCACGTCGGGTGATCTGATGTATCGGCACTTTCGTGGACAGGTGAGCAACTTGAGAAGGGGTGTGAGATGACGCATCGATATTTTGGAGCGATGGGTTCTTTGGCGGCCGTGTTTGCGGTGGTGTCGCTGGCTTCGGAGCCCGCCGCTGGCCAGGCCCAGACGGGGACGGCAAAGACACCGTGGGGCGAGCCGGACCTGCGTGGAGTGTGGAGGAACGAAACCACGACGCCCTTGGAACGGCCCGAGGCGCTTGCGGGGAAAGAGTTCTATACGGAGGAAGAGGCAGCCACTCTCGTCAGAGAAAAGGTAGAGGCGGAGGCTCCGCTGTTAGCGGCCGGAGTCCCTACCCCACCGAGCAAAACGCAGCCTGCCGGCACCTACAACCGAACCTGGCAAGATACGGGATTACCACCAACCGTGTACACCAGAACGTCGATGGTTGTGGGTCCGGATGGGCGTATTCCGTATACGCCAGAGGGGGCAAGGAGGCAGCAGGAGACGAAGGATCATTATGGGCAACCTCCCTACGACTCATGGATGGACATCGACACGGGCGAGCGCTGTCTGACGGACGGTCTGGCAGGATCCGTGTGGACAGGTACCGCCGGCGGGCCCACGCAAATCCTGCAGAGTCCTGGATACGTCGTGATTGAGAGCGAACAGTTCCGCGACCGTCGAATCATCCCCACGGATGGGCGTCCGCATGGAAAGATCCGTTCGTGGCTTGGAGAGTCTCGTGGGCATTGGGAGGGTGATACGCTGGTCGTCGACACCACCAATTTTCGCGATTTGACCCAGAATTGGTGGGTCGACCGTTGGCGAGAGCCAACCGAGACCATGCACCTGGTCGAACGCTTCACGCGCGTCGACTCTGAGACGATTAACTACGAACTCACGGTGGAGGATCCGGCGAAGTTCACGAAATCCTGGACAGCAGCGGTTCCCATCACGAATATTCACCAACCGTTTTTTGAGTACGCGTGCCACGAGGGGAATTATGGCGTCATCCACACCCTCTCTGGAGAGCGAGGCAGGGAGACGGGCACGACCTTCGAGGACGTGGAACGGCTTCCTGTAGTGCCAGCGGAACACGAGTTAAGGTAAGGTGGTTCCACTCGGATCCAATAAACTAGATCTTACAAGTGTGTGTTTTTTAAATTACTTAACAGGACTGCTACGGATCAGGCTGACAAGTTCTTGGATCCTGAGATGGCACATGTTTTGCGTGTAAGCTTTTATAGGCTGGAACTATTTGTGCATAGAACAAGAACGTAGGTCTAGACGCAAAGTTGAGCCGGAAGTATGGTCCGTCGAAGGATGGATGGGTCAGTCTAAATAAGGCGGTTAGTTTTCACCTCGTTAGAGCGTTAGTTATTAGAGGAGACCTCGATGAAGAAGATTAGTCACGGACGCATGAGTCTGGGCCTACTGGCGTTGCTGGGCGTGCTGCTCTTGGCGCCGAGCGCGTGGGCGCAGCAGGCGAGCGGGATCGCGGGGTTGGTGCGAGACGACACGGGGGGCGTTCTGCCTGGCGTGACGGTCGAAGTAAGAAGTCCGGCGGTGATTGAAGGGGTCCGCACCGCGTTTACCGACGGCGAGGGACGCTACAACATCACGAACCTGCGGCCCGGAACCTATCAGGTCACCTTCACCCTCCCGGGTTTCGCGACGATCGTCCGGGAAGGCGTCGAGCTGGCGCAAGGATTCACGGCCGCCATCAACGCGGACATGCAGGTCGGGTCCCTCGAGGAGACGATCACTGTCACCGGGGCGAGCCCGCTGATCGACGTGCAGAACGTGCGCCAGCAGCAAGTGGTCTCGGAGCAGCTGCTCAATGCGCTGCCGACCAGCACGAAAGCCCTGGTCAACCTCATTAATCTGACTCCGGGGCTCACGGGCGTGGCCGATGTCGGCGGGGCCCTAGGCGGGTACCGGTCGATGGGCACGCCGCAAGGCGTCAAGTTCCATGGCCGGGTCGGCATGAAAGTCACGTTTGACGGTATGTCGCTCCTGAATACGGCGGGAGACGGGAACGCCAGCTACCAGATGAACGCGGTGCTCACGCAGGAGATGTCCATGGAGAGCGGTGGGATCTCGGCGGAGAGTTCCTCGAGTGGCTTCGCGGCGAACGGGATTCCCAAGGAGGGCGGCAACACGTTCACCTTCACCAGCAACGGCATGTTCACCAACGCCTCGCTGAACAGCGACAACCTCACCCAGGAGACGAAAGACCGCGGCGTGTCGACGGTGGATCGCGTCAAACAACTCTACGATATTGGCATCGCGGGCGGTGGGCCAATCGTTCGGGACAAGCTGTGGTTCTACGTCGGGCACAAGACGCAGGACACCCTGACGACCAAGGCCGGCGTCTTCTATAACAAGACGCACGGCACGCCGGTCTACACCCCGGACCTGGACAACCCTGCGCCCCAATGGGAGAACGACCATTTCCTTGGCGGCCGGCTGACGTACCAGATCTCGGAAAAAAATAAGCTGAGCTTCTTCGGCGACTACCAGAACGTCTGTAAGTGTGAGTACGAGGGATTTAAAGCCCCGGAAGCGAATGGCGGCTTGCACTTCAAGCCACAAGGGTTGTTTCAGGGCAGCTGGACCGGGACGATGTCGAACAGGCTGCTGCTCGAAGCCGGGGTGTCGTACGCCATGTCCAACTGGCCTACCGCGCTAGCAAAGGATGCCGACGGGAACTATATTGAGCCCAACGGGGCCATTTCCGTCCGGGAGCTCTCGACCGGCTTCCCGTGGAACGCACGGACCAGCAATAGGAACCGCCGCGACGATGACCACTACGCGCAGCGGTTCTCCGTGACCTACGTCACGGGCACCCATAACTTCAAAGTGGGGGTAACAAACGAGCAGTTGGTCGACAATAGTGGAGAAGAAGACCACACCAAGATCGGGTTCGCGGGAGAGTCAGTCGGCAACATTTCGTACCGGTTCATGAACGGCGTGCCGAACAGCGTCGTCCAGTACGCGACACCGTACCTGCGCATGAACCGCGTGAAATCGGACTTGGGCATCTACGCGCAGGATCAATGGTCCGTCGGGCGCCTAACGCTCAATTACGGCGTGCGGTACGATTACTTCCACGCGTTTACCCCCGCGCAGGGCGCCGCCGCGGGTTCGTATGTAACCGCGCGTGACTTCCCGGAGAATCCCGCTGTCCCCTTGTGGAAGGATATCAATCCGCGGGTGGGAGGGTCCTTCGACCTGTTCGGCACCGGCCGGACGGCGGTCAAGGCCGCCCTGGGCCGGTATGTGTTCAAGAATGGGCTCAGACTCACCGGCCGCAATAACCCGTTCTCAACGTCGGTCAGCAGTGTCAGACGCAACTGGAATGACGCCAACGAGAATTTCGTCGTTGACTGCGACCTCACTCTCACCACCGCGAACGGCGAGTGCGGCGGTTACCAGAACGCGAACTTCGGCCTGAACAACCCCAGGGCCCTTGTCTATGCCGACGACGTGCTCACGGGGGCCCGTGAGTCCAACTGGGACCTCTCGACCGAATTGACGCACGAGCTGACCAACGCGGTGTCGGTGTCTGCCGGCTATTACCGCAACTGGCACAGCAACTTCCAGGCCACCGACAACAAGATGGTGGGCCCGGATGACTACGACCCGTACTGCGCCATGGCGCCGGTCGATTCGCGGCTGCCTGGCGGCGGCGGCTACGAGATGTGCGGGCTGTACGACATCTCGCCGGCGAAGTATGGTCAGTTCGAGGACGTCGTGAGGCAAGCGTCGAATTTCGGGACGCAGACGCGCGTCAATGACTTCTTCTCCTTTGGCTTCGACACCCGGTTCGCGGACGTGAATCTGGGCGGTGGCATCGACACCGGCCGCTCGGTGGACAACAATTGCTTTGTGGTCGATTCCCCGCAGCAACTGCGTGATTGCGAAGTGGTCGGGGATTACATGTCCCAAACGCAGTTCAAAATGCACGGAAGCTACCCGTTGCCGGGGGCTATGTCGATCAGCGGCGTGTTCCAGAACGTGTCTGGTCCCACCTACGATGCGTTTCACAACGTGAAAAACGCCGACATCGCGGCGTCGCTTGGGCGCAATCTCGCGTCATGCGGCTCCAAGACCCTGGAAACGTGTACCCGCACGGCGAGGGTGAACTTGATCAAACCCAAAACGGGGTTCGAGGGCCGGCGCACACAGCTCGACGTGCGGGTCAGCAAGATCTTCGACTTTGGTGGGAGTGGGAGCCTGCAAGCGAACGTCGACGTCTACAACGCCTTTAACCGCAGTCCGTATCTGAACATCAACGACTCGTTTGGCTCACGGTGGCGTGTCCCGATCAGCAATCCAGCGCTCGGTGGAGGCATTCTGATCGGCCGGCTGATCGAGTTCAGCGGCCGCTACTCGTTCTAATCAACGCTGCCCCCGGTGGGTAGCTGGCAAGGCCATCATCCGAATCTGGATGATGGCCTTTTTTATTGACGAGAACCGCCTGCATCATTTCCGATGCAGGCGGTTCTCGTCGCGTATTGTGAACACCTTCAGTTCGAGCGGCCGGTGAGGGTCGGCATACCCGACGTCCGTAGTGGCGGAGTGTTCGGTGAGCTAAGCCTCTCGCGCCCGCGTCGACCTGACCCGCACGGCGCTTCGCGTGTCAAAAACCTTCCTTTCTGACACGTGCAAGACCCGGATCGCTGCGTCACGATTCCCCTGTATCTACCGACAACCTCGTCCCCATTATGTCCACTGGGGCATTCTCAGGTTGAGGGCGCAAGTGGCAGAGTGGGTGGATGAGCAGCCAAGCGCCGAGCTACCATGGCTACAGATTTCCGTCTGAGATCATCAGCCACACGGTCTGGCTCTATTACCGTTTCGCGCTCAGTTTCCTGGATGTCGAAGACCTGTTGGCCCAGCGGAGCACCACCGTCACCTACGAGACCATTCGCCAATGGTGCCTGACGTTCGGTCCGACCTACGCCCGCACAAGCCCGTCACCGGCGCGGGCAGCAGGGTGATACGTGGCATCTCGACGAGCTCTTCGTCGCCCTCAACGGCCGCCAGCAGTATCTCTGGCGCGCGGTGGACGAGGACGGTGACGTGCTCGATATCCTCGTGCAGTCGCGGCGGAATCGTTGCGCTGCCGTGCGATGTTTTCGGAAATTGCTGATACGGAAAGGTTGTTTGTGTCCCTCGCCGGCTGATCACGGACAAGCTTCGCAGTTACGCGGCAGCGTGCCGCACGGTGATGCCGTCGGTGGTCCACGGTACGGACCAGCATGCGAACAACCGCGCGGAAGTCTCGCACCAACCGACGCGTCAGTGTGAACGCCAGATGCGGCGGTTCAAGTCGGCGGTCCACCTGCAACGCTTCGCGTCCGTTCACGGCGTCGTTCAGAATCTCTTCCGAGTGGGCCGCCATTTATTGCGGGCGGCGGATCACCGCCTACTGCGAACCGGGGCGTTCGTCGAATGGGACGTGGTGACGTGTGCCTGCTAACTGACGGCGGAGCCGGACTCAAGCGGGGCGAAGATCGCCCTCGCCTGATCAAGTTGACAACACCCTTCTTCATGATCGAGCTGCAGACCCGCCGCGTGACCATCGCTAGGATCCACCCGCAACTGGGTGGCGCGTGGATGGAGCAGCGGGCCCGCAATCTGACCGACCCGGTCGATGGATTCCTGCGGACTGCGCGGCATCTGATTCACGACCGAGATCCCCTTTGCACTCGTGTCTTTGGCGAGATCTTGACGAGCGGCGATGTCCAGCCGATCTGACTTCCGCCGAAGAGTCCCAGTCTCAATGCCTATGCCGAGCGGTTCGTCCGGTCGATCAAGGAGGAGTGCCTCAATCGAGTCATCTCACTCAGCGAGGGTCATTTGCGCCTCATCGTCCACGAGTACGTCGAGCATTACCATCGCGAGAGACACCATCAGGGACTCGACAACCAGCTCCTGCAATGACCGCCACCTCCGCGAAGGCCGGACGCCGACGTTCGGCGGCGGGTGCGCCTCGGTGGACTGCTCAGCTTCTACTATCGAGAGGCCGTATGAGTGGTCGGCTGATTAAACGCACCTTATGGACTCGTCAGCTTCATGCACTACGATCTCGGCTACTTCGATGACGAGACCTGTCGGCGCGAGCCGATCGACAACCCGCTCAGTCCGAAAGTGTTAGCTATGTCTCCAGAATAACCTGTCACCCATGTCTCCGGTATGGACCCGTAGAAGATGGCGCGCCCGGCAGGATTCGAACCTGCGACCCTCGGCTTAGAAGGCCGATGCTCTATCCAACTGAGCTACGGGCGCACAGTGTATTTTGTTGATGTTACAAGGACCGGCTTTGTACTGCCACGATCTTCTCGCCCTCGAACCGTCTCTCCGTCTGCCCCCACTGCTAACTGGAGTTCCTCAGAACGCCAAAATCGCTTCAGCCCCCCCTCGGGGTTTGTTAACCTGAATCTTGGCCTCTTCTGGGAAGTCCGGGACCTTTCTGACGGCTCCTGAGAATGAACCCGCGCGTCGGGCGACTGCGAGGTATCATGCGGCAGTTCCATTTCAGCCCGAGGAGGGCCTGTAGCTCACTCGGTGTGTCGGCACATCAGGTTGAGGTTCACGCACCCCACCAGAGACTGATTGACACATGCACGCTTCTTGAATTGGATCGTAGAAACCATGAAACTTATAACCTATTTGGCCGTCCCAATCTTCCTTCTCTTCACAGCGTTGTCTGCCTCGCCGCAAGAGATCCCTGCCCCGAACATCACCGGAACGTCGGTTCAGGGTGGTGAGGTGGATCTCGACGAGTTCAAAGGTAAGAAGAACGTTCTCGTTGTGTTCTACCGGATGCACACGTGACCGTACTGCCAGCAGCAGCTCGGTGAGCTGCAAGCGAACTACGAAGCGATTCAGGCCATGGGCGCCGAGACTGTCGCCCTAAGCGCGGATACGCCTGAACAGGCGCGCCTAACGGTTTCGGAGCTGGGCATCACGTATCCGATTCTCTCCGACTCTTCGCGTACACACATCCAAGCTTATGACGTACTGCACCCGCAGGAAGGAATCGCTCGGCCGTCATTATTCGTTCTAGACCGCGATCGCGTGATCCGTTGGCAATACGTCGGAACGAGCGCTGCGGACCGACCGGCTCTTGAGGACGTTCTGGAGCAACTACGAGCGCTTCAGTAGGAGGCCAAGATTGTTCCACGACTGCTCATGCCTCCGAGCGTTGGCTCCGGACTCGGCCACTACGATGCGACCCGCTCTTGTTGGCGAAGGCATGGGGGAGGTGAGAAATCTTCGGAGGAGATGCGATGACATTCCCTCCGCGAGGCTACCACACTGCGATGCCTAGGTCTTTTGTGTCCCAATTTGATTGAGGCCCCTCGAGCTCCAGTGTCACTCCGCCCGCCCTTGGTCATCCGGCAGCACCCGCGCCGGTAGCTCGCCGAGCCGATCTGCGTTCAGCTCGCGTCGGGCGGCTGCCCGATGCGAGCTGAACCGTTGCCATGGCCGTTCTGGCGTGAAGACGGACTGACATACCTTGTGGGAAATGGCCTCAGAATGCGTGCGCACACATTCTCCCGCGATCGAGCCCCTCGGGTCGACGCTCATCATGCCGCCTTCCTCGTCTTCGACGATGGACCGGGACGAGAGGGGGTAGATCGACCGCGAGGCTCAGTACTCTATTGGGGATCCGCGGTCGCGTCCTCGTGGAACGCGGCCCATGGTGGGGGTGTCTATTGAGAAGTGTCGCCATTATTTGCTTCCTGGCCGTGGGCCTGGTGGGTAACGTCAGTGGTCAGGAGCAAACAGGAAACGTTCGAGTAGCGGTTCACACCGACACGGGTGAACCTGTGAGAGCGGTAGAGGTTGTGGTGACGGGAGTCACACAGCTCACCGATGAACAAGGAGTTGTGGTGCTCAGCGTGCCAGCTGGCAACGTGCAAGTGACGGTCGTATTAGCGGGGTTTATTCCGGTCACCGTTCCGGTAGATGTGGTGGCCGGCCAGGAGCGGCGAGTCAGCGTTGAACTCGTGCGGCAGCTCACGCTCGAGGAGGAGGTCACCGTCGTGGCCAGCACGCGGACCGCGCGGCGCATTGAAGACCAAGCGATGCGGGTCGAGGTTCTCAATCGCGAAGAGGTCGAAGAGAAGATGCTCATGACCCCAGGTGATATCGGTATGATGCTGAATGAAACGGGCGGCCTTCGTGTGCAAACGACGTCGCCCTCGCTTGGTGGTGCGAGCGTGCGCATTCAGGGTATGCGGGGCCGCTACACGCGCTTCTTATCTGATGGTCTGCCGCTCTTTGGCAGTCAACCAGGCGGACTCGGGTTGCTCCAAATTCCGCCCATGGACTTGGGTCAAGTGGAGGTCATTAAGGGTGTGGCCTCCGCACTCTATGGCGCTGGCGCACTCGGTGGAGTCGTGAACCTTCTCTCTCGTCACCCGGGTGATGAACCCGAACGCGAATTCCTCGTGAATCAATCAACGCGCGGTGCCACAGACGGCGTGTTGTGGTTGTCCGCACCACTAACGGACTCATGGGGTGTCACCTTCCTCGGGGGCGGTCACTGGCAGGACCAGACCGACGTCGATGGAGACGGGTGGACAGACCTGGCGCACTATGAACGCGGTATTGCTAGGCCGCGGCTGTTCTGGGATGACGGGCAGGGTCAGTCGTTCTTTGTGACCGTTGGCACGACGCTTGAGAACCGGACCGGCGGAACGCAGCCAGACGCGGTCTTACCCGCAACACATTTGCCCTACCCGGAGGGACTCGAGACACGGCGCTTTGATGTCGGCATGTTGTGGCAGATGCTCCCAACTGGACGCTACGTGTTGACCACGCGAGCCACTGTGTCCCGTCAATGGCACAGCCATCAGTTTGGTGAGGTCCTTGAACATGACCGCCATAGCACGTACTTCGGTGAAGTCACGCTTCGGGGTTCAAGCGGACGGCACACGTGGGTCGGGGGTGTCGCCGTCGAACAAGATGCCTACGACCCAACCGACCTGCCGCGCTTCGCCTATAGGTTCACGACGCCGGGTATTTTCGTCCAGGACGACATCGATATTAGGCCGTGGCTGGCGCTGTCGATGAGCGGGCGGCTGGATCACCACAGTGAATACGGCACGTACTTTAGTCCGCGCGTGTCGGCACTGTTTCGATCGGGTGATTGGTCGACACGCATGTCGGCTGGAAGCGGATTCTTCGGCCCGTCCCCTCTCACCGAAGAAACGGAAGCAGCCGGTCTGACCCGGCTCACGGTGGAAGGCCCACTGCGGGCGGAACGCGGCCGCAGTGTCTCGATAGACCTCACCCGCACTCAGGGTCCGCTATCGTATACCGCCACGTTCTTTGCGTCGCGCATTGCGGACCCAGTGAAAGTGGATCGGTCGGCATATGTCCTTCGCAACCTTACCGAACCGACCACGAATGCGGGTGTGGAGCTGCTTGGGATACTGCGGCAGTCATCGTTGGCTCTGACGGCCAGTTACACTTATGTTCGCTCACGTGAGAAAGATGGGGAGGTAACGAATGACGTCGAGCTGACGCCACGCCACAGCGTTGGTCTCGTCGCGATGGTCGAGAACGAAGACGCGCGTCTCGGTCTTGAGTGGTATTACACGGGGCGCCAACGGCTCGAGGAAAACCCCTACCGCGACACGAGTGATTCATACGTCATCATGGGGCTCTTGGTCGAGCGGCGCGTTGGACCCCTGCGCCTATTCGTCAATGCCGAGAACCTGACGGACGTGCGACAAAGTCGATGGGACCCGATTCTCCGTCCCGACCGAGCCACAGATGGCCGCTGGACTGTTGACGCCTGGTCACCTCTTGACGGTCGAGTCATCAATGGCGGGGTGAGAGTGCAGTTTTGATTGTGGATTTGTGCTGCACAGAGAAGTCCGAAGGAATCGCTGCTCGAAAGGACCAGCGGCACGCTCAGGTCGTCATATCAGACGGGTGTAGTAGGACACGACGTAGCCTTCTCCTGATCCTGTCTCGTTGGAGTGAGGCACTCGTTTGCCTGCTGCTGGCACATTCGGTGACTTCCTGGCTAAGGTGGAGGCCTCCTGGAGGGAACCGGATGCCTGAAGGCGCAGATTAACTTCAACATCGCTAGGGCCTATAGACAATTAAGACAAAACTGGGCTCGCAAGGGATTCGATAGAAATTTTGTCGCTGTACCTGAGTTCGTGAACAGAGGACAGGAGGTTTCAGATGCGCAGTCGATGTCTCGGCTTGGTGCGTGCGTTGGCCCTCGTTATCGTGACCGGTGTCGTACTGGCGCCAGTTCCCCTCGCCGGTCAGGCGGGTGGCAACGCGACAACCGAAGCAGCGCTCCGCACGCCGTGGGGCGACCCAAACCTCGAAGGCGATTGGAACGGCCACTCATTGACGCCGTTGCAGCGACCGACCAATTTCGACAACAAACCGGTTCTCACGCCTGAGGCAGAGGCAAATGTGGTGTCGGCAGTCCTGGGGCAGCCCGCTCGCGATGAACGCCGAACGGGGACGGCCGACGTAGCGGGCGCGTACAACGCGATCTTCCAGGATCGGGCCGACCGACTCAACCATGGACGTACTGGGCTGATCATAGATCCGCCGGATGGCAAGATTCCGCCGATGGTGCCGGAGGCACAAGCGGCGCGCGACAGAGACATGAAATTGCGGTTCGACATGCGGGATGGGAGCAGAAGAGCGGAAATGTCAGAGCGATACAATCTGAACAAGTTTAATCGCGCTGACGGCCCAGAGGATCGCGGTATCGGCGAGCGTTGTCTGGCGCGCCAGCTGCGGGTGCTTCGTGGCGCGGCGCGGATTACGCAGTCCAAAGAGTCGGTAGAGATCTTCTACGCCTTTGGTCAAGGGGGAGGGTTCAGTCGCGTCATCCCAATCACGACGAAGCCGCATCCGCCTTCGCACATCCGCTCGGACATTGGTGACGCGCGTGGGCATTGGGAAGGTGACACGTTGGTCGTCGATGTCACCAATTTCACCGATCGCAGGTCGTATCAAGGATCCCGCGAGAACATGCACCTCACCGAACGTTTCACACGCCTCGACGCAAATACCCTCGAGTACAAAGTCACGATGGAGGATCCCACGACCTGGACGAGACCATGGACGGCGATGCTCCTGCTCGACATGGTTGACCCCATGGAGGCGAGCCTTGTCCTGACGCAGTAAACGTGTCATGAAGGGAACTACGGGATCGTGGGCATTCTTTCTGGCCACCGCGCCGCGGAGAGGGCCTTCGCGGAGGGGACCGGCCCTGATCCCTTCACGATGGATAGCTACTCCGGCGGAGGTGACTTTGACGCCGCCGGTAAAGGAATCGAGATCGCGATCATAGAATAGATTCTCCCGAGGACATCAGTGGGAGAAGACGACGGAAACGCCGTCGATCATCTTGATTTTCGCGTCGTGGACCTAGAGGCGACGGCTGCCGACCTGAGAGCGAAGGGGATTGAGCTTGAGGCGGAGCTGAGAGTAACCACGTCCCGCCTCGGACAAACCGTAGAGACGTCTAAATCGAAAGACCGGAAGGTGTGCGGACCGAGATCGCCAAGTTTCTGAACTAGCGGTCAGAAGAAATAACGGATCAGCCTGAGACAACCCACGGCCTTGACCGTCGGTTCTCGACTCGGCCACTACGGGATCGCCTCCCAGCTCGGCCACGGCGGAATCGGCGTCGTCTATGAAGCCCGAGATCCCAGCCTCAGGCGCACCATCGCCATCAAGCTCGTGCCGCCAGACCCTCTTACGGGAAGAAGGCACGTCGCGATGTCGAGGCGGCGCAACGGTCGACGTGAACTATCACGTGTTCCTTCCTGATCAGCGGTGGGCGTATGACTCTGGTGGTGACCCGTGATGGGAAGACCTTTTGCGGGGCGGGTACCGACGTCCGCGATTACTACAGCTACGGGCTCCCTGTGCTCGCGCCTACCGCCGCTGCCGTTTTTCCGCCCGCGACGGCGAGTAGGACGCCGCGTTTCGGGGGTGGCGGTGGGGCGTGGCGGTCTTGGGTAACTACGTCGGCCTTGAGGTGGCCCCTGACGAATATCTGTTCATTGGGCACCTGTAGCCAGGTTCGGTACGGGTCGCGGTCGGCGATCGCGTGACGGCTGTCCAGATGCTTGGCCGTGTTGGCAACTCCGGCAACAGCAGCGGATCGCACGTGCGTCTGCATCTCCAGGACACGCGGGGGCGGTGCTTCGGTGATGGGGTCCCGTTCTACTTCCATCGCTATCGTCACGGGGGGCGCGTCATTGCGCGGGGCATGCCGAAGGGAGGGTTGACGGGGGGTCGATACGACGGCGATGTGATCGCGCACGTCCCAGAGGAGATTGTCAATTCCCGTGTTCACGCGGTCTAGCGGTGGCTACTCCCATGCCCAATCCTTCACCGAATGGAACGAAACGTGACGCAACGAACGAGATTCCGTTCAGCCGCCAGCCGAGTTACAGCGTCTGCTGACACAGTTCTCAATCGCCCTGCCGCACCCTAGCAATAGGCTATGGCACCGGTACCGACGCAGTCTCTCTCGCCCCAGTAAGGCTTCCAGGTAACCGGAGATGTGCTTTTGCTCACCTTAGCTCGAAGCGGTCTGTCGAAGCGTCGTGGCTGTTCTCCAACGGCCGACCTACACCGAGGCTGACGGCGAGAACAAAGGCAGGGCCCATGGAACGATGTATTCGAAGACGTCCTTCCAATCGCTGTCTGGCAGCGAGTACGCCGTTACGCTCAGGAGGAAACCGGTCGTCATGGCGGCCAGGGTTGCGCCTGCCGATACGGGACCGCGCCAGACGGTTAGAAGGATCAGCGGAACGAACGCGCTGCCCATCGCGGCCCAGGCGAACAGGACACGCGAGAAGATTTCTTGACTGCCGTACAGCGCCGCGCCAACGGCGCCAAAACTGAGGCACAGCACGACCACTCGCGAGCGTGACAAGAGGTTCCATGAACTGGAGCGACCCACTTCGAGGTCGTGTGAAATGGATGACGCGGCAACTAGCAGTTGACTATCGGCGGTCGACATGATCGCGGAGAGCACAGCGGTAATCATCACGCCCGCCACGACCGCGGGAAGAAGGTTGTTGGCAGCGATGATCAGGACGACCTCGGGGTCGGCCAGATCCGGGTACAGTACTCGGCCGCACAGGCCGAGGAGCAGCATACCGGCGTAAACGACCACGGCCCATCCGATGCTGATGACCCGTGCTCGTCGGAGGATCGTTCGGCCCCGCTCCAGCGCCATGTACCGGTTGATCACATGTGGCTGCCCCGGATAACTGATACCGATCCCGAACAATCCGAGCACGAAACCGACGCCAGCAGCCGAGGGCAGCCCTCGCGTCAGGCTGAGGTAGTTCGCACTCGGGATGCTTTGCAAACCCTCGACCAGTCCAGCCGGCCCACCGACCGCGATCAACGCGGCGAGCGGGAGAAGAACTGACGTCACGGCCATCAGGAACCCTTGAAGGGTATCCGTCAGGCTGACGGCCCAGAAGCCTCCCAGCATCGTGTAGACGACGACGATTGTTGCGCCGATCAGGATGCTTTCTGTCAGCGAGAGACCGAACGTCTCGCCAAAGGTCTTGCCGGCACCCTGGAACTGTGCGGCGACGTACGCTCCCAGCGAGAGCGAGGTGATCGCCGATGCGACGACGATGATGGCTTACCGCCCCGGACGGCCCACTGGGCCGGCCAGCAGCTCTGTGACGGTGACGGCGGCGCGCCCGTGGTGTGGCTAAGGCGTCGCAGCCCCGGCGCGACGACCGTCCAGTTGAGCACGAAACCACCGACGCAGGCGGGAAACAACCAGAGCGCGCCCAGGCCCCAACCGTATGCGGCGCCGCTGACGCCGAGCAACGTCCAGGCTGACGAAGAGCTGGCGGCGGAACTGATAGCCGCCACTGTAGGCCCCAGTTGTCGCGCGCCAAGGAAGAAGTCCAGTCCGTCGTGGGGTGCGCCGCTGCGCGAGCAGCCCGATGCCGACGAGCACGAGCTCGTATGCGACGAGAGTGACCAGAACTATCTGGTTCGTGCGTCATGGGCCCGGAGTTGCGGGAATCGTAGCACTCCGTCCTCGTGTCGCGTTTCTGTGCGTGGCGGTGAGTTCGCACGTACGACGTCTCCCGCGACGGGCGGTTCCTGATGATGAAGGATTTCTCTGGTGAGGGCGGCCAGGTGCTGCGTTCTAAAACTTGTCCTCAATTGGCACCGCGAACTTCGTATACTCATTGCCGGAGCCCATTCAGTAGCACTCCGGACTGATTGAGCAGCTCACCACAAGAAAGGACAGTGACATGAATAAGCAAACAGCTAGCGTCAGCGCCGTGATCCTTGCGATGCTTCTACTGGCCCTGTCAGCCGCGGGCGGTCGGGCCCAAGAGCCGACGATGGGGTTCTTCATCACGAGCGTCGGCCCCGGCGATGGCGCGAGCCTCGGCGGCCTGGAGGGTGCCGACCGGCACTGCCAGATGTTGGCGACGGCGGAGAACGCCGGCAGTCGGACCTGGCGGGCCTATCTCAGCACGGTCCCCGACGGTGGGCGGCCGGGCGTGAACGCTCGCGACCGGATCGGAAACGGCCCCTGGTACAACGCTGCCGGCACTCTGATTGCCTCGAACGTGGCCGACCTGCACGGTGATATCGAGCGCGACCGTAACAACATCAGAAAATACAATGCGCTCGACGAAAATGGTGAAGAGGTCAACGGGAGGGGCGATGAGCCCAACCGGCACGATATTCTGACGGGCTCGGACTCGCACGGTCGCGCGCTCTTGGGTACGGCCGCCACCACGACATGCGGAAACTGGACGAGCAATGATGCAGGCTCAGCCATGGTCGGGCATCACGACCGGCTAGGGGGCGCCAATGCGTCATGGAACGCCGTGCACATGAGCAGAGGATGCAGCCAGGGCAACTTGGCGGGCTCGGGGGGCGCTGGACTGATTTACTGTTTCGCGGCCGAATGAAGCGTCGCCCTCATGTCGTTTCGAAGCGCGTTCAGCGGATGTCAGTTCGCATCGCCGGGCAAACAGGTCTTGATACATTGTCGTGTCCGAGTCCCTCAACTGTCGTGACGAGTCAGCCGTGGGAGGTTCCTCATGAGACGCTTATGCCTGTGCACTGTACTGCTGCTTCTTCTCGGGCTTTCCGTCCGACAGCCCTCGAACGAGGTGTTCGCTCAATCCGGCGGCGAGTGGACCACGCTCTTGGACGGGTCGACTCTGGATGGGTGGAACATGATCGGCGACGCCACGTGGACGCTGGTGGACGGCGCGGTTGAGGGCGACGGTGAGGCGGGCTTTCTCGTGACGGCGGAGTCGTTTAGCGACTTTCAGCTGACGTTCGAGTTTTGGATTGGCGAAAACTCGAACAGCGGGGTGTTTATCCGGTGCTCGGATCAGGAACAGGTGGGGATCGACACTTCATACGAGGTCAACATCGCCGACGCGATCGAAAACCAAGATTTCCGATCGGGCGCCATCGTGAGAGTGATGGCGCCATCCCAGACGGTCAAGACGGCCGGGAAGTGGAACACGTATGACATCACCGCCCGCGGCGACAAGCTGACGGTTATCCTCAACGGCATCACGACCGCAGACGCCGAGGACGACCAGTTTTCGAGCGGGGTGATCGCACTACAGCACCGTACTGGGCTCGTGAAATTCTGAAACGTGAGGATCCGCCGGCTCTAAGCGACGGTGCTGTACCGCTCTGAGTTCGACATGTCGTAGACCGAAAAGAAACCCCGTGCTGCTAGTTTGTCGAGACCTGGTTCCAGTGTCCCCGCTTTCGGTCTGGGCTCAGGAGAAACGACAATGCCTCGAACATCCGTCAAGCGTTTGTCACTCGCTCTCGGTGTGGTCCTTGCGGCTGGATTGCTGCTCACCGGTCAGCATTTTATGGTAGTGCAATCGACGTTGCACGACGACGCGATCGTCGTCGACGGGCACGTGCACATCACGAATCGGGTGTACTGGGAGAGTATTGACCTGTGGGAGGTGCAGGCGACCGGCCTCTGGGACTATGCCCGCGCAAAGCAGGGCGGGCTCGACGTCGTGATCGAGCACTTGTATCTGGAGGATCCCTACAACAACTACAACTACGCGGTGAAGTAGGCGGTCCGCCTGGTCGAAACGTTTTACCGGGTTCTGGAGGTGAACCCGGAACGGATGGAGTTGGCGCTCAGCGCAGCGGAGGTCAGACGGATTGTGGGGAGCGGCAAGACCGCGGTCATCCTGGCGCTCGAAGGCGGATTTGACATGGAGGGCGACCTCGATGTTCTCCGACTGGTTTACCGTTTTGGCGTTCGGCTGGTGCAGTTCACGAATCACAACACGACGAACGCATTCGTGGATGCCGGGCTTGGCGATCAAGCTTTGGGCGGCATCACGGACCACGGCCGGGCGGTTATTCAAGAGATGAACCGTCTGGGGATCATGATTGACATTTCGCATGCGTCGGACGCTGCCCAGTTGGCAGTCATCGAGGCCAGTGCGACGCCGGTGGTCGCGAGCCACCATGGGTTCCGACAATTTTCGAATTCAGTGAGAACACTGTCGGATGCCGTGCTCAAGGCTTTGGCCGCCAAGGGCGGTTTGGTTGGTATCCATTCCTCCGGCGGCCTTCTCAATCAGGAGTTTCTCGACTGGGCTGCCGCCCAGCCATCCGTGCCTCAAATCGATTGGCTCCAGGACCTGATCCGGTCGCCCAGTCGAGACTATGGCCAGTATATCGACGCGCTCGATACGGAGATGCGAGAGAACTGGAATCATGACAAAGGTCATAGCCTTATCGGATACGACTTCTACCTACCATGGCGGGAGCGGCAGCAGGAGACCCTCGATGCGGGTGCTCCTCTTCCTACCGAGGAGGACTGGGCGACGCATGTCGACTATGGTGTAAACCTGGTCGGAGAGGACTACATCGGTATCGGGATGGACATGATGGATGGGAGAGCGAACATTCGCGGCTTCGACGCGACCAGCTACCCGCGTCTCACCGAAGCCTTGGTCGACAGAGGGTATGCTCCTGTGAGAATCCATAAAATTCTCGGGGGAAACTGGCTACGGGTGCTCGACACTGCCAAGGTGTCCGACGAGACCGTGTTGACACGGCCCTGAGTGGGATGCTGCCCACCGCTCGAGGCGCGCCCCGGTCAACTCGCGACCGAGGTCCCCGAATCGCGATGACTATCTTTCCCTTGTGGTGTGCTTCTCCAAACCGTCGAATTGCCTGGGGAACTTCACTGAGTGGGTAAATGTCGTCTATCGATGGCACAACTTTGCCCGCTTCCGACAGCTGAATCATGCCATCCAATCCTTTGTTTAGTTTCAGCCCCAGAATACGAATGTGCCGATTGCTAGTTTTGGCGATCCATCGTCCGAACATCAGGCAGTGGACGAGTCGAGGCATTGAACTCCCCACCGTGACATATGTTCCATGGGGCTTCAAGGTACGCGCGTAGGCAAAAGGCGAACGAGTGGTCTTCACATCGAGAATCACGTCGTAGCCCAGACCAGTCTTGGTGAAATCTTCCCGTGAGTAATCGATGACATGGTCGAAGCCAACTGAGAGCAAGAAGTCGAGCTTTTCCGTGCTATCAACACCAGTCACCTCAATACCGTGTCGTTTGGCAAGTTGAATACCTAGTGTGCCTACACCACCACCTGCGCCATTGATGAGGAGTGTTTGCCCTGCTGTGACGTGGGCGATATCACGGAGACTCTGTTGGGCCAACATCGCCGCATGAGGTATCGCTGCGGCCTGCTTGTATGTGAGGTTCTGGGGCTTCAGCGCTACTGATTCTTGGCGCGCGCACACATATTTGGCAAAACCACAAAATCCGCTCTCGCTCAGGTCTCCGTACGCGTCACCGTCTTAATCCACCGCGCGCCAGAGATGGTGGCGCTGCCCGTTGATCGTCACGAAGACTTTGTCCAGAAACCACGTATCTCCGAGTCTACCTTGTCGTCGCTTCAGTCGCCGCGCGTAGTCGGGGCCGAACTTCCCGCACCACTGCCGCACGGTTTCGTACGACACGATGACGCCGCGTTTCGCACGCAAATCCTCGACATCCAGGAAGCTCAGGCAGGATCTGTGATACAACCAGACGGCGTGGCTGATGATTTTAGGCGGAAAGCGATGCCTCAGGTAGTGGGATCGACGAGAATTCATCCCGGCATTGTGCCGCGCGGAGAGTTAACCTGACGAAGCCCTCCTACATGCGCCTGCGATCAACCCAAGGAACGAGTTACACCGCCCCGGCATACGCTGACGGGTCGTCGGGCGCGTTGACTGGAAAACGGCACCACAATTCCGTATCCTGTTGAAAAATTTATCCTACAAGCGGCACCTCAGGTCTGGAAGAGCCAAACACATGAAAGTAATCACCCTGGCGTTCGTTGCGTCTGCGCTCGCCCTGATAATCGGTACGGGGGTGGTGACCGCACAGCAGCCCCAACAACCGCGGGGAACACAGCCATTCTCGGTCAGGAACCCCCTCGGTCAGCCCATCAACCCCGCTGCCGACGGCGCCTTCAACCCGATGTCGTCGAACATCAACTGAATGGTATGAGTCAAGCCGTTTCAGGACCCTTCACCGCGGCCCGGATCGCCGACCATGTTGGTGGCGAGGTCGAGGGCGATCCGGAGGTCGAGCTGGCGGACGTCCGCCCGTTGGCAGCTGCCGGGCCAGCGCACCTTTCGTTTCTCTCCAATCGACGCTACTACCGTCAGCTCAAGACCACGCGGGCCGGCGCGGTGCTGCTCGATCGTGAAACTAATCCCCACGGCCGCACGGCGATCCGGTGCGAGGATTCCTATATCGCCTTCGCCAGCGCGCTGGCTCTATTCCACCCGCAAGCCTGGCCCGAGCCTGGCGTCGATCCACGGGCGGCGGTGGCGGAGGACGCTGAGGTCTCGGACGCCACGATCGAGGCCTTTGCCTGGGTGGGGCCTGGGGCTCGAGTGGGCGCCGGAAGTTGGATCCAATCCGGTGCCTATGTGGGGGCCGGGGTAGAGGTGGGCCTGGACTGTCGGCTGATGCCTCACAGCGTTGTCGCCGCGGGCTGCCGCCTGGGGGACAGGGTGTGGCTCAACCCCGGGGTCGCGATCGGCGGCGAGGGCTTCGGGTTCGCACCGTCGCCCGACGGCCACGTAAAGATTCCTCAGGTCGGGTCGGCGGTACTCGAGGACGACGTTGAGGTGGGCTCGAACAGCTGCGTCGATCGCGCCACCATGGGTGAAACATTGGTACGCCGTGGTGCCAAGCTCGACAACCTCGTGCAGGTGGGCCACGGCACCGAGATCGGAGAGGGCTCTTTCCTGGTGGCCTACGCCGGAGTCGCCGGCAGCACCAAGCTCGGCAAGGGAGTCGTCATGGCCGCCAAATCCGGCGTCGGTAACCACCTTGAGATCGGCGACGGTGCCGTCATCGCCACTGGCAGCTTGGTCCTGGAAGACCAGCCGGTGGGAGCACGGTTGAGCGGCTACCCGGCCATCGAGCACCGCCAGTGGCTGCGCTCTGTCACCGCCGTTGCCGACCTTCCCGCCCTGCTAAGGCGGGTGCGCAAGCTGGAAGCGCGGATCGCCGAGTTGGAGAAGGACGATTAGCGGCTTCCAACCAGAGCGACCAGGTCTGAGGCCGCTTCGTGGCAATGTCAACTTGACAAGTCCAAGCTAATGAGGGCGAATTAATCGGCGGATCAGGAAGCTGTCACCGCGGCCCACACTGTGAACGATCGTGCTCGAAACATTCGGTGATGAACCGACCGCAGTGGACCGGCGAGCCGGCATTTCAGCGCGCTGCTCGGACGCGTGGCCATGACAGATTTCGTACTGCTGAGAACCGATGCCTTCGAGGGTACCCTCCCAAAGGATGAGATGGTCGTGGATTTCGCCGGGTCAACGCTGGCGGGGAACATCGATCCTGTCCAGATGCAGGAGCTACCGCTGAACGGCCGGGATTGGCTGGGCCTCACCTTGCTGACTCCTTTGAGCCGAGTCAATGCGATTGTTGACGATACTCCGGTTTCGACGTCGGAGGCGGCGAGGCCATCGGACAGGACGATCTGCGCACCGCCTCATGGACGACACGCTTCCGGTTGCAGCTGCACCTATTGGTGTGTCGGCACTGTCGCCGCTACGCGGGGCAAATCCTCGCCATCGGCGAGGTGGCTCGGAGAGCGCTTCGTGAGCGGAGCGACGATGCCATGTTCTGGCGCGGATCCGAGAACGAGTCCTCAAGGACGGCAAGCCGAACGCGGGTTCAGACACACACAAACAATAGCCCCGCCTGGCTCGGAGCGGACCGGTTCACTCCGCCACCCTGGATCATCGGGCAGTCACCGTTCCCGCGCTTCTGCTTCTGACTCACGAGACAGCGCCGACAGGGGGGCGGAGTGAGCCTGAGGCTCAGTACTCTACTAGGGCGCGGTCGGGGGAGAGAGTGGTACCGCTGCGACGCAGACTCAAGAGGCTACGTCGCAGCGTGAGAACGCTCGCTACTGACGATTCCACCTCGCTGGGGTCAGGCAAGGTCGAAGCGATCAAGATTCATTACCTTGTCCCACGCAGCCACGAAGTCGCGGACAAACGCTTGCTGCGAGTCGTCACATGCATAGACTTCCGCGATGGCCCTGAGCTGGGAGTTCGAACCAAAGACGAGGTCGACGGCGGTGCCGGTCCACTTGGGATCGACCGTCCCGTGATCGCGTCCCTCGAACACGTACTCGGATGTGGAGGACGCCTGCCATGTGGTGTTCATGTCAAGCAAGTTCACAAAGAAATCATTGGTCAACATCTCAGGCCGTTTGGTGAAGACGCCGAGTTCAGACCGCCCGACGTTTGCATTCAGGACGCGCATCCCGCCGACGAGCACCGTCATCTCGGGAGCGGTCAGAGTCAGCATGTGCGCCCGATCCACCAGTAGCTCCTCAGCCGATCTTCGGTGCCCAACACCGAGGTAGTTGCGAAACCCGTCCGAGGGGGGTTCGAGCACGGTAAATGAGTCCACGTCGGTTTGCTCCTGCGACGCGTCCGTGCGTCCCGGCGAGAAGGGAACCTGCACGTCGTACCTGGCGTTCTTCGCAGCTTCCTCTATGGCTGCGCACCCGCCCAAGACGATCACGTCAGCGAGCGAAACCATCTTTCCGTCGGATTGCGAGCTGTTGAATTCCGTTTGGACCTGCTCCAGTGTCTGCAACACCTTCGTCAGTTCGGCCGGGTTGTTCACTTCCCAGTCCTTCTGCGGCGCAAGGCGAATGCGCGCCCCATTCGCCCCACCGCGTTTGTCGGTGCCACGGAACGTTGCCGCCGACGCCCAGGCGGTCGAGACCAGCTGGGAAACGGACAGGCCTAATGCGAGGATCTTGCCCTTTAGGTCAGCGATGTCTCGCTCGCCAATCAATTCATGCGTGACGTCAGGGACGGGGTCTTGCCACAACTGCGGCTCCACAGGAGCCAACGGGCCGAGGCACCGCGTGTGGGGCCCCATGTCGCGGTGCGTCAGCTTGTACCACGCCTTGGCGAAGGCGTCTGCAAACTCCTCCGGGTTTTCGTGGAAGCGCTTCGAAATCGGCGCATAGATCGGGTCCATTTTTAGTGAGAGATCCGTTGTGAGCATCATGGGTGCGTGCTTCTCCGAGGGATCGTGAGCATCAGGCACGGTGCCCGCTGCAGATCCATTCGTGGGAGTCCATTGCGCCGCACCGGCAGGACTCTTCACCTGTTTCCACTCGTAGTTGAACAGGTTTTCGAAGTAGTTGTTATCCCACTTCGCCGGGTCGGTGGTCCATGTGCCCTCCAACCCGCTGGTGATCGTGTCGCCGGCTTTGCCGCTGCCAAAGCTGTTCTTCCAGCCAAGGCCTTGCTCCTCCAGGCTGGCACCCTCTGGTTCGGGACCGACGTACTGGTCTGCATCGGCAGCACCATGTGCTTTGCCAAAGGTGTGTCCGCCAGCAATGAGGGCAACCGTCTCCTCGTCATTCATCGCCATGCGGCGGAACGTTTCTCGAATGTCCCTGGCTGCGGCAAGCGGATCTGGGTTACCGTTCGGCCCCTCCGGATTCACATAGATCAGACCCATTTGAACGGCACCAAGAGGCTTCTCGAGGTTCCTGTTTCCGCTGTAGCGCTCGTCTCCAAGCCACGTGTTCTCGGGCCCCCAGTAAATGTCCTCTTCGGGCTCCCAGACGTCCTCTCGCCCGCCAGCGAAACCGAGCGTCTTGAATCCCATCGACTCCAGGGCACAGTTACCGGCAAAGATCATCAGGTCGGCCCACGAGATCTTCCGGCCGTACTTCTTCTTGATCGACCAGAGCAACCGGCGCGCCTTGTCGAGGTTCCCGTTGTCGGGCCAACTGTTGAGGGGCGCGAAGCGTTGTGTGCCGGAAGCTGCGCCGCCGCGGCCATCGTGGATGCGGTACGTGCCTGCGCTGTGCCACGCCATCCGAATGAAGAGCCCCCCATAGTGGCCGTAGTCGGCCGGCCACCAGTCTTGCGACGTCGTCATCAACGCATCGATGTCCTTCTTCAGGGCATCCAGGTCGAGGCTCTGGAACTCCTCAGCGTAGTTGAAGTACTCGCCCATAGGATCGGACAGGGGAGAGTTCTGGTGGAGAATCTTCAGGTTCAACTGCTTCGGCCACCAGTGTTGGTTCGACATGGTCCCAACCGCCGTGTGTCTGTGAGGCCCGCCCAACGCCGGGCACTTGCTTTCGCTCTCCATATCCTCTCCAATCGTGTGCTGTATTTTATTCCAACCTGTGCTGTATACCAGAATTATGAATCCTTGGAAAGTGATGATACACACGCCGTACATTCCCAGAATAATGTCAACTCGACCTCATCAATCGCACTCAATAGGAACGGTTCGACGACCACCACGCGGCGTGCCAAAGGCAGAGTACGCGGCCCGAGATCTCTACGACGTTTGGGTTCCAGAACTCGCGCCGGCCAGAACGTCGGCGTCAAGCTGGGTCGCCCTCAGCGTCGACAAGAATCTTGCGCTCGGGAGGACCCTGCCGAGCCGCGCGTGCAGATTCCCTACGAACTGACGGCGCCCAGCAGGTCCCGCACGTCGCCTCCCGTTGGGTTCTGGTAGACGCGGAGGTCAAACGCCGGCGCGATGGCTAGGATATGGTCGAAGATATCGGCTTGGATCCCCTCGTAGTTGCTCCACACCTGGTCGCGGCTGAACACGTAGATTTCGATCGGAAGACCGTGCTCGGTCGGCGCGAGGTGTCGCACCAGAAAGGTCATCTCCTGGTGGATCATTGGATGGTTGCGCAGATACGCGACGACGTAGGCTCTGAACGTGCCGAGGTTGGTCAGCTGTCGACCGTTGAGCGGGTCCGACGCATCGACGTTCCGCTCCGCGTTCCAGTTCAAGATCTCGTGTCGCTTTCGCTCCAGATATTCCGCGATGTACTGCACCTTCGAGAACCGCTCGAGCATCTCCTCATTACAGAAGCGAATCGAGTCCATGTCGATGTTGATTGCACGCTTGATCCGCCGTCCGCCAGACTCGGACATCCCACGCCAGTTCTTGAACGACTCGGTGATGAGCGCGTAGGTCGGGATGGTCGTGATCGTCTTGTCCCAGTTCTTCACCTTGACGGTCGTCAGGGCGACCTCTAGCACATCGCCATCGGCGCCGTACTTCGGCATCTCGATCCAGTCACCCGGAGCCACCATCTGATTCGCGGAGAGCTGGATGCCGGCAACCAGACCCAGGATCGCGTCCTTGAAGATCAGCATCAGGACGGCAGTCATCGCGCCGAGACCGCCGAGCAGAAGACTGGGCGACTGACCGATGAGCAGCGATATCACGGCGATCGCAGCGACGCTGTAGAGGATGAGCTTGAGCACCTGAATGACGGTCTTGATCGGCAGACCGCGCGAGGAGGCCTTCGACGACTGCAAGATGTCGACCCCGGCATTCAACGCGCCGTCGATCGCGAGCAGGGTGACCAGAAGCATGTAGATGAGAGAGGCTCGTCTGACGACGACGATCCAGAGGTCGTACCCATCGAGCACCGGCTGGGCAAAGACGTAAATGACCAGCGCCGGCGCCAGATGCAAGAGA
>Ga0310123_10000796_pt1 | contig 27769 bp, 22 predicted proteins | sample CB6_AW_1057_MG_FD_203505 | JGI IMG/M metagenome (GOLD analysis project Ga0310123, IMG submission 203505) | Marine microbial communities from Western Arctic Ocean, Canada - CB6_AW_1057 | ecosystem: Environmental > Aquatic > Marine > Oceanic | place: Canada: Western Arctic Ocean | collected... | reverse complement strand
GAACACAACAGATTGTGTGGCTTCTCCTGAAAAAAAGCGTACAAAAACCGTAATACTGATCACGTGTCCACTCACAGAAATTCAGAACTCCAACCACAAGTGCTAGGGGGCTTCTTCCTAAAAAACCCTACATGTTGTGATTTGACGCGGGCTTGACAATATAAATCGGCATATTGATTTGTCAAGATGTTACTTTTTAAAAAAAATTATTTCGCATCAATGAGTCAACAAAAGCATTGATTTTCTCTAGGAAGTCATCCAGTCTTGAAAATCTGAAATTCTGTCTGGACCTGGATTCGATCCCTTTTAAGGCGTCTCCGTTTTCGATCTGTTCCCGATGGCCAAGAACAACATTCCTTTGTCCGGCCTCACGGACTTTTCCAACGTCGGTCCGCTAGTAACATGTCTCGGTCGACCGATGCGATGTCCTCAGCCGTCCGATTCATTTTTTGACACATGGCGTACGAAATTTGTATGCCGACGGCACTGTTCGTAGCAACTCTTCTGTTCACTCAAATGTCTGGACTCGGTAGACTTGACGGTAACTCTCTGAGAATTCGCATCGGCATCCCGAGGACTAAAATATGAAACGTCTACTGACACTTACAGCAGCGTTACTGCTCTGTGGACTCTGGTGGGCCTTAGCTGACTCGACTCATTCGATAGCTGAGGCACAACAAGCTGCCAAACAGCCTCGTGACAAGCGCTCACAAATCCCTCTGTACCGATGTCGAATAAAACTGATCCACCAGGTGACACTATCAAGCGATCGGGCCGGTACCCTGGCGTTCATTGAACCGGAGGAGGGTGATCTTGTTCAGTCTGGGCAACAGGTAGCCGGCCTAAAGAATGAAGTGGCACGTTCCGTGCTAGCCAGCGCCAAAGAGAAAGCTCGCAATGACGTTCAGATCCGTTACGCGACAAAAGCAACAGCCGTTGCCATAGTGGAACATGAAAAAGGTCTGGAAACAAACCGCAAGGTTCCCGGCACTGTCCCAGACATCGAAATCCGCCGCCTGAAATTGGCAGCCGAAAAAGGCCTGTTGCAGATCGAACAGGCCAAACACGAATTCACGATCGCCGGATTAGAGAAAAATGAAGCTCAAGCGCAACTGAAAACTTTTCAGATCGAAGCTCCACACGACGGCATGGTGACCCACGTTTACAAGCGCAAAGGAGAAGCCGTTCGGCTAGGTGACCCGATTCTCGAAGTCGTGAGCACTCGCCGCGTACGTGTGGAAGGATATGTCGACATCAACGACGTTTGGCATGTTAAGCCGGGCGATCCGGTCACCGTTCAACTAGATATTCCCGACGTCAAACTAGTGGTTGAACAGGAAGTCTTCCAAGGGCGGATCTCTTTCGTCGACGTTGGCGTGCAACCAGTCACAAAACGAACGCGTGTCTGGGCCGCAGTGACCAATCGCGGCAACATCCTGCGAGCTGGTCTGACCGCCAAGATGACAATCCACGCAAACAAGCAAGTTGCCCAAGCAAGACCTTAACGCGAACGGAGAAGCATTCCAACCCGTCTGATTAACCGCCAAACTGAACGCTGAGAAGCCCAAAGCCAAGAGTCTTTTTCAATGAGCGCCGTCGTCAGTTCGCCACTGGCTCCGTCGACACAACGTCCAATTCCGCTCCAAGCGCGGCAGGACTTGATCGTCGAGCGTATCGAATATTTAGGTGTCGGTTACAGAGTCGTGAAAGAACCAGTCGGGTTGAAGTACTACCGCTTACAACCCGAACAATACTACGTTTTGATGCTGCTTGATGGGCGACGTAGCGTAGAGCAAATCCGTGACGAGCTGCATAAAGAGCTACCGACCGTCCGGATGCAACTGACGGACATTCAGCACTTGATTACCGATCTGCACGAGAAAGGTCTGGTGTACAGTCAACGGTCCGGTCAGGGCACTGCGCTATTGAAACATCATCGAGAGCAGCAGCGAAAAAAGATCATGACTTCGATGCGGAGTCTCCTGTACATTCGTTTGCCAGGCTGGGATCCAGAGACGACGCTGCAAAAGCTGTATCCAGTCTTCCGATTCATGTACCGCCCATGGGCCGTGGGCCTGACAATCGCCATTGTTGTCTCCTCTTGGATCTTGCTCGGCGTACAATTCGACACATTCCGCAGCCAGTTGCCAGAATTTCAAAGCTTTTTCGGCTGGCCAAACCTGCTCTATTTGTGGATTACGTTGAGCATCGCCAAGATCATCCACGAATTCGGACATGGCCTAACGTGCAAACACTTTGGCGGCGAGTGCCACGAAATGGGCATTATGTTGTTGGTCTTCAGTCCCTGTCTGTACTGCGATGTTTCCGATTCGTGGGTGCTGAAAAACAAATGGAAACGGATCATGATTGGTGGGTCGGGGATGTACATCGAAATCCTGCTTTCGGCACTGGCCGTGTTTGTGTGGTGGAACACGACCGCTGGCTTGATGCATCATCTGTGTTTGAATCTGTTTTTTGTGACCACGATCACGACCGTTGTCTGGAATGCGAATCCGTTAATGCGTTTCGACGGTTACTACATGATGTCCGACTATTTGGAAATCCCCAACCTGCGCCCGAAAGCCGACCGGCTGCTGCAGGAAAGTTTTGCCTGGTATTGTCTGGGCATTGAGTCGCGTCCTGATCCCTTCATGCCGGAAACCGGACGGTTTTGGTTCGCACTGTTCGCGGTTGCAGCGGGAATCTACCGCTGGTTCATTTTGGCCGCAATCAGCATCTTTCTGTACACCGTCCTCAAGCCCTATGGACTCCAAAGCATTGGGGTCACGTTGTTGGTCATGTCGCTGACAATGGTGTTCTTCAACCTGTTACATAACATCTACAAAATCATTAGTGCGCCAAGGATCGAACCCATGAGCCGGCCCAAATTTGCATTCACGATTATCGTGCTGTTCTGCGTGATCGTGGCCGTGTTAGCAATCCCGTTTCCGTGGTACGTCAAGGCGCTGTTTATCATCGAGCCACATGACGTGCGTCACGTCTACGTAGTGTCGCCTGGTGAATTGACCAACCTAAACGTCAAGGCAGGTCAGACGGTTCGAAAAGGCGACGTACTCGCAAAACTTTCCGACCCCGAAAAGGAAGACCACTACCGACGTTTGCAAGTCAAAAAAAAGGTACAGGAGATTGCCGAGGATACTTTTTTCCAACTCGAAGATGACGCACAAAGGAAGCTGGCCGCCGACCGAATTGAGAGCGTTCAAAAACAAATTGCAGACTACATGCAACAAATAGACGAATTAACAATTTTGGCGCCTTGCGACGGAGTTGTTGTAGAACCGCCGCGCGTGGCCGAGCCGAATCTAGAAGAATCAAAAAAACAACTCAGCAATTGGTACGGCACGCCTTTGAATGAGCAAAATATGGGCTGCCTTCTGACAGAGAGCACCCATTTGCTAAGTATCGCTCCTGATGATCGATTCCAGGCCATTCTATTGGTCGACCAAAGCGACCGAAACGACTTGTCGGAAGGACAGGACGTCGAACTGAAATTCGATCATCTGCCCGATCGGACGTATGCGGGCAAGGTCGAAAACATTTCTGGGAAGGAACAGCAGTTCGTTCCGCAACTGTTGTCAAACAAATTAGGAGGTGAACTGGCCACAGTGTCCGATTCGCAGGGCCGCGAGCGATTGCAGAGTGCCGCTTACCAAACCACGGTCCTGCTTGACCAAGATACACCTCTGCTAAAATCGGGCATCCGCGGTCGGGCTCGTTTTCTGGTCGAATCGCGTTCGTTGGGCGAGTGGATTTGGCGTTATCTTCGCCAGACGTTTCACTTCCGGCTGTAGACTCGTCACCTGATACAACTGACGACACACTGTATGGTGCTGTCGGTTGACGCCTTACGAAAGACATTCGAGAATCACAATTCGAAATCGAATTTACCGCAATGTCAATCGTTCCAAAGCAGCACTTCAACAAGTCCAACATGAATCTGTTCCGTCCTGACGTTGACCGCGTCGCAGGCTACATTCCGGGTGAGCAGCCCCAGGAATCGGGATGGGTGAAGTTAAATACCAACGAGAACCCGTATCCGCCGTCACCGCAAGTCGTGGAGGCCATTGCCGAGGCGGCTGGCGGTCGCTTGAACGTTTACCCCGATCCGCTGGCAACTCGATTTCGCCGAAGGGCAGCAGAGCTATTGGACGTCGACCCGGACTGGATTCTCCCAGCCAACGGTAGTGACGAGAATTTGACAATCCTGATCAGGTCGTTCGTTGATCCGGGGGAATTGGTATCCTACCCTTACCCGAGCTATACGCTTTACAAAACACTGGCCGAACTGCAGGGAGCCGAACACGAACAATTACCACTCAACGCTGATTGGTCTTGGAATTACCAGTTGGCCGAACCGATTGTGGAACGCAGTAAGTTGGTCTTCGTACCGAACCCAAATTCTCCCTCGGGCAATCTCTGGTCAAACGATGATATCTCGCGACTGATCCCACGACGTGGCATCCTAGTGTTGGACGAAGCATATGTCGATTTTTCCGATGCAGCTCTCGGCATAAAAATGCTGAGCTGCGAAGCAGGGAATAGAATCGTAATCACGCGCACCTTGAGCAAGTCCTATAGTTTAGCCGGCATGCGGTTCGGATTCGCAATTGCTTGTCCGGAACTGATTTTCGGCATGAGAAAGGTGAAAGATAGTTACAACTGCAACGCTCTATCGCTTGCCGCAGCCGTCGCGGCCCTGGAAGACATACCGTGGATGCAAAGAAACGTTCAGAACATCCAAAACACACGCGTCCACTTGACAGGCCAGTTGGAACGCTTGGGGTTTGACGTAGTCCACAGCCAGGCGAATTTCGTTTGGGCAACACATTCAAATCGCCTCCACAAAGTGATTTATGAATCGCTCAAACAGAGGCGGATTCTGGTGCGTTACATGCACTTCTATGACAAAATGTCCACCGACACACCTGAAATCGATGGTCTACGGATTACGGTGGGAACCGATTCGGAAATCGATCGATTGTTACAGGCGTTGGAAATCATTGTTTGAATTGAAGAGATTCCGGAAAATTTGTGATTTATTCGACACCGAACGGCGAAATACTGACCGACCAGCCTCTGGATCGTTTCGACATCCAGCTGTATTGCCGTAGGTCGAATGAATTCGCACCCAAAATCGTCATCTCGCTTTACAAAATAAGGCTTCATTTCGTGGAGCGCGACGGCCACAATCGAAACAGGGGACAAGAAGGTTGTTTAGAGTGGGGCTATTAATTCACTGGGCACGAGCAGCCGGTCGTCCCACACAGGCGAGGCTTTCACGCTACCGGGCTCAGACAAAACGCATTGTCGCACGCGTGGACGTGTTGGCATCGTTTAGCGACGCCGATCTGCGGAAACGAGCAGGGGAGATCCGCTGGCACGCCAAAACTGGAGTCCCCTTGAAACGCTTGTTGCCGGAAGCATACGCCTTGGTTGTCTCAGCGTCTAAGCGGACGATAGGACTCGAGCCCTATCCTGTACAAATCATGGGTGGTATTGCGTTATTCGAAGGGGCTGTCGCTGAAATGCAGACTGGAGAGGGAAAAACACTGACTGCAGTGTTGCCGGCATTTCTGCGAGCACTGCTCGGATTGGGTACCCACGTCATTACAGTCAACGACTACCTCGCGAAACGCGATGCCGAAATGATGCGCCCCGTCTACCAGCAACTCGGACTAACGGTCGGCTGCATTCTGACTCCGACGGAAACCAAAGAACGCCGTCACGCTTACGCACAGGATATCACGTACGGCACTGCCAAGGAAATGGGCTTCGACTTCCTGCGCGACCGATTGCGGACGGGAATTGCCGGCCAAGGACAAAGTCAGCGTGGACTTTTTGGAAACAACTCGCACCGGGACCCGATGCTGCGCGATGGGTTCTCCAGCGATGAGGCGCCAGTGCAGCGAGGTCACCACTTCGCCTTGATTGACGAAGTCGACAGCATTTTGATCGACGAAGCTCGGACACCTTTAATCATTGGACTAACTCAGCCCAACGATGCCGGCACCGTCAGCCTGTTTCGTTGGTGTCATCGGGCCATCAATCATTTGGAAGCGAATACCGATTTCAGCTATGAGCCAAATCGCCGGTCGGCTTATCTGACTGATCCGGGCTGCCGGAAAGTGTTGTTGCTGGCCAAGCCGAATTTGATCGATTCGATCGACACGGAGCGGATTTACAAACACGTTGAGCAAGCATTAACGGCTCGATATGGCTTTCTTCGCGATCGCGACTATGTGGTGGTCGACGACGAGATTCGAATTGTCGACGAATCGACGGGTCGCATTATGGAAGGCCGAAAATGGCAGAACGGATTACATCAATCGATCGAGGCGAAAGAGTTGGTCCCGATCACGGCGGCATCGGGCGAAGCAGCGAGAATCACCATACAAAGCTTGTTTCGACATTACACCTATCTGTCTGGAATGACGGGTACCGCAGTTCAAGCCTCTCGCGAAATCCGCAGGACCTACGGCCTGACGGTCTCGCCGATCCCGACCCATCAGCCCTGCATTCGCCTCGGCTGGCCAACTCGCATCTTTACCAACATGGAAGCCAAACGACGGACAATCGTCGAAGAGATTGAACGTTTACTGAATTTGAATCGTGCTGTCCTGGTCGGCACGCCGTCTGTCGATGCTTCCGAGGCGTTGAGCAAATTATTAACCCAGCGCGGCATCTCGCACAAAATCTTAAACGCCCGGCACCACGAACAGGAATCGCAAATCGTCGAGAAGGCAGGCGAGTCCGGAAAGGTCACCGTCGCCACCAACATGGCCGGACGTGGAACCGACATTCGACTGACCGACCAGTTGTGCAGCGCCGGTGGCTTGCACGTCATTGCCACCGAAATGCACAGCTCGGCCCGCATTGACCGGCAACTCGTTGGACGTACCGCCCGACAGGGCGACCCGGGTACGTTCCAGTTCTTTCTGTCACTTGAAGATGAACTGCTACGTTGCCTCGAACCGAAAGTCCTGGAACGACTCCGGCGGCAAGCACGTCCCAAAGAAAATGGAGAGTTGCCGTTACGATGGGCACGTTTCTTTAGAAGGACTCAGCGTTTCCTGGAAAAAATGCATTACAAGCAACGCAAAGACCTGCTCAAATATGAAAAACATCGCACACAAATCTACCGACGAATGGGACTGGATCCGTGCCTGGAGCTGACGGAGAATTGAGTTATGAAACAAAGCCTAGCCCGCACCGGCTAAGCGTCACGAAAGACGGCTATTCCATCGACTTGAGTATTTTGACTACAGCCACTTCATCGTAGTAATCTTCTGCAACTTGCAACGTCAAAACGTCCATTCCGTCTTTACTCGGATTGGTCCTGGAACATCGCGAATCCTTACCTGAATTGATGCGAAGAAACTGACACTTGTGGCCGCTAGTGCGACAGTCGAGTGCCCTGCTTTCTGGAGCACCCTTCACTATGGCCGTCAATTAGTGGCTCGTTGATTCCTGCGGCTCATGGCTGGCACGTTGTTGCTCGCGCCATTGTTTGCGTAGTCTCTGACGATCACGTTTGCTGAGACCCTTCAACTGGGATTTGTCGATTGGTAGATCGACACGCGAAAGGTTCTTTCGTTCAATTGCCGACTCAGAATCGATATTCAATTTAGTAATCCCATCGCTAGGCATCAACTGAGATTTTGGCTGCCACAATCTGTGAAAACTGGCAATCAACCGACTTGGTCGTGGTTCCGGCGGCTCAGCAGATTCATAGATGACGTATCTCGCGTGCAGAAGCATGCTCATCAACAGAGCCAGGTGTCCACTCACACCCGTTCCCACTCGGAATAGGACGTTCCAGTGGCCGTTCGACATGACTAATAGTTCCAGAGCCGACACCGCCGACAGCAGATACAAGAAAGCTGCCAAAAAAAGCATCGTGACACTGGAACGGCAACTCCGCATATCTCGGTACATGGCCCATAACAAGACAGTTCCTACAATCGTAGCCGGTACCAGCCAACAAAGCGTCTCGAAATTCCAAAGTCTCAAATCACACAGCCAGAGTATCGTTTGGCTGACCGCCAAATGCCCGTCGGTCGCCACCGAGCATGCGAATGCGAACCAAATCACCGTAGTCCACACCCACACACGATATTGTCCTGAAAAATCGTGTTTACTTCTTGACCTCATCCACCAGATTAACAGGGCCAATTGGCACGAAACTAACAAAAACGCGGTGCTGAAAAACGTGGCAAGGCGTGCAGTCGAGAACGCAAACAACCATGAGAATCCAGGGCCGGCAGCCAAAGCGCCTTGTGACTCATAGAATCCACCCACCAGGATTCCCACGACGAGGGTCAGCCCTAATAGCCCGATGACCCAATGCTTCCAGATCCTTTGCAATATGACATTTTGAAGTGGAAGTGTTACTTTTGATGATGCCCGTCCGTAGTCTTTGGCATCATCACCCATGCAAATTTGTGTGGTCTTGGGACCGATCGCCGTCTGGAGCACATCGTCCAACTCACGTGCCAATCGTCTGCGACGACGTTCATCCAAAGATCGAGAACCGGCGAAGCGAATTGCCATCGACGTAATTACTCACAATCAAAGGCGCAAGGCCGAAGAAATTGATTACGCAAAGCGCAAGATGCGCAGCTCGAAAGTGTATCAACATCCATCGGATTCCAAACCGCAAGAACTATGGACAATTTTCTCCATTTGATGCCACCGACCCCAGGCTACGGCCTCGAATCGTGAACACACTTCGCAAAACGAAAAGTTGATCAATTGACAAACTGCTTTCTACGTGATTTTACTGAGATTCTGCCATATTGGCACTAAAAATTACCTGTCAATATGGCACCCCTGGGTTCTCGGACATCCCGAAAGCGGCAGTTGTGGACGTGTGGACAACAATGTTGATCGCCAACAAATGGAGGTATCCCGCTGGATTTTTTCCCGCTAATCTTCTGTTGAAACATCTCAGAAGTTCAGAATGCAATCCCGTGTGTGTGGAATACTCTGCAACGGATGATTATGCTGTTCGAAACTTTATTTGCATGGTATGCGGTTTACGTATGCCACTGACTTGGTAACTCATGATGACTTCGGCCGGCAACCAACTAGAAAATCGCCTAATCACTGCGGCACGCCCAATAGCTTCGCTTGATCGTTGTGCAATGCCGCCTGATCTTCGTGCACGCAAAACCCGCCGAATCGTAACCCGCGTTCATGCGAGAATCGCTCATTATTCTATGTGTCCCGGTCAGGAAGCGTAAATTGTCTCTGCCGAAATCACGCTTGATGATATCTCAACTGAATGAAACAAAGGAGCAGGGAAAACGATGACTCCGAAGGAATTCTTCGACACCGCGAAAGAAAACAGAGCCGAAATGGTCGACCTGAAGTTCTGCGACCTGTTGGGAATTTGGCAGCATTGTTCGTACCCGATCGATACATTAGACGAGGGGACGTTTGAAAACGGACTTGGCTTCGACGGTTCGTCCATCCGCGGCTGGCAAGGGATCGAGGCATCGGACATGCTAGCCGTTCCGGACGCAGACACGACGGTTCTCGACCCGTTCTTTGCGGAGCCGACGATCAGTGTGCTTGCAAACATTGTCGATCCGATCACCAAAGAGAGTTACTCGAAAGACCCTCGCAACGTGGCGAAAAAGGGACTTGCTTACTTGCAGCAGACCGGGATCGGCGACACCTGCCATGTCGGACCCGAGCCCGAATTCTTCATTTTCGACGAAATCCGCTACGAATCGTCGCAACGCGGCGCCATGTACCAGATCGACTCTGTTGAGGGCGCCTGGAACACAGGGCGACCGGAAGAACCAAACTTGGGTCACAAGCCAGGCTATAAAAGCGGCTACTTTCCCGTCGCCCCAATTGACACCTTCCACGACATGCGTTCCGAAATGGCTAACGAGATGCGCAAGATAGGCATCGTGGTCGAAGCACATCACCACGAAGTCGGCACGGCCGGCCAGGCAGAGATCGACTTGAAATTTGCGCCGCTGATGCAAATGGCCGATCAATTTCTGTGGTACAAGTACGTTGTCAAGAACGTTGCCAGAAAGCACGGTCGCTCGGTTACTTTCATGCCCAAGCCTATCTTTGACGACAACGGCTCGGGCATGCACATTCATATGTCGCTGTGGAAGGAAGGCGAGCCACTGTTTGCCGGAGACGGATACGCCGGAATGAGCAACACCGGCTTGCATGCGATTGGTGGACTGTTGAAACACGGCCGAGCGATCCTGGCCTTTGCGGCGCCGACGGCCAATTCTTATCACCGATTGGTTCCAGGTTTCGAAGCCCCAGTGACACTCGCGATGTCGCAGCGAAATCGTTCAGCGGCAGTCCGCATCCCCATGTATTCGCCTAGCCCGAAGGCGAAACGGGCCGAATTCCGTTGCCCTGATCCATCGTGTAACGGATACCTGACGTTCACTGCCATGATGATGGCAATGATCGATGGCATCCAGAACAAAATTGATCCAGGCGATCCGTTGGATCGGGACATCTACGACATGACGGCAGAAGAGCTGTCCGAGACCAACACGACTCCTGCATCGCTGGAAGAAGCGCTGCAAGCATTAGAAGGCGACAACGAGTTTCTTACGAAAGGCGACGTCTTTACGGACGACTTGATCGAAACTTGGCTGACTTGGAAACGCGAGGAGGAACTAGATCAACTGCGTCTAAGACCGCACCCCTATGAGTTTGATCTATATTACAACTGCTAACACTTTGTGAATGCAGATGTTTGTCCGCCGAACGTCTTGGCCAAATCGGTAAGATGACCGGCGGCTTTTCGTTGTAGAGATTCGCTCTGCAAGCTCACGCCCTGCCAGTGAATTTCCGATTGTTTGCGTGTATCATGACCTTATGACACAGTTAACCTACAAATCCGCCGGTGTCGATTTGGATTTGTACACGCAAGCGATGCAAAAGCTGCCGAAGCTTCTGCGGCGCACGCAAACTCCACGCGTGATGCAACTCCCCGGGGGATTTGCGGGGCTGTTTCGTCTGGATTACAACAGCAGACTTTTCGCCCGTAACTACCGCGATCCGATACTTGTTGCCGGCGCGGATGGAGTCGGAACAAAAATCAAAGTCGCCATAATGGCGGACAAGTATGACACGGTCGGAATCGACCTGGTCGCTATGTGTGTGAATGATTGTCTGTGCATCGGCGCCGAGGCGTTGTTTTTTCTGGATTACATTTCCTTGGCACAAGACAACCCTACGTTGATCGCTGAATTAGTATCCGGCATCAGCGAAGGATGTATTCAATGCGACGCAGCCTTGCTTGGGGGCGAAACTGCTATCATGCCGGACTTATACGCTCCCGGCGACTTTGATATGGCCGGGTTTTGTGTCGGGGTTGTCGAGCGGAAAAAGCTGATCGACGGTAGAAAAACGATTCGCCCGGGAGACGTCGTGCTGGGATTGGCATCCAGTGGCTTTCATTCCAACGGCTACAGCCTGATCCGCAAGGTTGTCTTCGACATCGCTGGACTGACCCTCGATGACTACATCCCCGAGTTGAAACAATCCGTGGCCGAAGCCTTATTGGAACCGACTCAGATCTACGCCCGGGCATTGTCCGAAATTCTGGGCCATTATCGAGCCAAATCCGTTATTCGTGGGATAGCCCATATCTCCGGCGGAGGGCTGAAGGACAATGTCGAACGCATATTACCCGACAACTGCCGTGTAAAAATCGATGGCCGTTCGTGGCCGATGCCACCAATCTTTTTGTGGTTGAAATCCTTGGGGAATATCGAAAACAGCGAGATGTTCCACGTCTTCAATATGGGTATCGGATTCACGCTGATCGTGAACCCGTATTTTGCCGAAAGCATTCAGCGACAACTGGCACAACACCGCATCCATTCATGGGTCATCGGTGAAGTGAACCAAGGCGAACGAGGCGTGGCAATCTCACATTGATTCCAACGGACGACAAAATCGCATATCAACGATCGTAAACCACAAAGCTCCCATGTCCCGTCCACACTATAGTCGTGTCTGGCTGACTTTCTTCCGCAATTCGTTAGTTCGCGAAATGACCTTTCGCGGCAACTTCATCCTTACCATCTTGACTCGGGCATTCTGGTTTGTAGCGCAATTGACGCTATTCGAGATCATCTATCGCAACGTACCTACCATCAACGAATGGACCAGGGAGCAATACTTCGGCTTCATGGCGACCGCCATGTTGATTAATACGGTCGTCGAGTCATTTTTTATGCCGAACTGCGCCAACTTCAGTGAACTGATCCGAACCGGCAACTTGGACTTTGCGCTACTGAAGCCTATTGACACACAGTTTTTGATCTCTTTTGAAAAGATGGACCTCGCGATGCTGAACCAAATTTTTCTGGCTGGTTCGTTGCTCGCGTTTTCGTTGTACCGTATTGGAGAACCGATCTCGCTCTCGAATGCCATTCTGTACTGCATTTACCTGTCCACGGGTGTGACCTTCTTCTATAGCCTGATGATCGCACTGGCCAGCACAAGTATTTGGTTTGGGCGAAATACAGGCTTGTATGATTTCTGGTTCTACTTGACGATTTTCGCACGTTATCCGCGCAGTATTTACGGAAGCCCAGCCGGTAGCGGAAGCTGGGCAACTGGCGACGTCCTGCAATTCTCGTTTTCGTACGTGATCCCAATATTGTTGGTCGTGACTGTTCCAGCGCGAATACTATTGTCAAAACCTTTCGCGAAACCATTCGATGAGACCTGGCTGCCCATTATCGCCCCGGCAGCGGCAATTGCCGGACTTGCGATCTCGCGTACGATATTTGTCTGGTCACTCAAGGGTTACCGAAGCGCCAGCAGCTAGCTTGGGTGATTTGTGAAGAGTAGGTCGGACCGAGCCAACGTCACCGCTTCTGGAACTTTGGTCGCGCACTTGCAATCAAAACCAGATAAAATGCTCTGCTTCAATTTCCTATTTGGGATGATCGGCAATACGTTGCGCGACCTTGTTCCGACCGACGTGGTTCATCCGAGCTAAGTCTGTTCCTTATCTTCGTCTTCCTCGTCTTCGTCCAAATCGAAGTCAATTTCGTCCAAACCCTCATCAGCGTCGGCGAATAGCTCTTCACTAAGGTCATCCTCCTCATCGTGGACGGATTCACCACCTATGCCGTCCTCGACGGTATCCAGATCGGATGATTCCACGTCCTGGCGATTCGACAGGCCCTCTTCCATTTGAAATTCGGCTGGAATCGGGTCAGCGAAACTTGCCGGCTCATCCTCGACCAATTCTTCGTCCGCTGGTTGTTCGCCTTCTTCAGACTCCGGTCGGTTGGTCTTCGGAGTAAAGAGAGCAATGCCAACGGGCGTCAGCGTGATAATCGCGGCGCAAGCCAGGGTCACTCCAGACAATCCCAACATCGCACCGGACATTTCGTTGGCACGTTTTAGTAACGTCATTACCATCAGAATCGCTAATATGCTGCCTGGAATTGCGGCAACCAGCGAAAGTAACAGAAGACTTGTTTTGCTCACAATAATCCCCTTTTGCCGGAGATGAATGCCTTGACCCACACATCTTCACACTAAATCGACATATCGACCGCTGACAAGAGCGACTTGAAACCGACTCGGGTATCGATGCGGTTACTCGTCCGTCACGCAGCCTTGCGAAGCGGACATCACATTCTTAATGTACTTGAATAGCGTGCCGCGAGTGGACTTGAACGGTGGAGCAATCCAGGCTGCACGTCGGTACTCCAGTTGTTCCTGTGACAAATCAACGTTGATTGTGTTGTCTTCGGCGTCGATCGTAATCACATCGCCATTTCGAACAAGTGCCAGTGGACCACCTTCCTGAGCTTCGGGAGTAATGTGGCCGGCGATGAAACCGTGCGATCCTCCGGAGAAGCGGCCATCGGTCAGCAATGCGACGTCGTCGCCCAGACCGGCCCCCACAATCGCCGAAGTCGGCGTCAACATTTCCGGCATCCCCGGTCCGCCTTTTGGACCTTCATAGCGGATAATGATCACATCGCCCTTGAAAATCTGTTTCTGCTCAAGACCTTTCAGCATTTCCTCTTCCGAATCATATACTTTGGCCGGACCAGAAAACCGTAAGCCCTCTTTGCCGGTAATTTTGGCAATGGCTCCTTCCGGCGCGAGGTTGCCTTTCAGAACTTGCAAGTGGCCGGTCTCTTTGATCGGATTCTCAACCGAATGAATAACTCTCTGTCCGTCCGTGAGACCAGGCAGATCGGCAAGGTTCGCAGCCATGGTCTTACCCGTAACGGTCAGGCAGTCACCATCAATAAAGCCTTTTTTCCACAAATATTTGAGCACAGCCGGCGTGCCACCAACATGATGAAGATCGGCCATTACATATTGGCCGCTTGGTTTCAGGTCTGCCAAATAAGGCACTCGGTCGCTCACGGCCTGAAAATCGTCGATCCTCAAATCGATCTCCACCGATCGGGCGATGGCGATCAAGTGCAAAACTGCGTTCGTTGATCCTCCCAAAGCCATGACCATCACCATAGCATTCTCCAATGCGCGACGAGTGATAATCTCGCGAGGCGTGATATCGTTTTTCATCAGAGTGAGAATGGCCTGACCGGCCTGGTCGCATTCTGCCAATTTTTTGGCATCTTCGGCGGGTATGGAGGAACTGTACGGCAACGACATTCCCATTGCTTCAATGGCCGAAGCCATTGTATTTGCCGTATACATCCCGCCGCAGGCGCCGGCACCGGGACAACTACGTTGGACAATCTGCCTGCGTTGTTCGTCAGTGATCTTTTCCGCCAAATACTCGCCGTACGCTTGGAATGCCGATACGATGTCCAGCTTTTTGTCGCCCAAATATCCCGGTTTGATTGTTCCGCCATAAATCATCAGCGATGGTCGGTTGACACGGCCCATGGCCATGATGCAACCCGGCATGTTCTTGTCACAGCCGGGAATCGATATGTTCGCATCGTACCAGTGACCTCCCATGACCGTTTCAATTGAATCGGCAATCAAATCTCGCGACTGCAAAGAATAGGACATGCCTTCGGTGCCCATCGAAATGCCGTCGCTGACGCCGATGGTGTTAAACCGCATGCCAATCATGCCGGCTGCTTCGACTCCCTGCTTGACTTTCGCAGCCAGCTTGTTCAGGTGCATGTTGCACGTGTTCCCCTCGTACCAAACGCTGGCAATGCCAACTTGCGGTTTGTCCATGTCTTCTTCGGATAAGCCAGTCCCGTACAACATGGCCTGTGAGGCTCCCTGTGACTTTGGCTGAGTCACTCGGGTACTAAACTTGTTTAATTGGTGAGCCATTGCAGACTCCTGATTACTTGCGACAGTTCTTGAATCTGTTGGTTAACGAGAAATGTGTCCTCGTATCGTCGGAAATGACACTCTTTTAGCATTAGAATTGCTAACTCCGGTTGTGGCAAACAGTCAAAGGTTATCCGAGCTTTTTGGATCGATCGGCTGAATCAACCTTGTGATGATGTTATCATTGTGACAATGCGTGATTGTCGAATTTGATTCAAACCCGATTTGGCCCAGTCAAATTGAGTCCACATTGAGACGGGGCTCACAGCCAGACAGTAAGACGAAACAATTAGGCATGAGCGGATTATCCAAGATACGCTGGACGACCTGGTCCGAACTGACGTGGTTTTCGAAACATGAATTCGCGCGGACGACAGTGCAACTGTGTGATCGATTGTTGCAGTCGTCCCTTCAGACGTCAACGGTTGCCAATTTTCTCACTACGCAATTGCCAGAGGTCACGATTGAGTTCTCGGCGCAATGGGCAGCCGTGATCCGCAGAACTCCCGACTGGCAGATCATCTCCCATTACGGTCGCCAACCTCTAAACGATTTGCCATATCAATTTCTTGAGGAAGCGCTGGACCGAGAGGCGAGTGGCTTCGGGCAGATTGACGAACCGGCCGGTTGGTCACTTCTTGCCGTTCCACTGCAATCGATGACGAAATCCGGACACTTGTTTCTACTGGCCGGTCGCAATCTAACAAGCGACATCTTACCGTTCGCAGTGGCCTTTGGAAGAATTCTGGGCTATTGCCTGAGTCTAGTCGATCAGCTGCACCACTCAACGCGACGTGTCAAACGACTTCAAAGCACATTAGAAGTCGCCTCGATACTCGCGAGCGTCCGTGAGACCGAGCCGTTACTGGAATCCATCGCATACGAGGCGACACGATTGTTGGATTGCGACCGAACCAGCATTTTTATTTGGGATCGAGAACACCACCAAGTCATTGCCTGCCCGGCTCTGGGCGTCGAAGAGTCAACATTGCGTCTGCCAGACGATGCCGGGATTGTCGGCGAAGTCATTCACTCGGGAAAAATGATCCGTGTTAACGACGCTTACCGAGATTCGCGGTTCGACAAAAGCGTCGACAAATCCAGCGGCTACACGACACTCAATTTGCTGTGTGTACCACTGCTTGACGAAGACGGACAATTGATTGGCGCATTCGAGGCGATTAACAAGAACGACGACGTTTTTTCGGAAGATGATGACGAAATCCTGACACAACTGGGCATCCAGGCCGCCGTTGCCCTTCGCAACACGCGCGAACGAGAGCAATTGATTCGCAGCCACCAGCAATTAACGGAACGCATCTCACAAGGTGTGCAGATCATCGGAGAAAGTCCCGCCATCGTCGCGTTGCGGACAACTATCGATCGCTTGGCAAATACTGATTTGCCCGTATTAATCTTGGGCGAGAGTGGAACCGGAAAAGAAGTCGTTAGCCAGACCTTGCACTATCAAGGCCCACGCACCGATCATCCATTTGTCGCTGTGAATTGTGCTGCGCTAAGCGAAACACTTCTCGAAAGCGAACTTTTCGGCCACGAAAAAGGTGCGTTCACCGATGCCCATGAAACTCGACAAGGCAAGTTCGAATTGGCCGAAGGAGGAACTCTGTTTTTGGATGAAATTGGTGACATGAGCCTGGGTGGCCAGGCGAAATTATTGCGTGTTTTGGAGGAAAAAGTCATCACTCGCGTCGGCGGGACGCAGACTATTCCTATCGACGTACGCATCGTGGCGGCGACAAATTCCAACCTAGTTGAGGCAGTCCACGCAAAACGGCTTCGGGAGGATTTGTATTACAGATTGAGTGTCGTCACGCTGGAATTACCTCCATTACGTGAACGACCCAACGATATTCTTCCCTTAATCGAACATTTCCTCGAGCAGTTTAGCATACAAGCTGGACGGCAGAAGTTGGAACTATCAGCTGAAGCACGTCGCCGATTGCAGGCTCATGCTTGGCCTGGAAACGTGCGTGAACTCCGAAATCTGATGGAACGCGTTGCCTTCTTATGCCCGGGCGATCGCGTGCAAACAGAAGATTTGGCTTTCATCCTCAGCCCCGAACGCGATTCGTCCAAAGAAATTCCAATAGACGTTGGCCTTGCCGAAGCGACCAAACGATTCCAGCAGGATTTCATCCGACGCTCGATCAAACGTGTCAACGGCAACATGAGCGAGGCAGCCAGGTTATTGGGCCTACACCGATCGAACCTATACCGCAAAATGCTGCATCTTGACATGAATGACTCCGACAGTAACGAGAATAAGAAAGGGCCCCTTGCAAAGACGGTCCAAAAGAATTTCTCTTCAGGGACCCATTGAGCGATTTAAATGTTGCTCAACCGCTACCAACCGCAGCCAAAACTGCGACCGAATCCGCGACCGAATCCGCGATTGTGCCAACGACCGTGGCGTCTCGATCCGATGCTGATACTAAAACCAGGACTGTAGTACGAAAATCCTGAGTACGGTCGATAGTGGTAACTATGAGACCGTCCATAGTGGTCATTTCCGTATGACGGTCGGAAATAGAAGGAGCGGAAATCATCGCATCGACTTCTGCGATGACCGGCTTCGGCCGCCTGTGTGCTACTGACAAATACCAATCCAACTGCTAGTACAGCGAGAATCGTCAATCTTTTCATTTTTCTTCTCCTAAACAATAATTCGTTAGTGCGGGAGGCTTTCACCGAGAACTGCTCTGCAGCCATGAGTTCCAAACTTACAGGCTCTATTGTCTGAGCAGAGCTGATGCCAAATCACAGCATTAGAAGAATGTTATTTCTTAAGTTATTTTATGAATTAAAGTTACGACAATTGCGTATTCAAAAGGCAACCCTGAGACGTGTACGAAACCGTCGCGAATCTGTGAATGTCGTTGTCGATGTGATAACAAGTCGACCAGATTCCGCACATCCGATGGCTCGATGATAAGAATCGAGCTGTACGTCTATCACTGCTCAGATTTTCAGTACTTGGTAAACGGTAATACATCAGCCAAGTGAAGTAAGACGGTCTGGAAAGGCGCCCTACGGCTGTTTCGCCAGACGGCTTATGTTACGGCAAAAGAAAAATTGGTGGGTCTTCGCCACGTAAACTTCAAAAGTTACCGGACACGAGTTCATCTGCAACTGGCTAACTCGCAATTTTCCGACGAGCATATTTGTCATTAAGAGGGGTGTGATCTATTTTTAACTCGAGTTTGTTACGTACCAGTCAATGCCTTGCGGGATTCTGAAATTGTTGAAAAAGATCGATTTCTGCTACCTTATTAAAAGACAGATCAGGAACATCTCTCTGCAATAATCTAATGGAGTGAATAAGGTCTGCGCAACGGAGACATAGCAATGTGGTTGTTTTTTGATCCGATGTTTTATGTGTTTACCTCGCCAGCGCTTTTGCTAATGCTGTGGGCGCAGGTAAAAGTAAAATCGTCGTTCGCACACGGAATGCGGGTTCCTTCCAATTTAAGCGGAGCCGCGGCAGCCCGTTATATTTTAGATCAGACCGGCTGTCACGATGTTGGCGTTGAAGAAACTCATGGACAGTTGTCAGATCACTACGATCCACGAGCGCATGTGCTGCGATTGAGCCAAGACGTGTATCACACACGTTCGGCCGCCGCAGTCGGCATTGCCGCTCACGAAGCCGGCCACGCACTTCAACACGCTAGACACTACATGCCGCTAGTGGTTCGCAATGCAGCGGTCCCGGCTGCCCGATTTGGGCCAATCACATTTTTCATTCTGGTGATTATCGGTATGTTGATGAGCAGTGATGCGCTGATTCATCTGGGACTGATCGCGTTTGGCGGAGTGTTGTGCTTCGAGCTTATTAACCTGCCAGTCGAATTCGATGCCAGTAACCGAGCTAAGCGAATTTTGAATGAATACAATATTGTCGACCAGGAAGGCGCAGTTGCCGTGGGCAATGTGCTGAACGCTGCTGCTTGGACCTATGTGGCGGCCACTCTGCAAACGCTGTTGACACTGCTCTACTACATCTGGGTGCTGCTGGGCAGCAATCGCGATTAAGTTCACAGTTCCGCCTTCAACAGGGTTAGAGAATCGAAAATTCTCCAGCCGTCAGATTGAGACAGTATACTTTCTGACCGCTGTCAGATACTCAATCACAGCTTGCTTTGAATGAAGTTGCAGACGTCATCGGCATAAAGCAAGCGGCGGCTTCCGTGACCTATAGGCCTATTGAGACCCCTTGAAACGATGTGTCGGGGTCAATTCAAGTATCCGACTCCTTCCCGCACTTTTTATATGACAGCAGACTCAACGCGCAGCCCGAGACAATTCCGGTAGCTAACGAAACGGGGAAAATCCACTGAAAACTGATCATTGGCAAACCAGTAAGGCGATTCCAGTAAGCTACAATGAACGCTGCAATGAATCCCGTGACCGCGGCGAAAATGGCTCCACCCTGTGTTGCAAAAGGAATGAACAATGCGAACAGGAAGAGCATAAATATCGGCGCGGCGAGCGGATTGAATGTCCGCTGGGCCTGCTCAAGATAGTTGCCCGGCACGTGGTCCATGAAAAATGAGCTTATTGACACAATAATTAGCCCGATCGTGAATGCCAACCAGCGAGCTGACCGGACTCGCGCCCGCTCCGAGAGGGGCGTTTCGCGAAAACGATCGACGAAGTCGGTCATCACAACTGCGGTTATTGAGTTGATTCCCGAATCGACGCTCGACATCGCAGCTGCAAACAGCCCGCAGAGCACCAGACCTGAGAGTCCTATCGGTAAATGATGCGAGACGAAATAGGGAAACAGTTCATCGGCGCTGTCCTCGATCGTTCTTCCAACGGGCAATCTCAATACATCCGCCTGATAGAACGCCAGCAATGCGAATCCGACCAAGACGAGAACAACCGCCACAGCGGCGCCGGCCAACGAGCTGATCAAGAATGAGCGTCTCGCAGCCGCGGCGTCTTTCGTTGACATGAATCGCTGGATCGCCGTTTGATCGCCGCCCGCAGTGCATACCCACCAGAGTACCATGTTCAGGATCGATCCAAAAACTGTCACACGAACCGTTGGATCGCTGTCGAACAATGGTTGCATGTCCCATGCTGAATTCCACTGAGTGGGTAGCCAGCTCAGTCCGCTCGCTTCCCATGTCACCATGGCAATGACAAGCAGTGCACCGCAAAAAAGAACTAAGAACTGAACCAAATCCGTAATAACAACCGCACGCAATCCACCCATCGAAGCGTAACAGATGGCGATACTTCCCGTCACGAACGCGACCATCGGAAGCCAAGGCTGCCCCATTCCGAGCATCACAAGCAGTGCTTTAGACGACAGGTATATCAGTACCGACATCCACATCAAGCGCATTAGAATAAACAGGGTCGCGCCGGTGATTCGAGCGTGCAACCCAAGCTGTGTTTCGAGCAGAGTATAGGCACTTATGGCTCGATGTTTCATGTACACCGGGACAATCACGTACGCAACGATACAGTAATAAATGGGAATCGCCAGAAAGCCGGATAGAGGCATGACGGGACCGTGGTTGAGTACTTCGCCCGGCATCGATAGATACGAAATCGTGCTGAACAACGTGGCATACATCGACACGCCGATCAATGTCGGATTCATTGAGCGGTTCCCGACAAAGTACTCGTCCGTACTCATTTGCCGTCGGGCATACCACCATCCCACACCAATCATCCCGCAAGCGTAGACGAATAAGATGACACCATCGATCCAATGTAATCCTGTTGTCATTGGCTAGCAGTCGTGGTGGTAAGTGTCTTGGGAAAAACCTACAGCAACCTGGCACTGTCGCGAAAAATAGTACGTTTTTCGCTGTCAACTAAGTCCGCGAATTCGATGCGAGATTTTACCTGCTGGCGACATACAAGTGTGCACGCAACGATTTTATCGACCGTCGTGACCACGCAAGTGCCTTCTGCAGCGTGAAGGGTTACTGTTTGCAATTGAAACGCAGTCTAACGCCTGAAGCCGATCCACGCCATCGCTGGCATGCACTACGCAAACTCAGAATTGGGAATTGCGTACTAATCGCCACCTGTTCGTGCAACGCTTAGCACCTAGGACAGCAAGGCTAGCGCCGAACCGTGTCCATCGGACTCACTTCGGCCAATCTTGTTCTTGCCCGCGCTGAACCATATTTACTTGCCATACGGAAGTGCAGTCGTGCCAATTCATTTTTTTTACACTGTTGGGCCTTCACACCAAGCTGAAAATACCGGTGGGCACGTGAGCCACGTTCTGTGGTAGCCACCGATGAGGATCCAACACGATCGATCGGCTCTACCTGCCTGGAACGACCACGTAGGCCATCGAATCGCGAAACGGAAATGTGCACACCTCGACGTCGCATACTAGTATGCTTGCCCCGCGTTGCCGGACAGTGCTGACAAACTGTGCTGGCCGGAAGCGATTGGAGCTGAATTCAACAGAAATTGGTCTATCGTGCTCATATCATGAATCCAAACCCGGGCGCTCAGACCAGAATGTTCTCGAAACATTCCAACCGACGAACCGAATCGAAATGGGCCCACATCATAGCTGGAACGAGTCTCGCCCGCTCGTTTGACTCCCGCGATGAACGCACTGCCACAGTCCAGAACTGAAACGCCCGTTTGTGTCGAAAATGTGCTGATCACAGGCTGTTGGACGGTGATCTGCTGACTATACGCACTGCTCACTACGAGGCTGACGGTAATCAGCGGAGTGACCAAAAAGCCGACTTCTTTCTGCCACATGAAACTCACCCTAGACTGTTAGCCGAAGGAACCGTCTGGATTTACAATTGCGCCAAAATAATAACCGATTCGATACGACAAATGCAGGCCAAATTGCTAGCTGAAAGTCAGCTTGAACTGCTCAGCGACGCATTGTTGTGCTACATCCAGTTGACATCTTGCCCAAACAAAATGTCAAGATGTTGCAACAAAGAACTTTGCTTCTCGGCGATGCATTCGCCTAAGCCGGCGGTGCCGGATTTAGTGACGATATCGATGAGTGCACCTGCACGCTCATGGTGTTCACCGACGTTCGTGGAATGGGCGACCCCAGCAGCGGCAAGGCTGAGTAGTCTGATCGAAATTGACTCCAAAAATTGAAGATCGAGGCGAGTTGAAGATTGTCTCGATCTTTTTATTTTTCAAGCCTGCAATGTAATACTTTGCAAACTTTTCAAAACGCAAAGCAGTGATTTCTTATGCTGGCAATGAAAAACGAAGGCCAATCACTGCGTTAAAATCACAACTCTGAAGTAATAGCGAACTGGTACGAAACTTGCCGTTGTAGTAATGAAACATGGATGAGCGTGCCGCGGCAACAGGCTCCACGAACTAGGCAACTTATGAAAGCAGAAACGTTCAAGTGCAAATGACAGACCTGGCGAAGTTTCCATTTGGACCGATTTTTGTGCTGCTGTTCACGGCTCCGGCATGGGGACAAGCGTCTGCAAAGATTGCATCTAACAAGTCGGCAAGCGTACAACGTGTATCCCGCAATAATTCTGGAGAAAACTCGCCGCGGGCCAATTTTTCCCCTGTCACAACGGCATTGCGCTGGGGAAACAACATGCTCAAACGTGCGGAGAGCATCGACGACTATTCCTGCACGCTTATCAAACGCGAGAGGATCTCAGGGAAACTTTCCAATCGTCAATATATCCATATCAAGATTCGACATCGGCCTTTCAGCGTCTACCTGAAGTTTCTGGCTCCGAATAATGTAAAGGGTCGTGAAGCCGTTTGGGTGGAATGGAAGAATAACGGAAAACTTTTGACAAAGGACACCGGTTTTCGATCGCTTCTAGGAACGATACCACTTGAACCAAAAGGTTATGTTGCCATGCAAGGTAATCTTCATCCAATCACAGAAATTGGGATTCGCAACCTTGCCCACAAATTGATAATGACCACACGGCGCGAAGCCAAGATTAGTGACGTCAAAGTGACCTTCCGACGGGGTGCCAAAGTCGGAAATCAGACTTGTACTTGTATCCGATTCGACCATTCCGTTCCGCGACGTGGACTTCGGTACCGTATGGCACGAATATTTGTCGACAATCACTTGGCCCTACCAATCCGTTTCGAGGGCTACGCCTGGCCAAAAGTCCGTGGTGGTCTGCCGATTCTCGTTGAGGAATATACTTACACGAATCTTAAGCTGAATAATGGGTTTACCGACAGAGACTTTTTCCTGTAGGGTCTCGCTGCAAGCCCCAACACACGTGGGCCAAGGGACCGTAACTTGCCTATGAATTCGGTCGGTCTCATGGAACGCGGAATAAGCGATGATCGGTGCTAGTCGCCGATTTATTTTAATATACTCCCGACTCAGTGAATTTTCGTGCTGATGTACCTTATCGCAGTAGGCGTTAGTGCAGTCTTCCAATTCGAAGACATCTGCGCCAGTCAGGTCACGTCAAATGAGAGACCGTAAAGGGTGTGCTTGACTGGTTAGCGAAAGAGATATGCTCAAAAAATCAGCAAAGTTTGGAATTCGGGCTTCCTGTAGCATAGGGTTCGCTATGTTACGGCAGGCGAAAATACTCATGGTCGAAGTCCCGCTCCAGTGCCCAGAAACATCATGACCAGGACCATGATCACCGCTTGGACCAGCCAGCCGACCAGACAGACGCCAATTGCCCTTCCTGTACCGTGATAGTCTAGCGCCTGCCGGACGGCAACGACCATGGCGACCAACATCCAAACGGCACATCCCAGAAACACGATTTCCGTGAGTCCCGGGAGTATGCCCAATATGCGCAACAAGCCAGGCGAGCTCGAAAATCCAATAGTCCGGAGCAACTGTCCTACATCCGCTTCGGTCTGCGATTCCGGCAGGATCTTTGTCCCAATGAAGTAAGTGAGAAACGCCCAGATGTACCAGGCTGCCAACGCGAATAGCGCCCCGAAGAGTAGCCCTTTCAGCCCACTACTGCCCGCGCTGCCAATCCCGGCTGCTACGCTCGAAAGCACCACGACGAGTGTGGCTTGTCCAGTAGCACCCGTGTCGGCCTCCACCTCCTCATACAAACCCCGGTCCAGTTTCGCTGCGCGGATCATGCGATCGCCAAAACTTGCCACAGTATTCCTCCTTCGGCTCGTCGAAAATTTCCCGCTCACAAAGTATCATCTTCCCAAAGTGAATGTGGGTCTTCCATTCATCTGCGCTTTCTGGACCTTGCCACAAGTTTGTCGTACATCTCTTGATCGACCACAAAAGCTTTTGCTTTTTTTCCGACACGCTCGATGGTCACGGTTTTGATCTCGTCGCCCTTCTGGATGGCGTTAACAACATCCATCCCCTTGACCACCTTTCCAAAAACGGAGTGTTTATTGTCGAGCCAGGGCGTCGCTTTGTGGGTGATAAAAAATTGACTTCCGTTGGTGCTGGGACCGGCATTTGCCATGGAAAGAATGCCCGGCCCATCGTGTTTTAGCGACTTATCAAATTCATCCGGAAATTTATACCCGGGGCCACCGGTACCTCTTCCCTGTGGGCACCCCCCCTGAATCATAAAATTGGCAATGACGCGATGAAAAGTGATGCCGTTGTAAAAAAGAGTGCCCTTTTTCTTGTTCGATTTAATCGTGCCTTCCGCGAGGCCGACAAAATTGGCAACCGTCATCGGTGTCTTTTCAAACTCTAATTTCAGGACAATCTTGCCCTTGTTCGTATTGATTGTGGCAAGCAGTGTGTCTTGCGCGTTGGCGTAGCTCAATGATGCCATTAGGAACGTGAAGGCAAAGCCGAATTTCATCATAATGGTATCCTCAACAAATTAGACTCCGGCAGAATCAAGAGCAGCATTATAAGGGAGACGTACCGGTTCTTGTCCACCTATCCCGGAAAGGCTAGTATCATCCCTTCGGAAAGAGAGCCCATGCGCAAAAAAGAGCGCAGAGACAGGCTGCTTGACAGTTTTCAAAGTGGCGGATCTTGACCTCGTTTCGTTACAATTTCACGCGGTCTGCATCGCCACAGCAGACCATGCAACATCAACCGCATAAGAATACGCCATGTTATCGATTCTTGTCACGATCAATATCAAGCCGGGCTGCATCGAAGAGTTCACTCAGGCTAGCTTCGGAGACGCACAGGGCTCCGTGCGCGACGAACCTGGGTGTTTTCGATTCGATATCAACCAGGATCTCGAAAACCAAAACCGCTTCTATCTCTATGAGGTGTATCGGGACGCCGCCGCGTTTGAAGCACACAGAGAAACGCCTCACTTCAAGAAATGGCTCGCAACAGTCGAAGAGATGTTCGACGGCGAATTCGAGCGAATTAACATGAAAACGGTGTTCCCTTCCGACGCAGGCTGGAAGCAACAAAAACCTTCGCTGTTAAACTCGTGAGCCCGAGCACCTTTCTTGCCAACTTGCACCGTTTGTAGCACGTTGTTGCGCCGGGTGGCTATTCGGTCACACGAACCCATGCGGTAATGCGATGTTGGCCGACCAATCTGGATAACGAGTCGGCATCAAAATCTCAGATGCCAAAGTGGCATCGCACTTGTTTACACAATTTTGACAGGGTAAATTGACAAAATTAGGCATCGCAATACAATTTATAGTGAGACGGCGGTTTAACGTGTGAGACCGAGGACTGGCCATGGCAAACGGAAACACAACTGCGGACGCTGATGTACTCAATCTCCTGACCGACTCCGGGCCGTTGACCATATCAGACATCGTGCAGCATTTCGCGGTGACACGAAATGCCGTGCATCAGCGATTGCTTCGTTTGATGGGTGAAGGTCTTGTTGACCGAGAGTTAGTGCGCGGTGGCCGAGGACGGCCAAGCTACAGGTACTTGCTCAGCCCCAAGGCCCGCAAGCTGGCAGGCAACAATTTTTCCGATCTTGCAACTGTCCTGTGGCAGGAAGTGCTCGGCATCGATGACGCGCAAAACCGCCAAAACGTTGTCAAAAGAATTGTCAGCGCCCTCAAGGCCGTTTACTCGAATGCCATTCGAGGAACGACGCTGACAGCTCGCATGGAATCTCTACGCGAGTTGCTTGAAAAACGACGGGTCCGCTGTGAGGTCGATACATCGGAATGTGGTCCCACATTCACTCTTCGCGACTGTCCCTACATCGGTTTGGCCGACGTGGACAGCACCATATGCCAGGTAGAAACAATGTTGTTTTCGCAATTGCTGGTTGACGAGGTCGTGCTTTCGAAGTGTCGACTGGACGGACACGCTTGTTGTCAGTTCGCTCCAAGTCGGAAACCAACAACCAAGAAGGCCCCAATTACTGTTTGACGGCCGGCCAAGACCGCGATTACATGATGATGACAACCGTTCGCTGTAACTTTTTAAACCTCAGGAGAATGACGTGGCCGCGCAACTGACAGAAACAGCCGCTCTGGAAATCAAGCGTGTGATTGAGGAGCAAAAGCTGCCCGCTGGTATAGCACTGCGGATTGGCGTAGCCGGCGGTGGATGTAGTGGTTTTGAATACAAATTAGGATTCGACGAGAAAGTTGACGAACAGTCTGACATCGTCCGCGAAATGCACGGTATTCGTGTGGTGGTGGACAAGAAGAGCTTACTCCACCTGGATGGCACCGAAATCGATTATCACAACGGAATCGAAAAACGGGGCTTTGTATTTAATAACCCGAATGCGACGAAAAGTTGTGGCTGTGGAAGTTCGTTCGACGTGTGATCGGCGGTCACATGGCAATACCGATTGGCGATTCAATCGCGATTTCGATCGCGTGAGGAACTAAGAATGTCTACGGATACTAACGCATTGCTCGATGAAGTCGCCGAGCGCGAGTACCAATATGGATTTGTCACCGACATCGAAGCCGACACGATCCCGCCGGGATTGAACGAAGAGGTCGTGCGACTGATCTCGGCCAAGAAGAATGAGCCGGATTGGTTGCTGGATTGGCGGCTGAAGGCGTACCGGCACTGGCTCACACTCGACGAGCCCAAATGGCACAACGTGCATTATTCACCGATCGACTATCAAAAGTCCGTCTATTACTCCGCTCCGCAGCAGAAGAAGGCACTCAAGAGCCTCGACGAAGTGGACCCGCGGCTGCTGGCGACTTACGACAAACTGGGAATTCCGCTGGAAGAACAGAAGGCGCTGGCGGGCGTCGCCGTGGATGCGGTCTTCGATAGCGTGTCGATCGCCACAACGTTCAAGGAAACCCTCGACGAGGTCGGCGTCATCTTCTGTCCATTTTCTGAGGCCGTACAGAACCATCCCGAACTAGTGCAGAAGTATTTGGGTTCGGTGGTTCCCTACAGCGACAACTTTTTTGCGACGCTCAACTCGGCCGTTTTCAGTGATGGGTCGTTCTGTTACATCCCGACGGGCGTGCGGTGCCCGATGGAGCTGTCCACGTACTTCCGCATTAATGCGCAGAACACCGGCCAATTCGAGCGGACGCTGATTATCGCCGAAGAGGG
>Ga0310123_10000795_pt1 | contig 27778 bp, 21 predicted proteins | sample CB6_AW_1057_MG_FD_203505 | JGI IMG/M metagenome (GOLD analysis project Ga0310123, IMG submission 203505) | Marine microbial communities from Western Arctic Ocean, Canada - CB6_AW_1057 | ecosystem: Environmental > Aquatic > Marine > Oceanic | place: Canada: Western Arctic Ocean | collected... | reverse complement strand
TTCCCGACTTTGTGATCGGGGCCGACGCGAACTGAGTAGCTGTTGCCCACGAGTCGGGCGTAAGGAACGGCATCATAAGAAATTATGCCGGCTGGCGAAGGAGGAATCGTACACGCTGTGGCGACCATCCCCATCGTGAGTATAGCGGACCCGGGAATATCAGACGTTGAAGACGACCGAGTCATCCACGACTTCCTCGATCATCAGAAGTGAGACTCAGCTGCAGCTGAGTCACTGCCGTGTCCACGGTTGATTACTGAGTCACCTGTTGTTCCAATGTTTTGATCAGTGGGAAATGATCATCGGACTGTACGTGCAATCTCAAGCCATCAGGTCGGCTGGTTCTGCGTGCACAACGGGGATTGCCGGATTGCCACTGTCGTCGGATGTTGCTGTCGTCTGCGGGGCGTCGACAGCCTGTGGCGACAGCGAAGGTCATCATCGGGCAAACGCGTTGAATCTTCATTGAGCCCGACTCCATTCGGGGATTTCCGTGAACTCGTGCTGCTGCAGCTGGTCTTTTCCAGCCCAGGCACAAGAATAATGCTAGAAATCCACCCCAGCGAAGACGAACCGAAGGTAAGCGGCGCAATGTCCTCTCGGCAGAATCCTGAATCACTCAGCGATCTCAGCGCACCCGCTGAATCCACCGAAAATTGCGAGAGCATTTTTCAGCGTCACAGCAGACATTTTAAGAACAACCGATTCGTGTATCCCGTGGTTTCGCGTCGCAGCGCAGGAGTTTCAATCGGGATTAATCTGAATCCGGACAAGATCTGCAATTTCGACTGTATCTACTGCCAGGTGGATCGACGTGAGGAAGCGGAGACACGATTCGTCAGCATGGATCAGTTGCTTGGCGAGCTCAGAACTGTTCTGCAGCAGACCGTTTCCGGCGCTATTTTCAGCTCACCCGGTCTTCGAGACACTCCGCACAATCTTCGACGGCTGAATGACCTAGCCTTCAGTGGAGACGGAGAACCGACGACATTCGTGAACTTTGATGAGATTGTGGCTCGTACGGCTGAACTTCGGACCAGTCTGGCTCCCGTCGAAACCAAATTGGTGCTCATCACGAACGCGTCAATGTTCCATCGTGAGCACGTGCAGGAGGGGCTCCGAATACTTGACCGGAATAATGGTCAGATCTGGGCCAAACTGGATGCCGGTACCGAAGACTATTACCACCGGATTGAACGAACGACAATTCCCTTTCAGCGCATTCTGGACAATATCGCCAGTGCGGCTCGTGTTCGCCCGCTGGTCATCCAGAGCCTGTTCATGAACGTGCATCAGGAGCCACCGTCGACTGCTGAGATTTCAGCCTGGTGTGACCGGCTCAACGAAGTGCAGGCGGCCGGAGGCAAAATTGCCCTTGTTCAGATTTACACGATTGCACGTCCACCGGCGGAATCGTTTGTGTCCTCACTCACAGTGCATCAGTTAAATGAAATTGCGCAGGCAGTTCGCACCAACTGTGGCGTCTCGGCCATGGTGTTCGCCTGATACGTAAAATCGCCCTCCCGGATGGAGCGTTGACCGGCGGCAACATCTGATGATTTTTCACCACGATGATGTCGGAGTTCTATGTGTCGAACCCAGTGTTTCTTCACGCGCAAATGATTTTGAACACTCCGGCACTCCGTTTGTTAATGCAGTTACTCACTTCCTTCCCGCGGTCCGTACGTTCGTAACATGTGCGCCGCGAGAATCCCGCATCGGAGGCTGAGAGCACCTTGGCTCACCCCGTGCGGCCTTCAGACAGAAGTGAGTATTATCATGCAGTCTTTCGACCTGACCATTATCTGCAGCGCTATGCCCGGATTCATCCGAAGTATCGGCAGTGTACTTGCCGGAAGATTTCGACAGCTGCAATGCTACTCTATTCCGGAAGCAGGGCAGATGTTGCAAATCCACGCTCCGAATTTCGCCGTTGTTGACTTGCGGAATGCTGAGCGAATGCAATGCGACCGATTCTGGGCGTTGCTGCAGAATGCTGAGTGCTGTCGATGCGTCGTCGTGGTGACCCCAGGAGAACTTTCACCCTCAGCGGTGCCCATCGAATTGTCAGCGCGAGTCCAGGTTGTTGAGCAGCGTTCGGATGACGCCGATCTTGAGGATGCGGCGGCAGTTGTGGCCAGTCGAATGATGACGTTTGGTAATGGACAGGCCGCAGAGGAAGCGGAGAACACTGTCAAACCTGTCGGAGGAATCAGATGCGCGAACAAAGTAAGCTCGCCAGTCCGCAACGAAACGACTGATCCGGACGTCGAGTGCCGTGCATTCGGGCCCACGCTCGACGCAAACCAGCCAATTGCGGATCGATACTGCACACAAACCCCGGACCTGCGACATATGCTGGAACGTCTGCAGATTGTCACTCAGCACGACGTCACGATTTTGCTGACCGGAGAGACAGGCTCAGGAAAAACACACCTGGCAAGGCTGATTCACGAGGCGTCCGGCCGTGAGTCAGAACCGTTCGTTACAGTCGCGTGCGGGGCTCTTCCGGGAGAGCTGATTGAAAGCGAACTGTTTGGTCATATGCGGGGTTCATTCACCAGCGCTCATATGGACAAGGAAGGCAAGTTCCTGGCGGCTGGGCGCGGCACAATACTACTGGACGAAATCGATGTACTGAGACCCGAACAACAGGTGAAACTGCTGCGAGTCATCGAAACTGGACAATTCGAAGCCGTGGGGTCCAATAAAACGCAGACGGTACAGGCACGCATTATTTCCGCCAGCAACATGGAACTGCAGCCGCTGGTGGAACAGGGACGGTTTCGGTCCGACCTGTACTACCGACTGAATACGTTCACTTTTGCAGTTCCACCTCTGCGCAAACGGCTGCCGGACATTGAGCCGCTGGCTCGATACTTTGTACAATTGCATGCCGTACGTCACAGTATTGAGTCTCTGGAAATCAGCCAGGACTTCCTGCGTTCACTGCTGAATTATCCATGGCCGGGCAACGTGCGTGAAATGGAGAATGCGATACGCAGCGCTGTTATCTACAGCAAAGATGGTGTGCTGCGGCCAGATATGCTGCCGCTTCATGTAGTGGCCGGTGCAGCTGGTCCGGTGAATGATCCGTCCGTTACAAAATTCTTTAGTGACCAGCTGGAATTGACTTTGGAGAATCGGATTGAGCTGACTGAGAAAGACATCATCGAACAGGTCTTGCTGGAAAACAGTTTCAGCCGGACTCGAACGGCTCGTCAGCTCGGAATTAGCCGCGTCACTCTGTACAACAAGATGAAGAAATATGGAATGATGGCCAGCAGGTGACGACTTGTGGTACTGCTTGCCTCACCGTGAAGTCAGCGCAATGTGAACAGGGTGCAATGAACTGGCGACTTGTTTCACGCTTACTTGGACTGCTTTCGTTGCTGGTTGCATCCAGCATGCTGCTGAGTCTTCCATGGTCGTGGCCTTGTTTTGGCCAGACAACCGTGCTGGAAGTCGACTCCATGCAGGGGATGCTGCTGGCAGTCGTGATCAGTATCGCAGTCGGCGCAGGACTTATAGGTCTGGGGCGCAATTCATCGGGCAGTGTGCTCCGAAAGGAGGCACTGGCGGTAGTGGGTCTGGGCTGGATACTTTGCGGATTTCTTGGAAGTCTGCCTTACCTGCTGACTCCCACGTACCGGCTGCCAGCAGTTCGGATGTCGGTGGCGGATGCCCTGTTTGAATCGATTTCCGGATTTTCAACGACCGGAGCATCCGTTCTGACGCAACTGGAAACTGATCCCGAAATCCACAACGGTGAAGTGGCTGCAAAAAACGGAACCATTGCCTTCATCCCGCGCAGCGTGTTGTTCTGGAGATCATTGACGCACTGGCTGGGGGGGATGGGCATCATCGTGCTGTTCGTGGCAATTCTGGGTCAGCTGGGTGCAGGTGGCAAGGCGTTGATGCGCCGTGAGATCCCCGGCCCTATCGCCGATTCATTGCGACCACGGGTGCGTGAAACCGCGGTGATCATGTGGACCATATATATTGTCCTGTCAGGTATTCTGACGGTGACATTAGTGTTACAGGAGATGAGTGTTTTCGAATCACTGTGCCACACCTTCGGCGCGCTGGCGACCGGGGGATTCAGCACGCGCAATGCTAGCATCGGTGCATTTGACAGTCCCGGGATCGAATTCACGCTGATCCTGTTCATGTTGGTGGCCGGAACCAATTTTAATCTGTACTACATTCTGCTGCGTCAGCCCCTAGGTCCCGATCGGACCGGTTTGCTGGCACGACTGTATGCCGTGGTTCGTGATCCGGAATTTCGAGTCTATTTGAGTATCGTGGTAATTTCGGCTTTGGGACTCACCGTCGTTCTGTTGAGTTCCGGCACCTATGACAATGCTGCCACTGGTTCACGGCATGCCTGGTTCAACGTGGTGACGATTGTCACCACCACCGGATTCGGCACAGCGGATTTTACGGCCTGGCCATGGTTCAGTCAGGCTTGGTTGTTCTTGCTGATGTTTGTGGGTGGTTGTTCCGGATCGACCGGGGGTGGGATTAAGGTGATTCGTTGTATTATATTGTTCAAAGTTCTGCTGCTCGAAGCGGAACGCGCATTTCGACCGAATCTGATGCGGCCGGTGCGACTGGCGGGTCAGCGTGTGCCCGGTTCTGTGGGCAAAGATGTCCTGATTTATATCTGCCTGATCTCCGTCATCTTTGCGATCAGCTGGCTGACCTTGGTTGGACTGGAATCGTCGTCTCCGCAGTCGTCGGCACAATGGAGTGAATCCGGCGAGCTCCAGACGTCCATCCTGACCGATTGTGCCGGCGCGGTCGTCGCAACATTAAACAATATCGGTCCCGGACTGGGTGAGTGTGGTCCGCATGGCAACTACACAAACTTCTCTGATGCCGGTAAGCTGCTGCTGACATTGCTGATGCTGCTCGGTCGCCTTGAGCTCTTCGCCGTGATTGTGTTATTCATTCCTGGGTTCTGGAAGTTGCAGTGATCAGTGGCGTGTCGGACGTTGTACCCCGGGTTGTGCTGCTGGGAGCCAGCAATCTTGTGCTGGGCTGGCGCTCGCTGATGAAGGCAGTGTTTGACCACTGGCACGAACCGCTGCATATCATGACCGCTCACGGCATAGGGCGGTCGTATCTGGCATCAAGCCAGTTTTGCTGGCGCACTGCTCCCGGGATTCTTGAGTGCAACTTATGGTCGGAACTTGCTGAGAGTGGACGTACGTCTCCGAGTGCCGCACTGATTACGGATCTGGGGAATGACCTTGTTTATGGACGGACAGCTGCTGAAGTCCTGCAAGCTGCGTCAGACGCCGCCGGACGCCTGCTTGATGTGAATCCGGCCTGTCGGATCGTGGTGACAAGACCACCATTTGAATCTGTAAAATCACTTTCACAACTGCGGTATCTGTTCTTTCGTTCGGTTCTGTTCCCGAGGTGTTCACTGTCGCTGTTGGAGATCATCGATCAGACATACGAACTGGATGAGGGAATCCGGCAGCTCGACGGTGTGACGGTGGTGTCCCAGCCATCGGAATGGTTTGGACTGGATCCGATTCATATCCGTCGTCGATTTCGAGAATTCGCGTTCGCAGCATTCCTCGAGTCATGGCCGAAGGAAACAGCTGGTCTTACCTGTTTCGAGCGTGTCCCGCGGCGACGGCCCAGGATGGCGACGTGCCGAGTGTGGGGCCGAGAACGACTTTGCGAGCAACCATCCGTGTCCAGTGAGCGTGGCTCCGTATCCGCTTGGTGAACATCGGGTTGAGAAATCCAGCTGGCCACCCAAACAAATCTCGAATTGACATTTGGCAGGTCATCGATATGCTGTGCCGCCACTCACTAGGCTGATGTTGTGTTCAGAGGCAAATGGCTGCAATGGGAAGAATCGAACGAACACGCGAAATTGCTCGTAGACGCAAACGCAGAGTCCAGCTGCAAAAGCTGCGAACGCGGTTTGCCGCGGCGACATCTGACTCCGAAAAGGCAGAGATTCTCGCTAAGGCGCGGCGTCTGAGCGCCTTTGTGACTTTGGAAGAAACACCCGGAGCCTGAGTTGATTTCGCAGGCCCAGGGCACGTCATGGAAGGACGTCCGGATGCGCGATCTGCAGGGTAAGAAAGTATTGCTGACCGGTGCCGGCTCGGGGATTGGCCGACAATTGGCGCTGAAGCTGGCTGAAACCGGATGTGATCTGCTGTTGGTCGATTGCGATCAAATCCGGCTTGACGAGATTGCGAAGCAGGCGGAAGCTCGTAGCGTGATGGTTCACACCTACTGTTGTGATCTGACGAGCCGTGTCGCGGTAGAGCGGATGGTGGAAAAGGCGCGACGCGATGCCGATGCGATCGACATTCTGATCAACAATGCGGGAGTGGCTTGGTATGGGGCCACGCATCAGATGACACTGGAAGAGTGGGACAGGTTGATGATGATCAACCTGTCGGCGCCGATTCAAATCACGCTGTTGCTGCTGCCACACCTGCTGGAGCGGCCGGAGGCTCACATTGTCAACATGTGCAGCATTGCCGGACTCGTGGCCGGCGGCCGCTTTGCTGCGTATCACACCAGTAAATTCGGTCTTGTTGGATTTACAGAGTCATTGCGCGCTGAGTACGCACGAGCAGGCATCGGGGTTTCTGCAATCTGTCCGGGTCCGGTCCTGACTGAACTCTATGGTTCAGCTGGCAGGCCGACCGGCGGGAAGGCCGTTCCGCAGCCACCAGCCATCGTTTGTGCGACGCCACAGCGTGTCGCGTCGCTCACCGTCAGTGCAATCCGGCGAAATCGCCGTCTGGTACTGATCACGCCGATGGCACACGGACTGTTTCAGACCAAACGTTTCCTGCCGGGTCTGCTGGATGTCGTCAGCCGGTTCAGTCGCGGCAGTAAACGCCGACGTCGGGAAAGACTGCATCGAGAAGAACAGCGTCTGGCCGCGTTGAGTCACCAAACGAACGTCCACTCAGCATCGTCAGACCGAGCCGCCTGATTGGATCACGCTCTTATCCGGCTGCGTGAGGCTGTGTTCAGCCGTCACGGCCCGAAACTCCTGTGCCTGTATAGTTGTTGGTTTATAGACGCTTTCCGTTCGCAGTCCGAGCAGAAACCAGCCGCATGGTCGGGTGTCTGGTTGCAGGACGAGGCAGTGACATACTTCCAGCTGTCTGCTGTATCACTTCCGTTGGCGACAGCCACAACGAATTCCTGAATTTCAACCGGAACGGGAGTCAGAACACAGAATCCTTTGGACCGCAAAGAGTAACAGACCACCGGCTTTGCACTGCTCAATGAGGTAGTATGCGCTACCGGGATTGACGGATCAAATCTGTGATGAAGGAAGCCCGCTGGGATCACCGATTTTCCGGAACCGTGTATTCAGAGTGTACTGTCATTGGAGTTGCAGGAACCACACCAGTATCATCCCGCGCGAGCTGGCACTGCTGATTCCCGTCAGCTCGACGTCCGTCCTTCGGCGAAGTGCCGATTCTGTTCGGTGTACGGCGGAGAAACGACGGTGATGAGTGTCGATGACGCTCTGCACAGAGCCCAAACAGGTGAATGGTGTATCGGAAACTGAATTGCCAGCCATGGACGAACTTCAGCACGAATGCGGCATTGCAGCCGTCTATCATCTTGACTCCGGGCCTGTCAGCGACCTGCTACCTAGCCCCGATCTCAGTTCTACGTCCCGGCTCGTCCCTCACATGCTTCTGGACATGCAGAATCGTGGCCAGCTGGCGGCCGGGATCACCACCTTCAAACCGGGCCGCAGTCAGATCATAGATACTCACAAGGACATCGGTGGCGTTGCTGAAGTGTTTCGCATGAACCAGCCAGAGCAGTTCAGACGGCTGATGGAGGAATATGCCGGGCGTGCGGCCATCGGTCATGTACGCTATGCGACCTGTGGCCCGGACGACCGCAGTTATGCTCAACCGTTCGAACGTCATCACATCGCACGTTCCAAATGGTTCAGTTTTGTCTTCAACGGACAGCTGGCCAATTACAGGGGTCTGCGCCGTGAGATTCTGGAAACCACTGATTTTCATCTCACGCGTGACACGGACACGGAAGTTCTCAACCATCTGATCTGCCGAAAAATGTCTGATTCGCCCGGGATTTCCCGGATCAGAATCCTTCAGGAACTGGCTCAGGACCTCGATGGAGCCTGGAATCTGGCGTTCTTGAATGCCAATGGTGACATGTTCGTTTCACGTGACCCGACGGGAATTCGTCCACTGTGTTACGCTGTCCGTGGCTCGTTGTTTGCGGCAGCCAGTGAAAGTGTCGCACTCATCCATCTTGGATTCAAAGAAGACGCAATTCAGAATGTACCGCCTGGACATGCCGTTCTGGTTAACAATGAAAATGGTGTTCAAGTAGAGCAATTTGCAGAGGCCCCAACGCCATCTCACTGTTTTTTTGAATGGATCTATTTTGCCAACGTTGCCAGCAGATTTGACAATGCGGGCGTCTACCTGTCACGGAAACGACTGGGAGAACAGTTGGCGATTCAGGAAGACGTACCCATCGATAAAGATACCATTGTGGTGCCCGTTCCGGACACTGCGAAAGCGGCGGCAGACAGCATGGCCTACAAACTCGGAGTTCCCTCGCAGGAAGGACTTCTACGAAATCGCTACGTCGGGCGAACGTTCATTGAAGGTTCCGGACGGGCTGACAAAGTCAGCATGAAATACACCATCTTGCCGGAGATCCTGACAGATAAGCGAGTGCTGCTGGTGGACGATTCCATCGTGCGTGCTACGACGCTCAAATCGCTGTTGAAGTTGATGCGAATGTCAGGTAAGGCTCGGGAAATCCATGTTCGTATTGCCTGCCCGCCCATTATTGCACCGTGCTTCTACGGCATTGACATGTCGACGGTGGAGGAATTGTTCGCCCCCGGATTTATCAATGGATCCGTCGTGACAGATGTCGACCAACAGCGCATGGCAGCTGAGATCGGTGCAGACAGCCTGCGATATCTGCCGGTTGAGTTTCTGGCAAAATGCGTTGGGTTGCCCGAAGACCATCTGTGTCGAGCCTGCGTCACCGCCGAGTATCCGACTCCTGCCGGTCAGGACGAGTATCGGCGAGCACTGAACCCCTGAGACATGCGGTCGTACATACGATGTGCGACAACGAAAGTTTTGGGCAGGTTCATGTCGGGACGAGGAGGGAGGTCAGATTGATCCCGCGGTCACAGGCGACGTGGCGTCTGTTTCACTTTCGATCGTTCACCGGCCTTTAGATGCACGGGCACGGCCGAAATCTGTGCCCAGTGTGACACCAGCCGAATGCCCAGTGCAATCCCCAGCAGGTTGGCAGCCAGGTCAATCGGGTTGCAGGTGCGACGAGGAATAATCATCTGCACCAATTCTGTCGTGACCGCGTGTGCCAAGATCGCCCAAATCAATAGTCGCTGAATGTCCGGACGACGATCGTAGATCAGCGGCATCAAAGTCACCGTCAATTGCCGTGTAGACGCCCAGATGGAGCAGGAGATCATTGATGTGGCGAATGAAGCGAAATGATGTGCCATTGACGGCCGCCAGGGGATTTGTTGACAGCAATCCCCACGACAAAATGATCAACAGCAGTGTTGCTGCGACAGTATGCAGGGGTCGCAACCATGAACTATGATATGGGAAGCGCATTGACATAAAAGCTGGCGGAGCAGAACAGGTTTCTGGCAGCGAAACGACATGATGGCACAATTCTTGATGAACTCGCCGACGGGACGGCCAGATATCTATACCTCACTGATTCTTTACTGCCACGTGCCGGCGGAGCCTCGCCGTCACAAACCGATGCCCATGGCACCTGTACGATCCTGTGGTGCCGACTCAGACCTAAAAGACTTAGATCAATCTGCACAGTTCCTGTGGTAACTCAGTTCTCCCGTCCCGATGCAGAATCGCGTACCAATGCTGTCCGAATTTTTTGACCACGTGATGCTTATGGAATATAGGTTCAGCAGGTTGCGGAAGATTCACAGCTGGTTCAAAAGGCAATAACTGCTCCAATCCGCACCTTGATCGGCACAGGTGATGTCAGCACAGTTGAGACAGATAATGCAACTGCCGCAGCAGACCTTGTTGCTGCTGATAATGCCCAATCATCCGATCGCGAATCGATGGCAAAGCGAATTCCCGCTGCGGATCAGGTAATGGTCCTGATTGAAGAAAAGCAAGATCGATACTACAAGCTGTAGAGGGCGGTTCGCAGGTCACGATCCCCTCCCGAAACGAAGACCTGCAGGTGGCTGCAGCCTGAGCGCCGGCGACAGGCTGGCAACAAATCAGCGATTTACGGGGGCTACTGCCTGTCGCATTTCTGTTCCCGGATCATGGTGCCCTCCGATGAGTTCTGCGGCATCCAGTTTCGTCCACGTGCCAACTTGCCGAAAGAATGTTTTCTGACTGATCCTTTGCTCTTTCTGCGGGAAGTACAGAGTGAGTGCCAACACCTCATAGTTCGGCAGATCGGCCAGCTCTGTGGCCAGCAACCGGATTCGGTCCAGCCGATCCGGGATTCCTGATCTGCTGGCGGGCGAGTCTGCCTGCGGGTCAAAATCCGTTCGCAGTACCACCTTGAGTACAGATTCTCCCGTTTTTTTGAGCGTGCCCCCCTCGGCGCGAGGGCTCGAGTTCGGAAATTCCTGCTCCAGAGCCTGCTGCAGCGGCATGAAGGGCGTCATGCGTACCGTCCAGTGTATCCACAGAAAAGCGGTTGCGAGGATACCAAAAGAGAACATACAGGCGACTACAGCTCGTCCGGAAATCATTCGAGAATCTGTATTCGCCGATTCAGCCATGTTCTCCGTCCACATTGCATCGCCGTGGCTGCATGACCGCATTATGATCGCTGTACTAGGGACAGTTTGTTCATCCCTGATAATTTACTGCCGTCTGTGAACCATCTGTCGGTTGAACCGATTTCGTTACCCTGATTTTGCGCAGATGAGAATAGTGTTTGCCAACACTGATCTTGGTGAGATTTTTCGATTGTAGTGTCACGTTTGAGGAGCTGGAATCAGGTGCAGTGCTGCCTCGGCGAATTCGACTCCGGAACAGAAGAACGACATCCGTTTATTCCGTCTCATCTGTGAAAAACCCGTAGAAGCACCTTATTATGTCCGCCGTCAGCCTGCTCAAACAACTCATTGCTTTTCCGTCGATGAGTTCCACCAGCAACGATCATGTCAGCGCATTTGCTGAATCTCAACTGGCGCGACTGGGATTTGAGACTGAGCGACTCACATATACAGATGCATCGGGTGTTCTGAAGGTTTGTATCTGTGGTCGACGTGGTCCGAAAGCAAAAGGCTTGGCTTACTTCTGCCATACTGATGTGGTTCCGGCAGATACCTGGGCATTTCCTCACAGTGGACCATGGTCGGCCTTTGAGTTCGACAACAAAATCTACGGTCGCGGTTCGTGTGATATGAAGGGCTCACTGGCCTGCATGCTTGACGCAGTTGAGCGAATTGAGTCCACGTCTTCCCCAGTCTTTGTCGTCTGCACGGCTGATGAGGAAATCGGTTATCATGGTGCTGCCAAAGTAGCCGCTGATTCAGTGATTTACCGGGAGATCGTCGACAGCAATTCCTTCGGTGTGATTGGTGAGCCGACGCGAATGCGTGTTGTGCATGGACACAAAGGCAGTCGAGTGGGCAGGATTGTTTCACGAGGTGTTGCCGCCCATTCGTCAACATCGCATGGCATAAACGCGAACATGGCCATGATCCCGTTTCTCAACGATCTGCGAGCGCTGAGTCTCGAATGTGACACCACACCGGAATGGCGAGATGAGCGCTTCGATCCCCCGGTGATCTCCATGAATATCGGGATCAACGACCACACCTCCGCGATTAACATTACGCCGCCGGAGAGCATCTGTACTTTCTACTTTCGGCCCACGCCAGGACAGAACGCCGACCGTCTGGTCGCTCGCATCAGTTCCCTGGCCGATCTTCACCATTTGGAGTTTGAACTGTTCATCGCCAGTGACGGGCTGTTTTCGGATCCGGAATCTGCATTCATTTGCAAACTGGCTGAATTGACGTCCACTGAACCCTGTACGGTCAGTTACGGAACGGATGGATCTCTGTTCAGAGAAGTGCAGAATCTGGCTGTACTTGGACCCGGCGACATCCGCCAGGCTCACACCGACGATGAATGGATTGCTCTGGACCAGCTCGCAGACGGTGTCGCTCTGTATGAGAAGCTGATTCGTCACTGGTGCGTTTGAGCGGGCGAATTATTCCGATTGACGGACTGAGCGGGCAGACTCCGATTGAGATACCGCATCTCCGCGGGCTATTTTTCGAGTGATACCCCGCCAGCCACGTACGTCAAATACACAGGCGACAGGTGAATTGTCGAAGCCGCCGTCGTCCTGGAAGTCCTCATGGTAATCACGCAGACGCTGCAGTTTCTGGGCGACTGACAGTTCCCCTGGATGCTGTGTGTCTGGTGACCGTCCCCAGATGATTGTCGATCCGCCCGTTGTCTCCATCTGATATTCCATATCCAGCTCTTCACCAGGAAGCCCGGTGGTCGAAGGTGCTTTGATGGCGGTGAGGTTCCAGATTTCCCACAACGATCTTCCGGATTCGTTGGGTTCGATAAGAAACGCCGCCAGCCGGGCTGCACCTTCGACAGCCGGATCTCCCCATGATTGTCCCTGCCCGGCCACGGGAACGCTGCTGACATTGGTAATGATTGGGTAGCGATCGATGTCCGAGTGACTGAAATCGTTACCGGGCAGGATACAGCCTGATGCATCGATCGGATAGTACCCACCCACTTCGTAAACAATGGCTACAGGTTTGCGAAACGTGACTTCAACATGGATATGCGCCGGGAACGACTTCGTCACATGGTGAACTTGTTTGATCCAGGGATGAGTGACAAATGCGGCGGCGATTCGTTCACTCAATGTCGGATCCTGCAGTGACATCACGTGGTCCAGGTTCACTCGGTGAAGCACCTCAGCAACCAGATCTTCCGGCACCCAGTGCGGTGGTTGAGTCACCGATATCTGTTCAATTCCCACTTGATACTCGGGAAGCGACTCGACATCAGAAAGGCTCTGTTTCACCTGAGGCCAAGACAGAATTCCGACCGCGAGCGCACCTGCGAACAACAGACGCTGAGGTCGAAAACACCAGCGTACAAAACGCTGCTGAATCGTCAGCTGGCTGGATCGGGAGTTCTTCCTGGCAGATGTATGACCCATGGAATCCCATGCGATATTAAAAAAACAGATGCGAATTTATCCGGGCGGTTCCGGCGGAGTTGTACTCCGGGGGATTATGGCTGCGATGAACCAATGTCGGTTCTTGGCTCTCCAAGCCTTGCTGCGCAATTCATGAAGTCAACACACGGGAATACCGCTTCAGACACATGTGCGAACACAGATGTCTGTCGAATCTCTTGTCGGGGTCAGGTTGTCGTCACCCATCGTAGCGTTTGGACAAACTGAGGTGATATACCGGATCATGCCGCATCGATCAGGTCCTCAATCCAGCCATGGAACAGGGGTTTCAACCAGCCATTTCTGCCGAATCCGAAATGAAAACTGAGGACATTAATGGATGAGACCTGCCATTCTCCCGTGCTCGCGGGACAGCACCTTGTGTAAGTTCCTCACCATCTGGCGCTGCGCCTTATCTGCCCGGCACTGACTATTGCTGTCCGGCGACCGAAGACCAGGAGCACGAAGGTCGAGGACGATCATTCAGTAGAGACAGATAGCGACACACCCAATGAAATGCCGGTATTGTTCGGGCGTCGGTTGTCCAGTGTCAGAACGTCGCCAATATCGTACTGTCCGTCCTCGCCAAAACTGGAAACAACACGGCGGTTGACGATGTAGCGAATCAGTTCGTCGTACAATGGATCGACCGTCAATGCAAAGCCTCCGGGCAGCTACTGCATTTGAAATGTCGGCAACACTCGCGGGGAATTCTCTCGTCTTTCGGCGGTGTCGCTCAGTCGTAATCGAGACGGCTGCGCAGTTTTGCGTGGTCCGGTTACGGACAGCGGACGTCACGGTCAAGTCCAGCGAAGGGATGAGCAACGAAGTACCAACTAAGGGAACTCCTTCCCCAACATATGCCCTCAGGGTTTGAAACTCGTCATCAGTCTGCCGTGAACTGATCACCGCTTCCGATCGCGTGAGATGTACCGCACCAATAGTTGCTTTGAATAAAGCGAGTCACTCCTGCGTACTGGTATAGTGGATCTGCTCCAGAGAAAAATTTTACTGACGGCGGTCAAATAGACGGTCCGTTCGGTAACCATGACACTCTGTATTTCTCTCTTGCAATCAGCCCTCGACGCAGCTTCCTGAAGAGTCACCCGATTTGCGGCTGTCCATTCATAACCGGAAATCAATTCCGGCACCACGTAGCAACCGATCATGTGGGTCGCCAATCGCACCATTCCAGACATTAAAGTCGGCACAGACTGGAGTGCGTCGGAAAGTGCAAAACTCGCAGCAACATCTTCGAGTGCCTGTGTGGGATTCCGGTCACGAGTACTCACGTACGCATCCAGGACCGGATTCTCGTAGCGTGAACAGCGATCAAATCGTTTTGATCCTGTACGACTAAACCAGTGTCAACTTGACTGGATCCGTTCAGCCTTTCTTTGAGTGCGGATCGTAATGAATCCTGGTGAATTGTGGTTACGGGCGCGGACGTGTTCCGGATGGAATCATGTACTGATTCCGATGGGGTCGCAAAACAAAGCACGCGGGGAAACTGAGCCTGGTGAAGTGCCGAACCGACCTGACCGCTGACGTCTCCTCCTGTCTCGGATGGACTGCTAACTCTCGCCGTTTTCATCACCGTCGTAGGAAATAAAAGTCATCAGGAATCGTCTGATTCGTCGACGGACTTGTCATCACCTTCAACGTCTTCCGTGGCGGCAGGCTGGACGTTAACCTGTTTCGGCACATGATACGGTGCACTCACGCGTCGTCCCAGTGGTGGCGTGAGTTCGCGGACCCAGATGTTGCGGTACCGCACTGCATCACCATGAAACTGCAGTCGGATCGGACCGGTGTCAGCGTGAGTTTCATAGTGAGGGGCACTGGTGTATTCCGTTGGTCCGAGCAGTTCAAAGTGATTTTGGACGAGGACACCGTTGTGTATCACAGTTACGTACCCCGATGTTTTGACATCACCATTCGTGCGGAATTCCGGTGTAGTGAAGAAGATGTCGTAGGTATTCCACTGACCGGGTTTGCGCATTGCATTGACCATGGGCGGTGTCTGCTTGTAGATGCCGCCGGCTTGGCCGTCAAAATAGGTCAGATTCTGATAGGAATCCAAAACCTGAATTTCATACAGCCCCATCAGGAACACACCGCTGTTACCTCGTCCCTGACCTTCACTCTCGATGAGGACTGGAGTTGACCATTCGACGTGCAGCTGAATGTCACCGAAATGCCGTTTCGAAAGGATGTCTGTCTCTTTCGGGACGGCCGTTCCGTCCTCGATCAGCCAGGTATCGCCGTCGTCCCATTCAGACAGATTTGTGCCATCAAACAAAATGATTGCGTCTGACGGGGCATAGTTGTTCTGTTCGCCAGGAGTCACAACGGGAGGCTCCTGCCATTCCACGCCGCTTTTCCATTCCTGACCACACACAAAACGACTCAACATCACAGCGACCGTAAACACGGGAATTGTATTCAGTTTCACGAGGCTCTCCGGAGCAATTTTGATAGATGAATGGCAGCCACGTGTCATTGGTCCGACCGACTGCTCGTGGTCAGGAGACCATCGTGTCGTCGTATTCAGACGGATGCAAATTCAACTTTCGAGAAATGAAGCTCACGGCCAGCCCAGTTGCGGATGACGGCCGCACACCTGGTGGCCCGTCTAGTGATTTGAATTCACCGCGCACGAAAAAGGCCTCGTCGATCGGAGTCGGCGAGGCCTCACGGAAAACTCAGGATTTTTATTGTTTACGTGACCTATTCGAAGAAAAAGTCTGTCGGGCCACGGAACGTGTAATAAGGGTATTGAACAATCCCTGCCGGCGAAGATGAATCCGGATACATCAGATTTTTGGGCGTGTTGTACGTGTACGAATTGCGATGCACCGGGTGGAATGGCAGGTTGATTGTACCATTGTGGGTCCGGCAAATTGAGCAGGATCCCATTCCCTGACAACTCATGCAGGATGCACCCGTCACCGGCTGTCCCCAGCTTGCTGCCTGCACCGGTAGATTTTGGGCTCGTGTGACAGGAGAGGTGGTCATGCAACCGGTGACAGTAATTCCAATCGCCCCCGAAAACAGCAGCGTCATAATGCGGTGAGACATTTGGTCCTCCTGAAAATCCAACATCCAGGCTGATCAATCAGCCTCCTGAAGCGGCCGGGCTTCACGGTGTTGGAAGCATTGGTCTGAGCCGCTACGTACCGTTATCGGCAGAAGAACCCGTGAAACATGTAAAATCCCTTCAATTCCACCAGATGGCGAGACAGGTAGTTTGTGTGATCTTGCGGAAACTGGACGAGACGCATAAAGTTTAAATCGCGAGCCGACTGCGGTTCCTTCGCCAGAAAAAGCTGTAACAGTAGAATTATAATTGACTTACGTCAAACTGGACTCCAAGGCACGTCGGTAAGCCGTCATTGCAGACGGATTGAATTGTATGACCACTAGGGGTGGAATAAGGTGCAGATCGCTGGATCAACACGAAGTCTCTGGGAAATGCCGCTGGGGCAGGCGTGCTCGCAGCTTCAGGATTTGGGTTTTGACAAGTGCGAACTTTGGCTGAACGACAATTACGACCAGCTTACAGTTGCTGATGTTGTCTCCAGCGCCGACAACGTGATTGCCGAATTGCGTGATTCCAGTCGAGTCAGCCCGGTCGCAATCTGTATTGACCAAGAAGTGAGCACGGCTGAATTCCAGAAGGTCGTTGATTTTGCACGCGCGCTGCGAATTGCACAGATCACGATCGAAGCGTCACCCCTTGGAACACCATTCAATACTGAAATTGATCGACTGCAGGAACGTCATAGTATTTGCCGTCAGGCCGGTATCAGACTGTCAATTCTGACTCGCCGCGGTCTGCTGACCGAAGACCCGCTAACGGCCACAGAGTTGTGTCAGTCAGTGAAGGGTCTGGGAATCACATTGGATCCCACGTGTTACATTTTTCGCCCCGACCAAGTCTCTTGGGATATGGTGTTTCATCATACCCTGCACTGCCACCTGCGGGATTCATCCAGCAAACAGGCGCAAGTATCCTGCGGTCTGGGTGACGCCGACTTCAACCGCATCACGGCGACCTTGGAGAGCCTGAATTTTGATCGCTCGCTGTCCGTAGACTTGCTGCCACAGACGTTGTCCGGGGAAGAACGCCTGCTGGAGCTGCGGAAGCTGCGACTTCTGCTGGAATCGATGCTGTAACAGGGATTCCATCGGCTCAACCGGTGGTATGGGCCAGAGGTGGAAGTTCTGCAGCGCGAATTGGAGCCTGCGTAATATCCATCTGACAAGGTGAGGTGCCGGAGAGTTGCGTTCGACTGCTTCCCAGCACGAAGTTAAGACCCGATGTGATGCTCTGAGCGTCCAGTGCGAACAGACGTTTCACGTCTTTCGGGCCGTGGCCGTCAACGTTGTCGTTCAGCATATTTTCAGCGTCGAACGGTTCAGTTGCAGCGTTCTGCTGTCCACGACGGTAATCCCAACCGACGAGAGGCGGTTGGGTTCTGAGTTGACACCTGGAACGACCAAAATGATGGCCCATCATCTGCACGAGCACAGTCCGCAGCCCTGCGTCACTGTCAACTGTGCCGCATTTCAGGAGATTCTGGTTGAAAGTGAGTTCTTTAGCCACGAAAACGGTGCTTTCACAGACGTTGTCCGTCAGCGGGAAGATTGTATCGAGGAGGTTCAGGGTGGAACTCTGTTTCTCAACGAGTTTGGTAAACTGTCGACATCCGTTCCGGCGAAGTTGGGACGCGAAGTGGAAGAATATGAATTCGGCCGTGTGGGGAGTCACATTCTGCACCGCGTCCGTGCGCGAATCATTCCAGTAACGAATTTCGACCTGTCCCAGGACCTCAGGGACAGACGTTTTCGAGAAGACCTGTTTCATTGAATGGACGTCTTCACGTTGCGGATCGCTCCGTTTCGAGAACATGTTCACGGCATTCCTGTTCTGGAGATTCTTTTCGTGACACATCTGGTGGCAGAAGGCGAATCAACTGTCAGTGGCACTGCCTGAATCGCGATGCAGCAGCTCAAGGACTATTACCGGCCAGGTAATGTACGGCAGCTGCAAAACAGCATTTATCGAGTCTGTGTGATCGCTGACCAAGTATTCATTCAGGACTTTGAGCTTCGGCAGCCTCCGGGTCAGCAGTTGTAAGTCTACATCCTGCCTGACCTTGAAGTGCTGCCACTGCATGAGATCCAGCGAAACCTGATAATGGCCAGGATCCGTCGATCCGATGGAAATAAGACTGAAGCAGCTGCCGCACTCGGAGTGACCGCTCCGACATTGCCCAACAAGACAGCCCAGTAACCAGTAGCTCAAACACGCTTCACAGCGCGTAGTCCCCCGGTCGCAGATGCCGAGAGCTCACATCTCCGATGTGGAACTGTACCCCTTGGAAAAAGCCGGGAGTATTCCATGGTGACTGTGGCGGTTGATTGTTTTGCGTGTCTTACTGAGGTTCAAAAAGCTGGAGAGCCAGCAGGGGATACGCTGTCCCGCTGAATGTAATGAAGTGCCGTGTATCAGTGTTCAGTGAGCGCGTCCACCATCGGCCGGATTCACGCTGATGGCTTTTGAGCCAGTCCACACCTTGCCGAACGGATTCTGCTGAATCCGGGGCGTCTGTTTGCTGAAGGACGATCAGTGCCAGACCGGTCATATGTCCGTCACTCGTCGTTCTCGCCACATCGGGTTCAGCCCGGAGTTTGTCTGCCCGGTTTCCATTGCCCCACTCCTCGGGCAGAGCGAAATCCCGAATATTCCACCCACCACCGGGTCGCTGTTTTTGCAGGAGCATGGAAATGATCTGCTCTCGCTCATTTTCCTGCAGGATGCCGTCAAAACGGACAGATGTCCATAATTTAAGTACCCGAGCATAGTTGTGCGGTGGATCAGTTTCTCTGAGGTATGTCCTGAGCCGCTCGATTCGATCTGCGGCGGGATCATCATGGACTCCTGCCAGCCAGTCCGGTGCCGCGGTCAACGCCATCGCAGCCATCGTAGCCTCCTGATAAGCGCTGGATTCGAACGGCGGCCAGCAGTTTACTGCGCCCCATGCACCATCTTCGTTCTGAACTTCGAGCATCAACCGCAGGGCTGCTGTTGTTTCATCGGACAGAGCATGAGATACGTGCATATCCCATTGTGCCAGCCCGGCTGCGATATAGATTAACTGTGCTGGTTGAACTCCTTCTTTGAGTGCCTCGGGTTTGGTCTGCTGCAGCGTTGTCAGCTGATCCAAAAAAAAACTGCGAATCTCTTCCGCTGGCGGACCTAGTGTCGAGGTCAGTGCCGGACGAATGAAAAGATAGGTTCCATTTGTATGACAGGTGATGCACTGCTGCTCCCTTGACCATGCGAGGGCACCCTGGTCCAGATAAGCGGCGGCTTTTCCAATTGACAGTTCTGCAAACGGCTCATCAGATGCTGCTGGCGGAATACTGATTCCTTCGGATTCATATTGAGGTACTGGCGCGTCTGATTTGTCGTCGCCCTGACAGAAGGTCTGTGCCAGCAATGATATGGCAAGGAACATGGTGTATTTCATTGTTGGTAACTTTCACTGGATGATGACCGTCAACACAATGGATCGAGCTGCTAATGGCTGGGAAACTCTGCGCTGATCGAAAGCTGGTCTGTACGACTTCCGCGTTTGCATCGTACCCTGAATGATTCTGCCCGGCAATCGGCTGTTATCGTGCCGCATTACAATTATAAGTCCGAAACTGACCGGACATCATCATATCCAAGATGGTAAGACTGTGAGATCCCGACTGTGCAGCGATTCCCGTAGGTTTCGGCGATGCAAACATTTTTCTTTATCGCACAGATTGAGCCTGCGCCCCCGAAAGAAAACGATTTGCTGAACCGCACGCGCCGTGAGGTTCGGATGCTTGGTGACATCCTACAAGGCCGGAGTTGTTATGATCGCGCAGCACTACGTGAACGATGAGGACTCGATTCCAGCAGCCACATCATTCGAAAAGCCCTTCGAGGCAACTGAGCAAAGGGGTTGGCACAAGGTTCGACTGTTAGATGCAACTGGCGAACCATCCAACGACCAAAATATTGCAGAAGACACTTCCGAGAAACCGGCAACCACAAAGATTTTGGCAGGTGATTCATGCGACAAGCCGGTTCAGGTGCAGCGAGAGACGAAACACCTGCTTGTCGCCGTCCAGATCCCCTTAGTTTTTGCCAATTGCACGATGTGTCACGACAAATATGAGAACGTGACGAAGGGCAGCTAATCGGCGCTTTGACCTACACGGTGTCTGTTGACTGTTCGCTTGTCTCCAAAGCGAACAGAGCAGTACAGAAGGAATAGCCCGTGGTTGCCATTAATGCTGCGGAAAGGCTCGACCGAAAAGGTTACCGGCAACCGTGCAACACGAGTCATGCGGGATGAGACTGCAGCAAGGGAGACGACTGGCGTCTGACATTGTAGTGAGAACGAGGCATGGTGGCTGGACTTGGTTGGGTCCTGTCGATGCCTATGCAGCGTCAGCCAGTCGTTCATCCGTACGATCATCTGCCTCCGTCATGGCCAGAACTTCGTCGGCCAGAGCTTTGTAATCCACGGCACCCGGACTCCGGGGGGCGTACTCAAAAATGTTTTGTCCGAAGCTCGGTGATTCCGCCAGTTTGATGTTTCGGCGAACCTTCGTGCGGAAAATCCGGGCATTGGCCCAGGGCGTGTCGGAATCGCTTGCTTCCAGAAAATGCTTCAGGTCCTCCGTAACGTCAACTGCCAGTCGAGTTCCGGATTCGTAAAGGCAAAGTGCCACTCCAGTGACCTGCAAATCACGGTTCAGTCGCCGATTGACGAGAGCAGTTGTTTCGAATAGTTTCGAAAGGCCCTGCAGCGCGAAAAAGTGTGGCTGCAGCGGAATCAGGACCTCCCGCACGGCAGAGAGCGCGTTGATCGTCAGGATTCCCAGGGACGGTGGACAATCCATGATGATATAGTCAAAGCGACACTGGTCCTGCCACGGCTTAAGACTGTTCTTCAATAGAAATTCTCGCTTGGGAACTCCGGCCAATTCCATTTCCACTGCCGCCAGGTCGATATTTGAGGGCACGACGGATAGGTTTTCCGCGACCAGCTGACGCACATCATCAAGGGTGGCTTTGTCGCAAAACACATCGTAGATGGTGCCGGTCTCCTCTTTGGCTTCAATGCCCAGGTAAAACGAAGCGTGTCCTTGTGGATCTAGATCTAGGACACAAACGCGCTGCCCTGCTCTGGCCAGCGCAGCTGCCAGGTTGACACTGCTGGTGGTTTTTCCGACACCGCCCTTTTGATTGATGACTGCGATCGTGCGCATGGTTTCATCCGTGAAAACAAGTTCGGCCAGGCACGATTTTGCCGGACCGGAGTCGTCTGCCAGCCACTCTAAGGTGGTGAAGAATTCTGTGTAAGGCGAGTCAGCAGCTGATCGTCTTACACCCGGAAATTACGATGCCGTCGATGGGTTCGCTGGTTAATTATGAGGCAGGATTGACCACGGGTCGGTTTGATTCGGCGGAATTGGCCCAGTCATGTGAGGCAGGGATCCGGTCCTTGAATCCGAGTACGTTTGTGGTCGGGAATAGAGTTCTGGTGACTTCACAGCTCTTGAATCCACTGCTAGAGTGACGCTGCTGCAGTGAAAAGACTGTGACGTTTTTCTACCCCGTGGTGTAATTGGTAGCACAACAGATTCTGGTTCTGTCAGTCGGGGTTCGAGTCCCTGCGGGGTAATCTTCCGTCGGGTTTTTGTGAACTCGACGGCTTTTTGGTTTTCCGGCCGTCAACATTCGTCGGCAGTCCGCATGCCGCCATGCGGCAAATGCCAATATTTCCTCAGACGAGTGTCTTGCGTTCGAATCTGCAGCAGAAATAATGCGGTCTGTTGCGTCCAGCCTGCTAAAGGAACGGGACGCTGCCTCCAATTGTGGTGGGGCCAGCCAAACCGGGTCAGGTCAGAAATGAAGCAGCCCTGTGGTATTCGGTTCTCAGGTGCATGCGGAGGCAGCGTTTCGTTTCTTTTTTATGCGCCAACTGCTGTGATGCCAGACACTGGATACAGGAAGACATGATTCCAAACGATTCTGAAGGCGACAGTACGTCCGAAGAAAACTCCCGTTCTGATCAGTCGGGTTCCAAATCAGCTTCAACTTCCCGGGTTAGATCTTCCGGTAAGGGTGGTCCGGATTCTTCGGACGGGTCACGTCCGGGTCGCGGATGGGGCATGATGCCATTACTGATCATCGGCTCTCTGCTGTTTTTTGTCTGGTTCTTTTTTAATTCTCCGACCAGCCACGGTACGGGAGTTCCCCACAACTTTTTCCGGGAGCAACTGCTGGCCGGAAACGTGAAGTCACTGACCGTGTATCACATGGCCCATGGTGATGTGTTTACCGGCGAATGGGAGGAGATACCGGAAGAGAAACCGGAGTCGGTCACGGGGACGCTCAAGAAAGACTTCAATACAACACCACTTCCGGGCTGGGAGGAAGATGAAGGTCTCCGTGCCGCGTTGCACAGTATCGGCCCGCTGTCAATTAAGCACACGGAAATGACCGTCGGCATGCAGGTGCTGATCTGGATCGGATTGAGCATGATGTTGGTCGTGTTCATCTGGTTTATGTTCCGACGCTCCAGTGATCCGTTCAGTGGCGGTGGGATGATGGGATCTTTCATCCGAAGTCCGGCACGTCTTTTTGAGAAAGATGACACGGCAGCGACTTTCGACGATGTTGCTGGTCTGAAATCGGCGAAACAGGATCTTGAGGAAGTTGTTCAGTTCCTCAAAACCCCGGATGATTTCACACGACTGGGAGCTCGAATTCCTCGTGGTGTGCTGTTGGTTGGCCCGCCGGGCACGGGGAAGACTCTGCTGGCCCGAGCCACTGCCGGCGAAGCCGAAGTCCCGTTCTTTGCCGTGAATGGCTCTGAATTCATTCAAATGTTCGTGGGCGTGGGTGCCACCCGCGTGCGGGATCTGTTCAAGACGGCTCGCGCGCAGGCCCCGTGTATCATTTTTATCGATGAAATCGACGCAGTTGGACGGGTGCGCGGAGCGGGCGTTGGCGGCGGTCATGACGAACGCGAGCAAACTCTCAATCAGATCCTCAGCGAAATGGATGGGTTTAACCAAACCGAATCCATCATCGTGGTCGCGGCCACAAACCGTCAGGACGTTTTGGACCCGGCACTTTTGCGCCCCGGACGGTTTGATCGCCACGTGACGGTTGATCTGCCAGTCAAAGAGGGGCGACTGGAAATTCTTAAAGTGCATACCCGAAAGGTGCCACTGGCCGAAGATGTTCGTCTGAAAGCTCTGGCCCAGTCGACGATAGGCTATTCCGGCGCCGAACTGCAAAAACTTGTCAACGAAGCAGCGCTGAAGGCGGCTCGCGAGGGCAAAAGACGAGTTGCTATGGATGAGTTTCTGTTCGCCCAGGATCTTATAATGATGGGTGCCCTGCGGGAAGAACAGCTGGACGAAAGCGAAAAAACACTGACCGCCTGGCACGAAGCCGGTCACGCGGTTCTGGCTTGGTTCCAGGAGGGTATGGACATTGTCCATAAGGTGACAATTATTCCTCGCGGCCGAGCACTGGGCGTGACTCAGCTCATGCCGGAAAAAGAGATCTACAATGTCCGCGAATCGATCCTCAGGAAGCGTCTGGTAATGATTTTGGGTGGACGCGCCGCAGAGAAGCTGGTGTTCGATGAGGTCTCTGCTGGTGCCGAGAATGATATTGAAAGAGCCAGCAGTCTGGCTCGGCGGATGGTTGCCAGCTGGGGTATGTCCGAAACCGTCGGTCCGGTGTCATTCAAGCAGTCCGAAGAGCATCCGTTCCTCGGGAAGGAAATGCATTCCTACCGGGAGTTCAGTGAAGAAACTGCACGAATTATCGATATCGAAGTTCAGGGCATCATGAATTCGTCGCACGAACGGGCGACGCAGTTGCTGACACAACATCGAGCTGAACTGGATGCGCTGGCAAAGGCTCTGCTGGAACACGAGCACATTGAACGGACACAAATCCGAGAGCTGCTTGGGCCACGTCCTGGTGAGGCGAGTGAGTCAGCCATGACAGAAGATCCAACAACGGCAGGCGCGTTGACTGAAGACGTCAAATAGTCGGTTCACTGGCCACCCACCCGTTTGTGTCAACACCGCGCCGGTCGTAGCCGCCGTAACCCCGGTGACTGAGCTTCGTAGTGCAAATGAATGGGGATGTCTGCCGGACTTCCCAGTCCAGTGGAACCTCGCAAATTGGCGCACCAGCTGCGGCTGTAACAGACGCGACCGATCCGCCCGTCAAGCGCCATTCCGATCGCATTTCGGAGAACGATGGAACCGCGACAGTGGCTATCCATCTGAACGCAGCATTTATATTTACGAGCGTCTGTCACCGGCATTTCACTTTCCCACGGGTTGTGGCTGCACGGCTTTCTAACATGGCAATGTTTTCCGACCGGGGCGTGACAGTGATTCGGCGCAGTGCATAGGACTGCATCAATTTCAGGATCATCGAGGATTTTACGAAAGTCGTCTGTTGTCCGAAGGGCGTTAAAATATTTGACTCCAAATGTTTTGCAGCGTCACACATTCCGGGAGAAGTTTGTGGCATCCGGCTTGGCGATTCGGCGATGGAAGGCTACAGTGGCCACGTTGACCGTGGATACAGGGGCTCTACTGCGCCCACTGACTTCAGACAACTTGGAGGCTTTTGGTGGTTAAGCTGCGTTTGCGAGACAATGAGAATGTTAATGATGCCGTGAAGCGATTCCGCAAACTGGTGGAACATTCTGGAATCAAGAAGGAAATGCGCAAGCGTGAGTTTTTCGAAAAGCCAAGCGATGAGGCCCGCCGCAACCGCCGTCGAGCTCAAATGAGAGCTAGACGTGCTCAGACGCAGCCGGTCATTGGTGGCTGACAGCCTGGCTGTCTGCGGGACTGTCGTTAGAAATCGAATCCGGGGATACGGTTAATCCTTCCTGGTATCGTTTGGACCGTTCTTTCATCCACCGTCCACCAGTTGGCAATTCGTTGTGCCAGTTGCGCCACCAGTTGTGGGTGATCTGCTGCCACATTTGATTCTTCGTGAGGATCGGCCAGCACGTCAAACAGTTGCGGTCTGCGTTCCACGTTTTGATGGATCACTCGATAGTGAGACACTTTGCCATCATATGTCAGGATGAGTTTCCAGCGGTCTCGAATCACCCACCGATACAGCAGGCTGTCCTGTGGATTATCCAGATCGCTGATGTCATGTGCAAAACCCTCGCCGTAGATGGCCTCGCGCTGCAACGGCTGCGATCCCTGGAGCACGGAAAACAGGTTGATGCCAGGCAATTCTGTCGGAGGGCTCACACCAGCCGCCGCCAGAATGGTTGGTACCAGGTCAACGCTGCTGACTACATCGAGTCGTTCCCCAGGTTCAATTCTGCCCGGCCAGCACAATATCACAGGAGTGCGGACTCCGCCTTCGTATGGTGACTGCTTCGAGCGAGGTGCGAATTGAGTGTTCCAGCCATCGGGGACCGGGGTCTGCGGCGTGCGCTGAATCCAGCCATTGTCACTGATGTAAACGATCAGAGTATTCTCTGACAGATTTCGCTGCCGGACATGTTCAAGTAACTCACCACAGGTTTCGTCAAGCCACTCACACATCGCGAAATAACAGGCCTGCTCGGACGGACGGTTCGGCGCAGTGTATTTGTCCAGAAGCCGGTCCGGTGGATTGTGTGGTATATGGGGAAGGAACGGGGCGTACCAAACAAAGAAAGGCCGCTGTTGTAGGGCAGATTCATCAATGAAATCCAGGACGGGTGACAGTCCCGTCCGTCCAATTTTCAGACCATCATCACCGTGGCGTCCACCAGGCTCCGGAAATCCCCGGGTCATTCCATGACTAAATCCTCCACGGCGAAAATTGCCTTCCCACCACTTGCCACTTTGGTAACTGCGATATCCTGCGAGACCCAGAAGTTTTGGCAGAGTGGGCCGGCCGTCAATCTTGGAAATCAATTCAGACTGCAGTTGCCTGTATTGTGGTTTGGTTGCGGACGGCAGGCGAACCGGGTCATTGCCGGTGATTCCGTGCTGAGACGCATAGAGTCCGGTGGCCAGTGTTGCCAATGAAGGACGACATAATGCTGTCGGCACATAACCTCTTCGGAATAATGCGCCACGTGAGGCCAGACGATCCAGATGCGGTGTCTGAATTACCGGATGTCCCATAAAACCGTAGTCAGCCCAGGATTGATCATCACTGATAATCAGTATGACGTTGGGGGGCTGAGCAATGGATGCTGTCGGGATATGAACGGCCACTGTAACCAGTATCAGAAAACGAACTGAACACTGCATTGATGAATCTCCATGAAACATGTGTTCCGATGGTCTGTAGTTGTATTCTCGTGCTCAGAGAGTTTGCCGCAAGTTGCGTTCAGGTCGGTGACTCGATAAACGGAAAGCTGTAGTGATTCATCTCAGTCCCGGATTGCACGCCGGGCAGCTGATACTACGATCCTGTTTCCGCCAGCCGCGGACGCCAGAATCAACAAACTGATTGCTGTTTAAATTCGGATCATGACCAATGACCGTGAGAACCAGATTCGCTCCGAGTCCGACGGGATACATGCATATTGGTGGCATGAGAACCGCATTGTTCAACTGGCTGTGGGCTCGACAAAACGATGGAAAATTTATTTTGAGGATTGATGACACAGATCAGCTGCGAAATGTCAGCGAATCTCTGGGGCCGATCCTGGAAGCGTTCCGCTGGCTGGGACTGGACTGGGACGAAGGGCCTGAAATCGGCGGCGAAAGTGGTCCGTACTTTCAGTCCCGGCGCCGTGATTTCTACGATGCTGCACTTGCCAAACTGCTGTCAAACGGGAAGGCTTATCTTGATTTTGAGGCACCGAATGACACGCGCCGGCAACGTGAGGCCGCTGAACGTGAAAAACGGCATTATATCAGCAGTCGCAGTTCGTTGGAGTTGAGTGCCGATGAAGCCGCAGCGCGGGTGGCGGCGGGTGATACGCATGTTGTTCGATTTCTTGTTCCCAGGGATCACACCGTCCACATCACCGATCATGTGCGGGGCGATGTGGAATGGCAGTGTTCACGGATGGTGGATCCTGTCATCGCACGCAACGACGGCAGTCCACTGTATAATTTTGCGACCGTGGTCGACGACGCGCAGATGCAGATCAGCCATGTCATCCGTGCAGAAGAACATCTGTCCAACACGCCTGTTCAGGTGCTGATCCATGAAGCACTGGGTAACTTTGTGCCCGAATTTGCACATCTGCCTTTCGTCGCTGCACCCGCCTCCAAAAGGAAACTCAGTAAACGCGAGATTGGAAAGTACCGGCAACAAAAGGAATTTCGCCGGTTGTTTGATCTGGGCGACCAGATTCTGAGTCGCATCGGTAAAGATGCCGGTGAAGATGGTCTCTCACCAGTGATGGTGAAATTTTACCGTGAAGTCGGTTTTCTGCCGGCCGGGGTGCTGAATGCC